>Ga0209372_1000032_pt1 | contig 102105 bp, 79 predicted proteins | sample AgamicAtPe_FD_187170 | JGI IMG/M metagenome (GOLD analysis project Ga0209372, IMG submission 187170) | Agave microbial communities from Guanajuato, Mexico - At.P.e (SPAdes) (version 2) | ecosystem: Host-associated > Plants > Phyllosphere > Phylloplane/Leaf | place: Guanajuato, Mexico... | reverse complement strand
TGTCCCGATGCAATTTTGAGTGATCCACTTTCAAAATACGGATAAGCAGACAAGATGATTACAACTATATCATTACCCATAATCCACAACTTATTCTAAGTCGACGGCTAGGTGCGATGCTTCATCGTTGTTCGGTAATCGCAACTTTTATAAACCCAACCTCATCAAATGGATTCAGGCGGTTTGTGTCCAACTTAAGTCCTGCCCGCATTACAGAACTCCTAACGAAGAATGAAACAGTTTTCTCTGAAGTTGCTCTGCCAGGCTGTATTAAATCGATTGAGTGCAACCAACTAGCGTCGAATTGTCCCATCGAGGATAGACTGCGTGTATCCTCGCTGTTCCTACCTGGCGATAGCGAGCCTACGCTGATACTCGGCGTTTTCGACGGGCACGGAGGTGGAACAATCGCAGATCTCGTGAGTAAGAGGTTATTCAGCTATATAGCATTATCTCTACTTCCCGAGGCCAGAAATTTTCAGATCTCTAGCCCAGAACAACTGAAGAGCATGCTAATTGATCTTCATTACACACCAAAACCAAGAGGGGATCTGGATCTAGATGCTAAAGAGTCAAAATCGCTCGAAATATTTAGAAAAACACTGCCAGACCGAGCGGACATCGTCTCAAATCTGAAAGCGTCCTTTATTAGTTGCGACAACGATCTCTCGAATGAGATACAAGAATGCTTGAATGATAATGGTTCTGGGAAGGACATGCTTCGCTTCTACCTCGGAGCCGTCGTAAGCGGATGTTGTGCTCTAGTGATGGTGGTTCATCGTGGAGCTGCATATATAGCATCTGCTGGCGATTGTCGGGCTGTTCTCGGTATTCAAGATAAGAACGCCCAAGACACAAACTCAGAAATTTCATCCAAAGATAAAAGATCGGTCGTCGGCACCAAGTTCACTGCGCTCGAATTGAATGATGAGCATAACTGTGATAACATAAACGAGATTCGTAGATTGGCAGCATCTCATCCGAAATCAGAGCAAAACACCATGATAAAACATAATCGCCTCCTAGGTCATCTGATGCCCTTTAGAGCCTTTGGAGACTTTACCTACAAATGGCCCGCCGAACTGATTCGAGCCTGTGGCATAACTAAAGTCTTCGGTCCGGATGTCATACCCTCGCATTATAATACGCCACCTTATCTCATAGCAGAGCCGGATGTCCGTGAGGTGAAAATCGGTAGAGTTGACGATCATGAGTCTAAATTCCTCGTCATGGCTAGCGACGGCCTCTGGGAATTCTTTGAAAGTTCCAGAGACGTGATCGAGACAATTGTTGATCATAATATCAACGCTTGTAGGGATGGCTCGCGAGAGGAATATGATGCAAACTGCGCCACTCACATACTTAGATCAGCATTACGTGCGAATTCAAGCCTTGATTATGGGTTGAACGAAGAAGAGCTACGCAAATTGTATCACATAAGACTCGAGTCAACGCTGACTCTGCCTCAGACCATCGTGAGAAACTTCCGTGATGATATATCCATCATAGTACTGAAATTGCAATAGTAGTCTTGCAAGGTCCAGGATAGCCGAGGAGTTTTTCCTAAAGTATGTGCTAGTCTTTTAGTAATTGTTGTTAAATTCGACTCATCAAATTCAACAAAGTACTGCGGGTTTGCGAGTTTGGCCATCTCAGTCCTCACCTTGCGCAACCTGAACTAATAGCTCATGAGTAAATTATTATAGCAATCATGGTTTAGTATGGAGGCTTAGCGTCTTATTGTGTTTGCAATTCCGTAACATGATGGTTTTGAATTTATTAGGCGTCTATACAATCTCGGCTTATCTTTCGACACACGTAATTGAACAGTCTCATCTTATCTTCAATTTTTGCTTTGATTTCCGGCCGTATTCTTCGAATTGGCTGGCATGCCGGCGCTTTGATGGCTCGGTGAGCTATTGTATTGACTGGATATTGTGTTCAGCGAGTGGACTCCATTTTTACCCCCCGACGACCTAGGTTCGATCGCCAGCGAGCACCTATACATCTCATCATCCTGCAGGTGACGCGATCCATCTAGGAGATAGTTAGCAACCTTATGGTTCAATTCTATCTTATAGACCCCGTTTTGCAAATGCTGAATTTCCCTGATAACATGCGCAACCTTCAAGTCGAATGTGAGAGGTAGGAGATTTTAGTATTATGGGTGATCTTTCAAAGACGCCACAAGGGAGGGTGTAAAAGCGGTCAATCGCTTACCATCCTCATTTTGGAAAAGTTTAACAATCCATCAGGTGAATAATTTGGAGTCCCCTCCTCTATAAATGAAAGATCTGTCAAGTACATTCCGACATACGGAATACTGGGTGGATCACAACGATTGATTGCATCGCGCATATTGCGAAATCGACTATCCGTGCTGACCAAGTTCTGTAGCTGATCAATGGTGGTTCTTGTCTAGATGGCAAATAGAAAATTAGCGTCGATAGAGCGAAAAATTCAAGTATAGGCTGATATAGGCGCCATGGCTTGCTAAAACTCACCGTCTTGGGTATTTTGTCCCATGTCTTTTTCAGCCTGAACACAGCTGAATTTGTGAAAGCTGCGCAAATCTGCAAGACTCCATTGAAATTGTGAACAACTCGACAAATATGGGCGACGTTAGTCCATTTTTCAATTATAGCAACTCGCCTGTGGAGCTCAGGCACACGAATTATCTCCGAGCTAACTAAGCGGCTAACATCGTTGAACCTCTTCGTTATCAGCAGGATGTGAGGTGCCCTGATTGCCTTGTCCATCTTCATCCAAGCTTGTCCAAGGAACTCCTCGCTTCTGATTGCAAGGAAAATTTTGTGGTCAAGATATGTCATCCCCTCAGCTATTTCAAGCGCCGACAGGGTTTCAATTGAGTTTGGCGATGGTTTTGAGGGCGCTGCTAGCAGTAGGTCCAGATCAACCTGGTTTCCACGCGAGAGGGCTGCTTTTTGGACCATCTGTTGCAATTGTAGGGCCGCCTTGTGCTCGGCTGGCAACAAATTCGGGTCCATGATTAGATCCTGGAGAAATTCTTGCACGAGAAACGAAAGTTTTGTGTCGTTAACAAAATCTTGCGAATGCTTGGATACCCAATGACGTAGCACACTCAAAACTCTAATTGTTGCCACAGAACGGATGTTGATTTGGGCCGAGTCACGTTTCGATCTACTTTGCACGCCTCGGCCGAAGGCTTGGCCGCTTGCGCTCGAGCTCATACGGGCCGGTTGGTTTTGTACAAGACCCCTCGAGTTTCCCGCTTGGCCCGAGGTGGTGCATTGCTGCAGGTTCAGGTGACTCAGGTTGACCTGGGCCGATGGGCATGAGCTGTAGTCGATGCCGGCACTCGAGGAGAATCTGCTGCTCGCGCGCGAGTTGCACAGGGAGGAGGCATCAGAGTTTCCTACCAGATAGCTGTCGGACGGGGTGCACGATGGGCTTGCCAAGGTGACTTGCTGGTGTAGGTTGCACGATGGATGGTGAGCAATCGCGTTCAGTCTGCCTCCATCGTTTGATCGCCGGTGAACCTTTTGCGATTGTTGCTGTGCCGACTGCTGATGGAAGCTCGCGGTTGGTGGAAAATGGTTGGCCATACCTGTCTGGTGGCCTTGAGATGACACTGAACCTCGTTGGCAGTAGGACGAGCAAGTGCAACCTAGCGAGTCTGAGTTGTCAAAGTTTTGTTTGGCCGCTAGGTCAGTGGAAAATTTTCTGAATTGAGCCGTCTGGTTGATCGAACTTGGTTGCTTAAGTGACAATGGCGGCTGAGTTAGGATTGGATTGTTCGAGGCAGCTGTTGCAGCAGCAAACGCTGAAGCCGACGAGGCAGTAGAGGATCGTCTGGAGGTTACTCGAGGAGCCGACGATGTCACAACCACTCCAGCCTTCGAGATTCTCTCTGTCGAAATGGAGTTTTCGGAGGCATGGTGCTGGAAGCTACTCCTTGGAGTTGTCATCCTGCTACTCGGCGATTTTGACCGCAAACCAGACGCCTGCGATGCACAACTGGGCAGAGGAGTGGCGGTTTGGGTCGTTTGCTGGTTAGTTTGCTTGCTAGCCGATTGCAATTGCTTACAAACGCTCTCTCGGCCTCTATGGATCGAGATGCTGAATGCTCTCGAGTCCGACTCGTACTTTCTACTGTCTCGACTTCCACTGGCTTGGTCCACTTCATCATCAGGAGGTTGTTTCGTATCGATAGTTTTAAATCGATGCCCATTAGAGCTTGGCAGGGGGCCCTTTTCGTGGGCTTGATGACTATTTTCTGTGGCGGCCAACTTATGAGCTCCCCTCGAGCTCCGCTCTTTGATGTCACCCTTAGAGTTTTTCTTCCTCTTATCATAAAACAATCTGTGCTTATTCCTCTCAAAATTAGGACATCTTTGCTTCAAAAGGACTGAACTCTCGCCCTCTGAATCGGAATTCTCACGATCAGAATCTTCATTCACCAACCTGACGCTGTTGAGCCGGGTCAAAATTCTAAAACTCTTATCTTCGTCGCCCTCTGCCGGGCCAATCTTTCCCTCTGATTCTCCAGAATCGCTTCCGCTCCCTCCATCCTCATAAATGCCGCCACTCGAAGTAGAAACTTTATCCTCGTCCGCAGAAGTATCACAATCAATTGTCCTTGCTTCAGTCAGATCAATCTCTTTCATTATAAACCCCCTAATAGATCTCTCGCTCTTACGGCGATTCTCTCCAAGTTTGCTCTTCTCGTTCATCTTCAATCTGCGTCTCTCTTGTCTCCTATTCGCTCTCGGCACTTCAAGCCCACCAGCCAGCGGCGGCTCTAAAACTTGCTGATCATCAGATGAATCGTAACTTGAGGTCGAACGAATCAGGCCGGATTCAGACTGTGAGGTTAGGATGGATTTTGTCGCTATCAAGTTGGAACTGATGGAGGAAGAGCTTCCGCTTGCAACCAGAGATAGGCTCGAAGCTGAGCTGGCGGCCCTCTTCTGTTTATCGTAATTTTTTTCAATTTCGAGCTCAAACATTGATGCGACTGGCTCAAATTGCTCGCTAGTTGCAAAATTCGTGCTTCCGTATGTGGTATCACTTCTACGATTCATCTCTTGGTCAGTCTTGGTCCCGCTATCGTGAGCCTCAGCTGGCTCGATTGGTGTGGATGGTGGCGGACGAGGATAGTGAAAGTGGCTTGAGTTTGGCTCATCTTCGTCTTGCAACCTCTCTGGCTCTGCCGATGGAGGTGCCAAAGTTACCTGAAAGGTAACGTTGGCCTCCGATGAGGCTCCTTTCATCGGCAAGCTGACTGCATTGGCACCCGACGCTATGAGACCGCTCGATGAGGGTTTTAGCTCGCTCGCTCTCTTCCTATAGCTGAGTCTCCAGTGCTCCTTTCCAACGAAACTGTTAGCACCACTCATCGTGCCTCCAATCAAACAAACATCGGGAACGTAAGATAGAGAGCTAGCCCTCACCTGGCGACAAATTGGAACGTGCAGGTTTGTGTCAGAGCTTCCAAGTGTTGACATTTGCATTGGATGAGTCATGCTGGAGCTTCTGAGTCGATCGACCTTGACTGGACTATTGCTGCAAGTTGACGAGAGTGAGTGCTTATTCTCGTCCTCGGACAATCTGAGCATCGACGTATCATCGTTATTTGAGCAAGCGGAAGAGATCTGGCTGCTGGTATCCAAGACGCTGGTCAGGCTTGGCGCTAGCAAGAGTTGTTGTCCAACTTCGTTCGTATTGCACTTTCTGGTCGAGTTCAAGTTGGCCAGAGATGAGGATGTTGAGCCGGTTATCGGCGTGAGGGCGCTTATTGTAGAACGTCTCTTTTGTTGGTATTGTTGTTGCTGTGCTAGATTCGGAGCTGCAAGGTGATTTGAGTCCTCAGTTTGCAAGTTTCTCTTTGTTGTGAGATCGATACCATGCGTTCTAGGCGGAATGGAGGGTTTCAGCTGAACTTGCGGGCACGCCAATGGCAACTCTCGACAGGGCTCCTCCTTATCGACCAGGATGGTCGAGGAGACAAGCAGATCCTTGGCGGAACTTGGATCGGTGATGCTTCCATTCTTGCTCTGCTCAGTGATCTTGGGTTGGCTTTCAGTTGCCTCGTTATCGACTGGACTCACCTCTGCCAGATTGGCCGACGGATCTGGAGGCATTTGATGTTGTGGTTGCTGCTGCTGCTGGTAATGATGGTTATTCTGCTGCTGGAAATAGCGATCACAATTGTAGTGTACACTCTTAAGAGCCTCTAACACATCCTCGGCAGTTGTAAATACCCGATAGGTGAGCAGAAATGTGTTCAGGAAATCTATACTTAGAAATCTCAGATCTGTCAAGCGCTCAAAGAGTCTTTCCTTGCTTGCGTATCTTATTTGTGGAAGCTTGCAACTGTTGAGCGCTCGGCTGAATTTGATATCAACGTCGTCCTTGTAGAGTCTTGGATCAGTTCTGCAGAGGAGAAGCCAGACTTTAGTCAGCGCGTCATTGCTATTGATTGATTATTTCAAGTGCATTGGCGCCCTTGAACTTACCTGACTGATTGGTTGATTGTGACGGACGAAGAATCGTTGACTGAGCCATGGAATAGGTCATTGAAGTGGACGTTATCTATGCACTGGCGAGTGGAGGCAAAGGTTAGTGGCCGAAATTGATCAATGGCAATTGGAGCGGACAGCTTGAGATAGGTGACATTCGAAATAGGAAATAGCAACTGCAAGACGCACTTACGCTAGGTGCCTCACTTCTAGCTTTGGTTGGCGGGCTTTGATCGGCTAAGCGCTGCAACGAAACGAACCGGTCAATACTGCCTAACCAGGAGGTGAGCTTCTGCGGATCCTTAGCTAGCTCCAAGTTGGACGCTTGTTTCTCGCCTCTACTCAAACGGGTCGAGGGAAACTGCTTAAACTTAGGCGAGTCGGGCTGGCATCTAACTCGGTTCAAGTCGATCGTCTCACTTCTCACAACTCGATCCGTAAGTTGGCCCCTCAAGCCGCTTAAATCATCAGGCCTCAGAACGTCCGAGTTACTCTCCACCAGGTTGGCCAAGAAGTTCAAGCTTCTTGCGCCAGTTGGTAGGGGAGGCATGGATTTTTGTTTACTTGGTGCGATGCTGGTGGTGGCATTGTAGGAGTGATCGAGGAGCGAATAGGAATCCAAACTGCTGCTGCTATAATTTGCAAAGTAGACCTCCTGCTCTCTTGGTGGCTGTTGCTGGCGCTGGCGACCACATTGGACGGGCTCATCTTGTCCACCACCGACTGGACGCTGCAACGCCTTGCTTTTAGCCGCCCGACACTCGTCAGTCTCAAATTTGGTCCAGTCGATGGGCGGTGACCCATCAGCTTGGGTTGGCGGCGAATGTGGACCCTGGACAAGGTGGGCACCTCGCAAGCCAAGCTCAGCTCTGTTGGCATTCCCGTCCCCTCCGCCTGCTTGCTGCTCGCTCGGGTTGGCATTATCTGAGCCAGCTGTCTGGCACCAACTGTCTTGTGACTCGAAGGTATCATAGCGGACAAATTGGGACCTCAAAAAGCTGGAGGCAAGTCGGCGCGACTTTGCGTACTGGCGCCGGTGGGCTAGGCGTCTCCGTCTTGCTGGCTTGGCGCTGGCCGACGAGGTATCCTCTTGGTTCTCATGCGACGAACACTCGGGCTCATCCATTTGCCTCCTCGCTTAGTCTCTCTTTCCATAATTTCCCTCTCGAGGTAGCGAGCGCCCACTCTCTCCAGCCATCACCTCGCTTTCTCTACCTACTCTAACAGCACCAAAACAGCTATCGCGCCATCACCGAATCTCAGCTGTCTGGCCCACAATCCTCGCACCAAAATAAACTTGCTGAAGAGATGGGTGGAAGAAAATATTGCCCCTCCAGCAGCTAAAAACAGGCTCAGCCAACCTATTTAGGTGAGGAAGAGGAAGATTTTAGCCCAGTCTCGAGCACAAACTCAACGGAGTTCAACTATTTCCTATTGCTGGTCACCTCGCTCACATTTATTTGGCCACTTGCCCATTTGAAGCTGAGGGCTAAATTTTGCTACAGATGAGAGTTTAAGGCTCAAAACGCGAAGCTAATCTCTCTCGCTCGACGAGCCATCGCCATCCGTCTCTATCGGCAGCAGTGACAGCGGCGGCGGCGGTGGCGCCGATCCCGCGGGCCCCAGCTGCGGCGAAACTCAGTGCAGCGGATTGAGGTCCATCGATAACAACAAGCCTATTTTTGCACGTGAATTTTAGCGCCTCTGTCTGGCCGCGCGCGAGTGTGTGCTCGGACGGGCTCAACAGTGCGCGCTGCGCGAGAGGTGCCCCTCACTCTGCCAGCAAACCTGCGCCTGCCCGCTAACCTGGCTGGCTAGCCTGCCAGTAGGCGCCCATATGAGCCCCAACAATGGCGAGCGAAGGCTCACAAACGCGCTGAGTTGCACGCACTTCCGCCTCGGCGACGCCGCGCATATCGCCTGCCCCAGATTGAGAATCGCTCGCGAAGAAAACAAGATTACCCCGGCTGCTGGCGGCCATCGGCGCCACCTTACATGATTGAGGATCCGTCAGCCTTTGAGCAGGCCCCAACAGTCTGGGCCGCCAACGGGTCACTCAGGCAGGAAAACAATGCAAGCCCGGCGGCTCACAAGGCCGCACATTGTTTGCTTGCAGGCGCTCTGCAATCAGGAGCTCCATTACTTCGCCTGGACGCTTCGACTCAAGCCCGAGCTCTCGTCGGTAGGGTTTCAAAGCGGCTCGCCCTAGGCCAGTCAATCAGCGCCAATCTCCGCAGGCGATGGCGACAATTTGGCCGCCGCCGCCGCCCGCTTGCGTGCTCCCTTGCTCTCTTCCTGGGCACAAACTAACTGCCTTTAAGGCACGAGACTATGAGATTGGCCTCGCGAATTGCAATGTAAAATTGAAGCAAAAGTTGGATCCAAAACTCACCTGGCTGATGTCCGACATCCAAGCTGCTTTTTCTTGTAGATTTGGAGCCACCAAGTGGATGACGAGCGAGCTGCTGCTTGTTGTGCTCGTGTGAGTACCTTGGCCGCCGGACGAGTTTGCCTGGTTGCCCGACTTTGAGGTTGATTCAACCAGGAGGACGAAATCGCAGCCACCAAAGTCTTTCGTTAGGTAAAAATGATTGCAGTCGCCGAGGAGCGCCGATTGTCGCACTGAGGATCGCCTATTTGGGCGCTTGGTCTGCATTGAGCCCTGCCAGGAAGTATGCGCTTGGTCGCGTTTTGTTAGCGGCGAGGGCGGCGCCGACGAGGAACCAAAGTGGTTCTGTTGGATCAAAACGCTGATGGCCCCGCCGCCACCGCTGGCAAGACTCGTTAGGTTGGACAGTTTGGTGGCGAGATATCCGGCGATGCGGCCGCGCGAGCTAGCGTTGCCGCTCACCTGCCTAGCTGGCTGCGATTCATTTTTATGGTTGCCATAATTTTCGCTTGCGCTAGCCAAGTTCTGAGAATCGCCCATATGCTTGCAGACTGGCTTCCCGTTTCCAGCCGGCGCCGTCTGAAAGGGAAAGATCTCGAACTCTACATGGGAATTTCTCTTCGCCTTTTCGCCATGGAACTTGCAAGTCTCTGGCTCATAGACATGCGAATGGGATGCCCACTTGGCTGGAATGGATGCTGTGGAGGCGCGTTTATCGTTTATACCAAAGTTGGTGGCGCAATCTGACGATTTTGGTGGGAGATGGATGGATGAGAGAGTTAGCATCTCGCGACGACAGGTGGCGCCAGTAGTGCCGCAGCGCTCAACTCATTCCCATCAGCGACGGAGGAGTGCCTATGGGTTTCGCTTAGTGGGGAAGGGGCCCTCGTTTGGTCAGATCTGCCTCGCAAACGTATTGAAGGCGGATTCTCTACGCGTGTTGGCGACTTGTTTCAATGGATCGGTAGATTTATCATGTCGTGCAACTCAATTGAACAGAACGAGGAATTGAAATGGTGGCCCCTAGCACGAAGCCGGCGGCAGTTTGGTTAGGCAGCCGAAGCCAATTGATTCGAGGATAACAATAGCACAAACAACAATGCCAACAAAGGAGGCGGGTTTCGCTGTTTAGTGCAAACAAACGAGTTATATCTGAACTTGAGCTAGCGCAAGGTGACTTTGCATTGGCCCTCAGCTCGCTCGTTTTCGCCACCGATTCAAAGTGGAGCCGGCCAACAACAAAGGCAGCGGCGCCAAAGGAAATGGAGAAATTGTTCTTGAGTTCAGCCGAAATCGGATTGAGCGATTTGGGGCCTCCGCTCGATATTCAGGTCAGCTTTCTCTCTCAGGGCGGCGAGAACACAATCCTGCCGTCTGGAGCAGAGTTAAGCGTCCTCTTGGCCTCGGACGGGCTTGGCGCAATTGGCCAACGAGTGCGACTGCATTGCGAGCTGGTTGCCACAGACACACAACTCCAGCCTCACCTGGCTCATGATCGAGCTGTCCATTGGACCAAACCAAACCAAACAACTTGGCCAAGCTAAGCGAGTTTCTTGTGCCCCAAGATAGAATGTGCAATTTTGCGTCACAATTGTCGCCCTTGGAGCCATTGTGCCGCTGGCCAGGAGCACATTGCAGGTCGCCTCTTGCAACTTAATCATAGGAGTAGCCATTTTTGGCCCCCTGTTGTCATAGAGCTCGCGCTAGCTGACACTTTGCAGCCCTTCCCCTCCCGCCAAGAGTTCTGGCGTCGCGCGCCCAAGTCGCAATTGGCGTCCACCCTGAGCTTGGCACTTTGACCGGCTACCTTGAAGGCCAGCTGAGCAGTTGGCACCGGCCCGGTTGTCATGATCACGATCATTACTTTTGCATCTCGCGCGCTCGCCGTTATCTTGGGGCCAACGAGGCCACCTTTCCGCTCGGTTCCGCTCGCTTACCTGCGCAATTCGGGTGCCATTCAGAGATGGAATTGGAGCTGGTTGTTTTGGCGCCCTCTCGCTCGCCTTTGGTTTGCTCCGTTCGGTTCGTTTGTTGCTGTTGTCTCTGCTGCTGCTGCTGCTGTTGGTTTTGAGTCCTCACTTCATAGTCGGCGCTGATTGTTTCTTGTTGCTGGATGAACTCGAGCGGATTCTCTATCAGCGTTACCTCTGCCAGCGAAATGCGGCCGATGTTCTGGGAGGGAGAATTAATGGAGTTTTTGGGGCAAAAATGGAAGTGGGGCGCCAAAGAGTTGGCATAAATTAGAGTTTTGGCCAAATTCTTCCTCCCTTTGCAAGAGTTCGCCTTGATTTTGGTCCCAAATTTGCTGACCTAGAACGAGCTGCCTGATGAGAGGGAGCGCAAAACATGAGAGGAGGCGGGCGACTTACCTCGAGCAGGTGCAACTTTCCGTCCTTCGTTCGTGTGCAAAGTAGGAGATGATTTGTAAATAGAAAACACTGACGAACCATCTCCTTTGGCTGGCTGTCGTGGTTGCTGGCCTGCTGGTTTGCGGCCGAGTTTAGGGGTCCGAGTTGGACGTGGAGGTCGGCGGCTTGGTGGCGCGAGGAGCCGAAGGAGGGTAGCCGAGCTCGGCCCTTTGCGCTTCCCTTGTTCGCTTGCTCCACCACCTGCAGGAGGATTCCCTGGCGCACGAACACTGCGTTTGCCAAGTTAGTGTGAGCGAGTTAGGTTTTGGGGCCGCCGATTATGCTTATTATGCCAGCTTCAACAGGCCGCCGCCAACTTACCCTGATTGACGTCGAGCAAAATGTCGCAGCCCCCTATGATCATGCGCTCGATGGCCAGGTTTTGGCGGATGCTCTCGGTTTCGCTCACCTCGTCGTGCATTTGCTTTTGAGATCATTTCGTGTTGGAGTGGTTAGCGCATTGGGACTCGATGGGCACATTTCAGGTTGAGCTTGCCGAAACTAACCCTGGACAGATCCTCCAGTTTTGTTTGCGCCTCGTAGAGGCTCTTGCGCTCAACGTGGTTGTGCGGCGTGTGGGCCAGAATCTCGTGTAGACAAATGATGTATCGCGGAATCTGCATTCCACCGAGGAGGCCAGTTGGTTCTGGTTAGTCTTTTGCTTGCACAAAGCGAGATTGGCGGCCGCTCGGGAATAGTTACCTGGTGCATTGGATAGGTGAGAAAGGTTTCGAGCGTTCGCCCATTCAATTGGGGCTTCTCCTCGAGCCGGCGCAAGATTGAGCTGAACTGTTCGCGCTGCTTGCACTCGGCCAGCACCTGTAGGCTGAAGTGGTGATTCCTTACGTACTCCTGGTAGATTGTTAGCATCGGCAGCAGCATGGTGAACAGGTCGCCAAGGACAAGCGTCGGCCAAGACTCCATTCGGGCGCTCAAACCTTTTAAGAAAATTTGGTGCAAGAAGAGGAGCGTTTCGCTGTTCAAGAAGATGGAGTTCAGCTCGTCGTGGTTCAGTGCCGGCCGCTGGCTGCTCGCGGCCATCTTCATTGGCCTAAGGAAGGCCGAGATGAGCAAGGTGAGCTGCTCCACGTACTCCTCCTCGCACTCGACCATCCTGAAGACTAGGTTGTTGCGCTTCCGCATTGACTCTGCGTGCGGCGACTTTATGTAATCGTGGACAATCTGTTTCCAGCGCCGCCGACAGAGCCAACCCCTGAAGAAGCCCTGCACCTTTTTGATCTTCCTCAGCTCCTCGCTGTTCTCGGCCTCAAGCAGGCAGTCCTTTGAGAGGAGGATCTCGTTGTTGAGCGCCTCGACGACTGACTTGAGCTCGATGCTCAGCGCCTGCTCGTCGGCCTCCTCGTCGGCGCTCAGCTGGCCAACAGTTGGGCCCGAGGGCTGGCCGGCCGAGTCTCTGCGCGCGGCCAGCCTCCGCCGAGGGGCCTCCGCGCTGGCGGCGGCCGAAGTGCGCGCTTGGCCAGCAGGCCGCACGAGCGACCTGAGCGCCTCAGATTGGCGCCGGTGGAGCCGCTCGGAACGGCGCGTCCTCCTAACGGCAAGCTCGTGCTCCTCCAGCTCCTGGTCGATGGAGCGAGTGCGCTCCAAGTGCAGCGACTGCTGCCTACAGGCTGCCGCGGCCACTCCACCTGGGGCCCTCGGGCTGCACTCGGCCGGACAGGAGTGGCCGAGCGGCGGCCTCGAAAGCTCGGGCCGCTGCTGCTGCTGCTGCTGCTGCTTGCGCTGCCGGTGGCGCTGCTGGCGCACTATCGTGTCCACGATGGCGGCCGACTTCGAGAGCACCAGCCTGAGGTGGTTTGAGCGGCTCTCCTGGCGTTTCAGCAGGCAGATCTCCTGGCGCAACTTCTTGATTTCGGCCGAGAACTCCTCGCATTGTTTTGAGTATTGCCACTTGGCTGTGGATTCGCTCTCGATTATTTGCGACAGGTGGAGATACTTTTGTTCGAGTTGCTCCTTGTCGTTCAGTAGGGTCGAGTAGCGCGCGTTAGAGATTGCGTGCACCCAAGTCTGGCACTCGGCTTCAGTTTCAGTGCGAAACTCGTACTCCTTTGAGCCCTCCTTCTTCCATTTCAGGGTGAAGGCGCAGTTCAGCTGGCGAGTTGGGTTCGATTGGAGGCCGTTTTGGGGGTAGAAGGAGAGGGGTTAGCGTTGTGAGCGCTGGGCTGGCCGGCCGGCCGGCTGCTCGGCCGGTGATTAAAGGTCGCGAAGGGAGTGGGTTGTTTGCGCTGGCTGGTTGCCGGTGGCCGAAATTGGTGGGCGGCGAAATTTCATTAATTTTGCCGCTCTCGGGCGGCAGCCTGGCCGCCAGCAAGCTCGTGCAAGCCAGCGGACGGGCCCATTTGGGGCCGCCCGCTAACTAGCCGAGCGGCGAGCAGGAAACAATGTGACAAGAGGCCGGCTTGGAGCTAAATGAGTTTGCAGGAAACAACTCGCGCTGTCTCCTGGAGCTGCTTGCCTGCCTTCCTGGCCGCCGGCCAGGCGGAGGATTAGCGCCGCCTCAAGTGGAGCCTCTCGCCTCTCGCCGCTCATCGCGGCCCCTTCGCTCGGCTCCCCTGTCAGCCAGTTGGGCCTCCAAGCCACCTAATCCGGCCAGATGCAGCGAGCTTGCCGAGCCTGGCGCGCGCAAATGAGCTTCCGCCGGCTCGGGTTTGGCTCGCTGGGCGGAGTTAGTTTTGTCGCCCCTGTCTTGGTCGCTGTCGTGTTCGTGTTCGCGGAGGCAAAAGCGGCGGCCGCCGCAGTAGCCTTATAGGCGCGCGCGAAGCTCGATTAATCGAATATTCCCGCTGAGTTGATATTGATCCTGGCGCCTCGCTCGGCCAGCTCTGGCCGGCGCTGCGTGGCGGCCGGAAGTGGCGCGCGAGCAAGCAGGCGAAACAAGTGCGAGCCGGCGACGCAGGACGAAGGGCGGAGGCGCCCCGCGCGGCCAGCACCCTCGGCGGCTCCGCTCGCCCGCCAGGTGGCTCAAGCCCTCCTCATTTGTTGATTGAACGCCGGCCAACGAGGGCCGAGCTGGCCGCCATATGGGACCTTACGTGTGTAATTGAATTATGAGCCTTTTTGGCGCACTTTTTGTGGCCGAGGGGGCCGCCAAGCGCGGGCCGCTTTAAAACAAGATCGGAGGCCTAATTTGATTTGTGCCGAGATTGTCGGCGCGCCCCACTTCCGTCTAACTCGGCCGAGCTGTTTGCCTTTGGCCGGCATGGCCGCCCAGGCTCGCGGGCAGCTTTTGGGCCGCGGCGAGGATGGAGTTGTGTGTGTTTTGTCGTGTCGTGTTTTCGGCGGAGTTGTTCGTTCCGTCGATGGCTGTCCTGTGGCGCCCGGTGTTGATTTAGGCGCCGCGCTCGAGCACTCGCTTGGCCTCTGGTTGGCGCCGGCTAACCGGCAGCGCCACTTCCAGGCCCAAGGGGCCGTGTCTCGGAGAGGCTCGCACTGGATCGGGGCCGTTGCATTGTTGGCCGAGTTTGCGGACCAGAGAGCGAGCGAGCGAGCGAGCTTTCCAATGAGCCCCCTCGGCCCCAACAGGAGTGCTCATGAGGCCGCTGGGAGCCGAGCGGACAGGGGAGCGACTGGCGAGCTTGTGAGCCGATTATTCGTCGCCCGTCCTCAGTGTTGGCACGATTTTTGAGCCTCTCGCAAGCTGACTGGTCGTCCGGAATGAAGAGCTAATAGGATTTCAGCGCGACGCAGGAATAATGATGACGAGCAATCCTGACAAGGGAGTGCCAATCGTATCAATGACAGTGGCGCCATTTTGCACTGGAGCTTAGCTCTGCAGGCTAAAATAATGTCCCGCCAGCAAAATGGCCGCCGCCGCCGCCGCCAGTTCGAGCGCGGAAGTCGAAACAATGTAGCGGCGGCGGCGGCAGCGGCAAAGGTAGCCGCGCCAGCCAGCCAGAGCGAGCGGCTCTATTTGAGCCGAAATGGAGCCCCAGATCCGGGCCAGAGTGGCTCGACCCTCGATGGCGGGGCAATTAGTGTGCGCTCGTGGTGCATTAACATTGGAGCCAGAGCGACGTGTCAAAGTTTGATTACCATTCGAACTCGGCTGGTGCGCTCGCTCGCCCGCCCGCCTCAAACCCTAGGCGCCCGCTGAAGCTCAAAGGCGCCGTCTAGGGTCGATGTTGGCGCGCGAAAGCCGCACTAGGACCATTAATGAGCGCGCTGGTCTCGCCGGCTCGCTAGCTGGTTAGCGGGTTGAGAATAATTTTCATGAATGCTCTCGGCGCTAAAACTGGAGGCGTATTATGCAGTGAACACATCCGAGCCGGTTATGTTTTTGCAGGCTTGAACACATGATAATAAATATAGCCAGCAAAGGCAGGCGGCCTTTGCAACCTCTCCTGCGCGACGCTAGCCGCCTCCGTCGCCGCCGGCCACCATCAAGTTGGCGAGCTGACGGGCAAGCAGGGAGGCCTGTCGCAAATGGTCACGGCGAGCAAACTGGACAAGGGACGCTCAATTCAGCGCTAACAAGATGGCCGAGCATCCGGAATCCAATTTCCAGCCAAGTCCGAGGCTCTTAGCCGCTCAGTGGGCCAGCCCCTGAGCGGGCGAGCTTTGGGCAACTGGAGCCAACTGGCCGAGCGAGCGAGCAGGCCGCTAAGACAACATGGAACTCGCCAAGGCCAGTTACAGGGGGCGAGCGGCGCAACGGAAACCGGCGCCGAGCAAGCTGGCCGCCCTGTTGGAGGCGAGTCGAGTGTCGGAGTGAACGACAAAAGGCGTCCAGGTGAAGTGGCCCCGGGCTGAGTGGGGCCAGAAGGGGGGGAGCTCGAGTGGGAGCGAGCGCGGCGCACACATGGAGTAGTGTAATATATTATGCGTCATGTTGGCCTCCATCCCACAAAGGTAGCTGCCTGGCGAGCGCGCATTTATTTGCACCGAGCTAACCTGCGCCGACTAGCTCGCTCACTCGCTCGCTGCAACGCCCGTGTTCCAGCCCCAGTTTCAGCCTCAGCCTCAGCTCCAACCCAAGCTCAAGCTCAAACTCAAACTCAAACTCAAGCCCGTACTCTGCGCTCGCATGTAAGCCGCGCAACTTTGAGGTGGAGCCATGATGATGCAATCAGGTTGATTGATTGCTCGCCGGGCCCAATTCTTACCCCGGCCGGCCAATTGGAGCGGCCAAAACCTCTCCCTCCTCCCCAATTCCTGTCAACTAGAGTGGGAAGGCGTAACAGTTGAGGTTGAATTTTAAACTCCCCCGTAAGCTTCTATGGCTCCGAGCGAGCCCATTGGCCACCTGCTAATCTCGCATCGGGAGCAGTGGCATTGGGCGCAATTCAAGCAAGGCATGCGAAAGGCCTAGTTAGCTGGCGGCGGGAAAACAAAGTGAGCTTCTAGCCAAGCTCGTGGCCCTCCTGCCGGCTTTTTGTTATGGCTGACGCCGCGCAAAGTAGACAAACAAGTCCGCCTGGTTCAACTGATAAAGCGTCAGTTCGGCTAGAGCCAGACACGAGGAGCATTACAATCTAACGCTAAACAGGCCACTACTCGAAACGCAAAGCTCGGCCTCCTCCTTCATCTCATGGGAAGGCCGGCAATCTGCATGAGCTTTGCTTCGCGCGGGTCCGTTGGAATCAACGAAACGATCAATCATTGGACGCGTTGGGGGATAATTACTCGGCAAGACGCAATGAGGCCCCAAAGGAGCGCAATAATTTGCTGACACTTGTTTGGCCAGGTGCATGGAAACGTGAACGTTCACACTAACAAAAACTCACCTCAGATTCGTCCTCCCCTTTATCTTTTGCTATCGTGTGATTTGTTAACGAATTGAAGCGCTCGAATTGGGCCGATTCTGATTCTAAATCTGAGCCGCATAGCTCGGCGGCCTCCAATTTGCCCGCTGCTTGACGCGCGCTTAGCGAGCTTGAACCCTCAAAATTGGCCCCAGATTCAACTAAACGCTCGCAGTAGCTTCCCTCAAGGAATATAACTCCGATTTTTCTATTCAAAAGGCTCGAGTAGTTTGCTGACGAGGTTGCAGTTTTACCCGCTGTTGTGGTTGTAGAGCGGCCAATTGTTTGTTCGTTGTGCGCTTGGAAGTGGCTTGAAACTCCTGAAATTGAGGAGGAGTTGAAGGTTTTACTACCCTTTAAGCGCTGATTCAGGATGGACTGCTCACAAATGGACCCCGGCGAGCTGGCTAACGCGACCGCCCCAACACCTGCATTTTGCGGATCACTGGATAGCCGGAGGCGAGATTGGGAGCTAGAGCTAGCTCTCTTCCAATCGCAATTGGCAACACTTCGCCCAACCTCCACCTCCTCCTCCCCATCCGCTGCCTCTACTTGTCCGCCCGAAGAGCATCTACCTTGATCCAGGGTCTCGCTAGCAGACGCGCGCCTGAGCTCTGATATGCCGCTTTTATTCGGGCCCAAGCACTTCACCTGGCCTGGCTGGCGCAAGTCACATTCGCGCGCTCCATTTTCAGCCTGTCTCACATGGCGTCTCATCAGGCTCGATAAAGCTGAACTCTTGCTTGGACTCTCGACAGTAGACGAATGTTGCGATTGGTGATGCTTGTGATGGTGATTTGAGCCAAAATCGAAGTAGAAGAGGAGATTTTCGAACAAGAGGAACCATTTTATGCGCCATTTTGCGTTTGGCGAGCTTCGTTTGTATAGGAAGCCGCGCAAAGAGTTGTCGCTTAGCCCTTTCTCTATCAAAGCGATCAATTGAAGCTCGTTGAAGCTTATGTTCGCGCGCCTTTGCGTCAGGTTCGATGGACGGAATTTCAACATCTTGCACCTGTCGCAAGCCTAATCTTGGGCCTAACTTAACCCTCTCGTCGAGTGCACTTGTTATCTCTTGTTGCGCTTTGACCCGCTCAACATTGTAGAAGCTCTCTCCTCTAGTCATTCTAGAAACTTTTCTACAAAGATTCCCCAGCTCAGCCCCCTGATAATTACTCCCGGCCTATCCCAAGAGCTCAGCTCTGTTAACTGACTCGCCATCTCGCCTCCTATCCAATGCCTTCTCTCACTTGCCCTCCAAATAAGCTAGGCAGGCCTCTTAGTTCATCAGTGTGCCGCTGTGAAAAGCTAATTCAGTTATGATGGCTTGCAGTTTATTGTCAGGTAAAAATCGCTTTTGATTGTCCTCCTCGAATGATAACTACTACAGCCTCAACTTGGGTTGCAGTTATAAGCTTAACGCACAGAGGTTCAACTGAAAGGCAGCCCCTACAAACTACTCTTTACTCCAACACTACACTACTGATCCGAACGAGCGAGCTACAAAACTAATGGCTAACCAGATGGGCAAAACATAGGCCAACTTGACATGCGCGAACAAACGTCGCAAGGACAGATTGAGTTATGGGCCAGTCCCTAGTGGACGGGCCCTAATTTTATGTAATATAAATAGAGGTACATAGCTTTACATGCGCCATCATTGGGCGATAAATTTAACTTTCGGTGTCGGTCAAGAGATCAGAATCCTCCACAGCGCTATCCTCCTCTTCGATATTGACCTCCACATCCTCCTCAGGTATGTCATAAGCAACCTCTACGTACTCCTTGGCTGGTTTAACCTCGATCTAGATATCAGAATTCCAGTTACAGGCTGGTTAGTAGGGAATTTAGGATATTGTAGCGGAATAACTTGCAAAATTAGACTTACCCTAGCAGGCTTTTGGACAGTGCGATCTACATACGAGTCACTTCTAACCACGATTGTATAGGAGACTATTCCAGGCCTATGAGGAGCGGTGAATTTAAGCTCGACATCCTCCTCATCCACGAGACTAGTGAGGAGGAGAGGAGCTGTTACCAAGGCAAACCTCTTTCTGTCTACGACGTAAACCCACCAAAACTCTTGTTTATCGTCTGGAAAGTAAGGACAGTGCACTGGATGAGACTTTTTGGGCTTTGACTCGTAAACCCTCTGTTTCTTGATCACTCGTTCCTGAAACTGCCGATTCCATTCATCCTCGTCGTCACCTAGGGCGTTTTCGTGGGCCAAATTGTTGGTGTTGTTGTTGTTATCGCTCTCACCCTCGGAGGTTGTAAGTTCAGTCTCGTCAGTTGCACTCTCCTCCTTTGCGCTTCCTTCAACATTCTCACCATCTATCTTATCATCTTTATTGAACAAATCCCGCATGCTTCGTCGCTTCAACTTAACCGCAACTGTGACAATGGAACCCGCAGTTATGACACCAGGGTCCTCATCATCTTGCACCTCAAACTTGCTCTCTACTTGAATCAAAGGCATATTCGCTATGACGAATTTGATATCCTCATATTGGGAGTCAGTGAAGTTCTTCAATGATTCTCTCCTATCGACATCCTTCATTCTGGCAAGTTGTTCGATGGTCTTAATTTTCATCTTCTTTCGCTCAAATTGGCGAAGTGTGTCCTCGGTGAAATGAGGCAGTTGTAATAGAGGGTTTTGGTATTCCCAAACAGCCTGAACTATCATCGGGCATAGTTTCATTGCATTTTCTAGGGTCATAAGGTTGGGCATGTTTTGTATTCTACCGGAGATAGCTAAGGTAATGAGTTGAGCGACACACTGCACAAATTCCTGCAACAAATATGGACATTTGCGCACTATAAAACATCGATCAAGTTCCAGAGTTTTTGGAGGTAATTTCATTCTATTTAGATGCGCATGTATGATTGCTCTAGTCTTAATACTGTAACTATAACACAAGGGTCTTTCTTTGTTCTTTTCGCCTAATAAAGGCAAGTCTCTGATCAATCGAGGAACCTCTTGATTGTCTGTGGGCCTCTCAATGACCTCGTCGTTATGAGATTTAGCAAACTCTAAGCTTGCTGATAGAATCATAATCACCCTTTTTAGGGCCATATTTGGGGTCTTGTGGATGAAATAGTAATATAGTTCAGACGTGTTGATCAGTACCTTGTCACAACCAAACTTCACAGACTTGTACCACCAAAGTCCGACAGATACCGGCAGCGCAACCATGAATACTAATGCATATATGCCCAAAACTACAAACGAGTTCTCTTTCTCCACGATCCATGACGGTAGCGCAATACCAAACGAAGTTGCACCTGGTCCATCAGGGTTACCGTATTGCTCCCAGTTCTTTCTTGCCTCATCATCTGTGAGGGCAGCATAAGCTTTAGTTATCTTTACGAACCTATCAGAGTCACCCGTATCTTTATCGGGATGATAAATCAGACTGAGTTTACGATATGCTTTCTTGATTTCGTTTGGACTAGCATCCTCTCTGACCCCTAGAATCTCGAAGGGATCCCAATTGACATATTCGTGCTGTGTTGTGAGACATTTATATGTTATAATGGCTAGTGCTAGCCATCCTATGACGATGATAGCTCTCACTATCCTACGCCGAGATCTTTTCCATTTATAGAAATCACCTAAATGCTGCCTCTTGTTTTGGCATCCTCCACAGAGGCAATCAGCTTTGTTTTCATTTTCTGGAATTTCATTGGGCCATAAATAAATCGTGGATGGAATCAATACCAAGGCTAAGAATGAGAATACAAAATAGAAAAATGTGGCCCCACTGTCATCGTAGGTGAATTTAGCTTTAGACATTTGCGATTTGTTCCCAATAAGTTACAACAGTCAATTATAATTCGTTAAAGTTAGTTATTCGAATATGATAAAGCATCAGCATCCTTTCTGAATGAGATGTCCATGACGAACCATAGGAGTGACATGGATAAGTTATGAGTTTGGCAGATTGCCGGAAGATCAGCTGATCGAATTATTCGCGCAGTATTCAAATGGCGGGACGTTTCCATTCGCGAATACCTATATTACACCAATTTTACATTTATTATGTCTATATATCATGATACCACAAGTTCGTGAGGAATATTGAATCTAAATCAAGTTTGCTAGTGCATTAACCCGATATTGACAATGCTTCCTAGCGCCACCCTTGTTGCTTTCTTGAGACCGCAAATAGTGCGTCTAACTAGTGTACCAAGTAGATGTATCAATATGGATAAATTAACCAACAAGAGAATAAATCGCTTAGAATCAGATATAGAGCTTGACCATCCGCAATTCAAGTCTCGACTGATCAACAGAAATCCTCGAAACCTCGAACAATTATCATATGAGGCCAAGCCAACTGGCTTCTGGTTAGATAAGTCGCCACGCTCGACATGGAATCGGCTTATGTTCGAGCCTGATGGTCGTCACCTAAGAGCCTATCTAATGCATTGGTCTGGCAAGAAGCTGGTTGAGGCATCAACGAGAGAAGCAAACCTGAGGAAGTACTTCGTGAGTCCAGGAACTACCCAATCTGCTACAACTCTAGCCCAGATTTTCGCAAGAAGATGCCTACAAAGCGGGTACCATTGCGCAGGGGCAATCGATCTTGACGAAAATACAAGTATCAAGACCAGGGCTTTCTACGAAGCGGTTCAAGCAAGCGGTTTTGTCATTGAGGAGCCACCTGAAATCGTGCCCAGATATGCAACCGACATATGAATCGAGATCGTTATTTAAACATAGAAACTATATCAGCAGTTAAGCTACTTTATTGGCATGTAGTGCAGCACTAAATCGCCGCCTGATTTCCACAAGTAATGTTTAACAGTTCTCAAGTCTAAGGATTCATCTAGTTTCGAATCATTGCAGTACAGTTCTACCTTTTCGATGTGCAGAGCATCTGATTCACCTACTTGGTTGGTATTTTTCGCGTTAGCAGCATGATCTTGATTTGTGGATCCGTTTTCCTCCATAAGATTTACGAGCATCTTTTCGCATACGTGCTCGATAACCTTTCGCATCTGCAACATATCACTTGCGGAGAGTCGCTCCTTTCTCAACGATCTTATACCGGAGTCTGCATGAGGCAAGAGGAAGAAAGGGATCTTGGTGAACTTGGGTTGACATTTTGATATGACAACATCGCCAATCCAAGGAGGAATAATCCCTAGTAGAAACATGTCCTCATTCTCGTTGCTTGCCTCTAGAGCAAGGAATCTAAGCAACGTCTGACTTCCCTCGCTGATTATGATCGGGGTATGGCCAGCGATTGAAAAATACTGGTTGCCTAGCCTGTGCGCAAGCCCATTCGCCCGGATCTGGTGAGAGTACTTGCTGCTGTCATCATTGCTCGGATTGTACGGGCTACCCTCTCTTGGTGAGTCTTTGGGATCATCGCAGTTTTCGTATGTTGGTGGCCAGTGTTCTAAAAGAGCTTGCAACATTAGACAGCCAAGGTTAACCTTGGGGTCGTGATTTTCAAAATGTGGAAGGAAGCCATAATCTCGCGCTGAGACCCAAGCTGAAAAGCATTCACTCTCTTCCAAGTGAACGCAAATCAAACCTATTTTCAAATCGACAGTAAACCAATTCGGCACATAGACCATCTTGGAGCGTTTTTTGATCTCTTCATCATAGTTATCTTTAGCTTTAGATTCACTATCAGACGGGTGGAGGTCCTCAACTTTACAGGCAGTTAATACATCGTATAGAGCGACACTATTGTCACTCTCTCGTGTTAGTATGTGGCGCTTATCATTTAGAATGTGGTAGTTTATCACAGCCGGGTTCCCTTTTATCACAAAATCGGGTGAACCACTGAAAGCCTGATCGGAGAAATCCTCCCGATCAAGAGGCCAATTCTTGATTGCAGAATCAGTCGTTGCAACCCATAAAGATGAATTTTCACGTGTATTTTGTTTTCTAGTGTAACAACGGTCAACGAGAAGAATTTTCAGAATAGGTGAACTCTCTTCACAAATAAGAGTCGTGTTTGTTGTGTCCTTGAGGTCGGTCATGAATAACTTACAGTCTTTACCGGCTGAATAAACTGTATTGAAGGATTCGTCAGCTTGAAGGGTCCAGACTCCTTCGTCGTGGACTCTGATTATGGAGACACATCGCTGCTGGGATATCGACCACAATCTTACTGTACCATCAGAGCTCGCGGATAAGAGTGACTCTCCATCCCTAGAAAACAATAGGCTTCTCACATTGTCAGTGTGCCCTCTCAATTTGAGTAGTTTCTGTCGCGATCTAGGATCCCATAACCTAATGACTTTCTCTGTTGATCCACTAGCTACAAGGGATCCGGTCTGACTTATTGCAAGGGAGTAGATGCTGTTCTTGCTTCCGTCGAGTGGCTTTGTCGTCACAGTATTCTTGGTTGTGGTCAACATTGTTAAAGCTTGGATGTCCCAAAGATATATCATCCTGTCGAAACCCGCGGATGCAACTATCTCTCTGTCTTTGGCATAAGCTAAACATTTTGCATAGTCTTTGTGACTCCTTAAGGTGGATAGACAGAATCCTTGGTGAGCGCTCCAAACTTTGATGGTAGTGTCGTTTGATACAGATATCAGGTTGCGCCCATTGCAGCATAAGACAATATCGTTTATCCAGTCTGTATGATGCTCCATCGATTGAATGAAACAGTCATCGTTATGTTTCCAGCTGTCCTTGGCGTCAGCATTTTGATATGGCGGGTCTCTTTGGAATCCCCAAATTCTAATAACCGAATCTCGACCAGCAGAATAGAGCCGATTGAGATAAGGGTCATACTGAAGTGAATTCACACCAGAACGATGACATTTCTCTTCCTTCTCACGAATTATATAAGAGATTGAGATTTTCTTCTTATTCGCATGCTGGCTCTGCTTCAAGTATGTTGCCATGGCATTTTATTCTTGATTTCTCAAGACTAAATCATATCCAAGATTTATAAGTGGAAATAGAGACAGCATCCATTCTATTCGTGGGTAAAAACTGACGAATAAGACAGCCCAAAAAACTCATTCAAAACCATTTTATTAAGGGTTTGCATTTACAACTCAGCTCAACATGACTTCTCTGAGCGCGTCGCGTCCACGGACGATCGCATCTATCATTCTCTGGCACCATAACCTCATTCAACCCCACTTGGCCCTGATAGCTCCGCTTATTAAACCGTGATCAGCTAGGTCACGCCAAACTATCCTTGACAGTCTATAGCGCAATAGCTTTCCACGAGGTCTTGAAGTTATAGCACATCGATTGTTACGACGATCCCTATGAGAGTCTCTCGGTAATGATTGTTGATCCTCAATCGCAACTTCTCTGATTGTACTGGGTAGCATCCGAGATTTTCCAATGTTGTGCAGTTGCTGTCGATACTGAAAATACCTTTCATTTAGTATCCTACGTTTGACATCTTTAAGCATCATCCAGTTGGCCCATTTGAGGCACTCAATATGGTCGAAATTGGGCATCGACAGATTCTCCACGTGACGTCTCCTCTCGATTTTGGTTGCATATGGATCCCCCGTTCCAGCGTTCTGGATCAAGGTGTGTAGAGACCGGGGGGAGTGTAATCTGAAGGAGGATAGAAGCTTCAAGGATTGATTGACAAGCATCGCTCCTATGGATAGTTCAATTTATGAGAAAAAATATGAAACGCAGACCCGTTAAAGAAATAAACACTACCTCACTTCGGTACATTTCTGCTACGCGCGTTAGGATTTATCCAAAGAGAAACATCGCACATGCTTCTCGCGAACGTCCCTCCATTCGAAATTAGGTCTTGCTGGCCTTGTGGAGCTTAAAGCCTGAAAAAGTAGTCTATATTGTATCTGTTCTTGGCTTCTCGGGCCGGGTAAAAAATTTACCGCACCTCTTCATAATGATATTAACACATCTTCGGCGAACGCTAGTGCCTTCAAGATCTTTGCATACTGGCTGTGTTCTGTTGGCAGCCCAGGAATCTCCCCTTTTCAAGCTGCGACAGAAGACTGGCTTGGCATACAACTTATGTCGTGAAGCTTTAAACAAGCACAACAATGATATAAATGAGGCTGAGATATGGCTTCAAGCCCAGGCACTGGCGCATGGTATCCAAAAGGCGACGAAAGTCGGTACCAGGAGTACTCGCGAGGGGTTAATTGGGCTAGCCATAAGGCACAACAATAAACTTGCTACAGTTGTGGAGATCAATTGTGAAACAGATTTTGTTGCCAAGAATCAGGTATTCAAAGAATTCGCCGTGAACTTAACAGAGCAAGTAGCTGGCATAACTACGAGAGATTGGCAAACGGCACGGGACCAACCAGACCTGAGTGAGATGAGGCTTGACAAAAGCGATCTCGAAGTCCTGGATAATCAGATTGCCCCCTTGATCTCAAGATTGGGAGAAAACATCAAAGTTTCAAGAGCTATGCACTTCAAGACATCAAAGGAAGAAGTTCAAATTTTTGGTCAAGTTCATTCACAGGCTGGACAAAGAAGTGCGGAGGCATTAGAGGTTTTAACCGGAAGGTTCGGAGCAATAGTGGCGCTGAGAGATCTCAATTTCAAGTCCAGACAACGATCGTTGAGCGCTTTCGGTGCTAGACTTTGTAAGCATGTTATAGGCTTCAGTCCTACATTCATAGAATTGCCCCCTGAAATCAAGAAACATTTAGAAGAGGAGGAGAGAAGCAGGAAACTTGAGGCCTCGGCGGTCGATCAAAGTGAAGAGGTCGAGGAGGAGGAGGAGGAGGAGTGTTCAAGCGATTCAGGAGATTACTCCAATCGGGATGAATGGCCCTCAATAATGGATCAACATTTAATCATGTCGGATACTCAGACTGTTAGGAGTTTTTGCGAGGAAAACCAATTGAATATAGATTTTTTCCTGCGATTTGAATGCGGGTTGCGCGATCAAACCTAATCTTCCAGGGTAAAATTTGGGTGCAAGGTGATCCAGGTATGCAAGAGGAACAATGTCTCTTCAACCTGAGCTTTAGCTAGTAAAATTTTGTCCAAAGTTCGGTTGACAAGATCAAGTTGACTCAACTCATGGCTGTTGAAGTACTGACTCCAGCTATCAATATCCATATCCGCACCGTCGTTGGATTGCATGAGTTTCTGCACTGCTTTTGATCTAGAGATGAGAGATTCGTTTCGATTCAGTTCGAATTCATATCGTGTGAGTAGGTTAGTAATAGCATAGCAGCATATGTCAGTGGCACTATAGACTAGCTGGTCTAGTTCTACGCTCATGATGAACACTGATTTGCCCGGTGCGTTGTCGGGTGTTTTTGGCACTTGTCTATTCTTTATGAAACCGTCTTTGATCAGCATATAACTATATTCCCTGACATCTCTTGCCGGTAGCATAATAAACTCTTCGATTTCTTTCAATAAGAGTGGGCCTTTGAGTTGGAGAACCCTGAACACTCGACAACATTTCGGTCCATATCTAGCAGTTACCATAGAGCTCAATTCCTCCCTTGTGAGATAATCAATCACTGATCCGATGTTGATCGCATACATGGGACCCTTGTTCGGGTGTACACCACTACTCAACAGGAACCTATTGTTGCTTTCGGATGTCAGTTTTTCCAAGTAGTTTTCCATGTTTATTTTGTCGGTGAAGCACCTTGGTACTAAATTATTCATCATGTCTCTGAGAGGTACTGGGGCAGTTATAGTCGCATCGTCAGCAGTGTTCTCGATCGATAAATCCAGAACCGTTTTGAAAATGGACTTGACTTTAATGTCTCTATTGTAGTGAGCATAAATGGTCTTCATGACTATGATGTCCCTATGCTCGCGGTTAAGCTTGTTTATGTTCATACAGAGGTTGTCACTGGTAGATACCAAATAACGTCGTGCTACTAGGTTCTCTATCATGTCACTAACTCGAGCTTTCACGTCGCAATCTCCGGCTTGCATCTCAAAACCCTTGAGGTCGTTCAGTGTTGTTTGCAACAGATTCTCTCTATTAAGTAAGGCTTTTCGAGTGAGTGAATTCATGATTGAGGAGGCGATCGACTCCTCGAATATCTCAATGGAGCTCACAAAGGTCGGTATGCTGAAGAATGAGAATAGTCTCGCCGGAACAAGTGAGTATTCATATAGTTGGCTGGAGTTTTTCACAGTTTTTACATAATCTACAAGTTGGTACTTAATTAGAACGAGTAAGGCTCGTCTTATCTCTTTTGTGGCTATTCTGGGCAAGGTGTACCTCAGAGTCCTAAGCGAAGCTTGGTCAAAGTTGAATAGAGATTTTATCACCGATGCAACAACATCTCCAAAGTAGTATTTGGTCAATGAGAAGGCCACATCGCTATGTGCCGGTGAAATCATTTCGTTAGATTTAGATCACTGCAGGCTGAATATATAGGAAACGCCCTGTGTAGCTACGCGAGCATCGTTCTGATCCGAACTAGTTCTCTCTGATCTACTTATTTTATTTTAGTCATGATAGTCCAGTCTTGGATCTTCAATATTTTCATTCGCCAAGATGGGGAACATTGTAAAATCAAAAACGTGAGCTGTAGTGCCGTACGCACGGGCACTCGGGATCCCCTGGAACGCCTATCTATCCCTACCCTACGACTTCCCGTATGCCCGACGGCACGGTCGGATATTTGAGCCGATGCAGAGCGGCGTGCCAGAGGCCCGCTCCCGCATGGATAGGATGAACCGGAAAAAATAAAGTCAGTCGAAGATTGCCAACCGTAGCGTTAACATCTATCCCGTAAATAAAGTATCTATCCCTCGCACTACAAATTTTGGTAGCAGAGGGAGGTTAGATCCCCCCTCTCTAACTATATCACAGTCACGATAACCCCGACGAGCACGTATCCAGTAAAACGGACAAAATGACTTCCGACCAGGACCCAGAGGACACCTTCAGAACACAGAGCGAAACCGCTCTCTCCAAGCTGGCGGAGTCAATTAATCAATACTCCGCGTCGGCTTTGATCTCTTTATCGGTTCCAGAGTTCCACGGTTCTCCCGGAGAAGACGTGCGTGAATTCTTGGAAAACTTCAGGCTTGCTACAATAACCCTGACGGATGACATGAAATGCCTCGCCATCCAGAAAGCCTTAAGAGGATCGGCTAACATCTGGGCGAGGGCAAATCTGAGGTCGGAACTTGAAAGAGGAGAATGGACGAGAACTAAGGCTGCCTTGATCGAGCGCTTCGAAGGACACGATGCCGGAATCAAACACCTTGAAAGACTAGCAAGGATGAAGTTCAACTCCAAGACTGACACTCTCTTATCATACGTTGAAAAGTATGCAGCCGAATACCAACTGGCCCATGAAAACCCTTCTGAAAGCGAAGTAATAAGATCATTCCGGATGAATCTACCAAGAGAAGTACAACGAGGTCTCAACATACTGAACGATAAGTGGCCCGACATGAAGAACCTCAAAGAATTCTTCATGCTAGCCAGGAGAGTGGAGGAAAACATATTGGCGTACGATAATCAGGACCATGAGGAGACCCCAATTAGAGCTGCCGACCTGAGCCGAATGCTCAACGAAGTAAGAGAGATGCTAAAACCTAAGGAGGAGAGCCCGAAAGATACTGCCGTGGTAGCAGCCATAGGAAACCAAAGTGGAACTACCACGAAGCAGGACAACCAGTATCCGTACCGTCCAAGAAATCAGCACTATGAGGCTTCCAGTTGGCACTACCACTCTCGTGACCAGAGTGGAACAGGAAACGGACCCGGACGCTCCGCCTATCACCAAAACCGGCTTGGCGCACGGAACCACTTTGTGAGGCCACACCAAAGACACTATGGCTTCAACAGACCCTTAGATAAATCAGTCCACTACCAGCAGCAGCCCCAAGCTATCGAAGCAGCTCCAACATCCACCGAAAGTGAGACCGGTGGGACAAGTAAGGTTACCCCAACCGGAAAGTTAGCCGATCGTTATTACAAGGCATTTGGTATGCCCCCAGCTCCCTGCAACATGTGCCAGGGATTTCACTTTCATCGGCATTGCCCTTACAGGAATTTAAACTAGAAGGGGCGAGCCGGAATGGAGACCCCGAGGAGCCCGACTTAGTTATATCGTGCGTTAGCGCCGATTCAGGTCTCATTACTGCCGACTTCTCCATCAATGGGTTCATAATCCCTGTGATCATCGACTCCGGAGCTACTGCCTCATTTGTGAGCCAATGCGGATGGCTCCTCGAGAAAGGGACAGGAGCCACTTACAAGACAAACGTCAATGTTCGGACAGCAGATAACACAACGTTAGAGTTGAGGACAATCGCCGAATTGCCAACTTATGTCGTTAGATCACAGTCGAACTCATTACTATGCCAATTCTATGTCATACCGCAGCGAACCGACTTGTTAGGCTATCAGGCAATCATCGGAATTGACTTGATGAAGTTATTCCAGATCTCAATATGCTCAGAAGCAGGCATGATGGTCGCAAAAATAGGTGGGACAACGATAGGTTCTGAGAAACTCCTGCCACAAATGATCGTATCCTCAGCTCTTACTGAACCCCAGACTCCTGATATTGAGTCCAGGCCACCGCAGCTGCAACGGTTGCTGTCAGAGTATCGAGATATCTTTTCAGAGGCCGCCACTACTTGTATCAAAATTGACCCATTACTCATACCACTTACTGGTGATGCTGCAGTCAAAGTCAAACTCAGACGACATTCAATTGAGGACATTAACTCCATGCATCAACAAATATGTACACTCCTGAACAATGATATAATTGAACCATCAGTTTCCTCCTACTCTTCGAACGCCCATCTTGTACCCAAAAAGAATGGAAAGAAGCGACTTGTGGTGAACTTTATACCCCTCAACGCTATAACTGTCAAGGACCACTATCCTCTACCCCAGTTGCCAGACTTATTCAATGCTCTCCGTGAATCAAGGTATTTCGCGGCCCTAGATTGTACTGAAGGCTTCTTCCAGATACCCCTGTATCCGGAACACAAAGAACGCACGGCTTTTATAACCCCACATGGACTCTACCAATTCAAAAGATGCCCGTTTGGCTTTACGAATGCACCAGCCAAATTTCAGAGGACAATGAACATGATATTCAACGAAGGACTGTATAAGAAATGTGTGATATACATAGATGACATTCTAGTCTTCGGGAAGACACCCATCGAGCTTACAGAGAATCTACATTGGGTTTTCAACAAGTGCAGAGAATTCCAAATCAAGCTCAAAGAAAGTAAATGCCAATTCTTCGAAGAGAAGGTGAATTTCTTGGGCTTTCAAGTCTCCTTCAACCGCATCGCCCCGATTCCCGGCAAATGCGACCCGATAGGCGAGCAAACACCAAAAAATAAGATCGACGTGCTTTCGGTGCTTGGTACACTCAATTACTATTCCAGATTTATACCATATTATGCTGAAAAGACCCAGGAATTAAGGAAGCTGACTCGAAAAGACGTAGAGTTCAACTGGACCACTGAACATGACAAACAGCTACGAGAACTTAAAGAAGAGCTAAAGAGGGCCATCCCCCAAACAATACCCGACACATATGAGCCAAAATTCATAGAGGTAAGCATCGGACAGGTTTCGATCGAGGCCGCTTGTTTCGATGCATCGAGTAACCTGATTGCCCGAGCCGGGAATGTAATGAGTGGCTCTCAAAACAACTATACCCCCGTGGAGAAAGTGCTTGTTGGACTCGTCCAAGCATACGACAAATTTAGCTCATTCCTCAAGGGCCCCGTCACCCTAAGGACAACATGCAAAGCGCTAGAACCTGCCTTGAAGGCAAAGGAAAGATCCGATAGAGTCAATCGACTCATGCTGCAACTCCCACCAGATGCTACCTTCAAAGTCGAATTGCTCTCTTCACCTGCCAGGGTCGAAGAGGCGAAACGGTCGGACTCCCCACCGGACGAGATCTTCTATACAGACGGAGCTTGCACTGGCAACGGGAAGCCACATTGCAAGGCCTCTTGGGCAGTCTTAGCTACGATCAATCCCAAGTTATCCGATAGCGGACTAGTGGAGCATCCTCGACCATCAAATCAGATCGCCGAACTCACCGCAGTTTTGAAAGCTCTAACGATAGCCAAGGAGTACAAATTGGGAAAGATCATCATTGTGACGGACAGCAAGTACGCTGCTGAGTCGATGACTAGGTGGATCCCAATCTGGATCTCGAACGGATGGAAGGATAGTAGAGGCAAACCAGTCGTCAATAGAGAACTTCTCGAGAAGTTATCTGGGGCAAAGGAAGAGCTCGAAGTGGAGTTCGTTCATACTAAAGGACATGCAACAGATCCACTTAACAATGAAGTTGACCAATTGGCACGAACTACACTTGAGCAATCACTGGTTACATGTGCAACCTTGATTGCTCACCCGAGCATTGAACAGACAGGTGACGAAGAGATCGAGCATATCATAGCCAAGATGAGGCCGGACGAGAATCAGCCCAAGTACGTCATGAAGAACGGTCAATTGTACTACGTCGACTACACGCTACCCGCGATAGTTCGGGAGAGATTATTTGTCCCTCGGAGAAGTCGCAGAATCTTGCTGAGAATTTCGCACGACGACCCCATATATGGAGGCCACCTAGGGATAAAGAAAACGAGAGGAAAACTGTCCAAGTTCTATTGGCCTCGCATGAATGCTGATATCGAGGAATACATCAAGAGCTGCGAAATGTGCCAGCAAAATAAGAACCCTAAGGGTCCGCAGTATGGACTCCTCCAACCTATACCTGTGTCAGGAATATTCGATAGATTGCACATCGATATAGTGGGACCTTTGCAGCCATCACACAGAGGCCACAAATACATAATTACAGCAATCGACTCTTTCTCCCGGTATGCATATGCTAAGTCGGTACCTGAAGTTAAAGCAACAGACATCATTAGCTTTATCGAACATGAGGTGATAACCAAGCACGGATTACCGAGTAAGATAGTATCAGATAATGGTCCCCAATTTATTTCATCGCAATTTAAAGAATTCATCGCGAAACTGAAGATCACACATTCCCGTACCACTGATTACCATCCGCAATCAAACGGGATGGACGAGAGATTTAATGGAACATTAGTAAAGATAATGAGAAACTATGTCGAAACAAACCAAAAGGATTGGTGCGATAAGCTCATCTGGGCCCTCATGCTCTACAATATGATGCCAAATGAGTCCACCAAGCTCTCTCCGTATAGCATATTATATGGGTTCGAACCCAGAACGCCACTGAATATATGGGTATCAGACATTGAAGCCAACGAAGATTTACAGCCACTTCACGATAAAGTTAGACAGGTCGCCCGTGAGAACTCTACACGAGCACAGGAATTGCAGAAAAGCTACTACGACAGAAATAAGAAGCCCCAAGATTTCGCCCTATTGGACCTGGTCATGGTCAAATCGAAGAGGGGGCGCGACGGCGTCTCTCGTAAGCTCACTCCCTTATGGGAAGGACCTTGCATGATTATGAAAATTATCGGTCAGGACGAACAGCCACATGCGGTTGAAGTTCTGGACTTTGCTAAGTCAAAAATGAGAAGGGTACCATTTCAGCTCGTCAAGCATTATCACGATAGGAACGGAGTAGATCTGGATTCGGATCCCAAAGAAACAGACGAGGCTTCTCTCCCAGGAGACGTTCTTGTAGAGTCAATGCGGTTCGCGTCGCATGAGATGTCTACGAATGACAGCCAAAACTATCTGGGATCCAGTCCTGTGAGACCGGTCTGTCACGAAGCTCTTGATCACGGCTTGACTGACTCACCGAGCCACGAAGATCAGCCCGAAGGACCTAACGACAGAGAGTGCAACGACGAGCTACAAGGTTCACTAGACGGAAGCGAAAGTGCACCTTCTTTTTCTACTCTATCGATTCTAGAGCGGAGTGACGAACATCACGTCCTACGTGAGAACGTAGCGGATTCTGCCGCAGAAACGCATACTATTCAGACAGACGACCATAATACTTCTAGTGAACGGGGAGACCGGTTCCTAACCGACGTTCTAGACGCCGAACTTGTAGCAAGAGCTACAACGTCGGAAGTAGTCGAAAACGAGCGCTCTACCTCACTCCTATCTCCTGAAGATCGGTGCCTGACCGACACCCAAAGCAATGGACTCAAGGCCAAGGCGCCAAGCCCAGTAAACTCAGAGGGTATGCATCACAGTAGATCGGCTTCATGCGAGACTCGATCCTCATTCGACTTTGCAAGTCCAGTACCCGCTAATCTTGAAGATAACCTAGCGCAGGTAACGCGCAACCCCAATAATGCCATAACATTTTCCCAAGCACACGAGCCCCATACAAGTCAAATGCCGCCTGAAACGACGCCTCGATCTAACCTCATGCAGCGCCCAAAACGTGTTGCTAAGGCACCAAAAAGATACTCGCCCTATTGAAACCTAACATCTTTTTCGAAATTCACAAAACCCCTTCGAACGATCATGACAAAAATTTCCACGGAGTTACGGAGAGTCATTATCAAGCTTCATGTTTAATTTGGTGAAATCAGACCGGACGAGTACGGAGATATCTCAAAAAGAAAAGGGTGGTGTGTAGTGCCGTACGCACGGGCACTCGGGATCCCCTGGAACGCCTATCTATCCCTACCCTACGACTTCCCGTATGCCCGACGGCACGGTCGGATATTTGAGCCGATGCAGAGCGGCGTGCCAGAGGCCCGCTCCCGCATGGATAGGATGAACCGGAAAAAATAAAGTCAGTCGAAGATTGCCAACCGTAGCGTTAACATCTATCCCGTAAATAAAGTATCTATCCCTCGCACTACAGAGCATCGTTTTTGCCGGATTCACCGCAAAAAATTAGCGCGCTCAGGGCAGCGCGACAATTTCGCGGTTTGTTCGGGAACAAAATCTTTTTCTTCCACATCTTTTTGCCAAGCTCTCGAAGTGTTTTCAATCTTTGCGAAACTTCGCGCTCTCTCCCCAAGTCACAGTCAGACAATTTGACCATGCGAGATGGAGAAGTTAAAAATCAAAAGCTACTAGCATGTCTTGAGGTCAGCCGAAATAGACATGCTCGATAAATTCACAATCATAATATGAGAACGAAACGGAACTTAGCACCCACCAAACATGACCGATCAAGTGGACGATGGTGGTCTGAAGTCTGCTGACAAATGTTGTGACGGTCATAAATCAGATGGAAAATCTGACCCACTACTCGCTAACGAAGAGCATGACGACAAAAATAGAGAGCCAGATTTCCATCGTGATAGAACTGTCAAGCACATAATGGTGATTGGCTTTCACCACAAACACGGGTACCAGGTCGACTATTGTTATCCACCTCTCACACCCGGCGGACCCATATTTTCTACAGCGACCCAAACGATTAAATTACCCCTTTGTTGGAAAACTTTACCTTTACTTTGCTTACCCGACGGATCGCATAATTATGACAATGACACAATCTACTTCACTATGCCAGACAGGGAAGTTGAGGACAATAGAAGCTGTGCCGAGGAGCTAGACCCGCAGTCTCGCCTAGGAATCAAGACAGTGTTCGGCACAGCATGCTATCGGCAAATCCAAGCTGATAAACTTTTGAATAGAACAGATGACATGACCAGAGTCACCGTCCAAAAATCGGTCTGCATCCTCAGCACGAAGCCACTTTTTGGATTGATCAGATCCAAATTAGAGATGATAACTCATGCGTATTTCAGTGAGCTCGACTTCAGCCAGGTGAACATTCTCAAGCTTACATATGAGAACCTGAACTCATTACTATCAAAAGATTCTATCAGAGAAAATGCGACATTTCTGGGGCTTTCCGCCAGACAACTGGTATCGCAGTTCGGTCATAACACGCTCGTCATATTCAAAGCTATGTTACTCGAAAAAAAAATATTGTTTTACAAATCACCTGTACGAGATCTGTGCTCGACTATCATCTCCATGTGTTCTCTATTCACTGGATTACTGGAATGCAGCGGTTTAGATTACTCAACTTGCGATCTCCAATTGAGCCCAACTCTGTTGGAAACTCTCAAACTTTCTGGTCCCGAAGCACCAAGCACGAACTGTGATGTCATTAGTGAACACTCAACAAGCGAAGCTAAAGTACTATTCAGCCCGTCCAAAGAGGAAGTTGTGATATTGAAAGACTCGGATGAAATTCTAGGGAGTGAAAAAGATTGGCATTCAACGGATAAAGACGAGCTAGCTGACCAAAAAGCATCAATAATAGAGCCTGTTTTCAATGAGGAAAAGGCTAAGAAACAATCAGCGGTGCACAATGCTTCCGAAGGTGACGATCTTGGAGCCAGAACTTTGGCGGACGAAACTCTAATTGACGACCCTCATGCTTTAAGGCTGTGTCGCCTTCAGCCAGAAGATTGTGGATTACCTTTACAGATTTTCACTCATGGATCATTTTGCTTACCCTACCTATCGATTAGTTACTTGGATTTGTTATCGGATTCAAGGATCAAGAGCTTTGTTATTGGTGCGACCAATTTTCTTTTCAAACAGAAGAGCGAGATGTATGACATGATAGTGGATATGGATGATGACACAATCACAATTAATGACCCTGATCTGAAAAAATCCCTTGGTTTAACCGCTGAAGACTTGAGGTTCATGGATTACCTTGGTCGTCATATCGAATTAGACGGCAGCTGTCCAAGAGACGAATTCGATTTAATGAGTCACGACACAACAAAATGGATCGGTGGGGACGAGTGGATTAGGTTCTATTTTAGGCTATACACACTCTACTTACTTAGAGCAGCGAAAACCGAAATTTCTCTGAAGAGCTTCAACGCTCATTTTGTTAAAACTTGGAAACAGACGACAAACAATTACAAGACATGGGATTCAATGGGCAAGTCCTCGATTCTTGATGCCCTACAGCCAAGACATCCGTTCAGTCTTGGCGATAAAGGGTTAAACTTTTCGGATATGAAGCTCAAGCTTTCTTACGCAGTTAATAGCTCCGAAAGAGGCAAGAAGATCAACCAAACCTTGAACATAATCAGCAAGTGGTCTATTTGGGGAAATATAGCCTCTGCAGCGACATTAGCAACCAACCCTTCGAGCTCACAACGCCCAGATTCGGCAAACCGTCCCCCAGCTTTCGAACCCGAGTCAGAGAAGCCAAGAACAGACACATGAAAAGAGAGGGACGACTTATCGAGATTACGGACTTCTGAACCCTGAGACGAGATCTTCAAATAGTGGTGCACGTGATAGATAACAGTCATAGTGGAGAATGCCCCTCACGATTTCATCGGTCTACCCATCACTCGATAGTTGATGAAACTATCCAGTCGAGCTAATTTATGCCTGATATTGAGGCAATCTGTAGAATGTCACTGCGGCGCCTGATCGAGAATAAAATTTCAGGATCATGTTTCCTGTACAGTTATCTGCCGCCCTCAGGGATGTTAAGCCTCTGGTATGATATGGACTTGGGCGAGCAATGATGTCTTACCTGCGATAGATTGGTTTCCTTTGAGTTGGGCGAACAAAAATCTAGAATAATGAATGCCTTGAAGTGCAGCGTACGATTACATCCGTTCGTGCGGGATGAACCAGGACCGGTAGTGGGAGAGATATCATCGAGACCCATGTCAAACTATGCCTATGATTCTCCGATATCGGACAGAACCAGCGAGCGTAAGACTTTGGAACGTGCTTCTTCAATCGGAGTTCCGTATAATCTGTCTCAGTTTTCTAGGTCATCATAACGACCAATAGTTGGAGCGACAGATTTTTCTAGTAGTAAAACCACGAACGTAATCTCGAATCTCAAAGTAAAGCATCGTTTCTGCCGATGACAGAAACTCGTGAACATTGACCATCGTGTTGGAGAATCATACGTTTTGAATGGTCCAAACAACCCATTGCTCGTGGGAATTCAATCATTAATGGTAGTCTAACCCGCACGTCGTGCTTTTGATCTCTGTCGTTTCCGTTCTTCAATTGTGGATTTGCATCTCTCTTAGAAGAACTTCGTCCGAGAGGAGCCCTTACCTACGAGGGCTACCCAACAAATGCCGAATTTCGCCATACATGTTATATTCAATCGAGGAAAGTTACCACTCGTATGGGGTTGTGCTCACTATTGTTCATTTAGCTGTTGCACCTTGAGTTGAATTCTCATCCAAGAACAGGCCTCAAGATTCAATCACCATGGAGCTGGGTTTCTGGAGCAATCAGGGTTTCTGAACTGGAGTGGCATCAGGTCAGATTGAATTGTTTGTCAGAGTCTTGGCAGGTGATTTATCATTGCAGTAAAGGGGAGTGATGGGCTAAATAGAGGCCAGCAAGCATCTGGTCAGTAATTCCGAACTACTGACCAGATTGGCAATGGAGCGGCCATCATTGCGCATATCTACACCCACACAAATAAACGGCGTGCACATTTCAATTGCATAATTGGTACAGAAAAAAGTCTGGCAAATGTGTACCGGCTGCAAAAGAAATCGGTCGCGATGAGAGAGGGGAAGGGGATGGAGTAGAAGTGGAATGCTGCAAACTTGTTGCAGCACGACAGGTAAGATAGAAGGGCCGAGGAGCGCTGCGCATGCAGTCTCGGCCACCTAGACGATTGCTGGCAGCTTAGTGCGCGCTCAGCTTTGTTCAAGGTCAGCCTCAGTTGAACAAAGCGTGAAACTCTTCTGCCGCCAGTTTTCAGGCCGATTTGGACCCTCTACGGGACACCCTAACGAGCGTCGGACTGCAATGTTCAGGCCTTGCTCATTAGCTCGAAGGAACTTTCAAAAGGATGGCAAGATGCAGGCCGGTATGCTGGCTTGAGCTAACGAGATGCAGCCCTTGGATGTGGGCAACGGACCAAAGTCACGCCGAGACCCGCTCTGCTCCTCCCGCTCTCTCGGCGCTTCCACCACAGCGGTTTTCCCTCAAGGATGTAACGGTTCACTCGTTGCCTTCAGTTGATAAGCCGAGCCTTTTTCAAGTTCAACAGATGATGCTTGGCACGGAATTGGGTTGCCCTTTGTCGGCTCTTTGCTCGCTTTGGCAATCGTCCTCTCAGCCTTGTAATTGGAACAATTTGATCAGCTGGCCAGTGGGTTAGTAGTGGTATTTCTAGGCTAGTGGGCATTGGCTTCCGCGGCCTTCTTATCCAACAGCTTGCTCGCACCGAGCTCTCATTCGGACTTGAAACTCGAATCTTCAGTTCACAATCCATCGCCGCTTGGTGAAGATCAAAAGCTCTTCAACTTTTAGGAGCCGGTAGTGGAACGAGGAGATTCTCTACTGCACAAACAACAACTGACCAAGTAAAGGTTTAGACCGTCAAGCTGTAGTTTGAGGAGAACAGTCTACATCACTAGTCAGAATCGCTTTGCTCGTATTCCGTTCATTTTATCAACAATCAAATTTCCACATTTCAGAAATGAGAAGACTCACCAATATTGTTCTGATCTTGCCACTAGTAGCGCTATGCTATGCAGTCCAAGCGAGCGCCCAGAGATTCGCGCCAGGCTATTGCCCAACGGTGACAGCGCATGAAAACTTTGACAAGACTAAGGTGAGTTGAGCCTCGAGGTTAAGGTAGAAGCTTGAATTGATTTATCCCGGAAAAAGCCTCTAATGTATCAGCTACATTTGGACGATAGTTCTTCGGCAACTGGATTGAAGTGGAGAAAACCCCATCAATCTTTGATCTCATGATGCGCTGCCTCGTTGTTGACTATTCGGATGACCAAGACAACACAGTAAATGTAGTTGTGAGAGGTATCTCACTGTAAGTACCCTGAACGTGAATTTACCACACTCATCGCATGATGGCCTCTAACTCTTAATATCCAATATGAACTCGTTCAAATAGTGCTGGTCTCCCATTGACTGTTAACGGTGATGGTCTATTACAGGATGTGCACAGGTCTGGTTTCTATAGTATTCGGTAAGTCGATGAAGGATATGCATTGAACTATCATGATCGAACCATGGATTCCAGCTAATGAGAGTTATTTCATTGCGCCTCTGTAGATACGGATTTGGGGTCCCATTTCAAGGAACCTTAACGACTATTATAGACACTGACTATGACGACTATGCGGTTGTATACTCTTGCACCAACAGTTTGCTAAGTGGAGTGTTCCATTCCGAATACATCTGGGTCTTATCTAGATCGGGCAAGATCTCCAACCCAACTCGCCAGAATATCTACGAGAAGCTAGACAAGCTTCAAATCAACAGAAGTGGCCTTACCATGAGTGACAGATCCACCTGCCCAACAAATTCGTCGACAGTTGCCCGCGAAAGCGACAAGGATCTAGCTGGTCAGGGAGCAGCAGTTGCCAGCACTGGTGCCTCTGCCAGCATTGTACCAGCACCAGAGATAGCTGGTGGTTCATCGGCTCCGGTGGCTAACTTGGAGAAAGCAAGCCCAGAACCAATTCAGAAGTCAGTGGTTGTTCCGCTCCTATATGACCTTCCCTCACCAGTCTCATCCTCTTCAGTTGGAGTCTCCAAGCCAAACGTCGTAAAAGCTCCTCCGTCGCCAGTAGACAACAAGGTCCCCCAATTGCCACTCTCCTCATCCATGCCGAGTAGCCAGCTTAAGCAACAAGTGGTCGCCGCCAAGCCTGTTGCCCAGCAAGCTGCCTCAGTATCTCCCCAAGTTGCGCCAGCTTCATCCAGTAGCCCCGCGGGATCTGCAAGCAACTCGCTAGCCTCGCCTGCACAACCCGTTGCCAGTAGCAAACCAGCAGTGCAGCAGCCATCCCAACCACAAGGGCTCCTATCCAAGATTCAGCAAAAGCCATGATTCTTGGGAGAGAAATTCATCGCCGAAAGACGAGCTCAAAGCCGGGTCCATGTTAATCATCGTCGCACCACAGTAGAATAAGAAGTTCGCAGTCGTATTTATAATATTTATGTTAAACGCTAAAGACTCGAGAATAAACATCATCACTGGCCCCCGGGCGGATTCATTCCAAAAAAAGCTGGCTCTATCCTCTCGCGCAATTTCGATCGAATACTTCGCCTCAATCGGGACATGAGATTACGTTTGCTCTTGACTATGGTCTAATGTACTCAAAGCAAAAAAATAAATACTAACCCCAATGAGGTCCGACGCAGGTATGCGCATCCGACTTGCCGATGTGCGCATAACGCACGTGGTCAGCTGACGATTGAAGCTAGACAACTTTAAGCACTGAGAGGCCAAAAGTACCAAGTAGGCAAATCGTAGAGCAGTATCATTGTTGTTTAATTGGAGGCAAGAAACCATCTAATTGAAGCCCTCGAGCGAGGGCAAGACTCATAATAGCTTGCTTGTTCCACCATTCAGATTTTCCACAATGGAATTCTTATCAAACACTGAAAATATTCGCAATATTTGTATCCTAGCTCATGTCGACCATGGCAAAACAACAATTGCTGATTCACTCATTGCCAGCAATGGAATTATCTCCCATAAGATGGCTGGTAAGATGCGTTACTTGGATGATCGACAAGATGAGCAAGAGCGTGGCATAACCATGAAATCAAGCAGTATCGCACTGAAATACCAGGACAAAATGGGTGAGAAATTTTTGATAAATCTTGTCGACACTCCTGGACATGTCGACTTCTGCGGCGAAGTGTCTGCAGCCGTACGCTTGTGTGATGGCGCCCTTATTGTTGTTGATGTAGTTGAGGGCGTTTGCCCTCAGACAAGGGCAGCACTGGGGCAAGCATGGAAGGAGGGAATCGAACCGATCTTGGTGCTCAACAAGATAGATCGACTTATTCTCGAGCAGCAACTCGACGAAACAGCCGCTTACCTTCGCCTGAAGCAACTCCTTGAACAAGTTAACGCAATAGTCGCCACTCTATTGGCCACCGAAGTATTCGAAGACGAAGCGACCATCAGGAACAGATTCAATCGAAAACTCTCGATCGGCGATAAATCATTGAGCGATCATGAATGCAATAGCTCTAGTCATGTGTACGATTGGGCAAGCGCAATCGAGGATATCGACGATGACAAATATTACTTCATGGCCGAGAAAGATAATGTCATCTTTGCGAGCTCATTAGATGACTGGGCATTTACTATTGGGACTTTTACACGGGTTTTGTCCAGCAAATACAAAATCAACTCGAATGCATTGCAAAAAACATTGTGGGGCGACTTTTATGTCGACATCAAGCAGAAACGGATCTTGAAAAATGCTCAAGCTAAGGCAAAAAAAACGCTATTCACTTCTATGGTTCTAGAGAATATATGGAAAATTTACGACACAGTTTGTGTTCGTCGCGACAAGGTTAAGATGGAAAGGATGTGCCAAGTGCTAGATATCAAGCTGAGCCCCCGAGATTTAAATCATACTGACTCTAGGCATCAAACGAAACTCATCATGAGCAGCTGGCTGCGACTTTCTGAAAACGTTTTCGAATCTATTAAGAAAATTATACCAAGTCCCAAATCTCTCAGCGAGAAGCGCATAGAAAGACTCCTATCTTCAAACTTGAAGCGGTTTCATTCGTTACCCCCCGAGACTCAGAGACTTAAAGAATCTTTCTTAAATTGCTCAGGCGATGAAGACTGTGTGAAAGTTGCATGCATATCCAAGATGTTACCGATCGAGAAGAAGAATTTACCTGCCTATAAAAAACGCTTGAATTCAAGAACCCTGCCTCCGAAGCCTTCTAATGACGTGCCAAAGCCTCTATCGGCTACATCATCTCCTCAAGATCATGAAGAGATCGATGGAACTGTTTTCATTGCATTCGCTAGAATCTTCAGTGGTAAGATAATGAAAGGTGATAAGTTGTATGTTCTCGGACCCAGGCACGATCCAAGCCGACTCAATCCAGAGGTCATTCAAAACATCAGTGAGTCGAAACGACTGGAGGATTTAGATATTAACGAACACGTAACTGTTGCCTCGGTGGGAAACTTTTATCTCTTGATGGGCAGAGATATCGAGGAGATAGATTACGCATTAGCCGGCAACATCGTGGGCATTTCCGGGTTAGATCAACACTTAATTTGTACAGCGACTCTGTCGAGCGATATTTATTGTCCACCATTCAACGATTTACATCTACCTGCAACTCCAATATTACGAGTGGCGATAGAGCCAACCAATCCCTTGGATATGCCCACTCTTGTTGCTGGACTAAAATTGCTCAATCAAGCCGATCCATGTGTTGAAGTTAAGCTGCAACAAACTGGTGAGCACGTTATTGTTGCAACAGGTGAAGTGCATCTTCAACATTGTATCAAGGACCTTAAAGAGAGATACGCGAACAACATAGAACTTAACGTATCTCAGCCTATCGTGCCATTTCGCGAGACTATTGTGCTGCGGCCGAAGACTGATATGGTTAATGAAACAATAGGTGATAATAACACATCTTCTACACAAAAACAATCGAACAAAAGTGGCGCTTATGAGTTGCTCACACCAAACAAGAAGTGCAGGATCAAGCTTAAAGCTTCTCCCTTGCCGGAAACTATTCTCAAATGCTTAATAGAGAATCAGGAGCAATTGAAGATAATGGGTAAGCTTTTGACTTCAAACCATCGGATTACCCTCAAAGATCAGCTAAGTGATCTCAACCAGAAGAAAATTCAGGAGTTTAAATCTAAATTGAAACATTGCGTTGAACTGGCGCGCAGGGAAAAGTCTGATTGGCGGACCCTGCACGGCGAAGATTTTATAGATCGGATTTGGTCCTTCGGACCTAAGTATTCGGGACCTAACATTCTTGTTGCCAGTTCAGATGTTAGTTGCAACTATAGTCAGTGGCTTAGAATAAATCAACAGGATCTTGATTTAGGGGGAGACAGTTTGAGTGAATACATTGATAGCTTCATAAGCGGATTCCAGCTTGCCACCCAGTCTGGACCTCTTTGTGAAGAGCCCATGATGGGAGTTTGCTTTACGATTCTTGATTGGTCTCATGTGCATACGAAAATCGATGAGGATATTCAGGCTGAAGAAGACGGTTCACACCAATGTAATGAAGCTAATCAAACAGCCCTCGCGAACAATCAGAGCACCGAGAGAGACAACTATGGTCCAATGAGCGGGCAGATTATCTCGACAGTCAAAGAGTGCTGTCGGAAAGCTTTCCAAATCCAGCCACAAAGGCTCATGTCGCCAATGTTCTCGTGTGATATTCAAGTGACCACTGATGTTCTTGGCAAAATGTATGCGGTTCTCGGCAGGAGAAATGGTAGAATTTTGCATGGTGATATGCGTGAGGGTAGTCGAACATTTGAAATCAAGGCGTTCGTGCCAGTGATCGAGAGTTTGGACTTTGTCAGTGAGATCCGAAAACAAACAAGCGGCATGGCCAATCCTCAGCTCATTTTCAGCCATTATGAAACGATTGATGTAGATCCGTTTTGGACGCCGAATACGGAAGAAGAGTACGCACTTTTTGGGGAGAAGGCCGACACAGAGAACCAAGCACGTAACTATATGAATCTTGTTCGACGAAGAAAGGGACTGAGTGTTCAGGAAAAGATTGTTGAGCATGGGGAAAAGCAGAGGACGATCAAACGTAACAAGTAGAAAGCCATGAATGGTCCAGTGATGACAATCTGGTCTGTGAATAAAGTTTTCAGAACCATCACACTTCTTTTATCCTCGAGCATATGTAGGTCCAGTATCGAGACCGCACTTTGTCTGTCTTGGATAAAACTTCACAAAGACTATTAGCTCTACTTTTCAAAGCGTCTCTATCTGTTTGATTTCGGGTGGATTTTGTTAGCTCTTCGTAGATGATATCGAGAATGAATGCAAGCAGCTGAGCGGATTGACAATTCCTAACCGTGTATAATCTCTCACAGAATTCCTTGCTTTCCTGATGAGATGTTAAGCTATGATATGTGAGCATTAGAAGGCCCCTCAAGTAGGACCAAGAGCTCTCGTTATTGGGCAACTGATCAATCCTCTTATGAACAAGCTTCAATTCATCTTGAATCCATCGCGTATCCTCATAACGCCTGGTTTCTTTGACTACGAAAAACCTATGATTCCAGGCGGAATTGTTCCTCACGTCCATGGCTATCTGTGCGTCTGTGAATTCAAGTTCGCCATCCCAGAGATTGAATTCTTTTATCACCCACTGTCTATGCTGCCAAGCGTGGTAATTCTTACTGTCGTTGACTAATATAGAGGCCGTCAACAGTTTATCGTGCGACCCATCATGCAACCACTCGACAATAGTCTTTCTATGATGCCAGACTTGATAATTCTTGGGCTCGTTTTCAATTACCTGCTCGACAAACGCCAATTCATTTGCGAGATGATGGGTTAACTTTCTCAGTATTCTTCGCCTGAAATACCAGACACTAAAGTTTGACCGCTGCAGTTCGATGCAATCAGCGGTCAATGCCAAGCTCCTCTCACTTAATTCGTCTCGCATCAGCATGGCCCTGAAGTAGCTGAAAGCTTCCTCATAACGAGCCGTGTATTTAATATCCATGATTGAGGTTTGGGTCTTGATACTGATGGGTTCTACATCCGCCCATTCGGGTTTAGTCCTGTAAGATACGTAATCGGGAGAGGTTGAGCGGGTGGTCGAGTCATCTTCGTCATCAGACTCCTCAGTATAATGTGGAATATCCCTATCGTCGTTATTCATTTTGTGGGGGTATAGTCTTCATCGGAGAGGATAATCGGGAGCGAATTAAACTTGACCAGCAAATGTGACTGACGTCGTGGATTTTCAATACCACTCACTCATGACGGAGATCTATTGTGCCGAATACGTACTACCACGCAAATCGCGCAAGCACATTCTCCGGCCCGGCGTGCGCGCTACAGAATTCGCGGGGCCAAGGCTCGTGAAGTAACCATTTTAATAATATCACAAAACCTCTCGCTAAATAGCGGTTACTATTTGAAAAGTAGTACCTGGACTCATTCATCAACCAGTAACTTGAATCAACATGAGCGGGTTTTATAATCAGCGACCCTTTGTTGGGTCAATAGCAAAGAAACCCAGACTTGCTTCACGTGGGCCACATTTAGTGCCGGGTAATTTTCATGGAGACGAAGATGGAAAACGGTTAATGTCATTCAAAGAGTTCATTTTGTCCCAGAGCAATGACATCAATGAGCAAGAGGCTCTGGCGAGATATAGTGACTACAAGACAGATTTCACTAGACGTCAAATCGACAAATTTTTCAAGGAGCATCAGGAGGAAGAATGGTTCAGAAACAAGTACCGACCAACTGAGATCAAAAAATTCAAAGAAGCGCTCAATGAATCGAAGTCAAAGCGAAAAGAAATGTACAAAGAGATCATGGAAAAGAGAACTTTCGAAACTACCCTCGTCGATTATCAGCATAATGAATTGCTCTCACAATTTCTCGACGATTTTTCCCTGCTTCTAGAAGGAGCAAAACCTGAAGAACTGGAGGATGGCGAAGCACGTAAAAAATATGCCACCTCCTCCATATTTATTCCCAATCTTCATCCGTCAGTTGACAAATTTATGGTTGAAGAGTACGCATCCAATCATCCCGGATTTTTGCGGGTGGCCATGTCAGAGGCTCAACCAGATAAAGGATTCAAGCGACGTGCTTGGATTACATATAAGCAAATGGATCAAGACTCTCTCCGAAAACTTTGCTGGGATTACAATGCCCATAAATTTAATGGGCAAGAAACCAAGGCTATTGTCAACAAGGAAATGAACAATCGCATCAGATATTCCCAGTTTTGGTTCTGTCATGCAACTGCCGCTAAATCAGATTTGAAAAATGTAGCGAAATTGCTATCATATTTCGAAGGCGAGGATTGTCCGATGCTAGATAGCATGAAAGAGTACTTGATTGAGGAGACGAACGAGGAAGAGCAAGTTTTGGGTGTAAACGAACAGGGGATCCCTGATTTCGAGTTCACTCAAGATACTGAACTGCTCAAAGTGCTAGACAAGATAATTCTTTACTTAAGAGTAGTCCACTCTTTTGATTACTACGGCGCCACAGAGTACATAGGGGAGGATGACATGCCTCAGAAAGTAGGTATAATGTTTTCTAGGCCAACACCGCCCTCAACCTTTGCAGAGTGTCCGAGAGAAATTCTGCGCGAGTTTATCGAGGCTCAACGAACACGCATCGACACATTCTTAGAAAAGCCAGTCATCAGTGATAGCGAGCAAAAGCAACTAGGCAAACGAAATGCCGAGGAGGAAGTGGAAAATTTCATTTATCAACATACCTTCGAGAAGAAACCAGGAGAAAAATATGTTTGTAAGCTGACTAAAAAGAGATTCACTGCTCCTGAGTTCGTTCGGAAGCACATATTTAACCGATGTGGCGATAAGCTAGATGAAGTAAGGACAGAAGTAGAATTTTTCAACAATTATGTTGCTGACCCGAAGCGACCGATGTGAGTGTGGTTCAAAACTTATGTTGAAACTTTACGTTCATTGACAATAAAAGCAAGGCTTCCATTGCGTGCTATCAGAGAACATAATATAAATGTTCTATGTACTCATTTTTGAACGATATAGCGGACGATTTTAGATCTATTGGGAGTGGAATCGGGTATCCATCTAGTCTTGAACAAAGTGACAGCAGCGATTTGATGGCTAGTAGATTTACATGAATTCATCATGCAATCATAAAACTATGAGATCGATCCTGCATTTGCATAACCGGTATTTATGCTGTTTGACGGTTACTAATATGTTTGTGATCAGTATATCAAGATCGGCGTTCTCAAGTAAGAGTCTGGTAAGGAGGTTTGCGTGTTACTGGCTCGGAGCAGACACTCATTATTTGATCTCTGCTACCCGTATCTGATCATAAGCGCAAAGTTCAATGGCAGATCAATGTGGTATGACGGCAGTCTGTTTCATTTCTGATTACCTTTAGATCAATTGGTCAGTAACATCGAGTTCGTATCGTCTCGTGGATTCTTTTCTGTCGAAATTGATGAATATATCGCATTACATTTGATTCAATTCGGCAATATAATTCTCATTGGTTACTGATGTCCATTCGATATTATTCGGCTAGAGTATCAGCCGATTTCGAATCTTCCGGGTGACAGTGATTTAGTGTTGATTAGGGAGTCGCACGATGATATGCTGCGGGGCAGTATAGTGAAATTCTTACATGTCCGGTATCTAAGTTAAACTGCTTGCTACATGCACCAGTGGAGAAAAGGGGGTTTTCTAGGACGATGATCTTGGCATGAGTTGCTTGCGTATTGATTCAGTAGAATATGGAATCAAACAACGTCGTGGCCTCTCCTTAAGGTTCTTATGATAAAACAAGCCGCTGAACTGCATATTAGACCAAAAGCTATTACCAAGTACAAGATCTTTCTAACTGAAGACAGATTTGCGTGGAAGTGATCTGTTAGCGCCTTCCAGCATCCAATTTTGTAATCAGATTCGGCACAATACTTGAACACTGGTAAACTAGATTCTGTAGGTTCTGAGCAACACGATCTTGGTATCCTTTGTAGCGAGTGCTCTGTCCAATCGTTGGGAGAGTTGACGCCACAGCAGGCGAAGGATCTTTGGATGTTGTCGATGATTCGGGTTCTTATATCACTAGAATCAACATAATTATAAACGACGACAGTGGAATTAACGAAGCTTCTGTCGATCTCTTTGTAAGAAGAAGAAGTTGTGTTGAAGGTAAATGTTGCCATGACCGTTGTAAATACTACGAGTACCATGATAAAAACTATGATCGCATAGAATTTCAGGATGGTCTTCGACTTTTTGGTCGCTCCGAGAAGTCCCAAAAGTGATAGAAGTGTTATTACCAACCCTAAGGTGGCACATATAATAGATACATAGGTGTGCACCAACCTAGGCGGGCTATCATTGTCGATCTCATAATCCTGGCTGAATGCGTTAAAGCTCACGTAAATGAGCAAACAAGATAGAGCTGCAATTATCAAATTCACTATGATAACGAGACTACGCGTAATCTCGAAACAGAATCTCCTCATTGTGCTAAAAATTTATGCTTCCTCGGTTTACTCGTTAGATTTGGCTGGCAGTTTGATTATATTGACACCAAATCAATTCATTCTGATGCGAAGCTTGGGCAGCTTGGAACGTGGTTGTCTTGGTCTATCTACTGAGGGCAAGGTTAAAAGGCGTTGGTTTATATCATCAAACTGTGAATACCTCATTAATGACAAGTTGCAATTGGGTTGGTTCTAGTGAGGGGGTTCTTTGAGTTACGACGAGAGGTTGGCAAGTCAGAGTCTTAGTGTTAAATATAAAATTCAATTCATCGAGTCGTTTTGAGCAAAAATGGGTTTGTTAGAGGGCGGGAAATAGATAAAATCTGGCCAACATCTGAACGGACCTCGATCGCTTCAATGGTCCTTGTGTGGTCAAGTAGAGAAATTACCTTTCAGTGGTTGTGGACTTCGATGCGTGCGTGCTCGTTTGTGGGATCTGTTGCTTGCTTTGTCTGTGCAACCGTGTGTCTGAGTAAGCAAGAGCAGGAAACTCCTCCAGCCTCACTGACCACCAGTGGACAACAAGCTAGCTCAATGGCTCTGGCCGTTGGCTGCGGATAGGGAAAGCCAGTCAGTTTTGCTCAACGCTGGACACAGGCCCTCCCTCGCTGAACAATCTCTAAGATGCGAGAAGGCAGGCGAAATGGTGCTACCGTCACCCGATCGAGTCAGAGTTGGGAAGGGAAATCCTACACTTTGGCGGGCCGGGCTGGGCCATTCAGCTATCGTACTTTTGGCTTGAGACACCGCCCGCAATCTTCATTGCCCGCCACCATCATCATCGCCAGCCTCTCTTGCATCTCCGTTGCTGCTGCGACCGCTGCCACAACTCAGGTTTAGTGGCAACAAAATCCTCGGGACGTCAAGTCCAGAGTTGAAAAGTGATGACAAGCTGGCGGCCGCCGGCTAGAGCAGCCTCGGCTCCCTAATTTGCGCATGTATGCCTCAGATTTATGCTTTTATTGTAACAGAAATCTCTTATCTCTACAAAACATCTAAACGAGCGCTCCATAGACCAATTGAGTGCCCCGTGTTGGTTTGTACATGAGCTCATGATTAATGGTCAACCTGCGACGGACAGGCAACTAATTCGCCCATCCTGGCCTTCGCCTCTCACGGAGAGACTCATGGACGTCTTCTAAACGTAATTGGAATTCAACTACCAACCTCTCGCAGGCGCATCGCTCGGATCGGCAAATCGATCTGGCATCGATTTTAAGTGAGCAAAAAGTCGCCTCGCTCATTCAAAGATCGACGTCCGAGACAGGTGCTTTATGTGGTCACCTAAAAGTAGGATTCCTATTCCATTAGAATCATGGACGGTTGATTGAACGAGCTGCTCCAGCTAGATGAGCAGCGAGCGGGCATTTTCGAGGCGAGTAATGAGTCCGATGGCCAACAAACCAAACAGTCGAGGCTAATTTACTGGCCAGACTTTGTCGAGAGCCGTGCAACCGAATTGTTTTGGTTTACCGAATTCACTAGCATGAAAACGAAATTGAAGCCACAGGAAGGAACAGAAATTATGTCGCTGAAGTCGTGCGATAGTGCTTTTGTTCTTGGCGCCATCCGTCTCTCAACTTGTTTCTTCTCGGCTACTCAATTGAAATGAGGATAAACAAACGGTTCGTCCCGTCGAGAGAGCTTCAGTCCTCCTTTTTGGGATGTGTACAAGTAAATTAAGTGCTTAGCTCAGCGGAACTCGAGCTTCTCCCTCTGATAACAGGTGATTTAGAGTTGTCACGAACGTCCTCGGCTAGTCAGTCACTCGAATCAATCTCGAGGAAGTTTGAAACACTTCAAGAGTTCGCACAAATCTTGGTAAGCTTGTCAAGTTGATCATGAGTATACCAAGCAACATCTGCTACACATTCTATACTCGTTCCTCTACTAACTTCCGAGCCGAGTGTTAGATCGTTTCACATTTATTTTTAGTCGTGAGAACAAACATATTTCATGCTAAACAAAAGTTTTCTCGATTTCGGATTCATCGTAATCGATCGGCATCTAGGATTCGGACTCGAATTCTGACAACTCTATATCGTAGTTTCAGAGGCCACGTTCATTTCTCAAGCCTGTTCTTCTGTCTGTCTCGCGATGGGCGAGAAAAACGAGGTAAACTAGAGGCCCGTGGCCAAGTTTAGAAACAATTAAACGGGAGCAGGTGCAAGGCACAGTGCTAGCCCGATGTGAGCAAACGCTAACAAACAATCACAGTTTCTTTCAACTAGCGAGCCTAAATGTTGTCGTTGGTTTCGCCGTGCTCATGTATATTTCGCTACTGTTGGCCGACAGTCGAAGTGAAGTCGTGCACAAATTGAAAGACTTGCAGGCGAAATACGACCGGCATTCGGGTAAAAATTCGAGCAAAGATGTCGAGGAGGCAAGTTGGCGGTGGAACTCTGTTCAGGAGACACAAGAGTGTTGAAGAGTTGAGGTGCCAGAGGACTGGAACGAGTCGAGGCCCAAGGATAAGGCTAAATCGTAGCCAATCAGCTGCTGCAAGAAGCTCAATGCTGCTCGCAAGTTGGTTGCACCAACAGATGGAGCTATTGAGCTCTAGTTGCGTTAGCGAGTTGGAGACCGCGAGCAGAGCTATAACTCTGCTTGTCTCTGCTTTTGTTTGGATGAACCTACCGCCTAGTCTGATGGGTTACATAGTGTTGATCTGTCAGCTGCGAGTTAGGCAGAGCTGCAGAGCCCTGGTACAGTTGAATGTTAGCAAACAAACCTGCCGCCTTTCCTTGTTTCGGCTCCAATACTCTCGCCGCGTTTCAACCACCAGACAGGCGACGCCCACGCTCGCCTCTGGTGGCCTGAGTCTGAGTCTCGGCGAGCTCGATGCGCCGGCGGAGCAAGTGGCCGCATCGAGAATCACTTAGGGGAGCTCCTCTCGGCAACGGCTGCTGCTCACTCCGCGCTGACGTAGCATCGTCGAGAGCATTCAAACTGGACGACCAACCGGTTGCGAGCCAACAAGCCAATGGACCAGCGAGACTCAACAAAGCGAGCGGTTGCGCCAGTTGGGGCGGAAGTGGAGGGTAGTCTGCGCGGGAGTGAGGCTTTTCAAGGGCGAGAGGCTCGTTGGGGGGCGATTGCCCCTTTTGGGAGTGCGTGAGGCTCTGCTCGAGTCAAGTTCATGAGCGCGCGCTCGGCAGACGGCTTTTGCATAGCAACGCCGGGGTTTGCCTGCCTGTTGCTGATCCACTCCAACTCTGGCTGAGACTTCAACTTGAGCCCGTTTGTTTTACCTTTCGCGGCTCAGCAAGGCACAGAGAGTCGCCCGACCGGCTGGCCGAGCGTTCACTTTTGTCTAGAGGCCCCATTAGCAGCTGCCGAGACCAAACAAGTGACTCCGCAGGCTGCTGGGCGGGACGAGTGCTCGCTAACGGTTGGCAGTCCTTGCCGAGAGAGGCGGCATCGTGGGCTGGCTCTCAATTCGCACACCGTTGGCATATCCGTATCCAACCTCAACCGGCTGAGTCTGAACGAGTCCCCCAAACCTAACTCACCTGCATACAATCGAGCGCTGGGAGAAGCCGAATGCAAAACTCGCGCAAGCCTCCAAGCTGAACTAAACAAAGGGGTTGCTAGAGCCAGCGGTCGACTGGCGGGCAGAAAAAGTGGAGGGACAGAGCAAACAATAGCTCAGCGACGAAGGGGGTGATTTCAATTCAGTTTGTTGCAGTGACTCTTTGTCCTTGGAACAGTTTTAGCAGATTTGCGCGCGCTGTTTTGGAGTTGAGAGAGATAGACAGAGAATGTCGCAGGAGAAGAAGGTTTTGGTTAGGAAGTCGGAAGAGTCGCACATTGATCGCGACTTCCAGACTATTCGCGACAGGTTCGACGAGGAGATGAGGCGAATGGAGGAGGAGATGTCGCGTTTCAGGGGCTCGCTGCTGGACCACGAGAGGGAGACTCGGCCGCTGTCGCCCGAGTCGCGAAGGCGCGAGGTCTCCTCCTTCGTGGACAACTTCGAGTCGCCCCTAATCAGGGAATCCTCGGACGGGAAGGCGCTAAAGTTGAAGTTTGACGTCACCGAGTATCGGCCGGAGGAGATTGTTGTCAAGACAGTTGGAAACAAGCTGCACGTAAGTAGTCTCCACTCGACTCGACTGGCCGGAACCGAAGCATAGGGAAAAGCAGGCCAGTTTGATTTTTCGCACTAACCGCCCTCCATATGCAGGTGTACGCAAAGCACGAGGAGAAGAGCGACTCGAGGAGTGTCTTCCGCGAATACAACAGGGAGTTCCTCCTGCCGGAGGGCACCAATCCGGACAAGATCAAGTCGTCGCTTTCGCGCGACGGCGTCCTCACGGTTGAAGCGCCGCTTCCACAAACAAACCACAAGCAGCTTCCAATCGACAAGTGCTAATATTCAAACCAACCGATTGTAAGGCTTGTGATCGAATAGGAGAATAACTTGCGCACAAACAAACTTCCAAACGAGATTGGCCGCCACTGGAGGTGTCTCGGGTTTAATTCGCACACATACACACACGATTTCCTATCAACATTCAGCCAAGTTGGGCTCTCATCTTTGCTGGTTTGAGGTCGCTTAAACAGACTCGGTGTGTTTCTCTTGCAGCCAAAGTGTGCTGAGGTTAACCTCTTGGCCAGGAGCATTGTTACTGCTGGGACCAGTGGGCGTCTAGCAGAGCCAGTTGGTTGTGTCGGCGAGCTGACAGCCAGACTGGATCTGCTGCCTGGACGCGCCGCCGCCGCCGCCGCCGCCGCTCAGGTTCAAGCTCGGGATGCTGCAGTGCTTGGCGAGACTGTCGTGCCGTAGCAAACACGATCGAAATAAACACTTACACACGGATTCTCAGCTGAATGAACATAACGCCCCACAAGAGTGGTATTATTCTCCCCACATTCTCAAATAGTTAAAGATTGATTCACAATGTAGTGTCCATGTCCAGTCTCATTTCATATGATTCGTATTGATGACACAACCAGCACAAATCGCCACCCAACAAGAGATTTATCGGTTATTCCTCCAAGACGATCAATTAATATTCGCATGGTACCCGTAGGCTCGTTAAAATGGTGTGATATTAGTGGCGTTATGAGCTCAAGGCAAGTCAACGGCATCTTGAGATCGAATTCCTGACTCTTGGATTGATGAAAGATATTGGTTCGGTGCTTATCGAGCCTCTAATGTTATCCTGCTCGTATTTCATATTTTTCCATACCAGAGGTCCCAGAGTCACTCCATCATTTGTCGTCCAAAATTGGGCCCTGAGCAAATTAAATTAGGCAAGGCTCTCTATCTTCCCTTGAGGCCCTTCCATTAGAATCCAATATGGGAAAATTCTTCTCGAAATTCCGGGTATTTGGTAGTCGCGAGATGCGAGTGTTGATGCTTGGTTTAGACGCGGCCGGAAAAACTACTGTATTATATAAATTGAAACTAGACCAACCTGTCACTGCCATACCCACAGTTGGATTCAATGTTGAGACAGTCACTTTCAAGAACGTCAAGTTCGGCATCTGGGACGTCGGCGGCCAAGATAAGATCCGTCCCTTGTGGCGACACTACTACACGGGCACACAGGGTCTGATTTTTGTGATTGATTCTTCCGATCGGGAGCGCATAGATGAAGCAAGACAGGAGCTTTACAGGATTGCAATGGATAGGGGAATGAGCGAGGTACCTATACTGATATTTGCTAACAAGCAAGATATGCCAAACGCCATGAAGCCACAAGAGATACAACAGAGATTAGAGCTTTCACATGGTCCACTGAGACAAAGGAACTGGATTGTACAACCGTCAACAGCAACAACAGGCGATGGCATTCATGACGGTCTCGCTTGGCTCATGACCTTTATACGTTAGGTTACTTGTGCCACGTTGCCGTCGTCAGTGGATAATCTGGTAGATGACATCAAATTCGCCCCTTTGCAGCCTCCGAATAAGCCGAATTTGATGGTTGAAACTCTGTATCGGGAGAAAATCAGGTCAATGACCTAGAAGAATTAAATTCATTGTCTTGCCAACGATTTTCAGAGAAAGAATCTAAAATTCCGCTCTAGATTTTACACATGTATTTAATTGATTACTATACAATGCCATCACAAACGTCTAATAAAGGAAACGTATCCCGTGAGCTAACCTCATGAGGCATCGTACAACGCCCGTTGAAAGGATATGCAGCCTATCTAGGGTTATTAATCATTCTTCGTAATCTTTAATGTCAAACCCGAGAGCAGCCAGGCCAATGCTCATAGGAGAGTCAATAACAAACGATGCGCCAACCTGTCCCATCTTATTGTTCAATTTGTTCTTCAGGCCACGACTTCTTACGGCTGCATGGATTATAGAAAACGCCAATGGTAGCAGCAGGGACAGTGCGAAATACAATATCGGTCTAAATGTCATATAGACCACAAGGAGGTCGATAGCTGCAACACCAAAAACAGAGGCAGGGTAACGAGCTCTCTGAGGCGCTAGATAGTGTATTCTATCCAAAAAGTATAGAACTGTCAAACTAGTTGTCGCGACGCCGAATGCTCCAAAGATAATTTTGTTGAACCCGAAAATTCTTGGATGGGTGATATTGAAATTGAGTCAGAATTGTTGATAAAGTAGAGCTAGCTAGATACTTCGTGTACTTACAAAAATAACGTGAACACAAAACCTGTAGTGACAAAGTAGTTTGTCTGGTAATAGAGCAAATTTGAGATGACTCGATTGTTGAATCTTTTCAGGTCATTGAATGGAGGAGGCAAATATTTCTTGGAGTCGAGCAAGAAATCGCTCATGCTTCTTATTGGAACTGTTTTCATTGCGAATCTTTATTTTGATCTATTATCTCTAAATGGTATAATTTCGAAAATATTGCACCAGAGGATGTTCGGCGTGACTCTCAAGTCTATTTGCTGCCTATAATGTTTGTTTTGATTTTTATTGACATCGTGAGCCCAAGTGAAGTCTCCCAAGTCATGTCGCCGTCTAGTGTCAAGATCTGTGTTTCCCGAGCCATGCGCCACCGCGGGGTCTTCTCAATGCGGAGCTTTCGAGCGCATCCGCTAAGGAAGTCGCTTGAGAGTTTGGTCGCTCCCGCTTACTGAGGCTTGGCAGACCTCGTCCAGCTGGTGCGATTCCAGTTAGGCATTTTGGTACTATAAGTAGTCCAGACCAAGACGAGAAGAATCTCTGATCGAGTGAATACGAAATCAGCAATCTGTGGGCCAGTTTTCCATTCCAAGAGACACTCTCTCGGCCGGATAAAGTGCAACCGTATTTATGTAATCGTTCGGAGTGTAAATGAAATCCACAATCAATCAAAAGCAGACTTCTCGTTTCGCGGAATCACATCGGATTGCTTTCATATGGTCCATTTATCTGTTCTTGGCTTCTCGGACTAGGTTCCGAGATATCACACAATTTAAACTTCTTCAGTATAGACAATGACTTGGAATACACAAGTCTAATGAAAATCTGCCGATCAAAGCCAAATTATCATAAGCTGATGAACTTGTGTTTGGCTTCAGGACATTATTCCCCTCACAGTGAGAATGCTAGTATTCGTCGCTGAGGATCACGCAAGCTCTCGCTAAGATTTTTATACTTCGTTTCTACTTATGTATCAATAAAATATCTTCACGCTGATCCACTTCCTCGTTCAGCTCTTTGACACTAATATTCTGTTTAGCTACCCTACAACATATCTGATCATAATTTTGGTCGCCATCGAACAATCTTAGGTCCAATTTCGAACTTATAGGCGAGTTCTTTTGAGCGCAGTCTCTTTCGTCCATGAGAACAGGATGCTTGTAGATTCGTCTGATGAGTCCTTTCATCAATCCGAATCTGATGAGCCGTTTCTCGTCAATGTTTGAGTTGCTCGGATTGAACTGGAGACATAAATCTCTGATGGTGATACCGTAGTTCATACTGCAATACATTCTGAAGATCGACCGATAATCCGGCAGTATATCAGGTGGACTAAGCACCCTAGCGACGTATTTAATACACTCTTGGCGGAGGTGTTCATTCTCGTGTAATTGAACTAACTTCTGGGTCGGAAGGTACGAGTTGGAGAATTGGAATATTGGAATAAGTTTAACAATGCCATAGTATATCATATTCTGAATACAAGCTTTAACTAAACTAACTTCAACGTCAGCCTCTGTAGCTATGCGGGATATGTGCCGGTAGCCATCGATATACGGTATGATTTGTTGCGTTGTCAAGTCCCATCTGTTGGGTCTCAACAGGTGGCGAGTGACTAGGAGGAGAGGGACCTGTTCGTCAAGTACTTCTTCTGGATCAGGATGAACTTTGACAATCTTGAGATTTATGGTCGTTGATGGTGTCATTTCGAGTTTGCATGACTTGAAATTATTCAAATTCAACCTTATATCCTCCAAAACGTTGGGGATCCTATCTTTGCTGGATGCGCTTGATAGGAACTGGCACTCAAGCTCAAGTTCTTCAAAATATCTGTTGAGCTTCTTAACGAGAGGCTCATAATGAAACGTCCGCATGTGAGGCCGACAAACAAAACACACATTGAATATAAGACGGTTTCTAGGGTATCTTGCATGATCGATACCTATTGGATAACCTATAATCTTGAGCCCTAGTGCATTCACAGTTTGTAAACGGCGCTCTAATTCAGGTTTCGGTATCAGATAATTACTGAGTGAATCAAACTGCTCCTTTGTCACATAACTTGGGGGCATTTGGTGAACTATGATTGGGCCAGCTTTAGTATGGAATTCGCAATAAAGAATCGACTCGATAGGACTATCAACCTTGGTGCTAGTGTCGTTCATATCCATGATGAGCATATGAGGTAAAGATTTCAAGCAGGACGAATATTTCAGCCTAATTTGATGGGCGTCAGCAGGTGCCTTCGTGATGACCGCTCGAATTATGGGGTGATCTCAATCTACGGGTTTTCAATTTCCGAAGTTTCAGGGAGAGCTATAAAAATCGGGCAATTTATCTTGGCTGAGATTCATGCGCCAGGAGGTAAATTGATGTGTTAGGATAGAGAGGAAGGGACGATGCTGGCAGAGCGTATTTGACCTTATCTCCCGACGATTCTCCGCGTTTCAGAATAGTCAAGAAAATAGATCATCCTCATAGGATACAACTTCTCTAGATTCTTCAGTGACTGTTGCGGTTTTCTTTGGTAATGATGGTAAAGAGTTTTGGGGAATTTTGCGCTTGAATTCAGACTTGCGACCTGTGTTCATTATCTGGGGGAGTTGCCCCATCTTTTTCAGTTTCTCTATCACTTTCTTGGCATCTTTAGCTTCCAGAGGCTTGTTATTGGTGGTCGCGACAACCTCAGGCTCTGTCTTGGCCACCTTCTCAAGTGATTTCCGCTTTCTTTCTAGCTTTTCGTATTTTTTCAAAAGTGACTCCTCTTCGCTTGTGGTGGAGGTGGGAAAACTAATGAAGACCATTCTTGTCGAAATCGAATCTTTGGATTGTTTTCTGAACTTGGAGTACGGCTTCGATAAAATTGTTCAGGCTTGTCCGCAACTTGAATAGATCCTCACACTCGATGGAGACTTTGAGTTTGGATTCTTCAACCTCTATGACTCTTTTGATGAGTTCAGGGTTTGGAACTTCGTCCGCATCAATGGAGTTCTTGGCGACAGTTGCCAATTGGTTGGTTGTGAACGGGATGGTCAGATGCACGCAACACTTATCGGTATCTAAGGTAGCAGTTCTCTCTTGAATCTCACCATGAGCATCTGCTATACTCATGTTGTACTCTAAGATGACATGAGGTAGGTTGCCACCTTGATGGATCTAAAGGTTCAAGACGAATTGGCTGATGGTATTTTTCCCAATTTTTGGCAAACGGATGGCTCGTTTTCTTCGCACCGCACAACGATGCGGGCAGCGTTCCGAATATCGGGGAAGGGTTGGTAAAAATTTCCCTATTTTCGCGTCAGCAAAACTCCTATTGGCTTCAAAAGAGTCTGGACCAAGTTGGCGTTACTCGATCAATATTGAGAAGTAGGGACAGAAATACGGCTGGAAAATCTCGTATTGTGTGACACCGATACCATATTCGAGTCAATTTCATGAATACACACCCCGGATTGGACAGTTCCCTCGTTTCATTCACTCTTCTTGATTCGGTTTCAACATTCAGAGACTCAGTATTGAGAACACTACTGGACTCGTGGTTCAATCTGCCTCTCCAATCTACCCAATAATTGGTTTGGGCCGGCAGGCTGCCGGCATTAAAGTCCACGTAGCAGGAGGTTGCGCTAAAGGATCTCGGGTTGTGAGGTCAGCGCACTGGAGGAGGAGGAGGAGTAGGAGTAGAGGTCCACAATGGAAATCACCAACACCATCAAGGCAATAATTCTAGTGAATCTAGACGGAAAACAGGTGCTTTCCAAGAGCTACGACGACAAGTTGCAGCTCAAAGAGTTCGTCAAACGAATATTCGTTAAAACGAAAACACAAAAGACGAGAGACGACATATCAACGGTTGATGGCTACATAGTCATCCACCGGTTTGTTACAGATCTACATATGTATGTTGTAGGCGCCAAGAACGAGAATCCGCTCATACTCGACCGAGTTTTGTGCTGTCTAGTTGAGGTAGTAACCACTTTGTTGAACAAAAACATTGAACGCCAATCCGTCCTTGAGAATCTCGACCAAATCATCTTGGCGCTCGACGAGATCTGTGACGGTGGAACAGTTCTCGAAACAGATCCAGACTTAGTTATCCATAGAGTCTGCCGTCAAAACGAGACGTCCGATCAATCGATGGCCCAAGTTCTCCAGAATGCAAAGGGCCACCTGAGATTCCCCTGGATCAGATCCTGAACGATAGCTTCATGATAAATCCAATAAAAAAATCTAGTGACCCCGAAGCATATTCGCTTTCACAATGTGTTATCATCGCAGGATTCCGTCGTTTTTGCTCTGAAAATTTGTTTTCATTCTCGAGAGAGGACTCTTCAGGGGCAGAAGCTGCGTCTTTCGCTCTACTCCTCACAGCTGATCGACCAGATGGCCAATATCTGAGTAAACAACATTACCGAGAAACCATCTCGGTGACGTTTACTCTAGTTCAGACTTGACTGGCAAGACTCAAGAAGTGATCCTCGAATATTAGTATTAGATCACAAAAACTCAACGAAAAGATATACACAAAATGGCTGCCATCTCGGTTGACGAAAATTTCCTAAGGAAGGTATTTCAACAGGTCGACAAAGATAGAAGTAATGCCATAAATGCAATCGAACTACAATCATGTCTATCCAACGGCACTTGGGAGCCTTTCAACGCAGAGACTGTGAAATTGATGATCACAATGTTCGATCGAAGTCATAAGGGGCAGTTGAATTTTGAAGAGTTCAAACAACTATGGAAGTATATTGAGGATTGGCGCCAGTGTTTCCAATCATTCGACAAAGATAAGTCTGGATATATTAATAAGGACGAATTGAAATTGGCCTTGACTACTTTCGACTACCAACTCAGCGATACATTCTACGACTTGCTACTTTCTAAGTTTTTCAAGGCTGGTCAGAGTAAGTATATCCAACCAACTTCCCATCCACAATCCACCTGAAATGTTATAAGATGTTTATCTTATCATGTCCTCAACCCGCGAATCCCCAAAACGCACAATTTTCTCGTGGCGACCAATTACAAATATTCCAACACGTGTCAGTAGGTAAGATCTATTTTGATGATTTTATACAAATTTGCGTGTCCCTGCAAACGATCACGGCCGCTTTTCGTCATCATGATACGGACTCTGATGGGTGAGTTTCTTTGATTGAATGCTACGAACAGGTGATGATTAGTAATTCTAGCTTGGTCTGGCTAACAGTTTCATTTCAACAGCGTCATCACAATCAAATATGAAGATTTCCTGAAATTGGTTTTCAGTATGCTTTAGAGCCTGCTTCTCCAATCCACCCAATTCTAACCAAAATTGATCGACAAAACCCTGTTCGGGGAAAGATCTGGGTGTTTATTTCTTTAACTTTTATCCAATTCGCCCGCAAAGTTCTGCGGCAGAACTTCTGCCATGAGCGACCGATCACTGCGACTGCAGTGGGAGGAAAATGCATCGCCGCAGAAGGTTTGTTGCCTGAGAAACACGATGGAGCGTAATATAAATACCATTTTAGAGGATTTGTTTGCGCGAGACAATAAACAAGACCAGAAACGAACTAGAGTCCTCCTCATCAGAGCGCCAAGGATTGAAGTTTAATTCAATCTCAGACACATAAAAACGAGAAGCTAGAGCATTCGTTCTCCCTACCGACGGTATAATCAAACTTTGCCAATCGAAACACTTTCCTTAGCTCGATCGAATTCTTTCGAGTTTCTATCGAATTTCCCAACAAACTCATCTGACAGGAGACAATTACTTAGAGAGAATGATGACTGTAACAGCCCAAGCCACACTATGTTTGTTCGTAGCTCTTGTGTGGCTTTCGCTTGCGGATGGCCAGCTTCAGGCAAATCAAACAATTCCTGCTACTATTCAAGACGCCCTGAATTGCACTGCTGTCACAACCAAACCAACCCCGGAGGCAAAGAAATACACTTTCAAGTCTTGCATCGTCGCCCAGATGTCAGCCTATCTAGCGATTGAGGATGGCAAGTACATAGAGTTCAACAATGGAGTTGTCGACGAAAATGCAAGCAAATGTGAGAACACTACGACGCCGCAACCACCACAGCTTGTGGTCAATTTTGAGTGTGGATCTTTGTCCTTCAGCATAAGTCAGACCAACGACTCGAAAACTTTTGTTCAAGCTATCACAGGACAGTACCACATCGGAAACTCAACTAACTTAACATTCAGCAACACAACCGGCGCATTCTACACAACCACATCTGGTCACTCGTACAAATGTAATGCGGAGCAAGCCATCCCCGTTGGGGCCAACAAGAGTTTAGTTTTGAGTCACTTGGCCCTGGAGGCATTCAGAGATGCATCCGGAACCGACTTCTATCAGGTCCCCGACGAATGTACTCTCGATTTGCAGCCAGTCAGCGACCTGGTCCGTATCGGAGTGGGAGTTTGTTTGATCGCGCTAGTGGCGATTGTACTAGCCGCATATTTCATCGGGAGGCGCAGATGGTCAGAGAGGAGTTCTTACGAATCCGTTTAGAGCTTCTGATTATGAGTTGGTGCGATTGAAAAAGGGTTGAAAATCACACCATTACGAGTGCTAACTGTTGAAATGTCTTCGTAATAAACGTTTTATGCACGAAATCGCTCCAGCAAAGATCGAATTTGTTCAATTCATATAATGTTGGTGTGCTAGCATCATGACAGGACTACGGCACAAAGAGTGGAAGAGGAGATAATTGCGTATGGCTCTCCATGAGTCTGAGTCTGATCGACACCGATATGTGACCAAACAATATCTCTCACTATAGAAAGGAGTTACGTGTAGAGTCTTTACATAGGCGCAATAATTATTTATCATACCAAGTTATTGTCCCAGGATCATTGAGCTCTGATCTTCTTCTTAGGCCGAGAACTCTCAGCTGGAGACATGCATATCTTCATTGTTTCACGATCTATCAATTGTCCAACTTCTTCAATGATCATGGGGTTTGAATTCAAGTCATCTCTTGCACCCAAATCTTGCTCAATTATTTCAACACTACACTCACGTTTGCATCTTGGCTTACAGTTGTGCTTCTGAAGTATCCCAATTACCTGTTCGCTGCTGATCAGATTCGAGCTTTTCAACTCTTTACTAGAATCAGATTGTTTGCTATACATCAAGATCTCTGAGTGCAAGTCGCTAGCGTAGATTAGTAGGGCCTTAAAGCAAACCCTCAGCCTAGCGACACACGTTCGCACTGCTATGAAATGGTGCACCAAGTGTCCAACTCTGAAATGGGGTTGTGTAGAGCAATATATGAACATTGTTTTGTCGATCACTATGTCCAAGAAAGAGATCAACTGACAGATGAGGTGAAGAAGAGATTTAAGTCCTATCCTTTGCCTCTTGCCTACTGGATGCTGAATTCTCTTGAGGTAGGATGTGAATATCTGGCAAGAGAACTGGCTGACCAGTTGTCGATTCATACTCGCGAGTTGTTTCAATTGCGCGATAAACAGGTTGTTCCTCAATCGGACTCTCAATCTTTGAAATGCACATCGAAACGCTTTGAGCTCAGACTTAAAATCATCGTCAGAAAGTAATTCTCCTAGTGAGAGTGTGATATTGTTTAGGTCGTCCATGCTCGCAACCTAGTAGAGAGGGATCGTCCCTAACTGAGAGCTATCTGCAAACAATATAAAGCACTCCTGTATCAGCCGGTTAGTCTCGGTAGAAGCTGATAATGAGGGGAAAAAACTGTACAAAGCAGACTATTGTCCGCAATAAGCAGTGATTCCTATCTGTTTCAATCGTGAGGACTATTCATTCTTGCTATGAGAACATATTGCATGAATAATAAACGCTACATTTCTAATGGAAGTTTAGAAGTTCAGCTCGGGAAACCTAGAACATAGAACCTAGAACTGAGTCGAAATTCTTTGTTTTCTCGGGCATATGCCATGTAAACAAAAGGTTCGCGCTCAGATTGTCTCTCTGTTTTGACTGTGCAAGGTAGCGGAGTCGTAGTAATGATGAAATCCTGCAATCAAACAGGCTACCCTCGTAGGGCGAGAAACAAATTGGCTGCATAACCCCCCAATTTCACCCGTTTCATCAACTGTCCTATTCAACTTTGAGTTCTCGTTAACACCACAGTTATCTGATTGAGGGGTTGACCTTTGCTGGGTAGACATAACTACCGAGTCAAGTCTGTGGTGATTTAACTATTCATAAAACACCACAGGGGCAAAGAATTGGGCTAGGAGTTCGTCTCCCTTGGTTCTAAGAATCATCCTGAGATTAAAGCATTAATGGGTCTCAAACTAACTGAACCAGAAGCAAATGCAAGACCAAGCCCTCGACAACACATTCGAAACAAATATTTTAAAACAAACGTTCATACCTGAGACTTTAAAAACTCGAGAGGATGAAACTACTCGAGAGTAGCTGCTCAGAGCTACTGAATTCTGCTTTGAATTTTGAGACAGGGCGATGTAGAATCATCGGAAGGTAATCTCAAATTGACTGGTCTAGAGGTGAGATGAACAAAATTGATTGGTAGCTAACAAAATTTGTCTCTTTCGTCCTATTCCAAACAGAGTGGAGATTTACTCCTGCAAGCTGGTTACAAACGAAAAAAGGCTCTACAAACAGCTCAATGGAGATCCAGAAAACGATCCTCATAAGTTGGAGGCTCTAGCTCCACCCGAAAGTTGCTCCTATTCGTGCAGTCCAAGCAAAATCTTCAGTAGAAGTCTAACTAGCGAGGAGGGAGACGTCAAGGAGCATATATGCGATACAATCAGTAGAAAAACGTTATTCTATCTGATAGCAACCCTCAACGCTTCTTTCGGCCCGGATTACGACTTCAGTAAAGCAAAAGCTGAAGAATTTAGCAAAGAACCCAATCATAATTGGGTCATGAACGCCATTGATGCGAATTTTCTTAGCTCTCCGGCCCACCAATCATACTCTGTTTTGAAGCCTCAGCTATGGCAAGCTATCGACACAGCTATAAACATGGCTGAGTGCGAAATTTACAGCTACAATCCCGATCTTAGCTCTGATCCGTACTCTGAGGATGGTTGCCTCTGGTCGTTCAACTATTTCTTTTACAACAAGAAATTGAAGAGAGTTTTGTTTTTCACCTGCCGATCAACCAGTAATCACGCGCTCGATGGACTGTTATCCGACGAGAAAAACGACATTTACGACATGGACGATGTTTAGATTGAAAAAGCGAGAATTTTGAAACTGATCCACCTTGCATAACTCTACGAGCTGGAAGCGGCAGCCCAGAGAATATACCTTGTATTAGTAACATAGATGATTTATACGAAATAGTCGTTGTATGAAGTATTACCAACAAGCGACTCAAGATTTTAGCACCAAGTCCTCCAAAACTTTAAAATGAAAATGCAACCAAAATGGGAATAACATATGAGGATTATGATTGCGGAGGAAGTCCTATGGTCTGAACTAATCCACCTCTCACACATTTAGACCAAAGCTTTTACCGGAACGAACTAGCCTGCCGAACATGGTCGGACTCTCAGCAAAGCTGGACATCGGAGGGTGCTTGATCGTTTGTTTAGTAAATTCTATTACTATAGTTCGTTAATTGAATCGTTGAGAAATTACTCAAACCGAATCCGGGTGTCAGCCTCCAGTTTTCGACAGGTAGAATCGGGAACTGATTCGATGCAAGCTTTTTTAATACCTAAGATCACCTCGGGTGTCGGCTTGACGTATTTGTGGGTGATCCATCACAGAAATAGATACTAGCTCGACGATGCACCATCGGCTAACTAATAGCCTGCGGTTGCGATAGCTACTTGTACAGCCGGTGCCAAGAGTTCGGATATGCCCTACGAAACTCAAAACCAAAAATAAATACAATCTATCAGTTGGCAGGATCTTGCTAATATTTGGTGTTTGCGGGACGACGTCTCGGCCCTCTTTGTTTTTGGCCCTCCTTGTCGGTACTCGAACATAGGAACCCGACCTACGCCCATTACTGTTTCCGGTTCTATTACCGAAAAACTCGTAGCCCGATTCTGCCTGCGAACCAACCGATTGGAGACATCATAACTTTTGGCACCTGCGAGATTCAAAACCAAAAATAAATACTATATATCCTTACGACTAAAATGAAATAAATCATTTAGTTGTGAGCTGACGAAAATCGTGAAATTACTGGAGAAAAAAAGAGGCGCAACTAGGAATCGAACCCCGGCGCGAGGGGCCGGGAGCAGATACAATCCTCTTAGGCGCATTAATTTTTGAAATTGGCGTATAGAAAGCGCGCGCTGCGCTTGAGAGCGAAAATGCACCTCTGCGCAAGATGCTTCTCCCCACAGCTGGGGAAAGGCAGTGTGGTATTTTGGGTTAAACGGGGGCCGCAGTGGGGGCGGCCAAGAGTGGTGGCAAAGCCTCAAAATTCGCCACCAACAATGGCCGATTTCGAACGGCTGTCGGCGCAAGGCGCGTACAGAATGGTGAAAATAATAATACTGTACTGGCCTCTTTGTTTATACGATAAGGCTGCATGGATAGCGAGGCGAGCCTCAAGAGAGCGAAGATTGCACTGTTGCAGCCCGAATGAATTTGATCAAGTGAAATCGCATGCGAGAACAGTATTCTCTAAGTTTATCATCGGACAAACGGCCAGCAAAGTATAGGAGAAGAGAGAGGGAGGAAGAAAAGAAGAAAAGAGACGCGAGAGAGAGAGAGAGAGTGAGACTAGGATCGTTGTAAAATACGAGCGAGAAGTTTGAACCAATAAGCAAATGAACAACAAACCAAAAGGACCTCGGCAGTATACGAAGCGAGCCTCGCGCAAGGACGATGCAAATCTGCAATCGGGCGGCACATCGCGCGGGACAAACTCAACTCGCGGCAAGAAGAAGCGAGCCGCCGGTTCCGACTTGGACGCCCGAACCATCGTTGCCTCCAACCCCTTTGACGACGACCACCACCAGCACCAATCCCCTCACCAGCACTTACATCATCATCACTCGCCGGCCGTGGCGCCGGTGCCCACCATGTCACCGATGCAAGCATCGGCCTACAGTCTCAGCCCGATGGTAGCTCAGTATCCACACTCGCAGCATCCGCACCACTCGGCGCCGCCCCCTCCTCCACCCCACCCGCACCACCAGCTAGCGCCGCCCTCGCACCACGGACCTCGCGGGCCGCACCAGCATGCGCTCGGAGTGGCCCCGCCCCACCAGGCGCCGCACCTGCAGGGCCCGCCGCCGCTACCCCACCTGTCGACGCCGCCCCATCACATAGTTGGCGAGGGCCCGCCACTCATGGGTCCATCGCCAACGCCGCCCCCAAGAACGCACCCAATGTATGGTTTCCAGGGCTACGCTGTGTCGTCGCCTCCGCCCCCAGGCAGCCAGGCGCAACAGCCGGCGCCTCCTCCGCTCGCCCAACACCAGCAACCGCCGCCCATGATGCACCAGATGGAGATTCCGCAACAGCAGGCGCCGCAACCGCCACCACCACCAGCACCACCACAAGTAACTCAGCAACAGCCACCACCTCCGATGGCGCCTTATCAGCAACAGCAAATTATGATCTACTGCCCAGAGTGTCGGCAGCCCATCTATCCAAACGAGTCCAAGATTATGTGTCGCGCAGGTTGCGACTCCTACTACCACCGTCTGTGCGGCGGCTTGTCCGAGTTGGCCTGCGAGCTGTTGCTCCGCGAGGCGCCCTCGGCCGAGTGGGTTTGTAATCGGTGCACAATAGACCGGCGCATCCCGGTCGTCAAGAACGATTACAGACAGTCGATTTGGTCGTAACAATAAACACTCTCAGGACGTAATAATAATAATCACAACATTCCCGTCACGCATCCTCCTCCACCGGCTACCGCTGGCGCCTTCCCCACCATCCTCCTTGCCGCCGATGCAACAATGGAAGCCACTAGCTCCTCCCACTTCTCCCATCCAGCTGGCCCGGCTTCCTTGTCGCTGTTGTTGATGTTGTTCGCCCGTCACTCTCCCCTCACACCTGTTTTTGGTTGGCCGTTCTGACAGGCGGCGCCTCCACCTGGGCCGGACCACAGCAGCACGAGAACGGCGGCCATGTGCGAGCGGCCGGTTCACTGCACTCTGCCAGCGCGACTCCACCGGTCGGCCCACTGACTTGTGCAGCCGCGCGAGCACAAGCCGTCGTGCGGCGGCGCCTAAGTTGCACCCAAGGCTGTTTGGGGTGCCTTTGTGAGCGGCGGGCCTGCAAACAGGCGCCGCCGACCAGGCCGCCCGTCTGGCCGGCCACTTGGATCCGCGTCTGGCCGGCTCTGCTCCTGTTGCGCGGCGACGGCTGCGGCAGCGGCGGTGGCAGCCACCAGCGAGCAGAGCGCAGCGGTCGCCGGCTGCACAGGAGTCGCACATCTGTGCAGCTAGCGCAAAGTGCCAAACGCGGCTCTTTGAGGGCCGCATTCGGCCGACCAACCGGCTGGCCCGGCCGCCGGTCAATGTGGGAAGGGGGCGAGCAGCGTCTTCATTATGTGGCCGGTTCGCTCTGTTGTTATTATTTGGCTTCGGCTTGCGAGCTGCGGCCGAGCGAAAGCCGAAAAGCGGGCCTTGATGTTGGGCAAGTCGCGCATCTCGGCCACTTTTCGCGTTTGCTGGACATGCGAGCCAGTGCGCGAGTGCGCTCGTTTCGTTGTGCGCGTCTGGCTGGCCTAGTGGGCTCGGCCGAGCCAGTTCGATGCCGCATTGATGGAGCCAGGAGGCGCAGCGTTGGCGCAGATTCGCTCCTTCTCTCTCTCTGCGGCGGCGGCCAAAAAAGTTGCTCGCCCAAATGGGCGAGAGGCAAAGGCAAAATAACGCAAACAAAGACAGACGCACGAAGGCCAGAGGGGGCGAAAGCAGGAAAAGTTTGCTCGGCTAAAATAGAGACGTCGGCCGGCGCTTTTATTATCACCAAACCATCATCTCTCGCAGAGGGGAGGCCGAGCTGAGTTTTAGTCGCGCGAGCTCACTTTCAATCGGAGCGCAAACGGCGACACTTTCATTCAAGCAAGAGCGTTTACGGCGAGCGAAGAAGGCCAATTAGTTGTGTTGCTGGCGGACGAAGTTCAAAATTAAATGTGAATTGAAGCGAGCGAGAGTTTATCTTGGAGCGAGAGTTTGCAGCGGCAGCGCCAGCAGCAGCAGCAAGATAGTGGGTTGCGGGCTCTGCGGCCGGACGAGCGACCCGTTGGCCGGCCGCACTCGGGGCGACCTTTTACGATCGGTAGATCACCCAAAAGTAAATGAGCCAGACACAAAATCGTCCGGCCGGCGCCGCCTTATAAAAGCTGCCCAAATCTGGCTCTCGTTGATCATATTCAAAACGAGCCAGCGAGAGAGCGGACGGCCACATTCGCTTATCTCTCGCAACCCAAATGGGAGCGCGAGCAACAAGTGTCTTACACGCAAACAACAAACTGCCAACAAGCGGCCAGCTCAAGTGTTCAATCCTCAGCAAGGGTGCAAGCAAGCAAGCAGAGCAAAGCAGGGCAAAGCAGGGCAAGGCAAGTCAAGTCAAGTCAATTCAAGGCGAAGCTAGGCTGAGCGGAGCGCAGTAGTGGACTTGGCAGCTCGAGCTTGAGTTTGCTCTTCAAATTTTGGTTTGGGTTTCGTTTGGAATAAGTCATGACTCATCGGGCGCCACGGAAGGAAATCGCAGTAGTGGCCAGAAAAAGTGAGACTGACCGGCCACATTTGCGAGCAAACTTACACTAAGGCGAGCTGCCGTCGCTGGTTCGCGTAAGCCAATTTGTCCATCCGAACCAATGGCACACAAATGAGTTAAACCCACGCTTGTCAACCGCAAACCGGACACTCCTGGCCTCCAAACGTCCGCTCAAGCTTATCGCAATCCTCTTCTTCAAGCGCGCAGCCAAACACTCAAGCTGGACAAGTCAAGCGAGTTTACAGAGTAGACGACACAACAAGACGGCAAGCGCACGCGCTTCGGTCATAGAGCCTCACCCTACCTGCCTCTGGGCCCAACGCCCACGCACTCGAGCGCCCATCAAGCCAACTAAACTCCACCAAACCGAACCGAACCAGACTGAACCGAACGCACCCGAGCCAAAGCCCGGGGGGTTGTAAAATCATTATCGCCATTTCATAATCATGCTGAAACACGCCACCATCAGTAGGACTAGTCGAGCACAACAAACTTTGCAGTTGCAAAGGCAATGCCAGGAGAACAATGTCAAGCGCCAAAATTTTGATCAATGCCAATCGGGCTCAGCAGACGTTGGCCTAGTTGAGAGGCAGATAAGTGAACTTTTGTGCTCGAATCAGCTCGATTCGGTTATTGAACAACACTTGAATGACGCCAATACATCCGCTCGCACGCCAAGCCCTCAACAATCTGACAACTCCTCGCCAACTCCATCCCTCGTTTCCATCTTTTCAACGCCTGTTAAACAACAGAGATCAAGCACGAGCAGCTCCTCGCCATCCTCGCCCATGCAACACGCAGGCAGTCATCCCAATGCAACTGACCAATCACGAAAATCCAAGTGCAACTCAGAGTCCATGATAAAGGTTTTTGCGCAAACTTTAAGCCAAGATGTAGAGTATGTTACGCTACATGTAAATACGCAAACAAAAAGCAATCAGATAGTCAAGAATTTACTCAGAAAGTTCCGCCTGAAACACCGCGATCCAAACCTATTCTATCTAACACTTGAGCGATGGATCCGCAAAGATGGACTCAAGTTTCGTAGCGCCATGTTACTAGGTGATGAAGCTTGTCCGTTGCAATTGCAACAATGCTGCTCAAATCCGCCCCACAATGATATCAAGTTCACGCTTCAAATGCGAACAGGAGCCTTAGTCAAAATATTCTGCTCTGATGTTGTACCAGACGCGCACTATAAATGTCTCTCCCTATCTACTCAAACTACAGTGGAGGAGACAATTGAGCTCATGTTGCACTGTCTGAATTTGTTAAGCCCAATTAATGTATCCGCACAAAATCATCATGCACGACTATCTGGTTCACCTGCTGCAGGATCAACCAACTCGTCAACAAGTTCCTCATCAATTTCCTCCTCATCGGGCATAGAATCAGAGCCCAACTGTAACCATGCCTTGGAATCAAATCTTATTGCCCAAAATGATAGATTGGATTCTGATTCGCGAACCAATAGTGTGACATCGATCTCATCCAATTCGAACGTTTCCTCCATATCTGGCAGTCTGATCGACCAATACTGTTTAGTTATCGAGTGCGAGGATACAAATTTCAAGAGGATGCTAGAGCCAGACGAATATTTGGTCGATGTGTATCAAAATCTTCTAATTGAGGCAAATGAGCAGATGGCTACTAGTTCCGTCACAGGAAATTATGACCATCGCGATGGTGCCCCCTCCAAGTCTAGCAAACAGGTTCAAATCGACCAATGGTTCTCTATCAAGCTAAAGAAGCGCAATTGCCATAGCAACCATAGCATCAAATTCGCGAATCCTCGACAAAATGTGCCCCTCCCACCAATACCACCATCACTGGCCCAATTCAACAATGCTAACAGTCTGCAACATATTGTGTCGACGGCACAAATAGAGGTAAATTGCGGTCACAATTTAGGTATTGTCGAGTCGGCAAATAGCGAGCTATCAAGCCAACCCATCAGAAGCATAAGCCTAGGTCACGCGCAAAAATCCAGCCTGCCACCAGAATTTATTCTTCTTCCGCCAATTGTACGACCAAGGCGAAGAAATCCGTCAAACGTGTCCTCGACTTTTGGGAAGCCTCTAATGAGCAATAACAGGCGACGCTACGATCCAATACAACTGGCCGAAGATCTGAGTAGATTGGATTTAAAAGAGCCTGATTGTATAGCCACTAATTGAGCATTGTTGTCCGATGCGACAAATTTAGTTCTGCTCCCGACTAGTCCAATTACCGTTCACCGTATCTAAATAACTAAAACGAGCATCCATGTACTTATCTGCATACCAAAAGCTTTATTTTACAACCGTCCACGAGCAATTACTTTTGTAACTAGTTTAAAAATAGGAACAACAGGTTGAAAAGCTCAAGAGGGTTGGCTTTGTTACGTAAACATACTGTATCTTGATTCATATAGCCTAAACAATTAGGCTTAAACTACTCTAGGTCAATCAAATAAAGCCTCACATCGGCGCTGAACTTTTCATATGTCTGCTGTTACCTTTGTCCAAATTTCAGCGTTCTAGGTATTCTCGTTTCGAGCGCTTGGCAACTAGCGTCTGACAAGTCACTCAGATAGCTGGATTATATTCAAAGGATGTTGGATCTGCCATCAAATGTCTCGATAGAATGCCAATTGGTGGTCAGGTTTGGCTTCATCCTGGATAGTTTAACTATCAGCTGTCATCGAGTCTTGTGAAAGTGGTGGTCAGGTCAAAGAGGAAGCTCGGACTGGCCCTCTTGAATCTACTGGCACATTTACCTGGAAGCATCTGAGTGACTATCGCGCGGTCGTGACGGTAGCTGAATTTGGATATCGGGAGGATTTCGAAATTGTGTATGCAACCAGCATATGGAGCGGAGGGATCGCCATTATGCCTAAAGCTACTCCTCGAGATCTCAGCAGCCGAGACAGGCAAGTGGATTTACTTTCGCCGTTCAAGACAATGATGGTGTCGGCGACGATCGAGACCATTACTACTACAGTATTGCGAGTGGTTGCCGTATAGTGGGGAAAAAACTTGTCTCGCATTAGAAAGCTGCCTCCAAATCAGCAGTCAACCCGCAACATCCCCTACTCTTGGATGCATTCTACGCTAGTACGATTGGTGTCTCTCAAACCAACCGAGCCAGCTGGTATTCAATCTAGATAGAGACTACCATAACCACCACCTGTGTGGGATTTTACACTATTGCTTAGTGGTTGTCTTGGTGAAAGTGGCTTTGGGCTTTGATCGGGACAAGCTGGGATAGGATGTACTGTGATGAGACTCTGAGCAGAGACACACAGGTGACGGTCAATTGCGATAGTCCGGGCGAGCGAATGGTTAGATATACTTTCATCAGGAGTAAATGAACGGTAGAAGCCAGCTGAGTTGAAGGGGGGGGGAGTTCAAAAGTGGAGGTGGATCTCTCAATGGTTTTCGAGGGTGGAGTGTAAGGATTGAGCAAGTAAGCGGATTGTACTTACACATTATGTGATTGGCGCACACCTATCATGATCTGTATCTGCAAGCGGGCCGATTGATTGAATTTATGGGCAACAAGTTGTTTCGATGCCTTGCTAGCATAGATGTCAGCTTAGGGGACACTTTCCAGTGCCTTCCCGCAGGTACGAGACAGTTGGTCTGAGGTTCTTCGTGTCGTATTAAACGGATTGCGCTTGGACGGTTTAAAATCATGTTTTTGGGAGGCAACTGATGCGAGCTGGGGGAGGAGAGTAAACCCTCAAGGCCCTGGCAGAGGGTAAGAATGTCACTGTATCGCCTTGAAGCTGGCATTCAATTTTCTTCCCCAACGCAATTGCTCGCAATCCATCAAAGTAAATCCGAATCTATCTACATCGTCATCCTCCTCGTCGTGCCTTAATATCGGCCCATTCGTGCGTGCGTGTATTAGCGGATCCTTTTATGTACCTGTAGGGTCAATTTTAGACCTTCGAGTAGCGCTCAAACCGGCAACCACATTATCATATAACACGAAGCCACGCAATCGTAGTTTCTGCAAAGAGGGCGACGAGCAGCTAAGCAATAGTTTAATATCGTGAGTATCCTAAGAATGCTTTAGAGAGCGAACAATTGAGAGTGAAAACGAGATCTGGAGAATCGGTCATTTGTCGAGGAGTTGAGCCTGCCGTTCAATCTGCGGTCTTGTCCATGGCAAGCAGGTAGTGAAAATTAGCTTGCCAGATTGGTGGAAGGCTGAGGCAGAATGGGATGGGACGGGACAAGAGAGGATAGGATAGGACAGAATAGGATTGGATTGGATAGCATAGTGTAGTAGGGCTAAACGGTTCCAAGATTGTTTGAAAAGGTTGGCTCTCGTGTCATTGAATGGGTGAGTGAGGTAGAAATAATAGCTCAGGCAGTGGTTACCGTCGGGTTCGTTCATATAATGGCCGCATTCTGATGGCGACGCTTGAACTATATCAGTGCTGCCGTGGAGCCAGAGGCGATCTTGGTGCTTGTTGAAGCGCACGCGCAGCCAACGTCAATTCCTTGAATCGAATTTCATCAGCATCCAGATCTCAATTTTGTCTATAGCATAGAGCTAGCGATGCCTTTAAGAACAGTATAGATACAGGTGGGAATTAGTTAGAATGAGGTATAGAGGTTGCACTAGGCGAGATAATGTTAATTAGAAGATTGCCAAAAAGAACGGCTCTCATCTGTAGCCTTTTGGCGCTCACGAGTGCGCTTATGTTGTGCCATACTAGTTACCTAGGCAATCTATTTTTCCCACAAACAACTCAGTTCGTTGAGGCCCGAAATCAGAGGCTCTCCCAACAGCAACAGCAAGATAACTCACATTCAAGTAACAAACTCGAGCCTATTCATTCACAGCAAAGTGCCTTCGAATCGGCGAGATTGTCAAGTCCAAAAATCTCAAAACAAAATGATCGTCTTCATAAGAAGCCCAATCGAGACAACTCAACTCAAGTTAGCCGAATCTTTCCGTACCAGATTCAAGCCTATCAGCATCCGAACACTAGACAGCAAACAGCTCTAATACGGATGACGCCTGAAAAGCCGGCCTTCAATCACGAGAGAGATCCGGACAAATTTCCGCCACTCGATAGCAAATTTGTCGCCGAGGGTCTCAACAGTTCGCTGAAGGTAGGAAATGTTGTACCCAGATCCACCATGGAGCTCCCTTATGGTTGGCACAAGTATTACAAGACCAGTCTACTCGAGCCTACAAACTCACTCAATCAGGAGGCTGTTGACGTATCGGCATCCAACCGTATTGAGCACAACTCAGAGTGTGCCTTAATTTTGAAACGAACCTACATCATCAAGAGCTCAAACGAAGATGAATGGGGCGACAAGTATGTGTTCAATGATGTTGATACTGAAGTCGAGAAGAAGTAAGTTCTAGAGTTCGGTATAAACCGAACAAGAGGCCGGCTAAATACTAATTGTTTCAAATCTGAATGAATCCAGAAAAGTGCATAAAGCAGACCTTTGCATTAAACACTCGGATGTGGATAAGGCGATCGAGGAGGCCAAGCACAAGATTAAATTTGAGAAACCGGATGATCTCGACAGTTTGGAGGTATCAGAGGCTTCGATAGCTGCGGTCGCTGAGCTTAACTTAGCAACGGGTCAGCTGCTAACAAAGAAGTTCGATCTATCCCATGACGAAATACTCAATGCTTTACCAATGATTGATATGTCTAGCTCGAAGTTCTTTTGGAAGAATCTATGCCCGAAACACGTTCGACCAATGATTTGCACAAAATCACGCTATAGAACTATCACAGCCCATTGCAACAATCTCAAGCACCCGTCCTGGGGCGCCACCAACACTCCTTACTCGAGATACTTGCCGCCTGACTACGCAGACGGTTTGACGTTACCGAGAGCAGCTCGAGATGGACAGCCGCTCCCCTCAGCTAGATTGCTAACCTCGATAGTTCATAGGGACTCCGATGAACCCTCCAATGATTACTCTATGGCGTTCGCTAGCTGGGGTCAACTACTAAATCATGATGTCACAAGGGCCGCAGTCGGCGAAGGTGAGCTATCGGGATTTGGTTTTTGTCTTCAACCATTTACCTTCAATCATGATGAGACCTACTAATCTCGAACGCTTGGACCCACAGCTCCCGATTGTTGCCCGCAGTACCTCAAAGGGCTTTGCATGCCAATACCAGTGCCACAAGGTGATCCATTGTACAGTAAATTTAATGTCAAGTGTCTCAAATTTGATAGATCTCTAGCTGCCATACGACCCAAATGTCTACTAGGTGAGCACATCGTTCCCAGAGTTTCAGCTTTCTAGGACTCAATAACAATCAAATTTAACCCATCAACTTTCCATTCTGTGTTTTTGAAACAGGTTTAAGAGCCCAGATAAACACAATTACCTCTCCTGTTGATGCAAGCTTTGTTTATGGCTCGACTAAATCGCAAGCAAGCAAGCTGAGAGCGTTTTCAGATGGAAAAATGAAGGTTTTGAATTATTTCGAAAAGTTGAAGTTGAAGCCACTTCTTCCGCCCAAAACAGAGAACCCGGACAAAGATTGCTTAGGTAGACCTAAGCACCTTTTCTGTTTCATTGCAGGTGATGTTAGAGTTAATGAACAAACGCATTTAACGGTGTTACATACAGTTTATGTTAGAGAACATAATCGAATTGCCAAAATTTTGGCGCAAATGAACATAGACTGGGATGACGACAAAATCTATCACGAAACTAGACATATAGTGGCAGCAGGTGTGCAACATGTTATGGTTAATGAGTTCCTACCACTTTTATTAGGCCATAAATATTCGAGCGAGTATAAGATCAAACCGGCGAGTAGTGGACACTGGGATGGTTATGACCCAACTGTAACCACCAGCACCGGGACCGGATTTGCCTCGGCTGCTTTTCGTTATGGGCACTCTATGGTCGAGGGTGTGATAAAGCGGTTCGATAAGCATGGAACCTTCATCAAAGGCGAGCTGCTTCGATTCCTCTTCAAACGCCCATTTTTGCTTTATGAACCAGGCGTTATGGACCAACTAATCATGGGTATGCTCCTGACGCCATCGGAGCAAACAGATCCGTTCATGAGTGAGGAGCTTAGTGGCCACTTGTTTCAGCCGCCCAAGGCCAAGTTTGGTCATGATTTGGCTGCAATCAATATTCAGCGGGGTGAGTTTGCACTCAAGTATATCAACCTGTTGAAACAAGGTGAGCATAAACACTAACAAATACTCCTGCCTGTCTCTTAGGTCGAGATCAGGGGGTTCCAGGCTACAATGATTGGCGCGAGTGGTGCGGCTTCTCGCGGGCTAAGTCATTCTCCGATCTAGAGCCACTACTTATGAATAAGACAGCGTTCCATTACTCCAAGATCTACAAACACGTAGACGACATCGATCTCTGGTCTGCCGGAATTTCGGAACGTAAGCTGCCAGGATCGGCGGTCGGACCCACTATGGCTTGCATAATATCTAGACAGTTCTTGAACACTAAACGGGGGGACAGATTTTGGTACGAAAACCCAGGTCAGCCATCATCGTTTACAGCCGCTCAACTGAAAGAGATCAAGAAGATAACACTGGCAAAAATCCTCTGCGTCAATGGTGACGATATACCAAAGATACAACCGTGGGCCATGCGACTACCTCATCCGATCTACAACGCTAAAGTGCCTTGCGAGCTGCTACCAAGTATGAACCTGAAACATTGGGACTCGACTGGAATGGATAGCTTTGTATGATGTGTGATCGCAGGGTAGTGGCATTTGATTCCTCTTTTCTTCGTTCTTAGCTGAGCTAATGATTAGTGCCAGATAGATAGAGAGCCTGAGGAGTCAACTAATTGGGAATAGGAGGACTAGAGGTTAGAGAACCGGAAGGAATAGCAGGCACAGGATAAGAGTGTAGATATGACATTGAGGCGGCGATCATTTCGGCCGAGTGAAGTAAAGCTAGATATTAAACCTTCTTATGATCTTGCTTAGGCTCATCATTGGTATAAAAATTGACTTAATTCAATCTTTTATTGGTTCGCATATTTATATGGTCAGTTCATAATATAGCCATAATATTCTATATAGATATATATATACAATGGCGCAATCATATAGAACACCCACACTGTTTAGGTGTGAGCAAGTGTATGATATTGTTTTAGTAATGAATAAAAATTAAATAATTTACTTTCCCCAATTAGGATGGCCTGGAGTCACTTGGTAGAGCGTCCGGTTTCCCCTAGAGTTGAACCTTTGTTTACATAACAAAACCTTCAATTCCGGCTTCGTAACTCGGAGGTGACAAGCTAATGTCACCATCATAAGTCTTATCGCTGGAACCTAGATCTGTACAGTCTTGTTAGTGGGCCTTGATGGCGGTGGATAGGGTGGTATGTTTGTTGTCTTTGTTGCCGAGTTTGGTTGGGTTCATTTAATTTGATTGGTGTGTTTCAGCGTTCCACGACGGGTTAGTTTGTGGGCTCCATTTCAGTATCATCAAAACTATCAATCTTCCTCTTATTATCAAGCAAATATGATGTATTAAGAGGTCATACAATTCATATCCGATGATAAAAATCGAATTTCCAAGTGGAAAATAAAATAGGATCTGGTGTTACCTGGGGGGATTTACTTCTTCTTTCCGGCCGTTTTATTTTTTGGCTGAGCTTTCTTTGCTGCCGGCTTCTTTGCTGGTGTCGGCTTCTTCGCGTTGGGCGTCTTTTTGGCGGGCGATTTAGCTGGCGGCGCTTTAGCTGTTGCCTTCTTTGCTTTGCTTGGCGTCGCCTTACTCTTTGCTGGCGAGGCTGGTGCTTTCACGGGCGAGGCTGGTCTAGGCGAACTTGCGCCAGTATCCTGTTTAACGGGCGACTGTTTTCCAGTCTTCTTTGGCGACGAGGTTGCCTTCTTGGCGGGCTCAGCTGATTTCTTCGGTGAGGCCTTCTTAGGCGAGGCTGGCTTCTTTGCCGGCGCTGCCTTCTTCACTCCAGCCGCCTTCTTGGCCGGCGCAGCCTTCTTGGCAGGCTTTTTATTTGTTGCCTTGGCAGCCATTGTGAGTTTGGGTAAAATTTAATCGGCTATTTAGGCTAAATTAATGGGCAAAAGGCTAGATGCTGTGAGCGAAAGTGTCCTCTTGCAAAAGTTTGCTTGCGGTTAATTTTGTTCTAGTTCCACTTTTGGTCCAAGTTTCGGCTGAAACTCTAGCAAGAGTTGGATGGCACAAAGTAGAGGGAGCGCCTTGCAAATTAACTTGCGTTTATGATACAAATGTAAACTCGACAAATCTTGGCAAATTATTCAATGTGATGATGTTTTGGTTTTGTCTGTCGTATCGCGGACTCACAAGGGACGGAGAAACGCTGCTGCCTCTTCTTCTGCGACTGTTATTGCTGCATTTGGCGCCCGAGCGAGCTGCTGGAAGGCGCAAAAATTGCACGCAGAACGAGCGGGCCAGCGAGAGCGAACGAGCGAGAGAGGAAAAGCGCGAAGTTGGCGCCGCCAATGCAAACGCTGGCGCGCTCTTGCTCCCAATGATGGTTTTGGCTGCTATGTGCGCTGGCTTTGCCAATGTCGCCTGCAGGCTCAATGCCGTTGCAATGCGAGCACAGTGAAAACTCCTCCGCTCGCTAGTCTGAAGCGTAAACCTCGTTTTGAAAACACCAAGCGCCTGTACGATTGGCCCAAACCTCATGGGGCGCTCCACTCAGACACCGGCCGTATATAGGGGATCATACAGCGCTTATAGAGTTACGATTCATTATCATCCTGGTTCCCTAACCGAGGCAGTTTTGGCGCGCAATAGCCCAGGCCGGGCGGCCGCTGGTTGAGCGGCTGTTCCATGAACGCAAAACGGTGAGCGCTCGCACTAGCGTCTGTTTGCTGGCTGGCTCGCTCGCTCGGTTGCTCGCTCGTTCGCTCGCACATCTCTGCGCGCCTTGCACCAGCAAATTCTGGCGCAAATGTTGCTCGGCCAGTAGGCGTAGAAAACTTTGGCGCGCAAACTGTTGGATTTTTATACCAACTCCTCCAGCATTCTGGCTCCACTTGCGAACCCGAAATTGGTGCCAGCTTGCGCCGCGCAAGCCCTGCCAACAGCCTGCAGGGAACGCCCTCACTCGGCCGGCCAGTGGCGGGAGGCAGGCTGGCCGGCCCTTCCTTCGAGCCTCAACACTCCCGCTCGGGTGGCGCCGGCCGCGGGAACCCGAACGCGGCCGACTTCCTGCAGACAGGGAGCAACTGGCCTCCTCTCCATTACGATCAACAGTCTCTTGTTTGTCCAACATGAGTCGGCTTGCAAGCTGAAGCCCTCGAATCAACCAGTCTAGCGCCAGAAAGAGTGTTGACCTAAAACAGTAGCAGACAGGGCGCTTCCAGACTGGCGGCCAAGCCTGTGACTCCTAACTCTCTGAGGCCTCCCAACTCTCATGGTTGCTCACTGAACTCACGCGTTTCGTTATTCACTGACCTTACAAGTCTAACCTGCGAGCCTGCACCTGCGTCTTGTGATCCATGAACTTGCTCGTCACCGACGAATCAATCGCACCAAAGGCCGCTGTTGTTCGCCCTTTCGCCTCCACTCCGCTCGGCCCCAACGCGCCGTGCCCGCCAACAGGTAAGTCTAAGCAGTGTGCAGGCAACAGAGCTATCCATTGGTCGAAGTCTAAGGCTTGCCGGTCGGAAGTGGTCGCGAGCGACAGTGCGGAAGCTGTGAGTGCGTGGCTTCGGGCGCGCCATAATTATGCACCAAGCGAGAGAGGGGAGAGAGAGAGATACGCCCATCCTTGTGTCGCCATGAACGCATACGAGAGTCAAGCGCGATAGTGACCCTGCGATGAGAGGATGGTCTCGGCTTCGGTTGGCGCGCTTTTAGTTTAGTTTTCCTCGCAACTAGACAGCCAATCTCCTTCGACAGAAATGGCGCCCAATCAGATTGCGAGCTGCTCAGCTCAAAGCAGTGAGCTGGTCGCAAGGGTGACTGTGGTCCAAGGGAGATTACATGAATCCAGTTTGGTTCAAGTCAATCTTAGCCTGGTGCTCTGGAGCTTGTTCTTTCCTACAAATCGTTTCTACCTGATCTGATACCATCCAGTCACAGTCTGATTTCGAACGTGGCGGCCAAACGTGCCGAATCTCCGACAGATCTCGCGTTTCTAGTTCTCTCTATGGTGGTTAGATGAGTATGCTCGGCGAGGTGCCCATGTAAACCGGCGACAACTGAACAAGTGTCTGATGGGGTGGATGATTTTTGGCATACCTTATGAACACAACTGTATCTGCTCTAAGTAGAGGGTGGCTTGAAGCTCCCACTGCGACCTTGATTCCTTGAAATTCAAGTCACGAGTGTTGAAGATCTTACTAATCTCTGGATTTGGTGCCGAGCACCGAGCATCACAAATTACGACAATTTTTATAGGTACCTGAGGATTAGCTTGGTCAGTGCTTATGGTTGCGGTTGCATACCTGAAGTCAGTCGGAGATCCTCGTAAGCAATTGCATGAGGACTAAGATGACGCGAACTAGTGATGTGCGAACAAGGAAAAGTTCGCTCCTCTTCAGAGTATTCCATGCTCGACAAGTGCATCGAAGATACACTCACATGTTCAATATTAAATGCCACGAACAAACACTATGATACTGTTCCTCACATCTCTTATTCGACTTCCCCATTATCACACCTCATCCTGAAGTCCAATGCACCTCAAGATGCAACTTTAACTTACAATAATTAATCTCAAATCTTGAAACCTAAACGATCTTCCCAGTGAATCCTACCAGTGAGCCGACATTCCTACCATAGCGAGAAACAAGCAAAGCTCCTCAATTATGTTCACAATATTATATAATCTATTTACCAGGAGTCTCATCGTACTCGTGGTTGCCATGCTCAGTGTTAATTATCTGCCCGATCATCTATTCTCCGACTTCCCATTCGATCCAAAATCTGTTGAGCCAAACAACTACGACTCTGTCATTCCTCAATGGAACTCAAAACTTAGTGACAATCAGCCAGAGTTTATATTCAACGGCATCCTAGGACCAGAATCGATCGCAGTTGCTAGAAACGGTTTGGTTTATACGGGCCTAGCAGATGGGCGCTTGGTTGAGCTTGATCCTCGAAGAAAGTACCAAGCGCGGCAAGTTTTGAGGTTTAAGGAATCGCCGAACTGTGTTGATAATATCGCCACCCGTTCGAGGGAATGTGGTCGTTTCCTACAACTGAGATTCCTCAACGACACGCTTTATGCCCTGGAATCTTACACTGGCTTATATGAAATAGATATAAGGACGGGCAAAAAGTCACTCGTCGGTCCGAAGTCGTCAAATCGGGTGAATCTATTCAACAGCTTTGCCTTTGATCCAAAAGAGCCAAATATCGTGTATATTACTGTATCTTCAACGAAATGGGACCTACACACAATTGTTTGGAGCATATTCGAACGTGACTCTACGGGCCAGATTCTAGCCCTAGATATTAAATCACGCAAGAGTGTTGTCATCGTAGATGGACTTTTGACACCAAATGGTATCGATGTAGATGTAAAACGTGATCGATTGGTCTTCTCTCAAACCGTTCTCGGTGAAATTGGATCAATCAATCTTGAACAAGTCCGTACCCAATTTAAGAATGCTGAGGACGGTTCAAGGTTGAAAAACGTTCTCAAATCAGCGCTGATACCTCTTGTGCCTGGTTGCCCGGACAATATCATCATAGAGGGTGATATCGCTTACATAGCCCTTCCATTTGTTAAACCCAACGGCAACGATCTGGTCGATCATCTATCAACCATGCCCACGGTTAAGAAAGCCTATGCGAGACTCGTATATGGGTTAGGAAAAATTTTGGAGTATATTTGCAAAAACGTTTATCACCATACCACACTAGAAATTGCATACCAAGAGATAATGTCTGGCCATATAAACTACTCAATCATCAAAACAGATAAATCAGCTGTGATCGAGTACAATCTGTCAACTGGGACTTCAAGATTTCTCGGTTCCAATACCTTTGGCTTCTTGTCTGAAGCTGTTCCTGATGGCGACGGCAACTTGTTGTTGGGATCATTCAGATCGCCATTTATTGTCAAAGTGAAAGTTTAAACTGGGGAGGGACAACTACTCAATTCTATTCAACACTTACTGTGTACCGTCCATGTCAAAAATAGTGAATTTTGGAAAACTATATACAACCATGAGCCATCCTCGGAAAGGGAGAGGACATTGTTATTTGTGGAATAACGTTATCCGTGCAAAGCGTCGCAAGATTAACTTGCTCTAATAGTTTCTCGCACCATCAGGTAAAAGAGCAATCACATACTTGTATCGCCCAGTAATTTGAAGTTTTTGATGGCTTAAATGGTCTAATGCAATGCTGACGGAGAGGCCCTCAATTTGTGAAAGTTTACGTGCCATTTCGTAAGATTTGGAATTCTTCATCCAGAATACATCTAGAGGTTGGGCGCCCATGTTGATATGGAGCAAAAACCGAGTTCTTCGGCCTCATCGGAATTCTCATCCCATTAATACATTCTTATTACAGAAACAATATGACCCAAGTCGAGTAGTTGTGGTGCTCACTGATCTGATACGACTCCCAGTTTATTTGCCTCATGTTTCGATTGCGTAGAACAAGCTTAGGCAACGGTATCATCAGCTTGATTTAGTTGTTTCGAATACTAGAAAGAAACATAGGGAGTGTTAGATAGATGGAAGTTGGGTCCAACCATTGATTCTACACGTATCTTTCGAGGTTGGGTCATCCCGTTTTCCCAACATGGCTTTCTTGATTTGTATATGCCCCTTACTAATCGCTAACCCACTTGTCCCGAGCTAAATCAGGGTGGGTGACTGATTGTTGCTAACCAGACAAATGTTTTGATTACAAACATTAATTCATGTAAGCAAACTAAGCAGCAGATCAAAACACCCAAAGTTTTGGTCATGTTATATTTGATCTTCGTCTCGGGCTGATTCCGTTGCAAAGGTTGCAACCAGTAGAGCGTTGAATGCTGTAGATTGTTATCCTTGATATAGCTCTCATCGCTTGCTGCTACAAGGAAAACCAACGATCAACCCAACTTTCAACCTCTCGAAAGTCCAAGGGTAGATGGATGCTGGCTCCCTGCCAGACGCATTTGCAAGCAGAGCTTGGTATCTCTAAATGAGCCATTGTTTTATTTGCATGATCTAGGACCCAAATACTAATGACCACCTAAATCAATTTCCGATTGCTGGGACTCACACAATGTTGCTTGTTCGAATGGTTGACTTGAAGCCCGAGAGCTTGACTTACTGCAGCCTTGATTGACCAACGAGCTGGTTTTCATAACTCATGCTCGTAGCTACCAGCAGCTGAAAGTTTTTACGATTGAGCTATTGAGTTGACTCTTCAAACAATGGGATTATGTCTTAAAAATGAGTTCTTGTCACAGTGTAAATTGGAAAATCGGTCGACGATGCTCAATCGAGGTGCAGCGAACTGAGGGCGATTCTTTCCCAGCTAGCAGCTTCCGCTTGCTGAACAGTCATGACGTAGCCCTTTAAAATGTTGCAAATAGTTGCTCGACAAAGGTAGTAGCAGACCCATTTTAGATGATGATGGCTACGATCTTGTTGGCTCTGGATTTTGTTGAACTATAGGAAAACCTGGAATTGTTTAAGCAATCTGGAATCACCAAAAGAATGGATCGTGCAGAAGATTGTCGAGCCAAGGATGAGCAGGGATTTGACTGAAGCAAATAAGCTTTGTGGCTTCGTTTACTGGGCTCAGAGTGTCTGACACAAGGTGATTTGGCTCACTGTTTGAACACGCCAGTGATTACCAATGGGCATCTTTCGTAGATTCAAGCACTCGCTAAGTCAGCCTTGCTGGACTGTCTTCTCAAATTCTCGTCCTTAATTGTGACCAATCATCGGCGGTGAATGAGAAGCCGTCTTCTATTGTCGGCCAATGGACATTAATCAATTGAGTCGAGTTTGGTTGCAAGTGGACGAGTCTTTGACTCTCAATCGGTCATTTAGAGCTGGCTTGGCTGCGTAAATCGTTTCAACTTACTGGAGTTTAGAAGGAACCTTCGTTTTGAGGTAGCGCGATCCTCATGTCGTGGCGATACGAGCAATCATTGCTGCGATTGAGTTCGCTAGCATGTTGAAATTCTTGGCCTATTCGGCCGACAAGCCGCAAGTTTTTTTTGCACAAGTTGCAGGCTCCAAATTTCACCTGAGCCGAAGCCTTTCTTTAACTTTTGGAAGTTACATCCATTGCGCACGCAATCCGATGCAATGCAATCCATTCCGACAACAAGTAAGACATCAAGCGCAACTGGCCAACTATTTAGAATTCTATATGCAATTGAAAGGGTATTTACGTTAAACTGGCCGTTTTTACTCCCCTAGAAAAGAGCTCTGAGAATTGGTAAAGAAAACGATGACCTCAGAGAGTATTTTTGCCGCTTGGAGGTTGTTTTGAAAATTGGAAAACTTGCCGGATGGAGCTAGGGCGCATTCTGCAGACAGCGCGCGCTCTACCCCCGGCCCTCAGAGAGACACTCTGAAACGATACCAATTTCAATTGATGGGCCGCCCATTATCTCTCGAACCGGAGCGAGCTAAACGCTACGCCTTGAAACGGAGAAAATTTTCCATCTTGGGACTAGGAGGTTAACATACCCAAAACTGGACTCAAGTTGTAAGGAAAACTAGGCCAAATAATACGACAAGAGTGATGGAAGTTTGCAGGCCGACTTCTTGAGGCCTCGCGAGCTCACCAAGGGTTGACGGTGACGGGTTTAGTTCGCATGTTGTTGTCGTGGTTGTAGTGGCTGCTGCCACTGCTATTGGCGGCAGCACCGTTTGCTAACAAGTACAAACAAATTTGTTTCTCGAGGAAATCACCTCAAAATGCACGCTAGATTCAGAATTGGGAATGGGGAAAATAATGATAACGCTCGCCGGTGACAGGCGAGATCTGCAAGATTGGCCAGGTTATTTGATCGGAGAATGAAATTCTGGCAAGCTCGCAATTCGTCAGCATTATTCACACTCTCAATTCTGTCCGATCGCATTGGGCAAGCTTTTGTCTAGAATCACCAAGCTCTCGCCTTCTCTCCAAACAACTTCGACAAATCTTCCATCTTTCACTCGCAGTGCTTGAAACAATTGTCCCTCCCTCCCTCCCTCTGGCCGTCCAGCTGTCAGCTCGCCTGGCCAAACGACATGTCCACCGGCCATAACGCGTAATAAAATACATGAGAGCCAATTGCTGCAATGCAAAATGGACTTATCAAGCGAGCGAGTTTCCTCCACACCGGCCACAGATGAGCAACAACAATCACGGAGGAACCAATGAACCTTGAAGCAAAAGTTGACTGACTCCTACCCGTCCAAGTGGCCGACCGACTGGCTGAGGTTATTTATGTCACTGTTGTGACTGCGGCTTGATGCCGTTGGAGCCACAACTTGGTTTGATCAGCCAAGCCAACAACGGACCAACGCTCGCCCATGGTGGCACTCGGCGATTTGGCTAGCGAAAGCGGACTAGCAGGCGAATCTCTCCGGCTTTTCCGTTTCTACGGCCATGCTGCCGTTACTCAATTGGTTTTGACTTTAGCCGTCCTCCTCCTCTCTTCTCCACCTGGTCCAGCCTAAGCTCAGCCTCAGCCTCAGCTCGAACGAAGCCTGGCAAGCCCGCAAAAATCACCGGCAACAGTTAGCCCGGCTGGCCAGACAAACGAACACTCCTGGAGCCATTCCTTTTTGGCTTCGCGAGTGCAGCCGGAGACTTCATTTGAATTTAGATCCACTGCATCCCCTCCCACAATACTATACACATAATTTGGTTGCCGGCTGCAATTGCGCCGCCCGCTCGCGGGCAATCTTTGCCCAGCTCGGCTTTGCCTTGCCAGCGTCGCTCGGCGGCGGCACAGTTAACCTGCAGAGAGTGAGGCCGCCGGCTTCCACAATTCAGCCCAACAGGTCCACTTCAACAGGCTGCAAACAACCGCGCTGAGCCATCCTAAGACTTGTTCTAGGCTGGCTTGCGAATTCCGTTCGTCCGATTGTCAAGCGGCTGCAGCGCAAGGACTCGCCGGAGACTTCAGCTGGGCAGAGCCGAGCAGAAGCCGGGCAGGCGAGTTGCCGTATCTAGGTAAATGGTGCGTATCTCTCGCTTTGCGCGCTCAGAGTTAGAGACAGACTGCGAGAATAAGAAGGAGAGAGAGAGAGAGAGAGAGAGAGAGAGAGAGAGTAAACTTCAATCCAGTAAACTGCCACTACTGACCCAAGGAGGGAGATGGTCGTCTGCATGACAAGCAACAGCCAGTCCTGATGAGAGAGCGAGAGAGCTTTCTATTGACTCCATAGGGAGAAGAACAAGAGGACGAGAGAGCAGAGAGGTTTCATCTGCGTGAATCGACTTGTCAAGTTAGTTTGCTCGAGAGATTTCACGAGAGAGGAGAGGCGAAATCAGTCAGTCAGAGCGTCCGCGGCTCCAGCATTATTCTGTTAGTTTGGTTGTTCGTTCGAGAGGAAGGACAAGAAGAGAAGGCAAAAGGTTCAAAGGAAGAGCAGGTGCGAAAGAGTCAAGTTGAGTGCGAGACTGTTCTAGCAAGAGATTGGCGCCAAACAATGATAAGAGCTCACGGGTAGCAGGCAGTTTTCTGGGATCAAAACGTGAACAAATCAACTAAAAGTTGGCCTCATCACCTAAGAACAAGAGTCGTTAGATGGCCACTTCGAGTATGGTTTGGAGAAATTCATCAAAACAAATGACAAGCAGCCGGTGGGCCCAGCTCATTGGCTCGTCCTTGCTTGCAAGATGTCGCTGCTCCACGAGTTTGGACAAGACAGCGCCACTGAGCACGAGAGGCCGAACTCTAGTGCCGCCTCCTAGCATGATCATTCTGGTTGGCGCTTGCCTGTTTGCGCAACTGGCCCTAGCCCAGCACCAGCTCACAGGACATCATAGTGGCGCCGGTCATCCTCTCGAACGGCAACAACGATCTGAAGCGGCGCCAAGCGCTGCCCTCGAGCAACAGATGGCCGCCATTGCAGCAGCCAGCCAAGGTCAACAGCAACAGCTGCACATGAACCCGATCTCAGCACAAGCAGCCGCGTTAACAGGCGCCCAAATAAGCCCCTCGGCGCAAGATCAGGCCGTCGTAGCCGCAGCTGACTCGGCCCAAACTGGCACTAGGTCGCGCTCGCCAAGGAGCATAGGCGAGATGTTTAAAAAGCTGTTCAACGGCAACAAGCGCTCGAAACAGTCGCAACCAAACAGGGATTGGGAACAGCAACAGGTGCAACAGCAGCAACAACTCCAACAGCAGCAGCAACAAAACCAGGCGGCCTCAATGGCGGCCAGTCTAGCGGCTGCGGCCGCCAACCAGCACGCAGTCTACGCTTCGCCCTTCGCTGCTTACTCGCCCCAATCGTCCGCCAGCGCCCTCTATCCCCAGTTCGCGCCCTACTCGAGCGCCGGCCTGGTCGCCTGGCCCACGACCGCCAACTTGGCACAGGCGTTGCGCGCCACGCCAACCCTCATAGCATCGCCCTCGCCCACCATGTTGGCTGGCTCGGGTCCCCTCTACGCGGCAGCCTCGCAATCATACAACTCCTACGCAGCCCCGCCGCCGCCCGCGAGCCAGGCGGCCGGAAGCCCAGCGGTGGCCGCCTCGCATGCGCATGCAAACGCCGTGCCGGCGCCACCAGGAATGGGACACGCGGGCTCGGGGTCCTCGCTAGACTTTCATCAGGTTTTGGATGCTCTGGTTCGTACGTCGGGTTTTGCTCCGGCCGGCGACCAGGAGGCGGCCGCGGCATCTGGCTATGGGGCAAAGAGCGATGGAACTCCCGTGTTTAGTTTCAAGAAGTTGGTCTCGTTGCCGTTTTACCTGTCAACGGAGGAGAAGCCTTTAGATGGGTTGGCGAATGCCGTAGGCGCTGGCGGGTCAGGCGGCTACTCGTTGCACTCGATGCCAATCATGCGGCGTCATGTCAGGAGGATGTCAACTACGGCCAGTCAGCAGGCGGCGGCCGCCCAACAACAGTTTGGTCTGGCAGCGTTGCAAGCTGCCGAGACTAACAACCAGCAGCGCAGCGAGAGGGCTCAGCAGCAGCAGCAGTATAACAATTACATAAACGCAATCAATAGCCAGCTCGCCTCTATGAGCGCCAACAATCAGCTGGTCCAGTACCTAAACCAGCAACAGCAACAGCAACAACAGAGCCAGCCAAATCTCGTGAGCCAAATGGACGCTTACTCGGCCGAGGCCGCGCTTGCCAACTACCAGGCGCTGGCATCTTTGGGCGCCGGCCAGCAAGCTCCACAGGCATCGCCTTACAAGAGCTCCGGCGCAGCAAGTCGCACTGGAAACTCTGCCGGCGGCCTCACCATGGCAGCCTCGATGATGACGCCCATGGCGGTCCAGCCGCCGCAAGGTATAGCGGCCCAGCAGCAGCAACAAGCAATCAATCAAAGGCAGCAGAATTACGATCAGCAGCAGGAGATGCAGTCGATCCTGAGCAGTATGCACCAGATGGCCTCTAGCGGTGATCCCTATTCCAGCTCTCCATTCGTCTCCTTCCCAAACCAGATTCAATCGCCTACAGATGGACACAGATTTGGTGCTCAGCAGCAACCGCAAGTGTATCAATCGCAATTGCACCAGAAGCTCCATCAGCAGCAGCAGCCCGTCCAGCAGCACCAATTCTACTGGGCCAACCAGCTGGCAGATGTAAGTCCAATGCTTAGCTTAAGCAGCAACGGAAACGCCAATGGTGGACAGGATTTCAGTGTGGCCGCTCACTCCCTTCAAGGCTTTCCAGCCGGCCACTCGGTTGTCGCGTCCAGCGCCATGATGGGCAGGCAAAACAATGCAATGGACCATCAGCAGCTCAATCAGCTGGTACAGCAGCAACAACACCAGCAACAAGCGTCCAGTAGCTCGCAATCTGCGGCAGCCAGTGCCGGTGCAGCGAGCTCGTCGCCGACAACAGATGGGGCATCCGCGATTGCGCAATCTGTCTTGGGCACGCAATCTCAGCAGCAGCAACAGCAGCAGCAACAACAACAGCAACAGTCAAGCTTGGCAAACGGGCAGCAACTTAACGGGAGCTTGAACGGCAATGCTAACGCCAACAACTTTGGCCCAGCTTCACAAATTGAGGGTCAACAAAAGTAGTCAGAGGGAGAGTTGGCGATGAAGACAAGGTGATGGAGACGGCGACTTGAAGGACTCGCTAACCCACAAACTAGCGGGCTTCAGTGGAGCCAACACGAAGCTTTAAAAGTGGCGGCTACGAGCTCAGAGATGGAGAGAGCGGGGTTGGCATTAATTTCCACCTGGCTTGCCTTTGTGTCCCTCTCGGCTCCGTCAATGGGCTCCAGCCGGCGCCGCTCAGGGACCATTAGTTCCGGCGCGAATGCTGGAGCAGCATAAGAATGAAACAGGTGAAGCGTGCTCGCTTTTGCGTATATCTATAACAATAATTGTATATTAGAAGCATATATATTTTCAAGACCTTGTAGCTCCGAGGAGTCGAGTGAGTATGGAGAGAGAGAGAAAGAGAAAGAGAGAGCAAAAGTTAACAAAGGCACCACGACGACGAAAAACCGGCCGCCGGTGATGGAATAACGGCAATATGGAGCCAACAAAAACGATGGCGGCGCCAGCAGGAGCAGCTACAAACAAACTATGAATTATAATTACCGTAACCCAGATATCAACTTCACGGCAGCAGATTTGGAAGCCTGGCCAATTCATGGACAGACTTATCAGCCAATCTCGAGCATTTGCCAGCCTCTATTCCGAGTGCCAAGGTGGAATGGCGCAAAGATGCTTTTCAGTGCCCAACTTTGCCATCCTTCTGCCCACCTAACTAACTACTTGCGCGTCCATCCACTCTAGCTGGCCGAACAACCTTCAAGAGGATGGCGAGCTCTAAGCGCTAAGGTTGGGCCAGCCTTAAATGGAGCAAGTAGATGGAAGAGTGTTAGAGATATTGCCTCATAGAAAGCAGGTTGGTCGCGTTTGGCAAGAATGGAGAGTTTAGAACAAAAGTCCACCGCCTATGATGAAAATCAAGTTCTTTCGCAAAAGCGACAGAATGACAATGAACTTGCTTGCATGCTCGAATCTCACTTGTCAGAGTCGTTTGTTTCGCTTCGAACTTAATATATTCAAGCTCCTAGTATATATAAATACATATATACACGAATTTTAACATGTACAGTAATGTGATGAAAAGTTTGAACCTGATATAGGAACTAAGGTAGAAAGAAGAGTAGAGAAGTTTTAGTCATGAGCTGGAAAGTCTGCATGATATCATGATCGTTTGTTTTGTGTTGTATTTGCTAACGAAACAAATAAACCAAGCTCGCCCGTTGAGGGTGAGCGCCATATCAGAGGATTTGAAACTCTGGGTCCATGTGTAGGCGTTGATCGGGCAACATTTGTCGACTTCTGATCATGTCTTGAAGTATAAGCTGCTGTTGCTGTTGGTGACTTCCACTCAGGGGAGGCGGTCTCATTTGACCGACTATGAACGGGGCATTCATGAGATGGGTCTGATTATAGGGATTGCCCATTACTCGCTCACTCGATTCATAATACATGGGCGGCAACATATTGGCAGGATCCTCGCTATAACCGCTTTGATAATCGCTTGTATAGCTGGTTGTGGTCGTGTTAGTGGCTTGCGCCATTTCATTTAGTGGGTGTTGCAAATCACAGTTAGTTATTGGTCCGTTAGTGGCGAAATTTGTATTGCCACTTCCGCTGCTCGGACTTAAATCGCTCGTTGTGGTAGCCATAGAGGCGGAGCCATTGCCATAATAGGGGACACTAGATGCGTTGCTAGCGCTGGGAAAATGGTGCATCGGATGGCTAGTATCTAGGTAAGGTAACGGTTGCTGTTGGTTTTGGTTCGCTTGCTGGTTACCGTTTTTGTTACTTTTGAGGGTGTTGTTAAATTGGATTACGGGGCTCATTGAGTGGTAGTCCATGTTTATGATTCCAGAACGCATGTGCTCAATAAACCCATCTAAATCGCCGACAGAAATCATCTTCGGGTTCTTGTGGCAGGAAGATCCAGACGAGGAGTGATCATCGGTGTCGTCATCGTCATCGTCGTCATCATCGTCACTTCCTCCAACCCTTGCATTCTGGGCTCTACCCACAACTGAAAATTTGTTAGCCGCTGATATGGAGCCCACTGCAGATCTGTTGGTTGGTTTTGATGGCTTACGATCGCTAGATTGCGAGCTCTTACTAGATCTGCTGCTGTTCCTGAACATGAGGAGGATGAGAACTGCACCAGCTAAAATAATGACGAAGCCAATTGTTACTATACCCACTTGGGCCTCGCTCCTGCTCAATCCAAACGAGCGTAAGAAGGAACTTCCACTGTTAGCTGAGGTAAGATGGGCTGGAGGCGAGTCGTTGACAACAAGAGAAAAGTTTGCAATTGTATATCCCGCTGCATTTTCAACCCAGCACAGGAACAAGCTGGTGTCAGTGAGCTTAAGATTGAATAGATACAGAATTGAGGTCGTTATATTCGGGTGGCCAGGTGGACCGAGCTCTTCGGCGATCTCGTATCGTTTCTCCTCTAGCAGCTTGGTGCTCGCAGGTGGGTCAGTCAGGTTTGTGCGACTAGTTGTGAGGTTTTTCTCGTCCTGAAACCAGACGAACGTCAGAGGTAAGGTTCCGCGAGCTGTACACGCAAGTGATACATTGCTACCGGCTCCAACTATCAACTCATTTTGCTTGTTCATCACAACAGGCGGACATATGAACTCTTCGCTCTTGACATTGTGCCAGCGGATATCCTTGTGGCGCTGGGGAGTTGCACATGTGGGTATGATCGATTGTTGTATATGATGACGGGACATCCAATCTATACTCTGGCGGAGTTCACAGTCGCAATGCCATGGGTTCCCATAAAGGTCAACTATGAGGTATTCTCTCAAATCGCTGAGAGCGTTCATCGGCAGCTGGGTTAACCGGTTGTCATGTAATTTCAAGTCCTTAAGTTGGTTTAAATTGTGAAACGCCATTGGTTTCAGATGGCTCAAATGGCAGTTGCTTAAATCTAACGTGTTCAATTGCTTCAAGGTAACAAAGGCTTCTGGTTCAATGGTCTGTATTGGATTGTGGGCCAAACTAAGTTTTCTAAGCGAGTGGCTCAATTTTTCTAACGACTTTGTTGGCACCTGTTGTATATAATTGTATGATAGATCTAATTCGACTAAGTTTGTTAGATGCGCGAAGGCTTCGTCAGCAATGATTGAGATTTTGCAATCCGATAGAAATATCTTTTGCAAATTTGTCAGATGCCTATCTTGGAAAATATGCTGCGTCAGCTGGTTCAAGCTGTTGTTGTTCATTTCTAATATCTGAGTATCCGGTGGCAATTGGCTAGGAATAGTTGACAGTTGACGCTTTTCGCAAGATGCTCCTGAGACAGATGATGGAGGTAGGAATGAATCAGATTAGCAAAGGTGGTATCAAGAGAATGAAATATAATGGCGATAAAGTTTGTAAACTTACCCTGCTTTCCGTTCGACCATTTGCACTGGCAAGCGGGAACTAATGGACAAAGTGAAGGACCGACAGGTGTTGTGGAGGGTGAATAGAGGGCATTTGAGTTGAATGGGGACAATTGATCTGCGGCCACGGATTGAGGGACACAAATGTAGGCTAATAGAAGTAGAAGAAAACCAGTGATGGCTGGGGGTAACGGATTGCATCTAAGTAGTTGGTTGTCTTGAGTTTGAGGTTTGAGGCTCTTGTTGGTGTGACGTTGCTGATTTTCGCTTCTTGCATCGGTGTGCACTCTTCGGACAAAATTACACCCCAAATCGGATTGGTTTCCATCAGCCGACTCAGCTGTATTGCCGCGATTCATTTTGGGCGCAGAATTCTGCTTCCAATGTGCCGAAGTGGACCATCCTTTTCTTGCATTCATCTCGTGGCCAATGTAAGTTTGTTGAAAATTTGTTGCAACATTAGCTCCTTGTTCGGCCTTCAAATCGTGCAATCTCAGTGGGCACGAGTTGAGACAGGAGCCACAGTGATTGCAATGAGCCATGTAAGCAGGTCGATCTGCAGGTTGGTTCTTCATGTCGCTTGTTTATAAGCTAGCTTAGTTGACACTAACTGAACTAATAAGTTCGATTCAAGTCTAATATCTGGCTTGATAAAGATGCAAAAAGCAAATTGGCTGATGCTCGAGTGTGAGAAGTTTAAATTGTGTACTTGAGCCGGGCGAGAATGGTATCAAGTCTAAGGATCTTGTCACTTATCTCCTTCCTCTCTGACTCTCTTCCAACTCTCCTCTCTAAGTTGATAGTGGTATTTTGTGCTTATATAAATAGATAGACACTGGGCGTTGATTTAGGTAAAGGCGTTTGTTGTTTTAGCCTCGATAGCGCGACAAGTGTGCTCTCGATGGCTGATAATGGCTCATGATGGTTTAGATTGATGGCGCTGATATCTGAGCCCTTGTTGCTTGGGCTTGTCCTCTCTCATGAGCGTTTATTGTACTCTCGGGCCTTAGAGTCCCCAAGGGGCAGGCAATTGGAAGCGCCGATAATTGGCCATGACTCCAGGATGACACATTTGCTGACCCCTCGATTGTCTCTCTCTCTCTCTCGCCTACAACCCTTCAAATGTGGCCAGCTCTTCGCACTTTCTACAAATAAGTCGCCCGGCGAGGACACTTGCGCAACAGTTTGTTGAGAGCCGCAAAATTTCCCAGCCTCCTTCCTCCTAAAACAAACCTTTCTGTCTCGCAACTTTGAGTTCAACTTTGGGACAGAGAAAAGAGCAGGCTGCTTAGTTTTGCTGTCAACTTCTTCCTCGTTGCTGTTTGGCTGTCTAACCTTTGAGGTCTAAATGGATGGAACAGGTTGAACTTGAATAGACTTGTTGCTGGCGTTGTTGTTGTTGTTTTGGTGGTGGCGAATCTCGTTCGGATTTCCTGGCCGCTGTGCAAATCTCGCCTGTTGCCTGCCTCTGTCTCTCTCTCTCTCTGCGTTGGCCGCCCGCTCGCTTGCACTTGCTTGATGCGTCTCTCTGTCTCGAGTGTTCGGCTCAGAGTGAGCGGCCGGCTGGCTGGTAGCGTCGCTGGTCCATTGCACTCGTGTCCATTCAACTCCATTCAGCATCGCGCTCTCTCGCACACACACACACTCGCATTTGCGCTCACGTCCGCCCCGCGTTACCGCTCGCCTGAGCCTGTTTCTCGCCGCTTGTGCTCTACAGGCTCTCGCTTGGCTGGCGCTGCCTCAGTGGCAGCGCCAGTGGCAGTGGCGCTGATTTCGGCTGCCAGCCGCACGGCTTCCCTTCCGTCGGATGTGCGCTCTGAGGGGGGGGGGCGGCACTTAGCTGGCGCCCATGTTTTGGGGGGGGCCGCAGCCGGGAGGTGCGCGGCCCGCGAGTCCGAGCGGCGACCATGGCGCACAAACTGGCCGCCGCCGCCGCCGCCTCCGCTGGCCGCTCTTTCATCCGCCGCATTGTAATGGCAAGAATGCGGAGATGGACTTTTGATATTGATAATGAAGACGAAGATAAGAGAGATGGCCAGCGAGGCGGCCGATGGATGGGGATGAATATTGGGAGTGGAGCTCTCAAGAGGCTTGGCCGGCTGCTGTGGCGGCCGCGGTGGCCATCGCTTGCGAGAGCCGCTCTCGCCTTGGGCCGCAGCGAGCACTCAGTGAGCGGGCCGCCTAAATGGATCACTCCTGGCCACTGGATCTCTATGGGTCCAGCCGTCCGGCCGCTCCAACAATGCCAATTAACATCCGCCTCTCGGCCAGGCCCACTGGCTCGGCGAGGGTGGTGGCTTTGGTTGCGCAAGTCGAGGCCTGGTGGCGGGCGTTTCATTTGGTTGATTACGTGACTTCCAGTGGGCCGAGCGGGCCGCTCTGCAGCTGCAGTGGCAGCGCCGGTCGCCGGTCGCCGGTCGCCAGTTGCCGCCGCCGCCGCCGCCGCCGCCGCCAGCGAGCCTCGTCGGCGGGCAACTGTGGCGCACAGGTGCGACGCATCAGTGAGTTTCGGCTCTCCCTTGATACAAGCTCGACCTTGAGCGCTCGTTAGCCGCGGCCAAAAACAAAGACGTCCCCCGAAGGAGAGCGCGCGGCTGGGCCGCCAGCAACGCGGCCGCCCGCAAGCAAGCGGCTAGCAGCGAGCAGCGAGCAGCGAGACTCATCCGGCGCCAACTACCGGCTTGCGCGCTCAGGTGTTCGCGGCGCGCGCAAAGGCCCGCTCGCCCGGCGCCGACGGAAGTGGGGGCGCCGCCGCCGCCTCCCCCCGCGGCGACCAAAAGGGACACTTGCGGCCCCGCGAGCCGAACACATGGCGCCGGAAGAGCCGCGCGCTGGGAACTTGTTGGCGGCCGCTCGGAGGGCCGCGCCGGCGCAGTGCGGCGGCCAACAACGGAGGGCCAGGAATTGGAGCCGGGCGAGCGAGCCGGCTGCTTCCTGTGTGACATCAGACGCCAGCCTGTTGCTCGCCGGCCGGCGCGCATCTGCTCGCTTTGGCGGAAATTGTGTTTCATTTTGTAAGCAAAACATGGGCGCCCGCTCGAGCCGCCGGCTGGTCGCGCGAGCCGAGCGGCGGCGAGAGGCGAGAAGTGAGAGGCTGGCGGGAGAGGGAGCGCGCTATTTGCATAGGGACCCATTGAGGGCGGAAGTGCGAATGTTCGCGAAACTCGAGCCTGTTTGCATTGGCGTTGCTCGGGCCAGTTTCGCGCCGGCCAGCGACAAAAGTGTCGCCGACTGCAGCTGGCGGCGGCTGCGGCGGCTGCGGCGGCCAGTGGGCGGCGGCCGGCCCGTTGAGCGCGAGCTGGCCGCGGCCGCGCCCGGTCGCCTTGCGGGCCGGCCGAGGCTGAGTTGCGCCAAGCCGACTCCCCGCGAAGAAAGTGGATTTGGCTCGATTGTTCCTCTTGCGGCCGATGAAAGGCTCGCCCGCCGATCTGCCATCGAGCGGAGGCGGCGGCTGCGGCGGCTGCAACAGCAACAGCAACTCCGCGGAGGGAGGAAGACAAGTGGAGTCTGGGCCAAATTGGCGCCGCCGCCGAGCGAGAGATGGATGGGGGAGGCCTAAAAATTCCTCAAATTTCAGAGCTCCTCGCTTTTGCTCGGCTCGCTTAGCTCGACTTGACTGGACTCGACTTGACTGGACTGAACTGGACTCGACTCGACTCGAGTCCAGTCAAGTCGAGCTCAGCTCAGAGGCCCGCCGCTTCGGCCGCTCTCAATTGGGCTCAATCTACTTCTGCCATTGGCCGGCCACTGAAATCGCCAATCAGCTCTGCGCTCGGCCGGCCCGCACTTCGCCCGGTCACCTGTTGAGTTGCGTTGCGCTGGCCGGCCAGTTGGTTTGGGGGGGGGGGAAGCCGAGAATGATAAACGTTGTCATGTTGCTCGTTTGTGTCGGCGCAAAGTCGAGAAACAAGCTGCTTGGCGTTTGGTTTTCCTCGGAGGAGGCGCGCAATAAACGGCTAGCATTGTCTTGCCCAGGTCGAGCTGAGCAGAGGGCTAAACTCGGCCAACCGCCGCCGGCGAGCAGGTCGCCAGGTGAGGCGCCCGCCAAACCATAAATACTCGGCCCAAAGGAGGCTAATGGAGGCTAAGAGGGGAGCTCCTAATTAGAGAGAGAGAGAGGGCATTCTTTGTGTATTAACATTTATTCAACTTGCGCCGGCAAAACTAATCTCGCCGGCCAACTGAATCCGTCCAGCTGGCTCCTATTTACACTGGCCGCCGCCGCCTTGACTCAATGAGGCCGATTGCGCAATTGGCGCCTGCTTCCTGCTTTCAATTAGCGCGGCCGGATGCGCGCCGCCCGGCTGGCCGGTAAATCATGGCCAAGGGAGGGCTGCTGCCGTTGTTGTTGTTTTGACGGCCGCCTAGTGGACCTCTCCGGCTGGAAGTGCGCTCGGCTGGCTTTTATTGGCGCCGCCCGCTCCTCTTCCTCCTCCCTAATGGAGGCGTCGCTGTTTGCGCGCGCGCCAGCCAGCCCGCCCGCTCAGGTGCTCTATGAAGCGGATCGCTTTGTCATCGCTTTGTGCGCTCCGAGCGAGCCAGCCAGCCAGCGAGCATCCACTCGGCGCCGCCAGCGGCAGCAGCAGCAGCAGCAAACAGGTGCCAGCGCAATTAGCCCCCCACTCAATGGAGAGGCCGCCTTTATTGCGCCAACAGCGCAGCAGGGCCCAGGTGGCGGCACTTCCACTCGGCGAGCCGAATTCCCGGCCTCAGCCTGGGCCCAATCTGAGGCTTGAGCTGGAGCTCTGCTCTGATGGCCGCCATATCGGCCGCCATCAGCGGCCAGTGGAAGATAGTGGCGGCCGCCATTGCGATCGCGCTAATGATACACACGAGAGCTCCGTTGGTGGCCAGCTCGCAGTGCCATCCGCCGTCCGCCGGTTGCCGTTTGCAGCTCGCCGCCGCCGCCGCCTCCTACCTCCCGCTCTCACTCGTTTGCTTGCTGCGGCGGCGCCGCCTCGCTCAAAGCAGCCCCCAGCAAAACTAGTAGTGCTTCTTCTTCTTCTCCTCGTGCTTAAACTCGAATTTGTGCGACCCCTTTCCCTTCTTATCGTGCCACTTGAAGTAGGAGTGGACGTGCGACTTCTTCACCGATTCCTTCCGCTCTATCTCGTGCTTCTTGTTTCCGCGCTTGAAGCCCATCTTGTAGGAGCCCTTCTTTGGCACCTCCGTGTACATGAAGTACTTTCCGTGCGACTTTCCGTGGTTGCTTCCGGCGGCGGTGGCCATGTCGCCAAGCTGGTTGAACTGGACCTTCGCGTTTGCAACCTTCGACTCCATGCCGCTCGGCTCGGCTGCGCTGCCGCTCTCGGCCGGCTGCGGCTGCGGCTGCTGCTGCTGCTTGACTGCTTGAGCGGCGGCCCTGCATTGGAGGGGCGCGAGGAGCGCCGCCAGCAACACGCTCAGCGCGGCCAGCAGCAACACTGTTGAAGGCGATGGCTTCATCATCATTGTGGCAGAATCTTTATAACTTAACTCGACTAAACTCAAGCTCACTCAACAAACACAAAACAAAACTGTCTCTCTTTCAGGAGCCAAAACCAACAACTAGCTCAACAAACTAACCTGAACTGGCTGACTCTTGCGCAATGAATGATGACAGCTCACTGGAGTCGGGCGACTTTTATTTCATCGCCTTGAGCGGGCGCCTTATCGTCTCCAAGCAGAGTGGGCAGCCCAATAGTCTTCTGCCCGCCCTTCTGGCCGCCGCCTCACGAGCGACCGCAAGGGATGCAAGCAAACCGCAACCGGCAGACTGAACCCCATCGACCCTGACCAAAGTCACATTGCTTAGCATATTCGGCATAGAAGCAAAGCTAAGTGAACATACACACAACGAGCGAGCCAATTTTGCCACCCAAAAGCCAACATCACCAACAAATCAACTTGGGCCCAAAACGATGCCAAGTTCAAAACATATATATATAACCATCTAATTATATTCAGTCAAAATAAGAGACAAAACCGCATGATGATCTCGGCTAGACTGCTCCTCGTTCAGGTTGAAGGTCCTTTCGTTTTGTTTTGTTTTTGTAGTTGCTTTTGCTTTGCTTCGCTTCGCTCTGCTTTGCTTTGATCCAGCTCAGCTCAGCTCAGTTCTGTCCTGCTGCCGCCAACAAGCTTGTCCCTCGAGCGAGAGCTCGTTTTTAGGGCGCCTTCAACTTGGACATGGAGCGAGCGGATGGACTCAAGGCGCCCAAATAAGAAGTGCAAGCGCCTGGAGGGCAGCCAGTAGGCTTGGGGGTCGAGCGTGTACCTGTTGGGCGAGCACTTGAGCTGGCGGGTTCACTTCCATTGTTGGTTTAGTGAACCTGATCCAGCGGCACAAAGAGAGAGAGATGGGAGAGACTCTTGATTGCTGCCGTCTGGGCGGCGACATGGAGCCGCCAGTTTGAGTTGAATTTCGGTGGTAGTTTGAGTTGACTTGACGGGGCAGCTGGGCCGATGGAATAAAAGTCGCCTGTTTCCAATCAAAGTCTGTCACTCAAAGGCATCGGACGAAACGGAAACCAGCCAAGGAGGAAAAAGAAGTTCGAATTTCCAAGAGGGAGGCGAACTGTTTTCGGGATAGAAAAGTAAACAGGATTTAAAATAAGAAAGAACAACACGAAGGATGAAGAAGTCATCACTCTCAGCTGTTCTGTTGCTCGCTTGCGCGCTCGCAGCGCTCGCGGCCGACAGAGGGAGCCTAGCGGCGCCGGCGAGACGAGCGCAGCGAGAGCAGCGGCACCAGCAGCAGCAGCAGCAGGAGTTTCAGGAGGAGCCGCAACAGCTGAGGCGCCAAGCGAGCGGGCGGGGCGCGGAGGCGGACGAGGCCGGCGAGGTGGGCAACGACGAGGCCGGCGCCGTGGACCCGGAGTTCGAGGCGCTCACCAGCGACGGGAGCCAGGAGTATCCGTCCATGTTGAGCTCAAGCGAGAACGGAAACGCGGAGGAGCTGGAGGAGGAGGAGGCGGCCGCGGAGGCCTCGAGCAACATGGGCGGCAGGTCGGGCGAGACCGACTTGTATGTTGAACCGCGCGGACTCGATTCGAACATTGCAAACGCAAAGGTTCGCCTGACTGCAAGCGACATGGCAACGGCCGCCGGCCACCACCATCACGCTGGCCACTATGCGCACGGTTGGCTTGAGATGGGCGCCCACACTGGAAAGAAGGGCTCCTTCGGCTGGCACGACAAGCATCCGGTTGGCGGCAAGGGGCGCCGCTGAGCAGCTTGGCCGCTGAGAAGTGAGCGCAGCCGGCGAGTCCGCTTGGTTTAGTCTTGGCTCCCCCAGCGAGTGGCCTCCATGGAGTTTGCTGGTGTTGGTGTTGTTGTTGTTGTCGGTCCCAGTGCCTTTGCTGCCTGCAGTCGGAGGGCCCTCCTAGTGCCGGTTTGCGGAGGCGACCAGTTCACTGCTGTTGTGAGGCTTGTTTCTTAATTTAATGTACCTACTCAAAACCACTACAAAATTAAACACTATCCAACGCACACAACTGAACGACCCTCCTCGAGACCTGCGAACGCGCGTGATCAGGGTGCGCAACCTGTGCAGGTGCAAGCTAGCTCCAGCTATAGCTTCAACTCAAACCAAAACTACTTGGAATCGCTCGCACTCGTCTGCTGCCTCATTCATGCTCCACTTTTTGCTACCTTATTTCAGTTTTGTCAAAGCGCTCCTTGTCCATTGAGTCCATTGATTCGCAACAGCAACAACAAACAACAATGACCACTCGCCGTCGCCGATCACAAGACGTGGGCGCCTCCGAATTCGACGAGCAGGCTCTCAGCGGCTCCAGCGAGGAGAGGTCGCCGCCGTCGCCGCCGCCGAGACAGACAAGCATCAGGTCGAGCCGGCGCACTAACGAGACCGGCAGTGCCAGCCAGGTGAGGGTGTCAACTCGCTCGGCTGGGCCAGCTCAGCGCTCCGGCCGAGCGCGCCGCCCGACGCCGGTGGCGAGACGGCGGCGCAGGGTTGCCGCCAACCAAGCCGACAGCGATCTGTCGGCAGAGGAGGAGGAGGAGGGGGATGAGGAGGCGGCGGCGGCGGCTGAGGCTGGCGCTGAGGGCAACAGGAGTCGTCGCGGGCGACAGGCAAGGGGAGAGCGGCAAAACAATGGAAGGGTTCGAGGGGCGCAGCTCACAATGACCACCACCGGCACCAATTTGCCAGCAAACCAAAACGAGCTCAGCTGGTATGAACGTCTGATGCCGGAGTTTGTGCTCAATATGACTGCGCCCATAACTGGCTACGAGAGTCGCCTCGAATCGGACATCGAGGACGAGGAGTACGAAATTTTAGAGCGCGAGCGGCTGAGGAGGAACAGGCGCGTTAGGCGACGTCTTTTGACGCTTGTTTTGCTCGCAACAGCGGCCTCTGTGTTCATGTACACGAGGGGCAGGATTGGCCAGAGGGTCGGCGTCAAGGCGGCCGTCAGCTCAATGAAACATCGGCTTGAGGAGGGCCTGGCAAAATCAATTCACGATACAATGGGCAAGTAATCAAACCACTCTCTAATACCTGAATTGAAGCCTTCCCGTGTTATGTGATGCCAATTTGCCGATAGGAGACGAGCGCGCGGCCTCTGGTGGTCAGGAGGGGAGAACGCGATTGTTATTGTTTCTCCGACCGATTCAGTCTCAAATCGCCGCCACCACCACCACTATCGCCTTTGACAATCCATGAGCACGTTTTCTCTACAACTAACATTGAATCGTTGACTCTAACCTATCAGCCGCTAACACTATTGTCGTCGTGTACCTTTTTATCCTTAAAAAAGATCCCCCATTCCATGGCTAAAACCCGACTTTTTAGGAGCACTCATGGATCCGCCAGTTGTTTATTACAATCCAGCACACTATATTGTTACAGGCTCAGGCAACAAAGTTTGCCGCCAATCAGTCCTATGTGGTAGCCAAAACATTATGCTAAACGGTAAAACAATAATACAGTCAAACTGTGTTATTCGTGGCGACTTGGCGAGTGTTAAAATTGGCCGCCATTGCGTGATAAGCAGCAGGTCCATCATTAGGCCCCCATTCAAGAGATACCCAAAAGGTTACGCATTCTTTGGAATGCAAATTGGAGATCATGTTTATATTGGAGAGAACTCAATCATTAACGCGTCGGCCGTTGGCTCCTATGTACACGTGGGCAAGAATTGTGTCATCGGAAGGCATTCAATACTGAAGAGTTGTTGTGCCGTCGCGGACAATACAGTACTGGCCCCCGGGACTATAGTGCCTTGCTTCTCAGTTGCCAGCGGGTCACCTGGATCGATTTGCGGCGAATTGCCAGAGTGTACTCAGGATGTTATGGTTGACTTTACTAAAAACTACTACGCGAACTTTATTGAAATGAGCCAGAAAATTTTGCAAGCTTAGGCTAGAAGACGGCCCTTATTGTAACGCCAAATTGTAATAATAACAATATTAAAATGATCCTCTCATCTCATGTTTATGGCCAAATGTCGAGCTCTCCAACTCTGTCTTTCTCGTCCACGCCGACTAACTGGTGGCTTACTCGCCATTGATGAAGCTCAAAGTGGATCATACGGTCGACGACTGCTTAGCTTTGAACATAAATAAAAGCAAACCAACAATCCATCTGCATTCAATTTGTCACTTCAAACTTAGCGATGAAAAGTTGCAAATGAGAGCTCGTACCATTCGATTGGATAGAGCTCGTTGTTACTATATCCTAAGAGACTCTAAGTGCGTTTACAGGGCGAGAAAGCTTGAGGGACAGGAAAGTGGGCGCCCATGTACTAGTAGACTGCGTGCGGATGCCCTCCAACACAAAGACCGTCCATCTTAATCTGGCGTGTTCCTATTGGAAGTGGTCCGAGTCCGAGGGCTAAGATTCTCTTTCATTATGATTTAGGGAGGAGAAACTCGAGCAGTGAGTCTTCGTTATTAGATGGCGGAGGTGGCAAAGTTCCACCTCCGCCTACACGAGCGACAGACAGTGAAGTTGAAATTCCCATCGTGCTCGAGGATAAGCAGGAAGAGGATTGTTTGGATGGACCAGCCAAAGTGCGAGTGGAGGTTAAAGAGAGAGTTGTCCACCATAAGAACAAGCGAGTTAGAATATTCGAGGGCGGCGAAACTTGGCCACCAGGCGATGAGTTAGAATTCGATCAATTTGATAGGACAATCGGAAATGGGGCCTCAAGCGCCGCAAAATCCGATGGTCCGCAAACTCTGTATTCCAAACCAATCAAGCAACAACCCGGCACTAGTTTGCCCTCCGAGTCGAATAGGAAATGGACCATTTCATTTGCGCCTACCACAATATTGATCGACGATAGCCACTCAAGGTGGCCCCAACCTACGGCGAGAGAAACGATGGTTCGTATGGTGAGCCCAGAGTTGTCCATCGACAGCCACTCAAACAGTGAGGACT
>Ga0209372_1000031_pt1 | contig 102320 bp, 66 predicted proteins | sample AgamicAtPe_FD_187170 | JGI IMG/M metagenome (GOLD analysis project Ga0209372, IMG submission 187170) | Agave microbial communities from Guanajuato, Mexico - At.P.e (SPAdes) (version 2) | ecosystem: Host-associated > Plants > Phyllosphere > Phylloplane/Leaf | place: Guanajuato, Mexico... | reverse complement strand
GGCAGCTCATGTTAGAAGAGGTGAAAAATATCTGCAACGAGGAGACGGCGGCCACACTACCCAAGAACTACTCCTGGCCTGAGCACAAGTTGTTTATCACTGTTGTGCAGGACGTAACTGATTGATAATATCATGGATATCGCCTAACTCTGGTTGTCAAGATAAACAAGTCACTCTACTCCCATTTGCAGTCATGGAATGATGTGATCTTGGAGGGCATCTTATATTCCCCCCCAGGGCACACTTCCCACTGTATGGTTGAGAGCTGAAATGAGCGGAGAATGAAGAGATCTCACTGAGGATCGAATCTCACAAGTCAGTTCGAGGGGCCAAGAGCGAGCATAACACCCTCTTATTGGCAAGAATAGCCAGGTAGTATGTACCAAAACGACTAAAATAAATAAGTCTGCGTTTGTGGACGAAATTCCGCACAATACGCCAACGGGTTTGATTCGCACACCCGAGATAAATAGAGATTCAGAGCAAGCTACTTGACTGGTTCAGGCTGATATTTTCAAGTTGCAATGGTATTGTTTTCAACATTATTAAGTATAGACATATTGTAGGATTCATAGATTTAATCTTGGAAACCGAGCATCTTTACGCTGCTGATCATCAGTCTGACTCGGTGTAGGTCGGTATTCGTAGCGTTTAGGTCGACATCCTTAGCTGAAATTAATGCTGTTTGAAGTGAACACTCTCATTGCAATATTGGCCACAATCCTTGTACTCAATTTAACTCTCATCTCGATCGTTTGGAAGATTTATAAAGACAAAATTCAGATCATAGTGTCCCAGAAGCCATCTTTGGAAGCCCTCGATCTGAATTATCAACTCAAAGATCACACACCTAGGATCTAGTCCCGCTTCATGAAACGTTGGGGCGATATCTATATCCCAACTCGAATAATACCGCTTTAAATATGCCCATAAATCCTCTCAAAGAATTCTTCCAACGGAGAAAGGCTGAGGTCAGATTCGCGAGAGCGGGGCCAGGGCAAAAGTTGTCCTCGACCCCGGCAAGTCAATCTGATCCATCAAGCGAACACTCATCAGCTCGTCAGGCTGCTGCAGAGGCCGCAATGAAACGATTCAGCAAAGATGCTACCAAGCCCGCGCAGCGTCCTCGTATGGAAGCGACCAGTAAAAACCAACCCACAACCAACAGCATGCCAGCCGCAACTATTCCTGGACCCTCGGAAAAGATGGGCGAGCAGAGAGTTGTGCAAGAATTGCCGGTTGTTGACGGGATCGCCCAGCGCAATGTCCAGATCTACTCCACCGATGAGTTGGCCCGTAGGATAAAACAACCTGAGATAGATGATGATTTCTTTCGACTTACAGTTGATGATGCAAAGTTATTCAAACAGCGCTATGATGAAGAAAGAGCAAGAAACGAGATTCTCAAGACTAGCGAAATGAGAAAGAGAGAAGCCGAGTCAAAGAAACCGACTATAAACTATGCCCGTCTTAGGTTCAAGTTGCCTAACAACCTTATCCTTGAGGCATCGTTTTCAGGCAGTGAATCACTCGGATTGATTAGGGACTGGCTGGTCGCTGTTTGCTTAGAGAAGGCAAATCTCGAGCTAAAGGGGTTCGATATTCTCTTCGGGCTGAGACCATTCAAGGAAGGCGATTACGACAGGACAGTAAAAGACTTGGGCTTAATCCCCGCGACAACGTTAACGATCGTGCTGAGACCAGTCTGAAACTCTGATCTATTAAGAATTGACTCCTTCTGACTTTAATAAGGGCGTGATTACATAATAAACAACTTCTGAACTAACTAGTAATATCTCTAATCATCGCCAAGGTGATCTAAACCCCACGACTTGTATTGACTACCTGTTAACCAATCGTCTCGTTGGTGTCCTTGTACCATTTGAGTGGAGAAAGTTCGGGTCCTGACAATTTCCTTTTTATTTGGTGTACCCTCGAATAGATAATGCATAGTCTGGGTGCGAGGGGACATTTTAATTAGCTCCGCTGTTTTGCGCCAGTAATTATAATACTTGGAGGGAATACTCACCGGGTATAGGACATATAAGCTCTCGAATAGGGTAGTGATTATGATCATGGGTGGTAAAGCCTGCCACCACATGATGTATCTTGCCCCGTAAGCTCTAACTAGGTGTCCAACTAACTCAATTTGAGAATAATCTCTGGCTGATGTAGATGGTGGTCCGATATGCCGAGGGGATCGATGATTATTTCAAGGTATTATTTATTTATCTTTGTCGGCATTACACACACAAACAAACCAGCCGGAGGAGCCAAGAACAGACACAATCACTCAACCTGGTCGTGAAGTCAAATTTTGAGTTTTCGTCACTCTTCGCGTAGCATTTATTTTGACCGAGAGTTTCTCGTCTTGATTACATAACACTTTCTTGGCTTTTCTGTAAGCTCATCGATAGATCACCCTGTCTCTCTCATACCGTTTTATTTTCGCCCTAGTCCGAGAGGTCACGAACAGATACATGGAGTTGCGACCTTGCAATCTCATAGATAATGGACAGTTTTAGGGGTGGCGCAACCCAACTCAAAGCGCTTCATCCCCCCTGTGCGGGAAAAGAGGGTCGATACCAAGACTGGGGAGAGGGCGGGTCGGAGAGCTGTACTCCCTGGGCCGGTCTCTCCCCAGTGGACTCTCTCGACCGAAAGCGGGACAGAAATATCGGAGGGCCGCCCCACCAAGAGCGTTTCACGCGATCAAAACCGCGGGTAGACCGGCTAGTTCCATATATGTCGGTCCTGCAGCCTGCACGACATGATTCGTTACACATGTTTTTGATGCAAACTTGAAGCCAAAAATAAACGCCCGTCAATGTACTCCAATCAGATATTGGCATCCATTCATCGAAGACAACGAATTCAGTGCCCAGGAGACTCTCATAGCTCTACTAATTATGGATACGAAACAGCCACCACTTTGGAACTAGCAACCTGTAATCTGACAATACGATATCATCGGCTCATCGAGTCAGACTTTATTCCTCCCGCAAGAGCGATTCTCTAGCCAATAAAGCTCGTCGCCATAATGAAGAAAAAGGTCTTGCTCATGGGAAAGAGCGGGTCTGGCAAGACGAGCATGAGGTCAATAATATTTGCCAACTACATAGCACGTGATACACGCAGACTGGGGGCGACGATTGATGTCGAACACTCGCATGTAAGATTTTTGGGCGACCTGGTTCTGAACCTCTGGGATTGTGGCGGGCAGGAGGGTTTCATGGAGAACTACTTCTCGAACCAGCGTGACAACATTTTCAGGAACGTGGAAGTTCTGATCTATGTTTTCGATGTCGAATCGCGCGAGCTTGACCGTGATACTCACTATTATCGCACTTGTCTGGATGCCCTCTGTCAATACTCGCCAGATGCCAAAGTGTTTTGCCTAATTCATAAGATGGACTTGGTCCCAGATGATCAGCGCGAGCCAGTCTTTCGTGATAGAGAGAATCGACTACGTTCGCTGACACCCACCATGTCATGCACCTGCTTCAGAACATCAATCTGGGATGAAACTTTATACAAGGCCTGGTCAGCAATAGTTTATACTCTAGTCCCCAATGTGCAAGAGTTGGAACGACACCTGAACCACTTTGCTGAATCAATTGATGCAGACGAGGTTCTCTTGTTCGAGCGAGCAACGTTCTTAATCATATCATATTGTCAGAGAAAACAACATCGAGATGTTCATAGGTTCGAACGAGTTTCTAATATCATCAAGCAGTTTAAACTTAGTTGTAGCAAGTTAGCCGCACAATTCCAGAGTATGGAGCTCAGAAATTCGCGCTTTGCTGCCTTCATTGATATCTTTACACCTAACACTTATGTCATGGTTATCATGTCAGACTCATCCATACGTAAGTGATTGATTAACTTCAATTCCGATTCGCGATTTGACGAGACTAACGATTGCTTCATCAACCCAATAGCGTCCTCTGCAACACTGCTCAATATCAAGAATGCAAGGAGGCATTTCGAGCAGCTCGAAGGAGTGCCATCAAAATCACGGTGATTGGATGAACGAGAAACTTACGCCTTCCAAGAGAATCAATCTGAATTGGTTAACTATGCATAGCGAACAACCCGTGCCTAGATGTAGACACCCTTTTGTATTATCCTCAGCAAGATGATTGAACGACCAATTTAAAGGAGCATGCTGCCATTGGAATCACAGTTTTGATCGCCCAATTTCACGTGTCGAGCGACTTCACTTCAATTGCATCCGAAACTACCTTATTGGAACAGGCTCTAATACAGAGCTGTTGATGCACTTGAGCGCAATTGCCTGATAACTTCTCTTTGATTCAATTTTACCTCAATGTTATCTAGAAGTCTAACTTCACCGATCACAATGGATATCAGAAGTCTAGTTTTAATCACTAGATCATTGCAAATTCCTAGCTGTCGCTTGACACAATCCTCCTGACAATCGAAGAAGCCACATCCAGGTTTGTAACTCACACTGCTGAAGTCTCGCGAACACCTCAAGTCTAAATAATCAACTTCAATGAGTTCAAATGTGTCAATAACGAGGCTAATGGTTGTTGTCGCGAGCATTGAAGCCATGATTGTCAGATCGATCTCATTTTTGTTGGGACTTTCTGATTCGAGAGCATGCTTGGCATCCCTAAGTATTTTACACATTAGTGGCGCTGATCGTCTCTGGCTTGCACTCAGTCTAACATTCCTTGACGAGAGTGGTAGAAGATCATGCTCACGAACTGTACCCACTGGGAAAATGTCCGTGCCCAAGTTAAGATCTTCGACCATCTTGGAGACTAGCATGAGTTGTTGATAGTCTTTTTCACCAAAGTAAGCGCTATGTGGTCTGATTATATTGAACAGCTTGTTAACAATCGTGAGCATACCCTCGAAGTGTCCAGGTCGCGATCTACCTTCGAGCACGTTCGCTAGGTTAGCAGGTGGTCTTATTGAGCATTGGTCATGAGCGTCCTTGCAATACATTTCCTCCGTTGAGGGCGAAAACACTAAATCAACTCCTGTCTGTCTGCATATATCAAGGTCGGCATACCAGTCTTTGGGATAAGTGGCGAAGTCGGTTGAATTGTTGAATTGCCTCGGATTGACGAATATAGACACGATCACTACTGGACTCTTCTCAGCTTCACCTAATTTTAGCTTCGATCTTGAATCTCCAAGATCGGCAGCTGAGTCTATATCGGCTGTATTTGTGTCAATCCTATCATGGCGGGCACGCTTGATAAGCGAAGCGTGGCCCATGTGCAAGGCGCCCATCGTAGGCACAAATCTGATTTCTCTTCCATCTCGGCGAACTTGGTCACAAATATTCTGCATGTCCTTCACGAATGTAACTATCTCCATCTTGGCTAACTATTTTATCTTCCAAAACGCGTATGTATGCTGTTCCGTCTCCTTCTAGTTTAGGACCTCACGTTTCACGGGTCTCGATCGAACTTTATACACCCCAGCGAGTCGAAGACTATAGCTCTTTTGATTGTATCTTGCTCCTCGAGCCAGTTCGGTTCCCATTCTCCAGTTTTCTCTGTCTATAAGAGCATACATAGCCCAGACAGGCGGTTTGTTGTTCGGGATCGCTTTTGAGCTCCCACTTTCACTTCAAGAATGATATGCTCTCCCAGCTAAAAATAAATCAGATCTATGCTTCGTGGCCTCTCTGTTTTGCGCACTGAGTATTCCCGGAGCGGCAGTGGAAGGTCGGAGCCAAGTGCGAGCGCCGACAAAGAGACTTGTTAATCCTCTAGCTAGTTGATCGAAGTCTTTCTTCCACGCAGACGAAAAGATGACCCTCTAGAAAAGTAAATCGTCGGCTGATGCCGTCGCCCCCGACTGCATTGCCTTTGAAGTACTACACATAAAACCTTCGGTACCCTTAGATTTGAGGCCTAAAGTTAGATTGGTAGAGACTGCATCCAAGTGTCTTTCAGGAACTGTGACTGTGCAGATTTGGAGATAGACAACATCGAACACTACTCAAGAGTTCTGGCGAAATTGGAACCTCAAGATTGCGATATAGGATTAGATTGGTTGAATACAATGCTTAATCAATCCGAGAATATCTGATTCTTGGCTCTAGATCCAGTCTCCTCACCTATTGAAGTTGAGGTTCTTCGTTTCAAGGTGCCCCAGGTTGTTGAGAGTAACCAGTGCTAGAACCGATTGAATCAGTGATGCCCCATCTATGCACCCTCTCGGCGGTTCCCCGGCCAAAGAACTCGACATGCATATCACAACTGGATACAATGCTTCTATCCAAACGCAAGAACTCACAACCTCAGTATGACCATACTTAGTCCAACCATCTGAGTAAATCTAAACTTCGCTGAGGATCCTTTTCATCGAAAATGTGTCCAGCCATAACAGGGAGTCTCGTCGCTAATGAAAAAGGAAAGTGTTCGACTATCTGAAAAGTTTGCTCCAAGAGGATCAACTTAGGCGCCTCCGGATGTCAAGAGAAGCCTACTTATAACACGTATTGAAAGACGACCCTTATTAGCTCTGATGGACACAGACGAGCTAGCAAGAGTGTAGTTTCGAGTTCTACCTCTCTAAGCTCAATAATTCACTTTAGATGTAGACAAAGGTGATGCACCAATCATCCGATCGTTAAACAACGTTTTTATCAATTGAAGACCCTTAAACCACTGATTGGTGAAATCGAATAAGAATTGGAGTAAATGGATGGTAGACAAGTATCTGCAGGCTTGAATGCATTGATCATATTTACAAGTCTTAGTCTTGGCCAGTTCCGGTTTGGACCGATATCTCTGCCTTATGGTTATATTTCGATCACCATTTTCTCAACGGCATTTTAGTAATGTATCGATACTTTTTCTGCCTAAAAAACACTTGAGCCCTTAGTTCCATCCATCTGAGAGAGGTAGTATGAGTTCTAGTTCGAATATTTTAGCCCTGGACATGCAAAAGTGGTCGCTATGTTCATTCCAGCCGTTTAAGACGGATTTTCGAGGTGAGGAACAAAGGCAGAATTGGAACCCAGCAGAAAACTGGCGACTTGTAGAAGGCTTGGATTTATTCATCTTCAATTAACTGATTGTCTGGTCACAACTGTTTCTCTGAACCTACCACCGTCAATGAATGAAGTACCCGTATCTCGATAAGGGGGTGACATTCGGCGATACGCACTTCGTAGTCCTTCAACTGCTGAACTCTACCTTTATTATCTTTGCAATTGTGTTGAGCTGTATGTTGGAGGTCCCTTCGTAAATTTGTCCTATCTTAGAATCACGAAGGTACTTTTCAACTGGGTAGTCTCGGGTGAACCCTACCCCGCCCATCCACTCAATGGCTTTGTTTGAGGTCAAGACTGCAACTTCACCAGCATGATACTTTGCCATTGCTGCCTCTTTGACGTAAGGAAGCCCGGCTTCACGTAAACGGGCAGCATTGTAGACTAGGAGACGAGCGGTTTCAATCTTGGTAGCAATCTCGGCAATTTGGTGTTGCATACCCTGGAAGTCGAATATCTTTTGCTTAAACGCAGTACGTTCAAGAGTATATTTTACAGCATGTTCAAAAACGCCCTGGGCTAGGCCTAACATCTGGGCCCCAATGCCGATGCGACCCTCATTCAAAGTTTCGATCGCAATTTTGTATCCTTTGCCAAATTCTCCAATGATGTTACTCGATGGAACGCGAACATCTTCGAAAATGACTGGACATGTGCTAGAGGCTCGGATGCCAAGTTTGTTCTCTGGCCTTCCTAGGCTCAAACCTGGAGTGTCTTTGTCCACTAAAAAGGCAGTGATCCCTTTGTAACCGATAGAAAAATCAGCATTCGCAAATACAATGAACGTACCCGCTTGCTCTGAGTTTGTGATCCAGCACTTGGCTCCGTTGATGACGAAACTATCACCGTCCCTCCTAGCTGAGGTTTTGAGAGAGAACGCATCAGAGCCAGCCTCAGTTTCGGACAATGCGAATGCGCCTATCAAATCCACGGCACATCTTGGAAGGTATTTCTGTCGCTGGTCTTCAGATCCATAGACTGCTAGAGTCTCAGCAAATAGAGTATTATGCACATCCACCATCACGCTTATGGACGGATCGACTTTGGCAAGTTCCTCTATAGCTAAGATGGTGGCAAAATAAGTTGCACCGGCACCATCATACTTGGGATCAACGCTTATGTTCATCAGACCGTTTTCAAACAGTGTTCTAACCACGTCTGGGTGCATCTTCGATTTTTCATCCATATCTCTGACCATCGGTGCGAACTTTTCTCGGGACAGCTTTGAGACAGCTTCCCTCATGGCCAATTCTTCGTCGCTGAACATAGTAAGTGGCGTGGGCTTATTTGCCGTAGTTGCTACACCTGGCTTCAATGTTGACATCAACCTTGTTGTTGGACAGTGAGATACGCCAGACTTGGTCAGTCTTGAGGCTAATGACAAAAACTTCATCCTTTTGCTGTATATTGATGGAAACTCGAGTGACAAATCATTCGTCAGTACCCATATCAGATAGGAGAGTTCACTTCAGGTTACTGTCAGGCCTGCAGGGCTTTGTTTGTCGGTCACAAGTGACAAATAGAGAGGTTGCCGGGAGTATCTGTTCCTGGTTTCTCAGAACGATTCAAAACACCATATGGATCCAATCAATTTATAAGCGGACAGAAATCTGGACGGCGAATTGTGATAGCCGATATAAATTCGAAACCAAGAGTAGATATCGAATCACAATTATTCTATAATACGAATAGTTAAAGTTCGGACATTCATGGGGAATTTTTTGTATACCCGAATCGGGAATCCCGATTCTAATATGAACTTATAGCCCGAAATTCTTAGATTTGCACCCTAGAAAGTTCTTGTTGGGCTTAGACGCGATTCCCTCAAATTATTTTGTTCGCTTCATTTCAACATCGTCTGAGAAAACAGGGAACCCTGTCTCGTCTACGGACGAAAATCTGGGGAGTGAGTAATTTGTGAAAGGTAATCGTACCTCTGATGACTGTCATTATCGCGCAACATATTGCTAGTTTTCTTGCTCACAGGCGCATTATTATATCTATTTGTTATCTTTTAGTTGTTATTTATATAATTCAATTTAGATTGATACCGATCGGAAATGGCCTGGAACGATCCGCCCAGTTTTAGCTACCAGCAATTGACTAATCCTGGTAGAAAATTCAAGCACCGATACGTATCGAATGATACAAAATTGGGTCAGCCCCAATTGCAGCATAGTCAGCAGTCGCTGGAATCTCAGCCAAATTCAAGTCTTTTGCAAAACCAACAATTCCAGCAACAAGACCAATATGACTTTCGGAACCTCGACCCTAGACCATTGCAGCAATCCAACTATGGTGAGCCGAATCGCACCATGAATAATCTCGTTTTAGGCACGAATAGTTTTTATAATAACGGTCCTAATCATGACCAAATGTTACCAACGTCACCGCCAACGTCATTCCCTTCTCAGCCAACTGTGTACTCGCATCAAAAATAATCAAAATAATAAATAAAACGTTTTTATTCTAATATAAAAACTTTGACGGTTTTTGAACTCGGCTATCCAGATTCAAAAAGCTAATTATTTGCCCAAGACTTGGCTAGATACTTCGCATCATACCAGATATCGATATGTATTGTGAATTTTGTGATGCCAATCTCTATGATCTTGCTAAAGCAAGACGGCATATGTTGACAGTGGATCACATTCGAAACAAGAGGAGTTACGATCTATCAACATCAAAATTTGCCGACAGGATGCGCCAATCTGCAATTCATCCAAGAGATTTCACAGAATTAACAAAACTACTCAATCTCCATTCAAGAAAGGATGTATCTGCTCTAGCCGAGCTGGACTTTTTTCGGATAAACTCTAAATCGACTCTGGAAATTGCTCGAACTCTCATACCAACTCTTCTGGACCATATTAATGATTACTATGTAAACTCTCTGCCACCACAGATGAGACAACCATTCCTAGACGCAATTAAGAATCTCTCAGAGTGACCCAGACTGTGTCTTTCACTATCCGATTGTTCAATTCTGTTTGTTAACTATTCACTCGAAGGCCACGAGGTCGAATAGGTCCAATTGGCTATACGACTCTGTTGGACTCTCATCGAGTTGTTCGCAATCCAAGAGGTGTCGATGAGATGAAAAGCTAAATTGTTGAATACATCTGAGTGCTTAAACGCTCCATCATCGACGGTCAGTTCGACTAACGCATTCGCTGATTCTTTGGAATGGAAGGTTGAACTTGATCCCTTTTCCTTCTGCCTTCTATTGGGCTGTCTGATATCATCGCTGAAACTGTGAACTAAGGTATACATGTAAGGCAGCTGCTGTTTGCACCTATTTGTGGGCTCGTGGTCAACCATCTCGTGGAAACTGTTACCGAGAATTAGAAGCTTGGTCAAACTGCCGACGTGCCAATTGGCTCCCATCAAGTTGTTGTAGAGGTATTTATCTAGATGGGGCATATAAATTAACACACAGCTGTTAATATCACCAATAGAGTTAAACCGGCGAGCACAATATTCATTGTTCTCTATCAATTTGAATCCAGGATTTGAGAATAAAAGTAGTGTATCCTTGTCCAATTGCTCGAAGCTAGGGTCGAATATCTCTATGAGTGGATGTAAGGGGCCTTCATGTTCAGACAGGTATTCATATATCAGCAGGAGAAGGGCAAGCTGATAGCGGGAGGCAACATCGACTCCATTTGAGAACGAACCGAGTCCGTAACAGATTACCTGTACTATCTTTCTATCGCCCAACTTTTTCAAGCATTCTTTCAAAGTTCTTCTAAATTCTACGTTGAAGAAGCTTGAGTGCCTCAATTCGTTTACATATCGACCAATAATTTTGCCTCTTAACCTCCTTTGATTCAATTGCATGTATCTCGATGCTGCGCTGAATTTCTGTAAGAGTTTAGTCCAATATCTTTTTCCACTCTTCTAGCCGTTGAGTATATTTGGCCAGAAGGCTCTCTCTGGCCCTCAATTTAGTTCTGAGATTTTTGATTTCTTCGCAGCTTTCGCCGCTGTCAGATAACAATAGCTGCTTCTGCAGAAAGAAAACCTCTAATTTCCTAGCTCCCTCGATGAATTTGGTTATGTTTTGCTCGGCACTCGACCTCAGATCGTCCGCTGGAACTGCAAGACAAGCATCGAAGGCCTCTTGTAGCTCATCAACAGCATTCATATTTAGCTTAAGTTCGAATTCATGTATAGTGTAACCAATCGGAGGGTAGAGTGGCCTTTTTGTTTTCTCTTAGCCTCGGACTCCAAGCCTTGTTTTCTCCAGTAAGGAGCGGCGGCGGTGTGAGTGACGTCCACTCTACAGAGTGTTTCGGGCTCTATCTTCCCCATCGTCCAATAGCTATAGAGTGCTAACATCGGCGAGTCTTATATATGGCTCAGTGCCAATCATAGACTGCGCTAATCAATAAAATCGCTTGCCATAGCTCCAAAAGGTACTTGTCAGGCTGCATATTACAGGGAGGCACCTGCTGAAGGTGCGCCATATGCTATAAGTTGAGGTGTTAAACTCGAGGGCGTCGCGTTGAGCTCGTGCATGACTCACGTGCTGGTTATATCAGAGCCCTCAGGCTTGCTGATTGATTAGGCTCTTTTACCTCTCTCGCAAAAGCTACGTTTCACTGATGGTCACTTTCCAGCGGGTCTCTACTCTAGGCCATGCACACGGACATGACCTAGAATAGAACATGATCTAGACCAATGAGACTTTCCGCCTCGAGTCTAAGCCTCAACGGGGAGGGGGCGTCACAGCCACGATCAAGTGACAATATTCAACTCTGCCTTATGCACCCAATCATTGCGTCGCCAGGGTGACTTGATTGTGGGCATGCAAGACAAATATTTGCTTTGGTTTGAACTCTACGGCATCCATCGGCGAGAGATAACTCACGTGGTGGTTGGAGCAGCGAGTGAACCGACAAGGGGGTCGCCTTTTAGGAAATGAGGCCGGAAGTGATGCGAACACGAGATGGCGGTCCCAATTTTTTTGTGACGCAAAGTTCACATAGGATCCGTCAATATGCCAGCAGTTTCGTTCCTAGAGCTTGATTGATATGGCACTTTGGTTTTGCTAAACCACATGCCTGATAATCAACATGGACCCTGTAAGGAGGACAGCCGATCGGGCAAATAACTTAAGGAAGCCCATGGTGACACCTTTGGTTGACGCCAATTGGTTAGCGACGAGATTTTCGTAAAATGCTCTCCTTTTAATCTCTAAACAGCTCAAATTATTGCCTCTATCTCAACTGAGCGCCAGTTGGCCTCAGTTGAGAGAGACGTAAGCCATACGATATGAGAGACTCACCTCATGCGACGTAATCAGTTAGAGATTCCTTGCATCAGAGATCAAGAGAAAAAGAGCCTATCAAGGCTTGCGCTCGAATGAGTTGCCTACTTATATTAAGGCCATGCATTTTGGCTATCTCGCGAGTCGTCCACGTTTCACGAGGACGACAAACCTCTTTAGCAATCTCAAACACAGTTGGTCGGTTTGTCCAACTAAGCGCCCGCGCTTACGTCACTGGCCGGCAATTCCGCCGCTGGCCAGCATATTGAACTTCGGGATCTGAACTTCTAACAGCCACTTCCGACCGTCAGCCGACCCGTTAGCTGACTGACTGACCCAAGTAAACCAAATCGGACTCCACGGTTTTGCTTCAAAGGCACTTTTATCGACTACGTGGCGATATAATTAACCCGGCCGCTGCAAAGCTAACGCTCAAATCAAACAACTATAACGACGCTTGACATCCCTCTTCCCCTCTCTCCTACTCTTTCCATGTTGTGGCCAACCGTTGGCCCATTAGTGATTGTTTACCTTCTGCAACGTCGAGTTTAGGTTGGACCAGAACCTTGTAACTAGACTGCAGATGCCGCAACTGCTCGGTGGGGGCTTTGTTTTTAAGCCTAGGTATGGAGGAAACGCAGCAGGCTTTCCATGGAGGAGCGAGGCCTTGGTGGACATAACTGACCGCGCTACAATTCATCCAGGTAGGATCATCTGCGCTTTTCAGTTCCGATATATGAGCCATATTTTAGTTGCTGTTCCTCGTTGAGCTTCGATCAATACAATAGCTGTCCGCTAGTTCCGTAACAATAGGATGCAGGTGAAACTAATGTAGTGATCGAACCCCAAAGAGCGCCTCCAATTTGAAAGTTTCCCCATCTACTAAAGAGCTCTAGCTTGTAAAAGCAATGAGAAAGTTTAATATTAGCCCTACTCTCTCTCTCCCTTTGGACCAATCGCCGTCCAATCCTGTTTCAATCACATGGTAACGATCAGTTCTAGATCCATTTTCAACCAGACCAAGAGCCGAATGCTGAATAATCTAGATCCCACTTATCTAAAGCGCCAGGCTAATTCCAGTTCGCGGATCTGAATTCAATTCTTAAACTTTTGGTCGGAGGAACCAAGAGTCAACAAATTTGCAGCGCCATAAGGTGAGTTTATTTTAAGTTTATCGCTTTTATTCCCGAATTTAGATGGGAAATGTGATTCGAGAGACCAATTTTTCTGCAACCAAATTTCTCGCTTACATATAATATAGGTTGTTTGCTGGCTTCGCATTTGACTCTTGCATAATCGTGCGCCCCTAAAATGGTTCAAGGCATAACTTGATTGCCTGGTAATCAAATTATCAAGGCAACTTGGGCGCATTGGCTTAATTCGATTAGAGCTTGGTCTCTTCTTTCAGGGGCCAACTTGGCAACAGTGTTGCAACTTACAAGGGCGTTCGCCTACCTACTTGCTGGGCCTAATCACACAAGCTGGCCCAATTTCACCCCAAGCGCCATCCTTAGCTTATCGCAAGTGACTCCGAATGGGTAGCACTGTTAACTACGTGAGTCGTTGGAGTCAAATGTCTTGGTAAGTTACAAAATTTATTGATTGTGGGGGTGTTGGCTCGGCTCTCTGGTTGTGAACCTGGTAGTTTTCATTAATATCTAAAGTTGAATATGCCATATATTCTGGTTAATGCCCAAGCCTCCCCCGAGCAAACAGATCGCCAATAATGGCGACAGCTCGGCAATCATACTTTGAACGCGCCAGTTTTATGAAATCGGCCAGCTGACGCCAAACTAACCGCGCAAAAGGTCTAGCCAGCCATTAGGGGCCCAGTCTGAGCAACAGTCTGCGCCCCCAAGCCGAGCCATTGGAATTGTCTGAAATTGTTTGACCAGTACGTGATTACAAACTGATGCACCTAAAGCCAGCTGGCCGTAAACTTGTCGCCTCCATTTTGATCCGACGAGAGCTTTCCACGTCCGAAGGCCGTGATCACGTCCAACTCACCTGGGTTCAAATTGGTCGTTCATTACTTAATATCGATTTTTTTGCTTAGATACGATAACTTATGCTCCAATGATGAGAAACGCATATCGGGAATAGTCGATGAGCTAGGTATCCCTCCTTCCATAGCTCAACCTGGGTTTGGACAGACAGATTTGAAATTTAAATTTAATCTCATGGTAGTCAACCTAACCCAAAGCCCATGAAGAGCATTCAAAGCATACTAGAGCATTCATGCCGCTAAATTTATATAGCTTTGAGTTATGTTTTCATTGGCGATGACGAAATTAGAGGGTCAGTTAGCGAGACACAACTCAAAACGGTCTGATACCTGAAAGTTTCTGCCGGTTTAAGGATCAAGTTAGACTGGATGAGCCGTGGATCTGGCCTACAATCTCCGTCATCGTTGGTCCAGAGTCGACTAATTTGATTAGCGGGGGCCAGATATCAGGCAGAGAGTGCCTAGTAACATCAACGCACTTCGTACTCAAGCAGAGCCCGATAGCTAGCCCAGGTAAAGCTGAGCAAAACAAGTCTAAAACGAGTCTCGTGTGAGATCCAACCTCCCATCTGACTCCTAGCGCAAGTTGAGTAATCTCGAAATCCACTTCACATCAACCTCATCCTCCAAGCTTGCAGGCTCTAGGCCTATCATCACCTGCAATCGCGGAGGCAGCTCTTGGTCGGCTCAGGGCGCCTGCGCTGTACGACAGAACGAGACCAGAGCTCAGCCAAGCAGAGCGTCTAGCTCTCGCACAAAGGCCGACAGGCCGGACATTCGCTGGCCATGGTCCCGCGAGTTCATTTGATTGTGGGTCTCACTTGAGCCATATTAATAATAAAGAACGAGAGAGAGGGAGAGCGCGAGGAAGATAAAGCGAGTTGGAGACTGGGGGCGACCAAATGAGGCTGTGAGTAGGCGACCCTATGCGCGCGCGTTGGTGTTTCTAGTTGCGCGCTTGTTATTGTTTCCGCGCTCGCAGGTTCCTGTGACCACTGGTCTAAATTATAATCACCTTGTTAAAGCTGAACTCTCATTCAACCCTCAGGCCCACAGTTACAGAGGAACGAGATCAAGATCGTTTCGTCAAATTGGACTGCACCAGACCAAGATGGGTACCTGCTTTGGGTCAAGCACTGTGGGCGCTACCATAAGACCGATTTGCTCAAGGCAGATTGTGAGCATCTCGTCGCTGCTCATAGTGACCATCTCTTTGGCCGCATCCTCCTCCTCTTTGGTAGCAGAACAGCAAACCTCAACACGAACGCTCAGCAAGAGCGACAATCAAGTTCTTCAAACTCAATCAAGGCAACAGCAACAAGATCAACGAGCTGCTCTAGAGGCTGAGCTCAATTCCATTGTGCGACAACATGACTCGCTGGACAATAAGCAGCTGGCAGAGGCTATCATTTCGCGTTTGATGGTCGACAATCTAACTGGTTCGACGCTTTTCAATACAAACAACGACCTTGACGGAGAAATTGTCGGCATTGACACGAGCGAGGTGGATTCAAACGAGTTACTTGGCGACTCGTCCATCAGCCAGCATCCAACTGAGCTCGAGCGGCAAACTAATGCGTTGGCTGGACTGACTGGACCAGAGGCGACGCGATTGAAGAAGTTGCTGAGCTTGTTGCAAAACTACGAGGCTTCTTTGGTTCGCGAGGGCAGCGACGAGCAAGTATATAGCCCATTTCCAGCGCTACCCTCGAGCCAAGCTGCGACAATGAAACGAGCAGCCATCAAGATGGGCAACTATCTCCACCAACAACAACAGCAGCAGCAACAACAACAACATCACCACAATGGCTATGCGACAAACCTCTTCGATTTCGGGCTTGGAAAGCGGCCAGACTCAGGTGTTTCGGGCGGCATCCTGCGTTTTGGAGACTCCTCTCTGGGATTGAACGGTGGTGGCCAGGTGCAGCCGGCGAGTCAGTTTGGCAAGAGGCCCAGTGCTCATCGTTACGACTTTGGACTAGGAAAACGGGTTGCTAGCGTGAGTATTCTACCACAAGTTTACTAACCAAAGCAGATCTGCTCGCTTGCTTACTAACGAATAAAAATCTGGCAGCCCGCATACCCGAGATATGACTTCGGTTTAGGCAAGCGAGCGCCAAGCAGGATAAGATACGACTTTGGGTTGGGCAAATGAAACTATCGTCTTTTCCAACTAGAGACAGTTACAATGATATCGACATCAACGGAGAGAGCGACTTCTGGTCAATGAAGCTAAGATTGGCCACCACTAAAATGGCGACACAAACAGTGACAGCAACGATGACAACGACGATGATGGCGACGACGGCAGTTGCGACAGCTGAGGCGGATGAGATCCATCTAATCGACATCTCAACTGAATGGAAATGAGCTCGACCACACGAGGGATGGATGTGCGGGCGAGCGCTTGCACCTGGTGGCTGGAAGCAACTGGGTACAAATTAGCCAGTTGCGATTAATTTGCGGGCCGATGCAACTGGACAATAGTTTGTCGAGATTCTGATTTAAGGCAGCGGATTGAGTGTCAGACACCTGGCAAGATAAAAAGTGACTAACGAGTTGAAACTCTTCGAATTATAACAAACATATGTCCATGCAAACCTCTCGAATTGTATGAACGGAATGAATGGACCAACTTGAGTTTCGACCTCCCAGAATGAAATGACCAGTGAGTAGAAGGATAAGAGAAACCAGAGTAACGATTGCAAGCCCAGAGCGATTGGCGCAAACTTGACTGTGGCGCGGATTTGCTCCTATAAGGGCGCTTACAACTGCGCAAATGGAGCCAAGGCCCAGGCAGGTTCTTGTCAGAAGAGACTATCTGATGCGAATGCTACGCCCTAAGGCTAGACGTTTCCGTAATTGAGGTGCCGCCGAGCGGTCCAGTTCGACAATATGGAGGAGCTGAACTGAAACCGCTCGCTTCTTTCCCTTTTCTCGACTCCCAACAAACCCTCTCCACCTATCTCCCAACTCTTTTTGACCTGGATAACTGGAGTTGATGATTTTAGTTCGCGTAATTGTTGTTGCTGAAGAGGTATAATGGCATCAATTAAACGAGGTGACTAACAACTGTGGCAGACCAGCCGCTTTCTTTTGGTGACTCTCACCCGACAACCTATCGGAGTAGACATTGAGCAGATTATTGGAACTTTATTTGATTTCTCTGGTCGTGGTTTTGGTCGTTGTTGCGGAGTAACTTTTAACATGATCAAGTGAGCGTGGCATCATGAACATAGGAGAGTGGTCCCCCCCTATGTAACGTCCAATGCAACAAGCCCATCAGAGTCTTGACAAAATAGGCGGCTGATCGAACAGAGCCTTCGCTCGCTCAACAATCTCAAATTTGCCCTCAATCTTAACCTTGCCGGACTCGATTGCGTCGTTAACCTTGAGGATACTGTAAATAAGCAACACAATGTCGTCGTCCTCGATGGTGAAAGTGACGTCGGGCTTTGTTGGCGGCTCGCCCCGTCTAAACATGGGCTTTTGGCCCTCCTTCAAGTCAAGCGAGTAAATGGTGGCCAGTTGCGGCCCCTTGAGGATGTTCACCTGGATGGTTGCGTTTATGGAGTTGACTAAATGTGGCAAGCGCACTATCCTCTGTACAATCTCAATTGCCATCGCCTCACTCTTTAAGCCAGGGATGAGGGTCTCGTTGACCATTATGTCTTGGAGCAGATCTAACTCTGGCGTCTTGCCCTTACGTCTAAGCTCGAACCAAAGCGCGTGGAGCTTTTGGAGCAGCATAATATTGCCCTTGATTTTGAACTTGGACATCATAAAGGCGCGTTGCGGGTTCAACTTGCCCACCATAATTTTGACCCAATCCTCGTCATCCACGGTCAATATAACGTCTGCCTTGATTCCCGGCTTCGGTGTTGACCTGTAAATGTCGCCCTCAATGGATGTCTTTGTATCGCAGGTCCAAGTTGCCGCAATTTTTCCATCCTTAGTGATGTTAAACTGAAACACAACCCTGAGCTTCTTCACATAGTCTGGCTCCTCGCTTATTCTATTCCTTATTACAAGAAACAGTATGTCACATTTCAGACCACTTTGTGGAATGGAGTCAAACAAAGCTTGGTGCGGTGAGGACATTTTAACGGGTTAATATATTTGTTAATCTATATCTTTTTGTCCAGAAAACTCGGACGCAATTTTTACGCGTCGTCTTTGTTGATTCTGAATTCTTGAGATTTGCCCTCAAAAATGGTAACTTATGATTGAGTGTTTAAAACTTTTCACTGAATGTATAACAAAGCTTGCTCATGTGACGGAAATATCATGACTCATCCACTGGACTGTCTGAGTCTTGTTGGTCCTAAAATCTGGTTCGTTTACAAACAGGCCCGGCCAACTGGCGAATATAAATGCGTAGGGACCACTTTCTTGGACTCAATTCTCGAACTGAAAGAGAGAGAGAGAGAGAGGAGCAGCCAACCTGATAGCCGAGCGACTAACGATGGCAATGATGGCATTCCCTCCGTTCAACTGTCCCACAACCATCTTGGCACCGCTACCTCCGCTTGGACGGTATAATAAGAGATGGCAGGAGGGCGGAGAGTTGCCTTGCGAACCATTCTCGTTTGCCGTCTATGCTCTCGGTTGGCAGAGTCGGCGTTGTGGTCGTCGTCGAGAGAAAGAGCGGGCGGGCGGGCAAGTGAGCCGGCCAGCTCGCTAGCGAATAGCTTCGGCTTCGGGCACTTGTTGAGTATGGGCGAACCGTGAAGGCAGCGCTGAGTCGAGTCCAACTGCGAAGCCAGCACGACGCTTGGGGGCGTCGGAAAGTTCGCCTTACTGACCAAGCAATATACCTGCTGCAAGCGGCAGGCGCTCCTGAGCCAAAACTAGTCCCGCTCACTTGCCGCCGTCGCCGTCGCCACCACCTTCACTTGGATTTCCCTCTTAGAAATCTCCCCTCAAGCTAGAAGACTAGCCTCAGCTATCCAGATCCATCTCTAACTAGACTTTAGCGCACGCTAGCAGGAACCTTTGCTCAGCCTGAATTTGATTGGCAACAGGTTGGACTGGCAAAGCCAGCAGAGAGTTGGAAACACTAGCGAGTGAGTCAGTCTCAAGGCCAGCTTAACAACGAATGTTGGTTTATCGGTTTGCGAACATATTTGAGTTCTAAGGTGAAACTCGCCAGTGGTTGGAATAGCAGCCATTGCTTTTTGGTCCTACATTTGTGCTGCTCTGTAAAGGGGCGCAAGTTGTGTGTTTGAATTCCATAACAACTGTCTGATTCCAGCCGGCAAGTGCCGCTATCTGTTCCAGAAAAGCCAACGTTGACAGCTCTGTCGATGTTAGTGGATATAACTGAATATAAATGAACATAATCTGGTCACACTTCTCGCAAACTGGGCTTCCGACGAGAAACGATCATCAAGGTGGAAACTCTTGCAATTGTTGATTAGAAAGTGGCGCATTAGCCAATAGGAAGTCAATGAAAGAAAACAGGATGCAGATGTAATGCAAGATCTCTGAGCGAGATTGAGTCAAATTAAATGTTTATTGGCTGGCTAGACAACCATAGTCAAGAGAGCCATTCTTACATAGAGACCATATTGAGCCTGTCTGAAGTATGCAGCTCGGTTGTCGTCGTCAAATTCTGGACTTATTTCGTCTAATCTTGGGAGCGGGTGCATGACAATCATCTTGGATTTGGCCTTTGTCATTAGGAGTGGAGTTATTTTCAACAAACCTGCGCATCTCTTGTACTCTTCAAGCGACTCAAATCTCTCTCTTTGAATGCGAGTCATGTAAATGACATCGCTATCTTTCACAACGTCGTCCAATGATTCGAAAATGTTGTATGTAACACGTCTTTCCCTCAGAAAGCTACAAACGTCGTCGGGTAGCTCCAATCCTTTGGGAGAGACCAATCTTATTTCGCCTACGTCATAGTTAGTGAGTATTTTGGCCAGCGAGTGAACGGTGCGGCCATTCTTGAGATCTCCAACGAGGGATATTGTAAGATTTGAAACAGTTCCAATCTCTTTTCTAATTGTAAATATATCCAACAAAGCTTGAGTTGGGTGCTCACCGGTTCCATCGCCTGCATTCAACACTGGAACCTCACAAACCTCAGCAGCTCTGGCCACCTTGCCTGGAGTTGGATGACGTAGCACAACTACATGACAGTAGCTGCTCAACACTCGTAGTGTATCCTCTAGTGTCTCTCCCTTTTTAGTAGAGGAAGAGGCATCATCAAATCTCTTCTCGCTACCACCCAGTCGCATCATCGCAGTTGCAAAGGACCATTCAGTTCTCGTGCTAGCCTCGAAAAACACTGTGCCCATAACTTTGCCGCGCATGACTTGTTCTATGGGCCTATTGTTGCGATCGTCTTTCAGGTACCTCTCAGCTAAATTGAACAAGGATCTCAGTAGATTGCGATCGAACATCTCGATAGTGAGCACATGGCATCCACGCAGACTAAGATCGTACTGCAACGGTGCTAATGGATGCTGCTGCTCCTGGACGATGGGCTCCAAAACTGCCGGTGCTGCACTGGACTCGTGCGCTTCTGGTTGCTGCTGGCCTGCTAAAACTATTTCACGTTGCGCAATCAAGTCGCGACCAGTTCCTGGCTCTGCAATCAGCTTATCGTCGACGAAAGCGACCTTACCCCTGAGAGTAACTTTGATAACCTTTCCCCTTACTTGGCGCCCTTGGAAAGGAGTCCACTGGGCGCGAGTGAAGATGGGTTGGTCCCGGCCTATGTGCCAGATGCGACTCATGTCAACTTCGACCGATGTATCAGGCTGGTCTGGAATATTGAAGATGCGCTTTGGATTTGTGTACAACATATCGACTATGCGCTCAACTGTGAGCCTGCGCGTCGGGTGGCTCGAATGAGTCATGTCAAGTAACATGGGCAACATAGTTTCCAATCCTGGGAAGCCGGGTGGAGATGTTTCTTCGAGCTTCTCGCTTAGCAGGTGAGGCGCATGATCTGTAGCGAAGCAATCAATGACATCGAGGTTCTCCCATAAAGCCTCCTGATCTGTGCGCGACATTAAGGCTGGTTTCACAGTGCCTCTCTTGGGGCCAAGGCTTTGTTCATCATCAAAGTCATCGGAGCATAGGAAAAGATGGTGCGGCGCAACTTCACATGTCACCTTGATACCTATGGACTTGGCATGCTTGATCAAAAGTATCTCCTCTTCACTTGAAACATGACAGATATGAACACGCTTGTTGTATCTCTGGGCGAAGAGCAGGACAGCTGCCGCCGTTTTACCCTCGGCGTGAACACATATCGGTATTTGCTCTGGCCAATGAACGAAGTGACCTTCCCAATCCGCCATATTTGACATGCACAATGTTCCAAAAGTTGAATTCAGGTACATTTTCAGGCTGAGAATTGGTTCACAAGTGACCAACGAGGCAAGGTGTTCAGCGTTTGTGGGCGTCGCGCCAATTATCAGGCCGTAATCGCAACGTGCTTTGGCCTTTGCCAAATCCTGCTCTAGCTTGAGGGTCTCGAGGTTGGTTATAGGTGGCAAAGTGTTGGGCATGACTCCGATGAATGTGACACCTCCCGCTAAGGCGGCAGCGGTTGCAGAGTCAAAGTCCTCTTTATGGGTAGCTCCTGGTTCACGAACATGAACGTGGACGTCGATTAAGCCGGGCAATGTGACAATACTGGTAGATGTTAGACAATCCAAGTCACTGACTAGTGGCTGCCGGCCCTCGAAATAACTAAGCGCTTCGATGAGGAGTTTGGCGCATTTTATATCCGAAATCAAAGGCACTGAATGATCAACTGCAAATCGACGAGTTCTGTAGCCAAGCGTCGAAACTCGTCGAGCACCGGCACTTCTTCTGGGTAGATTGATTACTAAGTCAAATTCTTTAGCAGACAGATATGCACCGATCGCATCAATTTCGTCGTGAGTAGTTGATTTGCTTCCTACCTCACCGAACGGCCAATCAATCCAGTGCAATTGAAGGTTGATGCCTGTGCTTTTAGATGCTAATTTAGTGTGATAATAATCCGCAGTTCCTTGCGTAGCGTAAATTTTGTAACCCATCCTGGCGAGATTGATGACACTTGGGATGAACTCCTTCTTCTGACGAATGCTACCGATGGATATCAGAACAATCTTGCGCTCTGGCAATCTGAAGCCGGTGGAGATGAGGGCTTTCAGGTAGGCCTCAAATCTTCCGTCGCCGAAACAAGCTACCTCGCCTGTACTCGCCATCTCAACACCCAACTTAGTATCAGCACCACTAAGACGGCTGAAAGAAAATTGTGGCACTTTGACTCCAACTCGTTTTGTCTTTGCGGCCATCGATGTGTAGTTCGATCGGGGCTGAAGCTGGCCGAAGGCAACATCTATGGGTCGAACTTCCTCTCCCATGATGACCTTGGTAGCTGTTGCAATAAAATCATAATTCAGAGTCTTGGACACAAACGGAAATGAACGGGATGCTCTTAGATTGCACTCGATCACTTTGAGCTGATTGTCTTTCGCTATGAGTTGTATATTGAAGGGGCCGTTGACTTCGAGAGCGAGGGCGATCTGGGAGCAAATCTGACGGATCTGAGCGAGAGTTTCGGAATTAAGATCTTGAGGCGGTGTAACAAGGGTAGCGTCGCCGGAATGGACACCAGCATTCTCAACGTGCTCGCTAACTGCCATGCAAACAAGTTGGCCATATTGGGCCACTCCATCTATGTCGATCTCTTTAGCATCGACGATGAATTTGGAGATGACAACCGGGTGCTTCATGCTGACCTCGATGGCCTGGCTCAGAAACTTCTCCAAGTCTTCGTCGCTATGAGCAACATTCATTGCTGCTCCACTCAAAACATAGGATGGTCTAACAATGCAGGGATACTCTACCTGCCAGCAAAACTCGAATGCGTCCTTAAGGTGAGTCAAGTTCTTCCATACTGGCTGGCTAATACCGTGAGTATCGAGCATACGGCTGAACTTGAAACGGTCCTCAGCATTGTCAATATTCTCTGGAGAGGTTCCGAGTATGGTTGCCTTCTGATGATGTAGTTGCATCGCTATGTTGTTAGGTATCTGACCACCCATAGATAGTACGATTCCTTGAGGTTGCTCTAGGTGGTAAATATCCATCACAGTTTCAAAACTAATCTCGTCGAAATAAAGCTTATCACACTCGTCGAAATCAGTGCTAACGGTTTCAGGGTTGTAATTGAGCATGATCACCTCCTTTCCCATTCTCCTCAATTCTTGAACACACCCAACTGCACAACAGTCGAACTCGACTGAGCTACCTATACGATACACGCCTGAACCAAGAACTAGGATTTGTTGACTGAGCTCTGTTGGCCGGTCGTCTAGGTGTTTCGCTGTCAAGGTGTTAGCTAGGGAAATTCTCTCGGCCAGCTTGGATGTCTTGGGGGGTTTGCTTGGTGAGGGTGACAGCGATTGTGAGATTGAGTGGGTCCTCGTGTTGAATCGGCGTGAACTGGTATCGGGAAGAGATATGTCACTCTCGGTGGCCCGGTAGGTTAGATATAAGTAGTTGGTCCGGGCGGGCCATTCAGCTGAAACAGTATCGACCTGTTTAACATAGGGGATAATGTTATGGAAATCGCAGCGAGCTTTTCTAATTAAAAGCTCATTTCCGCTGACTAATTCGCTGATCTGTCTATCAGAGAAACCTAATTTTTTTGCTCTGAGCAGAATGTCTCTAAAATATGACGAGTGGAGGTCCAATAAAGGAAGCTTTTTCGCTCTAAGTTCGTTCTTGAGGTCAACTATATTCTTCATTTTGTGTAAGAACCATGGATCGATTGCAGTGAGCTTATACAGATATTCAATTGAGAAATCTGACTCCATAGCTGCCGCTAAAACAAAGATCCTCTTGTCTGTAGGGGCCTCCAAACCTCTGATCATGGCGTCGCGATCTTTGCATTTGGAGTAAGCATCGAAACCATTGACACCGTCACCAACCATACGTAAGGCTTTCTGGAAGGCCTCTTCAAATGACCTTCCAATGGCCATAACCTCTCCTACGCTCTTCATTGAGGATCCAATCTCATGTGTTACGCCGGCAAACTTGGTCAGATCCCATCTTGGTATCTTGACCACACAATAATCCAAACTTGGCTCGAAGCAAGCGGTTGTTCTCTTTTCCTCTGAGCTTGTTACGCTGTTGTCTAGCTCAGTGAGAGATTTACCTAAGGCCAATTTTGCAGCAATATAAGCCAATGGGTAGCCGGTTGCTTTGCTCGCGAGGGCGGAGCTACGTGATAGTCTGGGGTTGATCTCAATGACATAAAATTCGCTCGTACGTGGATTTACGGCGTATTGGACGTTGCATTCGCCAATAACACCAAGGTGGCGTACAATCCTTATGGCGACTGAACGCAGGATATTGTATTCATAATCGTTTAGGGTTTGGCTCGGTGCCACTACAATAGATTCACCGGTGTGGATGCCAAGCGGATCGACGTTTTCCATATTGCAAATTGTTGCACAGTTATCATAAATGTCACGCACAACTTCGTACTCAACCTCTTTCCAGCCTTTGAGACTTTTGTCGAGTAAAACTTGTGATGAGTGGACTAGTGCTTTGGTCACTAGATACTTCAGCTCGCGTTCGTCGTGAGCAAACCCAGAACCGAGACCTCCAAGAGCGTAAGCGGCGCGCACCAAAACTGGGTAGCCGAGCTCCTTTTCTGCAGTGGCAATTGCCTCGTTAACTGATGTTACCGCACAAGAGGGGGCCACTTTGACCTTGATCTTCTCCATCATATCACAGAAACGCTTCCGGTCCTCTGAGTTCTTTATCGTCTCGATGGAGGGGCCCAAAATTTGGACATTGTAATCTTTCAATACGTTACTATCTTCGAGTTCGATTCCACAATTTAGCGCAGTTTGTCCACCAAACATGAGCATGAGGCCGTCAGGCCTTTCACGTTTGATTACTTCAGTGACATAGTGGCACGTAACCGGTAATAAGTAGACACGGTCCACAAGAGTGGGTGACGTTTGAACCGTTGCTATGTTTGGATTTATGAGAATTGTGAAGATGTTTTCGCTCTTCAAGGCCTTGATGGCTTGCGAGCCGGAGTAGTCGAATTCTCCCGCTTGACCGATGGATAAGCCACCAGATCCGAGGATCAGTACCTTCTTGATTCCCTCTGGCTTGATGGATTGATTCGAGTTGAGGTGCTCGCGAATTGCGTCTACTTGGTTGAAAGTGTCTGTGCCCTCGAGATGGTTTACAACTGATTTGACAAATATGTCGAACAAGAACTCGGTATCTCGAGGACCGGCATTGTGTTCGGGGTGAAACTGAACGGAGAAGAATGGTTTACTTTTGTGCGCTATACCTTCGTTGGAGCCGTCGTTTTGGTTTACGAACAGCTCAAACCAATTCCTACTCGTTTCCTCGGCAACACTGGTTTTCGTTTCAAGGGCATAGCCATGGTTTTGGGATGTAATCAAGCATCGATTACTACCGACCAGCCGACAGGGTTGGTTATGGCCACGATTACCGAATGGTAACTTGTAAGTTTTGTATCCGGCCGCCAGACCCATGAGCTGGTGGCCAAGACAAATGCCGAAGACAGGTTTGTTGAAGTTGTCCATCTTGAACAAGAGGCGAAGTTGTTCCCTAAGATGTTCGCACTTTTCGGGATCGCCCGGTCCATTGGATAACATCAAACCGTCGAAGGAGTTTATGTTGGCCACAAGATCGTAATCCCAGGGAACTATGCGCACAGAAACGCCGCGTTTTAAGAGACACCTCTCGATGTTAAGCTTAGCTCCACAATCAACAAGTGTGATGCGAGGAAAGTCAACGCCATCGAGCTTGCTAATTCTTTCGGTTTTGGGTGAAACTTCAGCCACCAAGTTGAGTTGCTGCGGATAGTTGTAGAACTTCTCGGCGAGCTCTTGGGCGAATTTGGCCAAAGCTTCGTCCTTCGTCGGTTCGTCTATTCGTACAATCTTGCCGGCAAGAGTTCCATGTGTCCTCAGTTCCTTCGTTAATCTACGAGTGTCGATTCCCTGAAGTCCTGGCCTCTTGTGCTCAAGCATCCAAGAGTCGAGAGATTGGCTTGCATTCCAATGGCTGTGATCTTTGCTCAGCTCGCCGCACACCAAAGCAGCAGCCCAAATTCGATCCGACTCAAACTGCGAGTCCTTTGGAACTCCATAGTTCCCAATCAACGGGTAGGTAAGCACGAGAATCTGACGATGGTATGACGGATCGGTGAGCGACTCACAGTAGCCAACCATCCCAGTTTGGAAGACAACCTCGCCGAGCGTCTCTGCAGAGCTTGTATCGCCGAATAGGACGCCTCTGTAGATTGACCCATTTGCGAGGACCAAGGCACCTTCTTTTGTCATGTTTTGAAGTTAGATTAAAAGGTCTTGTTAGATTGTTGAGTGAAATATTGCAACGCTGTTATAGTTAATAATTAAAAGGCTTGCATGAAACAAGTGAACGTGGACAATGAAAAAGGATCGGACCAGGGAGCTGGTGCGCAACATGACTGAAACGTGTTCAAGAAACCGGTATAGCCGAACACACCGCATCAGATTCTACACCTCTACAATCCGAATGCGCGCCTTGTGTGCCACAAAGTCAATATTTACTCTCCAGGATCAGAAACTTGTTCTCATCAGAATATTCTCCATGAATGTGGTTATATACGCCATTGAGGTGGTGTGCCACGCTCTGCGCTCTCAGACGATAGATCGGCCGGCCAGCCGGCTGCGCGCGAGCGACCCAATGCGCTTGACCCGTGGCCAACCGGCCGCTCGTTCGGCAGGTGGACACATTCTGGCTGTTACCACTACTTGTAACTCTTGTTGCGAAAATTATCCAAGCAGTCGCTCTTAGCCACTGGCATTCAACTCGAGTTATTTCTTCCATGGAAAACCTATCTTTTCGACGCTCCTCGTCGGATCCTCCGATGGCTCATAGTTGGGAACTGTTATATCCAGGCGGTCGGCTAGATCTCTCAAAACAACATCGGCATAGTGATTCAAAACCAAGTCAGCTCTAGAATCCATCTTGGTGGGCTGTAGATTTATGATTACAAGCTTGTTTGATCTGTTTTTCTGTATGCACACCAAATCTTTAGATGGTCTCAATTGGAGGCTTGTGCCAATGCAGATGTGTAACCTATTAAGCTTGCTCTCACGTGTAGCGACTCTCAATTCATTATAAGGAATAGGACTCTCCCAATCGAGTATGGTGTCGCGCAGGTGACCTTTGCAGGCTACGTCATCGCGGGGACATTTTACCGAGGAGCGCTGAAGGCGCATAGTTGGGCTTGGGGAGCCTCTGATAAACCTGGAACGGCATTTGGTGCATTCGTCGAGGTAGAAGTTACCGTGAAGCTCGCTGATGTAGCCTCTCGCTAGATTGGCTTTTAAGAACAGGCCATCTACGTTTTGGCTCACTATATGCTTAACAAAGCCTTGTTGGCATAGTGCTTTAAGGACAAGGTGGCCGAGCGTTGGCCTGGCACTCTCGAACGAGACCGCATGGTGATCCTTCGTCTCAAGCTCTTCCTTAACTATCGAGCCTTGTGATACGTTGGATGCTGAAATCTTTTGCGACTCTATCAACTGGGTCCATACTCCTCTCTTGCCCCTAAAATCAGGGATACCAGCAGCTGTGCTCAACCCAGCGCCCACATGGACCACACACGAACCATTATATTTGCGCAACCAATCTGCAAGGAGAGCTACTTTGTCTCTCAACACATCGGGCTTGTCGTAGATCTGTTTGATTCGCGTGATAAGTTGTGAATTTGAAACAAAGCGAGATAAGTTGGTGGCGGGTTCTTGTTATAACTTGTCAACAAACAGATATAGAGAACTCTAAGTTGGTGACGCAACGTGTCGCTGAGGCAGCGCGTGCTCCATACCCGCAACATCAGCTGATGGTGACAGGTTGATACCTACCTCATCGAGCCCACATATACCTAAATCTTCACAGTGACTTAAGCCGGCAGCATAATCGACTGACATCCCAGCGTGTTGTCACGAAAGCAAGTAATCACAATTTGGAGAAAAATGTGCACCGCGACCGCTTGGGGAACTTGATGGTGATGTTTTAAACTTTGTCCACGGAGCAGCTGTTCACACATCTCAGGTTGCCTATCACTTATCAGCCTCGCAACTTGCGAGTTCACGATAGCTCGATATCTAAATCATAGGTAACGCTCTCCATCGGCGGGCCTGACCTTGATTTTTAGTTAAGTAAGGGATGAATGCAGAGCCGGAGAAATTGCCAATCCTCGGGCCCGTATATTGACAGTAACTCCCCTAATGAATAATTTAGTGCGACGTGATCTCGCAGACTTTTGAGCGCCAACTCGAATTTCAGGGTTCTTCTTCATCTAGAGCTAGGCATGTGAACTCTAAGGTGACTCAGCTCGGCCGCGGACTGATGAGGACGTGCTTGGTTCGGTCTGCTCTCTGAATTAAGGTTCAACTTGCCCACCAGTTGAGTTTGTCTGCTCGTTACTTAGCTTGCCAGACTGTCGCTTGGCTGGCTTCAGAAGGGGGAGGGGATGGAAGATGATTAACGTATGGTGGGGTAGACCGTGGGTTAAGTTGGCGAAGGTAACCGGTTATTCGCCCGAGATGTCTCACATGCATGTTTTCCGCATTTAGACAACCCTTGCATGCGCACTAACGAACGCACAGCACTAACGGGCAGTTCGGCCACTGTCTGGTTCTTCCAAGTGAATTCCCTTGGCTCGATCTTGCTCAGATTTTCAGCGCGCATATACAATGAACCTCACTCACAAGGCTCATCAGAGACGAGACTTTTCTGGCCGGCTTTGGCTAAAGCGCACTAGAGCTCGAGTTACGACACAGTCTTAGTACTTGTTGATTTGGCACTGTTATTGTTGTCGTCTTGCATGACCCATAGCCGAAAGATGAGAAAAAACTACACTTGTTGAGTTCGAAGATCCTGATGGATTTAAGATCCACGAGCGAAATTTTATATATATATTATTCGAAGTCGTCGTCCTCACAGTCTCTGGGGTTAGATTAGTTGGACATAGCTAGATATTGCTATATTTCCAAAAGAAGGTTCGTTAGAAACAAGCACGAAGATGGCATCCACAAAGCTCCTCTATCAGAACGGCAACAATCTCTTGAATAGCGATTGCACGAAAAAACAGCCCCCCTACCAGACCGTTTCCTCTACCAAGCCAATGACCAATGGCTTATCTACAAGCAAGGAATCATCCAGGACCATCGCTAGAGGGGCTGACGAGCAATATGACAGTAACAGTATCAAAACTACTGGTAGCAGCAAGAGCGCGGAGGCATTAGCCGAGGTTCGCAGGCGATTCCTCGAATATGCTGAGAACAATCCAGAGAAGGTCAACGAAAGGGATAAGATCAAGCTAGCAACTGATGACTGGTATCTAAAAAGGTATCTGTTGGCTAGGAATCGTCGAGTGAAGGACACCTTGGATATGCTTATGAAGACGATGGAATGGCGTAACGAATTCGGAGTTCACATATCTGAAGACGCAATGTTTCCATCCGAGTTTTACAAGATTGGTGCTCTGTTTCCATACGAAAATGATAAGAAAGGTAACCTGGTGCTGTTCTTGAGGATTAAGTATCACCGAAAAATCGTTGAAATGGTCGATGTCGAAAAGCACTTTCTTGTACATACCTTCGAGAAGATCGATCGGATCACAAACGGTCAAGGTCTCGTAATCATATTTGATTGTCAGGGTGCTGGATACGCAAATTGCGACGTCGACTTTCTTCAGTTTCTGATCACATGCGCCACGGAGCACGCACCTGTTGGATTGAAGTATATAATTGTATACAAATTACCGTGGGTCATGAACGCATTTTGGAGTCTAGCCAGAAAGCTGCTTCCTGCATATCTGGCGAATAGAGTTAGATTTTGTGATGAAAATACGATCAGAGACTTTATCGAGCCTCAAAATCTGCCGGACTTCATGAATGGATACTGCAAGCGCAACTATCGCTGGATTCCACCAGGTTGTCCGTCAGTCTTCAAATTAGCCAATGCCCATGGTATTACCGATGCTGAGATAGCTAAGATACTGCCTCAATTCCAATCGCTTCTAGACGAGGCTGACGAAGCTCTTGCAAATTCCACCTACGAAGAGCCTCCCGAAAGTATCACTAAATACGTAAACAATCCTGTTACCGCACCAACACTGTTATCAGACCTAGCACTTTGCCATGTTGGTTTTGGATCGCAAGCACAACTGAGACACAGTGAATCTCAAGACGGTGAAAGTAATATCTCTGGAGCTATGAGGAGAACGTCCAGTCGAATGTCGCCCAGCGACGCGACATCGACAATACGAATATTCCCAGACGAGTTTATTGAATTCAATTATGATGCCTACAATGACACCTTCCACGCAACTCTAACCATCCTCAATCCAAGCGACAAGAATTCATTGGCCTTCAAATTGATGTCCAATAGGCCATCCAACTACTCAGTCAAGCCAGCCAGAGGTGTTCTGTCTCCAAACAACTCCTTGACTCTAAGCATCGTCTTACTGAACGAACACAAGACTAGTGACAAGTTTCTCATAGTCGCTCAGCCCATCGAGGGCGAGATCAAGTCCATCTCTAGAGCTCAATTCGAATCACTCTGGTCATCAAACACTTCGACTACAAGCTGCAATAATACTCAAGCAATAGCAAACTCTCACGCAGCTATCAAACTAGGCTCGTATCTAAGAAAAATCGTCACCACACCTGCAATACCCTCCGCAATTAGGAATCCTCAAGTATACGAGCTAGTGTCAACTTGCAGATCGCTAAAGAGGAGGCAGAGTTTATCCATCATAATCAACATCATTCTACTCATCATAGTTGTGAATCTTCTATTTTTTAACTAGACAAAACTTCGGAGTCCAATAAGTAGCGGAGATTGAAATTGAAAATATGATGTGTGAGAGAAAAGCTGTCGCAAATTCAGCGATAGATTACATCTTTATTCGACAGACAAGATTCCGGGTTTCAGGGTGCTTTGCTGAGTCTGCTAGCTATGCCTAACGCACCTGTAGGTATCCTCAACATGTGGGCACCGCTGGCATTCAACTGAGCAACAATAAACGAACCGACAATCGCACTGCTTCTCCACATTGAGACGCTCGCGCTTGATCTTCCAGCCGCACTTCGTGCATAGCCTATCACAAGAGTCCCTCTCGTTGCGGCTGACCTCTGAGCCGTCGGCGCGATGCTTCGAGCGACTACAGTACCTGCCCAGGGTTCCGTTGATGCCCAACTTTGCGTCCTCGTAACAGTAGTCTGGCGAGGGGTCGGCAAAGACTAGCTTGTCTGCGCTGATTGCGGCCAACTCTTTGTTCAAACTCGATATGTTGGTCTCCTCGGCGGACATGGCGCCCACCTTGGCGGCTAGCCGGTATTGTCGCTTCAGGTACTCGCCAACCTTGCTCATGTCTGGCACACTCGTCCAGCAAGTCTTGACTTGACAACTTCCCGACACTCCATGGCACTTGCAAACCTTCTTCATGTTTCGCTTAACCGCAAGCCGGCCAACCTCATAGTTGTGCGCGTTGATCTTACGACTTGCTTCGTCTTGTTTCACATCTTGAGAGTCCAAATATATTTTGGAGACCTTGAATGCAAACTTAACAATCTCGTCACATCCTCTCCACACAAACTTGGTAGATTTGGAGGTTAGATCGACAGCGTGCTCGTTCTCCTCTTGTTCTAGCTGACCATGTTCGCTGTACCTGTGGGCCGCTCTGTCGCTTGGATGCCTATGGTTGAGCTCGCGAACGCTAGAGCCAAGCGCCGCCTGACCCCCACTGACATTCTCAACGGGCTCGGGTATGTGACGGCTCGCAATTGGATTGTTGTGACTACATCCGCAGACTCCTTTCGTGCCAAAACTACACGACCTGGTTAGGGACAAAACCATTCCTGACGCGATGAGGGCATGAGTTAGTCCAAGTTCCTTATTCGAGGGCAGAGGGTTTCTGTCTAGTATATCGAGGAACGCTTTCTTCGGACAATTCCATCTATCCCATTTGAACTTCTCCCTACACTCGTCTAGTGCCTTCTGAACGCCCTCGGCGACAACGTGCCTATACTCATAATAGTCCACCTTTCTCTTGTCGCTCAAGCTGAGCTCCTGTTCATGAAGGTCAGGAGGACCCTCCTCTTTGCCTGCATCCGCGTTCACCAAGTCGGTTGGCGCGCAATGGGCTAGTTCGATAATGCTCAACAAGGTGAGAATAATAAGACTATTGAATTGCATATTGTGGGCTTAAAATTGTTCACCCTCCCCCTATCTTGACCGAAATTTTATTTGAACCCTTGCAGTAGATTGCGCATCTCGCAAAGGATCGAGATAAGGGTTTGAAACTTGATGCGCGCTTGGTTTGGTGGTGGCGTTGATTGATTTGATTGATATCCATACACCAAGGGTTATAGTTGGTGATGATGTCCGCTTTGATGCTATCACTCCAATGCCTTCCCCAGAATTTGCAATCGTTAGTCCTTCTTGCACATCAAGGAGAGCGCACTTCCTCGATGGACGCTGGGCATCCACCTAGCATCAAGAGGAAAGCCGCTGTCGGTTCGCCCCCTCTATCCAAGGATTCACTAAATCAACACAGAAGTATCCATCCAAAGCGAGAAGGCTCTCAATGCCCTCTCATCACTCATGGCCGCGCACTGTCCATGAGAAGGGAATAAAAATTTTGATTTCTAATTATCGTCCATGGAACAGGTAGCGGTTCTTGGTTCCCCTTCACGCTCATCTCGAATCAAGTTGCAACGTTGTGCGAGCCTTTGCCTCCCTTCTCTCTCTCTCTCTCCCTCCCTCTCTTTGTTGGATGCCGCAAGCTTTTTGAAGTGCCACGATCGCCGCTAAGCGGCTGCGCATCGTCAACCTTCCCTCGAGGTCGTCAGTTTGTCTAACGCTAGATCCTCTCGCACCTCCATCGCTGTTTGTCCTCTCGCCACCTCCTTGGCCCTCCTTCCGCTTAGCACTTAAGAGGTCAGGTGAGCTCGGAACCATGACCATGCATTATTGACTCTTAAAGCAAGGGAAACTTAGCCTGAACTCTCGCGCTGCGCGTTCCATCCAAGCGGTCAACTCGAGTTTCAGGGCTTCGAACGAGATTAAGGCTCATAGTGGATCTCTTTAGTTCTTCCAGGATGACACATCCCAGCTTTTGGAGCTCGATTGAGAGCGCGATGAATCTTGGGCGCCGGCGACCTGTTTGATGCACGCACATCTTCTTTGGCTCGAGTTTTCTACGCTTGGTTGCACCGGTTGCACGCACAAGGAGACAAGTCAGAATCGAACTAGCGAAATATACGGAAAGCCTCGTTCTCAAGCGATCGAAAGCTCAACTAGCAGTCCCAAGTTGCACAAGCCAGAAACCAATCTGACCAAATGGAGTCTCAGCAGGCACTCCTAGCCAGAGCCCATTTGTCAATCTTGAAACATCGAGTCCTCTCACTTAGAGACGAACTTGAGGTTGCCCTGAATGAAAAGGAGGCGCTGAACAAGGAGCTAGAGTTCTTCAAGATAAAATGGAATTCGCTCGAGTCCGAGTGTAAGAAGCGAAGAGAGGAGTTGGATACTAGATATGAGGAGGAGAATCAAGAATTTAAGCGGCAGATTAAACTTGCGGAAGAGGTTTTGGAAAGGAAAGAGGAGGAACGAAAAGCTTTGTTGAACTACTTATATGAGTCGAATATATGCGAAAAGACTCCATCCGATCTGAGGCAATTCGATTGGCCCATTCTTACCAAAATGGCGGCTGAAGAGCAGGGGATGGGTTTGTTAGAGGGTCAGCGACAGAAGGCTAGCGTCCTGGCCTCGGTCAATCAGAAAGCTCGCTCTCGTCTTAGTGAAATGTACGATCTGTTTGTTTCGACTGTCGATTCCAAGAATAAAACAATGTCTAAGATGAACGAGATAAAAGAGTATATGAAAACATGGAAGGAAACTAACATTGAGCAAGAAAAGGTGATCGCCAAGATGCAGACTGAAAACGAACGCCTCAACCTGTTGATAAAACAATGTGCCCTCAGTGATGAACCTATCTCAGAATCTGTAACAAGGAATGTCCGTGACAAATGTCACTCCTTCTTGAACAGTACATGCCAAGAAGATTTACTCAGTGGTTTAAAAAAGTATAAAATGCGACAAGACAACATGATCAAACTGCTCAAGCATAAGGAAAACAAATTAGCTCGTGACACAAACCTGCTCGAAGTAGCTAGAGACCAGACTGCAGATCAGATGCAATATTATCTCAATATCATTCAATCAACAAGAGATGAAAATATGATTTCAGGTCTTCCAGATAAGTGATTCAAGAGCAATAGCTATTTATAGAGATAGTCACCCTCCAGAAACAGGTGGTATCATGGCAATGTGATCGTTAGGTTCAAGCGATACCGGCTCACTTGGATCAACAAAACACTCGTTGATTGCCAACATGAAGGATTTGGTTGCGGGCAATTTGATCTTATGTTCGGGTCCGTATCGGCGATGACATCTCTCTAGGAGCAAATCCAACAAGTATACCTTCAACTCCTCGCAGCTGGCCCACTGACGCTCGCCCAATTTTATGTCCGTAGTTGTTTCCTCGGAGAAAGTTTCCCTCAAACTTGCAAAAATAAACAGCCTCACCTCGACCATCTTACTGTTTCAACATCGGGATTTGTCCAATCTAAATGGTTTCGCTAAAAGTGTCATAGTATTAGTAACGTCGATTTATTCGATGCGATTGGCCAATGTTACGCACAAGGAAAACTTCAATATAACTGGAGAACAATAACAGACTTTTTAATGAGTCACCTTAACAGAAACTAGAACAGTTCTCAACCTGGTTCACTCTAGTTTGAGCTGCTAGTTGTTGGAAGTTTTATCACCGCCATCTAACGACTGCTGGCGCCGTCGAGTCCTCGAAAGGGAGCTCCGATCTCTCCTTGATCGTCTTGTTACCCGTCGACCAGTAGAGTTTTGCCGCCTTTGGCTAGATTCTGAGGTTGTCGACAAATCTCTTGGTTGCGCGGGTGTCGTAAGCTCCTGCTGCGGTCCTTGGACTGACATCTCACTTCCGTCCGTTGAAGCAATTGCAAGCAAATCATCACCCTGCAAAGGCTCCTCCGATGCCGGCACATAAACGCTCAACATGCCAGCTCCTTCCTCCCTGACCCTGCTCTCTGAACAATCGTCCCCATCCGTGGCCATCGTGCTATCATTCTGCTCGCCGCCTGATACCCGGGCTTGCTCACAGTTGGGCCGTTGGTCCAGATCGATCATTTGATAGGCTGGACTGTTGCTCTGTTGCGCTATAGCCTCCTCGTATTTAGGTGGTGGATCGAACATCGAGTTCAAAAAGTTTGCCGATGCACAGTCGGCATTGGGATTTTGGGCAGCTGTTACGGCAGCTGCTCGGAGAATGGCTATGGCTGGATGGCTCGGTGATAAAAGCAATTGGGCGGCAGCAGCCGCAGCCGCATGCCTAGACTGCTGGCTGCTAGAGCCCAGAGAGTAGAGATTTGTTTCACCGTTTGCGCCCAACCGGCTTGCATCGGCCGAAACTAGCGCGTGGTTGGTGGAGCTGGGCGACAAGTTTGCGGTCAGATGTTGCACCATCACACCCGTTAAGTCTGGCTGGTAGAGGCTCGTGCTCAAGCCGGCGAAGGGCGGTGAGCAGCTGTCGCTAGAGAAGAGTCTTGCCACCGCTTGGCCTGTTGGATCGAGGTAATGATGGTTAGTTGAACGAGTTGTTGCGATGCCACTTGATTGGCCACTGAAATTCTGGTCGGATCCGCCACTCGAATTAAAGTCCGGATTTCTGAGCGATCTCAGGATGGCTCTGCAATCGTGAATCATCCGCTGGAGGAAGAACCAGGCCACAGTGAACAGGGTGAACAACATAATGGCGCCCATGAATACCTCAAGTGGCGTTTTGATTCTGAACGGATCCGAGCTAGAGCCAGTAGATCCAGTTGAGCCGGTGGAGGCGCCTCCTCTAAAGGGTTGCTCGTAGACGGTTGAATATGGTGAGAGGCCAGAATTGTGCTGCTGCCATCGGCGCGGGTGCAATATTGTAATATCGATCGGTCTGCAGGGCCGAAGTTGGGTTGCCTTGGTGGCGATGATTGTCAGATTTTGGGCCGACAAAACGCTTGACTCGTTGCTACTATCGCCCGCGTTCAAAGCAACCTGAAGCATTTGGTCAGAGATCAAGGATGGCTGCTCCTTAGAGTTGGTGGTTAGAATCAGAGTGTTCCTGTGGCAGGGCAAACAGGTGTGAGTTTCTTGATCAAAATGGAGCCCATCGGCGCAGTCACAGAAGGGCCGCTCGTGAGATTTAGTATCGCAAATGAGGTCGACATTGAAGGCTTGACATTGGTGATCATTTTCGCAATTTTTCATCAGATCCCCAATGGACTGGCACTGGTTAAGCTGGCGGCTTGAAAAGAAACCCGGCCGACAGACGCAGGTTCCCATCTCACAGATTGCGTTCTTGTCCTTGCATCTCTGCTCCTTGTTCTCATCACAAAATTGAACTGATTGTCCATTCGGCAAACGAATAAAGTTTGACTTTCGCCCGCCCAAAGGGAAACCCGAGCTATTTGGGTCTGTGGATGTACTTGCAGTGCTTGAGGAGGTTGGCTCGCCTCCAACCTCCTCAAGCAGATCCTCGGCGAGAGCGGAAAACTGACTTGCCGCAATGGGATTGTCCTGCTCGTCTTGATCCTCCTCGTTGGGTAGGTGTGTTGATCTCGTTTGCGAGGGAAGGTACTGTTGCTCTTGGCCCTGTTGTTGTGCTTCAATCAGGTGAGCAAGCGCAAAAGTTTGGAAGTCTGGCGCTAATTTGATGGGCGCGCTCAGCGCAGCTGAAAAGAAGAGGCATAATAGTTGAAGTAGAGTCGCGAGTCCAAGTTTAGCTTGAAGCTGCACCGACAGCCTGAGCTTGGCCATCGTGGGCTCCATGCGGGGGCGCTTGCTCAACCTGCCCTGGGTTGCACTCTTGTCTTGCTGCCTGGCCCAACTGAGCTTGTTGGTCCGAGGGAGGCTCAATGGAGGCTATGGCCTCTGCATAACTCGGACAGGCGTCTTGTTGGCGCTCGCAGCCAATTTGTCGCGCCCTGAATGAGGAACAGTCGGCGTTTAGGGTTGTAGAGTAGACGGGATTGCTAACTAAGTTTGTTGCTTGCGTCTCCAGAGGCCGCGAGCCAAGAGCTAGACCCTCGATGGCTGCAAGCCCAAAACTAGACTGGTAACCGTAGGCACTTGTCAGCTGTGGTCCCAGATGGAGGCCAGCTGAGTCGGCTGCCGTTAGGCAATTGAACGGTCCAATTGTATGGTATGGATCGTAGGCTAGCAGGTGTTGGCTGGTTAGGATTGGGTTGCTCGTGCTTGTGGCCCTGATTGTTGCTTGGTTTCCGTTTAAGCGCGCCAAATGTCCGGCCCCAAAATGGTTGCCCGCAACAAGGGAGCTCGACTTGTATCTACGGGACTTTTTGTAACTGGTTAGCTTGTGACAGAAGCAGATGATCAATGCTGAGCAGGTTATGACTAATATGAGTTTCATAAGCGCATCTATAATGGAGAAGGTGTCATTTGTAAACAAGAAAAGCATTGTTTTGTTCTCTTGCAATGACCAAAGCCAGCAACAAATCGGCCAATATTGACGCTCTCATCTAGACTAGTGATGCTCAGTTTTGTTCCAACTGCTTGCGATCGAAACAGGCTGATTGGCGGCGGCTCCAAGTCGGCGGTTGTCATGGTACTTGGCCGGCGGCGGGTTGTTTCAGAGTTTGTTGGGCCAAGACAACAACTGGCCCGATGGCTTGCTGTTTGTGGGCTCAGATTTGTTTCACGAGGAGGCAAGAGGCTGGCCGATCCATTCTCTGCGCCGTTTGCTTCAAGCAAGCTGCACTTGGCGAGCGCCAGTTGGCTTGCGCTCAGCAAGTTTTCTTTGTTATTGCAAATCGGAGCGCTCAAGTGGGAGCTGGGGTCCAGCACGAGCAAAGTTGTAAGCCGTCAAAAGGCCCCCCCCCCGCAAAACAGAGGGTGAGCGCGCGTAGGCGCCAATTGAGTTGGCCAAACTCGCCCTCCGTGGGCAGCCTGCTTGGCCTTAGCAAAGGAAGCCAAGGCTAGCAAGAGCGAGCGGATGCTAGGGCCCGTGGTGCGGCAGAATGTGGCTTGGCAAGGCTGTTGGCGCCGCCGCTGCAGCTGCGACGGCAACTGGGGCCAATCCGGCCAAGCGCGAGCGGCCGTCCAACCGACAAACACTTGTCTCGGGAGCTGTTTTAGCGCGCATGGGCGGCCGCCCACGCGCGCGCCCATCCCTCTCGGCTGCATGCGGAAAACTCCACTTTACTCTGGTGGGAATTAGGCCGACTTTGGCCGGCGCGCAGAGGCACCCCTCCAAGTCCACGGCAAGGCCATTGCGATCACTTGCTTCTCGGCCGCTCGGCTTGACTCAAGCAATTAGTGGCGCCGCTGGCATTTTGAGCCTCTCTGACCCTGAGATAAACTAGCTGGAGACGAGCAGTATTACACAAACCTCCGACGATTTTGTTGGAGATCTTGACGCATTGGCGCCTGTTCTGTGCAAGCTATACAGGTTTGGTTGCAGTCTGCAATGACTTGGAGGTCGTGTCAAGAGCCAAGCTGAGCGCGGGGGCCTCTGCAGTAGATCTCTAGCCACGAACTCTCCCTCAATCTGGGTGCGACCCTAGTCCTGGTCGCATTGGCTCCAACCTACCAAAATGGACACACCTGGCCGTCTCTTTGCAATAGCAACTGCGAGGAGATCAGGTGTCTCAAAAGTCAATGAACGAGAGCACAAATATGATTGAAATGCCAATGAATATTCCAATATTTTGGAGCAGTAGGAGCTTGAGCGTCTTCGTTATCGAATCTCGACTTGACTCCTCCAAGCTGGCGCTCAGCTCGCCCATCATATCGACCAGCGCAATGTAGAGGAAAACGCCAGCAGCTAGAGCCGAAATGTAGGAGGCTCCATCGTTAACGTCGCCCAGTATTATGCCAACAGCCATTCCAAAGTAACAGGTGCAAGCGGATAGGAAATTGTAACCAAGCGCCTGGCGGACAGTCATTCCGGATGAGACGAGCACCGCAAAGTCGCCAAGCTCGTGCGGAAACTCCTCGCAAATGACGGCCACTGAGATGCTCACTCCAGAGAGGATTGACTCGGAGAAGGCGGCGCCAATGGAGATGCCGTCGATGAAGTTGTGCAAGCCGTCGCCAAGGATAATCATCCAGGCGACCGTTGAGATGTCCTGCTTTTGGTTGCTGCTAACAAGTCGCCGGCAGCCAGCAAATTGGTCGGCCGTGTCCGAGAATTGGAGCGAGGCTCTAGGCTGGGTGGCTTTGTTTATGTTTGCGGCCTCAAGGCGCCTCTGCGAGTATTTGCTGAGTTGCTGGTTGACAGCGCGCATTTGTTGCAAGCCATCCGCTTCGCTAAAATCGCTGCCGCAATCATCCGAGCTCGAGCCCGAGTTTGAGCCCGACATGTAGGCGTTACTTTCGCCAGCTAACGAGTCCTCCTTGGCCCTACCATTTGAGTTCAGGTTTAAATTTGAGCGGCCCGATAATGAAGAGGAGGAGGCGGAAGGAGAGGAGAGGTGACGAGTTTTGAGGTAAAAGTCGTCGCTTTCGTTGGTATTGGCTCGCAAGGGTCGGCATTGCAGTGGTTGCCTTCTGCGCTGTCGCTTGGTCGCAAACAACTGACGTCTAGTCTTCCTTTTCCTCGCTTTAGCAGCCGTTTTGTCGCCACTAGCCAATCCACTTTTATCCGAAGTGGCAGCAGTTGGGGTTGCGGCGGCTAGCTGAGCGGCCTTTTGTCTGGCCCAATTTAACTTGGCTAAACTCTCATCAGCAACGACGGGTTGCTTGCGTTGCCTTTGCGGAAACTTGACACTTTTAATCGGAATCACAGGCTCGCTTCCAATCGCTCCCATGCTATGAATTTCAATATGCTGATCCTTGGCCTGCGACCGCTTCTTCTGGTGACGACTCTGCTTGACGCAAGCGGAGCCACCACCAAAAAGCCTCCCGCTTGGCCCCGCTCCTCCAGACTCACGCTTGTCCGTTTTGCCCGACGACCTGAGCGGCGTTGGAGGCGCCGGCGTGGAGGAGCAGCTGGCAAATGATTGCGGGTTGGCGAGATTCTTTCTTCCGTTCAAATCCACCTGATAGCTGGCTGGCGCTCGTTGATGGGATCGGGCTTGTCGCCAATCTAGATGGACACTTGGCTGCTGCTGCTGCTGATGGTGCTGGTGCTGGTGATCAAAGTCGGCGTTTGTCGGGGGGATGGAGTTTGAGCTGCGGTTGTTGAAGCGGCGCCTTTTCTTGCGCTGCTGTCTTGTGTCGAGGATGATGCGCATCAGGCGCTCGGATAGGAAGAAGAGGTAGATGCCGAAGAAGATGATGAGAGCCTTCAGGAGGAAGCCCTGATTCAGTGCGCGCTCCTGGAGCTCGAACGCCTGCGGTATTAGGCTGAACAGGGCGCTTCCAACCAAGCTGCCCACCGCGAGCCCCTCGAAGAGGGTCAGGCAGGTGCGGTGCTGCGGCTGGTTGTTGCTGTTGCTATTGCTGTTTGCGCCAACGCGCTGGCCGAGCCGCCAGCCGGCCGCCACGGGCAGCGCAGATCCGTCGCATGCGTCCGAGTCCAGGTTGGATGCTGTTGCGCTGGCGCCCAACAGCGGAGTTATCGACAGGCCAATGAGCGAGCAAAAGCTCACTATTGTGACAAACAGGGTTGCAAAGGCCCATACTGTCACCATTGGCGGCCGATCGTCGCGACGAAAAGTGCACAGGCCGTCGTCGTCGTGGAGCTGGAATAGGATGAGGGGGCAGAGTTTTGCTAGGCTCAGGCTCAACGAGTTGCGCAACGAACTCCTCGCTCTCACTTGCTCGCCGGCAAAAGTTTCCCTCGCACCATCGTCGTCAGCGCCGCCGCCACCAAAACCACTGATGCCGCTCTCGTTCAATCCAAAGGCTTTGCCAGGAAGCGAGCGCCTCTCTCTTCCTACCTGGCCCTTTGCTGGAGGTCGCCAGGGACCGTTGATGAGATCTACCAATTCCTCGGCCGAGTGACAGTTCACTGCAAGCTTGCACAGTTGCACCATCCTCGAGTAGTCGAAATCCGCATCGCTACTCTGGCCGCCAAGCTCGAGGTGGCTCTCATCTCTCTCGGGCATCGTTGGCTCGGTCGTCCTTGTGTCAGCTTGTGAGCTCTCATACTCGATGCTCGAGTGATGCTTCTGCAATTGCCGCTCCTGCTCCTGTTGCCGTCGTTTGAGATTTTTCTCTCGCTCTTTTAGCTCGTATTTGTAAATCATCACCAGATAGTGGCACCTCTCGGACGAGTTTTCACCGCCTGCATCCGTGGATGGAGAGCTCCTAGCCGCACTTCCACTGCTTGCCGACATAGCCCCTCCCGACCTGAGGCTCTCGGCGGCGCCCCCTGCCTCCAGCTTGTCCCCCGGAGACTCTTGCTGCAGTCGAGAGCTGTTCGAGTGGACATCAACCAGCGGCTTGGTGAGATTTAGCGCGCTCGCAAGCGCCTCTAGCTCGTCGAGTTTAAGACGACGCAGGTGCCCGTTGCGAAGATGCGAGATGAACGACTCCAGCATGAGGCTGAGCCGACCCCTAAGGTCAGTGACCGACAAGGGGGCCGCCTTTCCGTGCTGCTTGTGGGCAAGCGCGTTGCCCAAACCGGAGAACCAGCTCGCCTCGAGGAGACCCTCGTCGGTTATGTTGAAGTTGCGAATCGATAGGTAAGTCAGGTGTTCTAAATCCTCCATGCTCTCCAAGTAGATTGCGCCCCTCCCTCTTTGGGGCCTCTTTTGGCTCTGGCTTTGGGATCGCAGTTGCTCTTGTTCCTCCCGCGAGGCCGCCTGGTTCGCGTCCAGCCCGCTGGCTGCGCAGCCTCCCTCCCGTTGCTGGCCGCATGGGCAAATAATCAAACTGAGCGCCAGAACCGATGTCAACGTGGCCAACGATACCAACATGATGGCCTTTGGTTCTGGTTAAATAATGGGCAAAGTTGGCCTACGTTTTGGGTTGCCCGTTGCTCGTGGAGCAATCAGTGCAGACTGCGTGCACTGTTTTGCCGCTCGATTCAGATCAGCAGGACAAGATAAGTGGCTGGTCTACTGCAAGGGGGGCCAGCAGGAGTCTAGTGGGCTCATAAGTGGGTTAGATGGAGCTCAAAGGGAGTTGTTTGTGAGCGAGTGTTGGCTTGTTCGTCGGGCTAGCCGACTGGTGGCCTTCGAGGGCAAGAAAGGCGGCCGAGTTTTGCATTTATCGGCGCGGTTTTGTCAAATTTGTTGTCTCGCTGTTCACCGACCAATTCATTATCACCAAAAACTAGCCAAGTATTGTAGATAAGCCGACGGTGGAACCGCTTCCAAGTGGCTCGTTATCGCGCTTACGATCGCAGCCGCAACCCGGAGCCATCTGCTCCAGTTCACGGATCAACTGGTTGCTCTCTGGGCGCTGCTTGCGTGTTACACAATGCGCCTCATTTTGCGCCACCGCACCAGTCTCGTTGCAGCGGGCAGGTACAAAAAGGCAGGTTCCCACCTTCATCAAGCCGAAGCGTGTGGACGAGTTTCGCTTTGGCGAACGTTCTAATCGGAGTGAATGCTCTCGAGTTTGGAGCCATCGACATGCATTGATGGGCAGCCGCCTTGTCCGCTGTGAGCAAAGTTTCTCAGCACCTTGTAGCAGTTGGAACAACCCATTGAATTCGTCCAACTCGCTTGCGAGACTTTGCTTGGGATTGTTTTGGGCAAAACATGGTTGAGAGAGATTATATAACGTTGCTCGCTCATTATAATGGTATTTAAATTAGCCGGCCGAGAGTAGGGCAATTGGACTCGAGCAGAGCAACACTGCTGCATCGTTGCCGTTGCACCGCACCGCGACGACGATGACGACGATGAAAGACGGAGGACGAGAGACGAAAACCATATCGCCCGCTACTCTTAGCTCCTCCAGCAACATTAATCCAGCTTCCCTCTTCGCGCTCCAACTGTTGGCCTCACTTGTCGCCTATTTAGGTCAACTGGCCGCTGCCAGTGAGAAATCATACCCAACTGGAGCCTAATTGATGGAGCAAAAATGGCCACCGGTCAGCGCGGAGCCGGCCGCCAGCCGGAGCGGCAATGTACGTCACGCTTTCCTGCTCCTCGTCCCACAGCTTTCGCGCTCTCCCGTCCCGGCGCCAGGTAAGCTTTCTGCGCTGATGATATAACTGTCTGTCAGATTGTTGAACACCATTCTGTCGCTGCAATTTGTGTTTGTTCTCATTGTTGCTGTGTAAATAGAATCGCCGCCTGCCAGGGCCGACGGAGGCCCAGCAGTGAGTGTGTGTGTGTGGGTATTTCGGTCTCGGGATCGTATGCTTCAATTAATCACAAACCGGCGACGGCTGAGCCGGGGGAGCCGCTCGTCGTTGTCGTAAAAACAAACAGGTGAAAGGAGTAAAAGTAGTGAGTGTGAGAGAGGGGGCGCCGATTGTCGCCAAGTTTATAATCGGCGCAGCTGCGCAAGATGCTCGCAACGCTCTCGGCCCTCAGCGACCCGCTCAGCTTCCCAGCAGAACATTTGTGGCCATTTTAACTCGCCTGCAACAGGTGAGCTGCGCACAAGAGCGCTCCAGTTGGGCAAAAACTTGCAAAGCCAACAAGTGCCACTCCGAGCAAGCTTCTAACCGGCGAGTTCAGAATTGGATGACAGTTTAGCAAATCAAATTGGTGTGTAAATAGATCCACACCTGATGCAATTGAACAATCGGCCTCTCGCTTGCGTTGGTAGTTGAGTGGCTAGCACTGAACCATTGGCGATCAACTCCGAGTATCTTGAGCCAAGTTGGTACCAGATCGATGAGGATTGAATATGTCGTCGAAAGATTCGAGCAGGAGGCAAGCAGAAGCAAACAATCAACCACAAGGCGGGAGCAAATTTGATGAGAGTCTAATGTTGAAGGGCTGTCGAAACAATTGCAAGCAAGCAAGCGAGTTTAGAAGACTAGAGGGCGCCAAGACGAAAACAATCATTGGCCAAATCCAACTTTTGGCGCCACAAGTGGCGCGAAGAGATCGTCCAAGTCTCGAGCAGAAACAGAGGAAGCAGCAGTTGGGGGAGCAAAATCATGATACAATAAGCATCTCTAGTGACCCGCTGAGAAAACGAAGACGACCGGCGCTTGAACAAAACTCGCTCATCATGTTACTCAACATTATACTTCTATTCACCTACATGCCCAGCTGGCTGAGCCTGGTTAAGGCTCAGCAACCAGCAAACTTGGGCTCCTTGGCCTCGGCTCTCAATGGGCCCTCGCTGGCTGCCGCGGCCCAGCAGCAGCAGCAGCACTTCGATGCGCTGGCCGCACAGTTGTCGGCCGTCAGCCAGCAGCACGCAACCAACCAGCAGCGCCAACAGCAGCAGCAACAACAACAACAACAGGCGGCAAATGCGCCCTCAATGGTGAGCGGAACCTCAACAAGCACCACGGCCTCACCCCAGCAGCAGCAACAGCAACAGCATCAGCAGAACCTGAACGACCTGTCTGCATCGGCCAGTAGCCTGCTGACGAACCAGTACCTGAACTCGCTCACCTCGCGCTCCTTCTACCATCCGAACCACAACTATGTCAGTCCAACCAGCTCCAGCTCGCTCATGGCCTCCGGAACCTCGAGCAGTCCGACCTACGCGAGCCTCTATCCCTCAATGTCGGCCTCAAGCCCATCGTCGGCCACTTCCTCGGCCGCAAACTCAACGCCTAGCCTGCAATCGCTCTCCTCGCACCTCCAGTACGCAAACCACCAGTACCCGACTGGCTCGTCCTCCCTCTCCTCCTCTGGCTCTGGTTCAACTTCAGCGGGACAGTCGGGCGGAGGGAGCGGCTCAAACTCGGCAACCTCAGCTGCTGCTACCGCGGCGGCAGTCGCCCAATCGGCAGCCCTAGCAAATCTCCTCTACCCTGGTCTTGCGGGCCCCCTAGCAACACAGGGCTCAGCTCTCGGGCCGAGTGCCTTTCCGCCGCTCTACGGCTCCTCGGCTAGCTCGAGTCCCTTGCTCGCCCAGTCGCCACTCTATGCCGGCTACTCTGCACCAACCACACCCATTGGCCGCCAAGCCGCCTCCATGAGCCCCTACAGCTCCTTTGGCTCGCCCCTCAGCGCCTACTACTCCAAGTATACCTCGCCCAGTTACCTCGCAGCTCTGCAATCGTACAGCTCGCCCTATTACGCAACCGGCCCAGGAGGAACAGGCGGCGGCTCGCCGGCAGTGGCCGACTCGGGCGCCGAGTATGGGGCTCTAATGCGCAGTCCAAGCGCCTACAGCTCGAACCCATACGCGGCCTTGTACGCGCGTGCTTACGGCTCCTCAGCGCTTGACTCGAGCGCAACCTCTCCCTATGCCGCCCTCTACGGCGGCCTCTCATCATCGCCCGGCTTCGGCTCCTATGGCTCTTACCTCACAAGCGGCTCCTCGCCCTACTCGTCACTTTACTCCTCACTCTATGGCGCTGGCGGCTCGGCGGCCAGCTCGGCCGCTGCCTCGCCCTATTCAGCCTACACCTCGGACTCGCTCTACGGGGCCAGCAGTGGCGGCGGCGGCTCGCCATACTCCTCGGCCTCGTCGCTCTACTCCTCCTCCTCCTATGGCTCACCAAGCGCCACCTACGGATCCGCAAGCTCGCCCTACTCCTCCTTCTACTCCTCCCTCTACTCGCCCTATCTGTCCGCCTCTGGAGCAAACTCTGGCGCTGGCGGCGGCGCTGGCACAAGCCTGCTCGGCTCAGGTAGCCCAAGGATAAGTATCTCGCCCCTGTTTGGATCAGGCTCGCATTCCTATTACAGCTACCTGAGCCCCTACGGCTCGGGCGCCTACGGGGGCGGCGCCGGTGGCGCTGGTTCGGGCGGCCTCAAGTCCAGCCTAATGGGCTCGGCCTCGAGCCTTTGGGGCGGCAAGTTGGGACTCGGGCTCGGGCTTGCCGGCCTCAGTCTCCTTGGTTGATTTGGTTGCAATTTGAGCATGTTCAGCGTTGGAGCCAATCAGGGCGCAACTCGGCCGGCAAATTAGACTGCTGGATTGGATACGAAGCGGAAGCAAGAGCGGAAACGAGCTGGCGCCAGCAACAGCAAGCGGAGGCGAGACAGACTGGCGGGCGCACGCAATTTGGGGCGCAGGAGTCAGGGGAGGCGGGCGGGCGGTTGGTTTGGTTGGCGGGCAAAAGTGGCGTTCGCGGCCGCCAAGCTCACCTGGGCGCGTACGCACCTGCTGTTTGACAGTCTCGTTAAGCAACGGCTTGCGGGCCTCAATCTATCATCATTGTTGGCGCTTTGGCGGCTGCGCGCAGATGCCGCGCTCGTTTTCTCGGATGTTGTTATTATAACTAGCTGGCCTCATTTGAGCTGGCATCGCGTGAGCCACTAAAGCATCGAGATTGGCTGGCCTGCAAGCAAAACGTCCTCGCGACTGAACAGTCTCGACTCAAACGAAGTAGGGCGACTGTTGCTTGCTTGCTTGCTTGCTTGTCGCACGGAGGCCATGCGTCCACTCGGCGGAGTGCACTTTTATCAAACTTGAGCCCAAGTTTCAATAACTACTCTTTGTAACTCTTTATTCGAATAAACGCTCGTTGGTCAACGAGAAGGAAAAGCTCTCTCTCTCTCTCGCTCTCTGCCTTTACCTCCACTCTTCCTCGTTGTCTTCCTCCAAACTTGCAGCCAGTTGGCAACTCCCTTCTGGCCCCCAAAGGGCAAACACTGTCCACTGTCGAGTGGAATCGGCGAGCTTGGCCAATCTCTAATCATGTGCGGCACTCGATCGGGGTTGCAACCAAAGCGAGCTAGCTCACTGGAGGCGCAACTCAGCAGCCTGGGGAGCCGAATCCAATCAAAGGGCTGAAGTTCGGGCTCGGGATCTGCCGCTGGACGGTATTGTGTCGGCCAAGGTTTGGGGCAAGCAGGTTGAGAAGCAGGCGACGAGCAGGTGCCAATTCAAGCGCTCGAACAGTTTCCTTTTATCTCGAGCTCGCTCTCTACGGCCGGCGCTCGTTTGTCCGTCTGCGGCGGCGCCTCCGCCCCTCTCGTTGTTCGTCTGCAATCTGATCGAGTTTTGCTTGTCCCTCTTCGAGGCCGGCCACTTGCTTGGCCGCTCCTGCTCCTGCTCTCGCTCGCCCCTCGCAACTCGCTGGACGCTCTGGTTCTGATCAAGGTGGAATTTTTCGTTTATTTGGACTGCCGCCTCTCTGACCAGCCGCTTGCTTGCCACGTCCACCTGGCCGACGCATGTTTCCCTCTGCGCTTCCCTCCTGGCGGCCTCTTGACTTTCGTAGCTGGCGCCCGTGTAAAATTGGGCCAACTTTTGTGCGTTCCTCGCCTCTTGGCGCTCTTGGGACAGCTCGCTAGCCTTGGCAACTATCTGTTTCACGTACTCGAGGGCGAAGGCCCTCAGCTCCTGGAATCTCTTATCTTGTACCTTCTGGCGCAACTGCTGCTGCTGCTGACTCTCCGCTGGCGCAAATCTCTCTGGCCTGAGCTCAGCTCGAGCCTCCTCCGCCTCCATTCTCATGCTTTCCGCCCAAACTGATCAACTCTAGCCCACCTGTCCCATCCTAAATGAGGCCTCCATCTTCCTCCAAGAAATCGTCGCTCAACGAAGAGGGAGTTTGGAAGCTGCTGCATGCAACGAGGGCGCCAACACGCAGACTGAGCTCGCAAGCGGACTGGCTGCGACTAGTGGCCCAAGCGAGCGAGCGAGCAAATTTGCTGCCCAAGCAAAGCCGATTCCCATGGAGGCGCCATCGAGTGCGCACTCGCAGCTAGGCGCAAGTCGCGCACTGCGCTAGGTGACGGCCCGCCTCGCGCCGCCAACCTTCCAACCTCAGAGCTCTGATTCGATTACCGTTTTGGCTGGGCGCCGTTTGCCGCCCAACAAGCGGCCGGGCCGCCCACCAATTCCATCAATCTCTGTCCGCCCGTTCAAGCCGCAATCCGCCATCCTCTGGCGCTCGTCCCGTTTCGCTCGCGCCCTCTGAGCTCAGCCGGCCCACTGTCAGCAAGGAAGCGCCCGTCGCAAACCAGTTGGTTTGCGCGAGTTGGGCACCAAACTGGCGGAAATTTGTTTACTCATTTGATTATTCCAACCGCCGGCAACGCTAAGCCCGCCGAGGCCGGCTCGTTTTGGTGGCGGCCACCGCCGGGCTTCTGGTTCACTCACATGGGCGAGTGTCACCCCGCGCCTCGTAGGAGAATTATTGGGCGCCAGGCGAGTGTTGGCACATCATTGGCGGCCCATTTTAGCCGTCATCATCTCGAGGGCCCATTGAGTTGGAGCGCGGCTCTGATTTTGATGTATGAGCTTGGGGCAAGCGAGGCATTGCAATCTAAGCGGGCGCGCAACCTTGAGGTTTGGCCTAGGCTGGCCAATAAAGCTGGCGGCCACCATACGCGATCCGGCCAGTCTTGGCGCGAGCACGTAGCAAGCAAGTCCATTTGGCCCTCTAACTCTCTTAGTCAGTGGCCGGCTCACAGTGTTGACACGTAGAGCTGTCGCGTTATCTCGGGCGCCCTTGCCCTGCTGCGCCAACCCGATGAATGGAAGGCCGGACGGAAATGGCCAACACTCTGGCGCAGCTTCCAGTGCGCGATTTGGACGGGGCGCAAGTGGTTTTATGCCGGCCGCCCCCTCGGTCGCCGCCGCCGCCCCCCCCCGCCGGTTGCTTGTCGGCACCAAACGTGGGCCGCCCAAAAAGGAGCCCGTCACGTCGCTCTGAGCTCGAGTTGGCCGAGATTAGAGGCCTCGAGCCAAACAACAATTAGCTTGACTTTAATGTCGCAACATAATTCCCTCAATTCTAACACGCCTAAACATGCGCCTCTGGCCCAAGCGGCTTGTCGCGCGCTAGGATCAGAGTCGATCGAGCGCCCTCTCCTAGGACTCGCCCTGTCTGACGAGCCTTGGAGCCTGAACTCGGGGAGTGAGGTATCACAGCTCATTGCCTGTTGGCCCAGTGGCCATGGCCGCGCTCTAGCCGAATGAGATGGGACAGGAGCGCGAACGATGATCGGTCTTGGAGTGAGACATCGCCCGCAAAGAGCAGACGAAAGGAGGGCGCTTCCTCTGGGCGGCCCGCCAGACAGGCAACGATGGCAATTTGGATGACGAGGCCATAAATTAGATTGCCTAAGCTCGGCGGGGGCGAGATCATGAGCAGCCGCGCGCTGGCTCCCAGTTGCCCTTTGTTTTCCGCCTCTTAGCGCCACCATCGGGGCCTCTAAGCTAGCCGGCCTAGAGACATCAATCTCAGTTAAACAAGCTTCTCTCGGCCTGAAAATCGCAGAGCACCCCTTCGATGGCTGCTCTGCTTGGCCGCCCGAACTGTGGCCACCAGCTGGCCGCGGCCAGAGCGACTGGCGCGCTGCCCGATTGGCGGATATTGTGCCCAATCTCCGCCCCCTCGCCACTGGCTCTGCTAGCTCGCTTCCAGCAATGGAACCAGTTCAGTAGCCTGCTTGGCATTGCTATGACGACTTTGCGCTGAGAGCGGGCCTCCACTCTGGCCACTGGAGCCTCTCATGGAAACAAATAGGCTTCAAAGTTTGCCCCAGGACATGTAATGAGAAATCCCTCTCTCAACTCTTCGGGGAGACCAAACCAAACCAGACCAAACCAACTGGCCGCTCCAACATTGATCGCTGCCGGCTAAGCCCCAGTGGCTCAATGAATTTCGAGACTGATTTTACTGTCGATTTCGTTCACTTTTGTTGCGGCTCAAATTGAACGGAAGTGGCGATCGTTTGGGCGAAGAAAACAGCCTTCTCTCAATATTTCACATGAGCGAGTCTTTGCGCTCAACTCGAGCCTCATCGTCGCTTCCTCGGACAACCCCGGCAAAACCTTTGACGCGCAAGCTTTGCGCCGCCATTCTCGCCGCTCTTGGCGCTCGAATGGCGACGACAAATTAAAGCCGCCTAAGCTGAGCTCTCCTCTCCGTTGGTTGCCAAGAGGCTTCCCCGACGGACGCATAGGAAGCACATATTAAAACTTGCAAACCAAGCGAAATCGGCCAGCTCCAGTTCCGCTCGCTCGGTTGGCTCAGTTTGCCAAGCTGTTGTTGAGAACCAAGCGGCAGGCTGCTGCTCGGCTCCAACCAAAGGGAGCCTCTCTTATGAAGCTTTGGCGCAAGGAAGAGGAGGAGTCCCCAGTTCAGGTGCTTGCGAGTGTTTGTCATAAAAGTCGCGCGCTCAAGGTTGGCCGAAGTGTTCAGGACAGGGACGGTGCAAACCGTAGTCAATTGTCGTCTCCTAGATCCATCAATTTACTCTCAACACGCAGCCAGCCAGGGAAGCTGAATCCTAACGAGCACCCGACGCCAAGGTAGGGTCGGCATTTGTCAGGTTTGGCCAGCGGCAAGTGGCTGGCCAAATGGGAGTTGCAAAGCGAACACAAGCCAACACCCACACATATACTTGTAATCTAGGCCAACGCTGAGGCCTCCTTTGTATTGAGGCGAGTGCGAGCGCGCGCTAGATACACACAAACAATGCCACCAATGGTGACGTCCGTCGGCCGCGCTCTTGCGCAGCCCGTCCATCGTCTTCACGCTCAATCAGTCTAGCAAGCCAACGTTGTTGGGCCGACCAAGTTGTTGGATGACGGGCGAGCAAGAGCTATAACTGGAGCGAGAAAAGTTGGAAGATCAGCCTGTCGGATGGGCGGAAAATTTGGAGAGTTGCTTTCGGTGGCCGAGGCGAGTCTCTGCTGCTTCCACTGCAACCTCCTGAGGCCTCCTTGGTGCAGCTAATCGCCCACCAGCCCACTTAACCTGGCGACTGAGCGTCTCGTACGATTTTCTCGCTTCACTGGCCGCCGTAGCGAAGACAGTCGCCTCAGCGGCCATACAATTCAAGGCTGCATCGAGCCGGCTCAACTCGGCGCGCTTGCAAGCGAGCAGAGGCCCTTGATGGCCGGAATCACTCTCGCCGGCACCTGAGTGAAGCCTGAGCTCTAACTTGAGATGGGGGCACAAACTGTGGCCCAATTTGGCCGATTCATTCCACTTGCTCTCGGCTGAAATTGAAGCCAGTGTTGTTTCAGTCAAGCTCTCGGCCAGAGAGTCGTGGCTAGAACTGAAAGGAGTCTGGCTGTCTCAGTTGAATTCGAGCCTGAGGAAGAGGGAGGGGAATGCCTACAAATATCTGAAACGATCAAAAGAGGCGCCAAACTCAAACGTTGGCCCATAGACCAGCCACGCTTGGGGCGACTAGATTGGAGCCGCTAGCAGGTACAGGTGGTGACGAGGGATTCTTGAGATCCTCGGGCTAACTGATGGCCGGGAAAAGTATAATCAAGAGTGGCGCCAATCGTTGGAATGGAGCTTGAATTGGGTGGAGAAATTGATTTGGGGAGAAAATGGAGCTTTGATTGGCTGATTGATCGTCGTTGTAATTGGGGCCTCAGATTCGAGCCTCTCGAATGTGCAGGCCCGAAAGCGAGCAGACGAAATTGAGCGCCCAACTGCTAGCATGCTGGACCGAGCCGAAAAGAAGGCCAATCTTTGCACCAGGTGATCCGAAGATGCGACGGATCTGCTCGCAAACCCGAGTTGAGCTTGCATGTCCTTGCCTAACACACAATCCTATCGCCACGAGGACCCCTCTTTGCTGTGGACTCGAGCTTGTGACGGGAATAATTGGCCAGATCCCCGCTATCTGTTTCACATTTGGCCGTCCTTATCAGCCACCGCGCCAGCCAGCCGGCAGCTAGGAGCAAACAGCGTTTGCTCAGGCGCTGAAATGCAACGTAATTAGACCCTCTAATCACGAATCAGCCTCACTAGTCTGAAATGCTCGTGTGCCACTAAGACCTAGCAAAGTGGTAGGTGCAATTCATATGCGAGATTCGCCCTTCGAAAGAGGCAGCGGCTCTGTAATTAGATGGTCAGACAGCACTTGAGTCTTTCTCGATCGAAACAAGACCAGAGACTCCGATCAGCAACGAGGCCCCGAGTTTTGCATCCTAATTTTGTTGGTTCAATTCAGGTCGCAACAGTGCAGAGGCCTCCATTGGCGTTGCAATGGAGGAGCTTGTTCCTTTGAAGCTCTCCGATGATGGGATGACCGATCAAGCGTAAGCATAGAGGATAAGGCTGAGTCTAGCGAGGAGAGCAGAAGCGGTTCTGAGAATTGGAGCAAACTTCAAACGAAGGAATGGTGCAATCAGCGATGGAACTTTTCAGACTTTTAATTTATTCGATCCTGGTGGCGCGATAAAGGCAGTTGCTCGGTTTTGCAAACAATATCAGTCCACTAATAAAGCCAAAAGGACGACCCAATAGAAGTAGACTTGCGAGAACTCACTTTGGCCACTTCTCTGTTTGGAGATATTCTTCATTCCATTTTGTAGTTATAAATCATTGAGCGGCCAACAAAGGATCTCAGTTTGTTATGTTTAGCCAATTGTTTGGGCAAATTTAATAAAATCCGCCACCATCATGGAGAGACGCCAGGAGTAAAATGAGGCCGCAAACTGGAAGTTACTTTGGCCAGCTTCATGTTCCTCTCCATGAATTGTGGAGCTAGTTTACGCCCGACTGCTATGAGAGCCATCCGAAATGTATTCCAACAAGAATCCCACTGGGCTCAGTTGGCCTTGTTGAGGCCGGATAACCTGTCTGGCGAGCATGGTTAGAATTTGCCGACTGCAAAGGTTAAACATCGAGACCTGTGGCCAAGCGGAGCCTGAACTCTGGCAAAATAACCAGAGGCGATTAGCGAGTCCCTGAGGACGCATAAAAAAGGATATATATGATTCGAGGGGGCAGCCTGCACTTCGAAGGCTGCACTCTGAGGCGCCAAGGTCAGAGACCGGCCAGCTTCCAAAAACTTGATGCCACAAGGTGAGTCCATTGGGTCCAACGCTCGGAATGTGCATCTCAACTCGTGGTTGTCATCGCAGATATGACAAGCGAAATGGCAGGTTGGTTATGCGGCATACCGGCTGATTATGAGGCCCGTAAATAGAGCGACCTTAAGCAAGATATGTCGGTTGCAAGGCTCTGATGGCGATCGAATTCGAGGCATCAGGGCCACAATACTACTGCCGTTGGCACAGCACCAATCAGCTAGCTCTGACCTATCAGTCAGTGGCGCTCATAACCTTTATTTATTGGCCGCGCCCTCCAGTTTACTGGCGCTCACCTGAAAATGTGGTCTATTTACATCCCTTACCTGCAACATTCGGCGCTGCTGCTGCTGTCTTGTTTGGTCAAAAACTGGACCACCAAAAATATGGGACTGCGCTGTCAGTCCGTTTAAAAATGTTCTTTCGCCGCAAAACTACGCGCACCACTCTAGAGGGTCCGCAAGCTCAGTTTTGAAAGCGCAAACCTCTCGTTTTACCTGTCGACCCGGCTCATCCTGACAGTGGATAGAACCAAGCTGAACATGGCGTGCAGTCCCTCTCGCCGCCCTCGTTCCTTTCCGGCGAGTAGCTCGCCCGCGCGCCTCCTGTCCATCCCCACGGCTCGGCTGTTTGGGCACCCCCATTGGCGACACCACTTTTCCGGCTGTATGAATGTTGGCTGAATTCCTCTCTTCCCCCCTCCAAACAACGCTGCCATTATGAGGACTCAGCTTGGGGACGGCTAGACCTCCAGTTTCAGGCGGAACAGCAGCGGGCGAGCTCGCAATTTGCGCCCAGCTCGCAGTTCAAAACGAATCCATTTATTATCAATACTCACAGTTTCGGACATTAAGGTTTATATTACCTGAAAGTGGGGCGAGCCGAAGGCGCGAGGTAATTCAGCCATAGCCGGTTGGTTGAGCCGTGCACGCGTTCGAGTGCCTGTTTTGTCCTGAGTACAAAGGGAGTTCGGCCGAGCAGAGATTGCTCGCCATGCATCATTTACATTAATGCATTCGGATCCATCAGCTTTGAAGAAGGTGCCGTCGACATAGAGCGAATGCTGGACGCGGGTCGACGGACTGGCCGCATCCGCAAAGCGAGTGGCAATTTTAACTTCTGCTCCGGCTCCTGTTTGGTTGGCGGAAGAGCGGCGAGCTCGCATTCGGACGCCAAAATAAAAGGGTTAGCTGGCGAGCCGGCCAGCGCATAGGGCCCGACCAAAAAGGCGAGGCAAGCTATCTTTCTTAAGATGTAGAAGGTCGAGGGAGGAGACTAGAATTCAACGGGATAAAGATCAACTTTCCTCGTACTCATGTTGCTGCCCCTCTGACAATTTAACGAAGCGGTGTTCGTCCTGCATGATGTTGGCGGCCCCGCTTGGTCTGTCTGATCGGACAGAAGGTCGTCTGGGTCGTGCCGAATCCGCTAGTTGCAAGCTATTCCCAATTCCATTATTCCGGAGAAAATGGAACCTAATGCAACATCTCCAGCCATATGAACCGCGGCAAGTATAGACCAAGTGCAAATAAAAAGTAGATTGCTTTTGAGACAACCTTGGCCCGGGGCAGGACCGTGCGGATCTCGGCGCCACTTGACAGGGCATCATTCGTGGACGAGGAGGGCCCAAGAGCGAACTGAGCAGGCTCACCGCAGAGGTGGCGCCATCGAACTTTATAATTCCAAGTTCTGACCCGCTGTAGCGATGAGAAAAAGTTACTCCGATACCGGGAATCGAACCCGGGCCTTTCCGGTGAAAGCGGAAAATCCTAACCACTAGACCATATCGGACTCTTTACGTAAGGGAATATTTTTCGTAATTGAATCCTCTCTCATCGCCGAGTTGCTAGGGCCATGTCAGGGATCTAGTGGGCGCCTGCCAAACATTAATGCTTCGCTGGCCGATGCAATTGATGTAGTGGGATCCAACAACCTCCCTCAAAGGTTTAGGCTGGAGTTTTATCTCGCCAGGTCAGCCATCATGTTCCTTCAAATTAATGCGCAATGAGTTACGTCGTGAGGCTCTATCTACCGTGGACATTGGCTCTTGAGAATCTGCCCTCAAGGCAACTAGCATTTCATGAAATCGACCGAAACCTAACCCCTCAAAGGATCTACCCCACGATCGTTTATTCATTCAACCAACTGGTCAGCCGATACCCTCCTGTAGCATGAACTCGATCAAGGTTAGCTCATCTGTATCATCCAGCGTTGAGCAATCTCAACGTATCGTCACCTGAACTGATCGCTGCAACCTACTCAGATCTCTTTCGACTGAATTGAGGCCATTTAATTCGAGTTAGTTGTTCTGATCGACGGCCATGTTTTGCTGAGTCTTGAGCTCTGAATTTATCACACTATAAGCGACTGCAGGATTTCTGTTCTGTTGACTTTTTAGCGTTGAATTGTTATCAAATTTCTTGCTAGAATTATGTTCTTCTGCTAAAACTTCAGACTTCTGGTAAGAGCTCGGCTTTACAATTGAGATTGTGATTAATTTGTTGATTGGGGCCTCGTACAGTATGTATATGAAATAGGAAATCAGTGTTGAGATCAGAAAAGCTAGACTGAATTCCCGAGCTAAGTTTGACCAGTTCAGGTCAACCAGACCCTCTTGTCTCGATTTCAACAGGATCAATATCACCTCATAATGGATCAAATACGAGGCGAAACAAAGTTTTCCTAGACAATGCCAGATATTGTGAGACACTAGCCTGGCCAAAACCGAGTGCTTTCGGAGATCCGTTATGAGTCTGAGTAAAAAGATGGTGTTTATAAGCGACCAGATCGGTTTGATTGTTGCATTGCTCAAGACGAATATAGTCATATCAGTCTCCTTGGTCGATTCAGGGTCGTCGGTGAATCTTCCGATTGCTGGCAAGATGAATATTAACAGATGCATGAAGAGCACAAACTTGAAAGCGGCTCCCCTCATGTACCAGGGCCAGCGTCGGATTGTTCCGATATCGTACAAGTATAGCAAGCGACCGCCCAGAATTCCGATTGCAACAGGTCCAATTCTATTCCAAACTGTGTTGTAGAATTCGGTGGCAAAGCGCGATATGAGCGGATACACGTGCAATCTCACCTTTGCCATATCGCTTGTTCTAACTGCAGTTTGGGTTGCCAATTGATAGGACATGTTTGCAGTTGAAATGATGATAGCCACGAGTAAGGCGGCAAATCCCAGGCGCTTGTGCCTAAATAGGAGATATAAAACTGGCGGCAGAATGAGCGAGTATTGGGCGTCTACGATTATCGACCAGGCAGGTAGAACGCAGAGAGGTTGCATGGTGCCAAGATTGCCCACGTAGAGGAGCGACTTCCACCAGTGATCGTTGATGCATAGACCCTTTACTGAGTTTCTGTCGGTTCCGTAGTCCCAAATTGGTCCCTCGAACAGATGGACAGTTAGTGTCTTTGCGAACCAAAAGGCTAATATGTAAACAGGCGATAATCTTAATAATCTAAGCGCGCTGATTGAAAGCCAAACCAGTGGACTTGCGAAGGTTCTCTTGTTGAAACGTTTGAATACAAAATAAGCAGTGAGCATACCGCTTATAATGAAGAAGGTGTCGACGAAGTTGAAGAAGGCAATCAGTATTCTGGGATAAATCTCGTTTGATAGCTCAATTGTGTGCTGAATATTGGACAAGTGTTGCATATGGATGAAGACTATGTGCCCAAAGATGACCAGCACGCAGCAGAGACACTTAATCGAGTCCAGCGCGTTAAGGTTGATGCGTAATCGCTTGTTTGAACCGGGCTGGCGCAATAACAATGGCGGCTTCTGGAACTCTCTCAAATTCTCCTTTATCGAGAGGGCCTGCAATACCCTAATTATGGCCGGACTCTCTTTGAGCCGAGCGGAGAAGTTCGACTGACGAGAAGAGTTCGATTCTTGGTCCAAATCGTTGACCCTCCGCTCAGGTTGATTGGCGTTTAGATCAGGAGAAGTTTGTGTCTTGATAAACAGTAGCTGCGCTCCACTTGAAATGATATTCTTTTGCACCTGCGTCTCATCTGACTCATTTTGACTTGGAGACACGAAGCTCGCTCTGAATTGGGTACTTGGCGGCGACTCTACCTGCACTTCAGCTGAGGGCGTCAGGGTTACAGCGGCTGCAGCAGCGGCCGCTGCAGCCGCCATGACGGCCCCGCTATCAACCGATACAGATCTGAGACTTGGGCCAGAGTGCGCGTTCAACTCTGAATGGACAACATGCTCGGCCATCATGATGTTGCGAAGATCTTGCTCGTGGCGCTTGTAGCAAGAGAAGACTGAAGTAGCCACAACTAAGAGGACAAGCCAGCCAGCAACGAGCGAGAGGAAGATGCGTGTGGATGTTGGTAGAGCCCGTATCGGACTGCGGGCGTCAGGTAGGCAGTAGAGGTCGCTCAAATAGATTCTTGACCGAAGGTACTCGGGCATATTGATCCTCATCAAGCGCTCCAGTTGTGTACGATGCTCGACGAAAGAGAGTGTCTCGCAGCTTTCAGGCAAGCACAGGCCAACTTTGTAGGATATAGATGGAACGTAATTGTCCTCTTGAACACTAGGCCAATCAGCATCTCTCGCCTTACCTATACAGTAACGCGTCTTGAGATTCTGAAGCTTGGGCTGCGCTTGCGCGCAATATTTGCCAGTCGATTGACACTCCTCCAAGTCAAACCTATCCATGTCAACATCGATCTTTGTGCACTGGTAGTGGGAGCCAAGCCAATAACCGTGTCCGAAATAGGTGCCAGCCTCTGGTCTTCCGAAAGCATCGAGCAGTGACATTAGGTTGACATGTTGCTCCCCTCTTCTAAACAGGATCCCACTGACATTCAATCTACTCTCGAGCCAGTCCAAATGCTGTGCACACCTATTTGCATCGGCAACTGGCTTCGCCGACAACATAAGATCTTCGTAGCTCGAGTAGTGCCAATAATCGGACTGGAATAAATTGGCGAAATCGAACGCCTTTATCATGTGATAATTCCTACTTTGAGCCGTAACTGTTGATCTGTAAGTTTCATTCGGCGCGTAAATATTCTCGAAATCCATATAGTCACGCGGCTCAATTACCTGGCCAGTGGTCTTGTTGATGAGATAAGGGAAGGTGCCGTTCAGATCAAGAACGCTATTAATGGACGACACCTGCTTTCTAATAAGAATTAAAGCAATTATCAGCCCCACATTTATAATAAATCTTGCCTGGAGTGGCATCTTGAAGTGATTGGTTTTGTTTTCTTAGCCTTCCTAATTAGTTCTGTTAGAGTCTCTTTCCGATCTAAAGTCTATCGATGCTCTTTAGAGACAAACAGTCGATCAATTCGATCCTACAAAAGCTGTAAAATCCGAAATCAAGAACTCGAGGACACTCGAATGACTCGTCGAAACTTTGCTTGTCTTGTCCTGTCTTTGGGCAGCTAGCATATCAGCAGACCAGCCAGCGATCTAGGAAAGCGGATCAACAGGCTTTGTAATTATGTGGGGTCAGGTCTGCTGATCTAGGGGCTAAGTTGGCCAATCTTTGTAACTAGATGACTTGAACTCTCAAGCTTGCGTAACTCCTGCTGGGTCCTCAACTTCGCTTCACTTCAAGAGCTATCATTTTTCTCTTGAATGGTTTTGAGATTGTTAGCGCCCTCAAAAGTTCACCGATATCACTCGACTTTGTCCAATTCAACTTGAATGAGCTAGACTCAAGCATCAACACTCAGCGCCCAGCTCACCTGAAAGCTCGCAAATTTCTCCTTTCTCGTCACTCGATTCACGCGCTGATACCTTATGATCTGATTGCCGATCTTTTACAGAACTAACTCGAGAATTAACGCAATCTTGGAGGCGAAGGGTATCGGATCAACGTTTCAATGACGTCATTCAAGCGCTCGAGTAAATGGGGTTGGTAGGATCTACAGTTCGAATTTTAGTCGGACAGTTTCAGCTCCACACGCTCTCGTCATGCTCCAGTTTCACATCAAGCTAGCGGTTAAGATATGATTTGAGATGACAAACAGTCATTATCGTGGTATCAGAGCCGAGGGATATGCTAGATTTTGACTAGAGGCAATGAAATGGCTCGCTTGGCTGTGTGCTGTTTCTGCGAGTTCTCGATTGATCTAGATTCTTGGCCGCTCACTTTAGCTCTCTAGACCTTGCAACGGATGACAATGACCAGCGACGCATAATTCCGTCCCCTTAAATAGCTAGCTTGGAGGATACGCTCTCGCCTGCTCATCGGCATTGTTGATCTTAGTGTCGGCCTTGCCAGATCATCCTCGACCGGTTGTGATCAAGTTGCACAAAACTGGCGAGCTAAGTGGGAGCTGCGGTAATTTCTTCCGTGGAACCAGTTCATCTTGCGCCCGGTCGCACGACAGCCGGACTAATTGTTTCGCTCGTGCTCAATAAGTAAATGGCTCTCCCCGTCGCCCTACCTTCCTCTATGCTGATCTCCGAAGAATACTTGTGTCTTCCCTTCTGTGAACTTTGGGCAACTCCTGCTCACCAGAGTTCGACAGTCATATGAACATCTAACCATCAAACGAACAATTAGTGCCCATAGCTTTCCGAATTCGAATCTCGACGCAGAGACCTTCACTCTAAGGCTAATTCTTCAAACTAACACCCCTTAACCCGCAAACCAATTCGCCCATGATAGGCGCCAGGTCGGCTCTTAGTATCGAGCGCTCGGAAAGGGAAAAGTAGGTACTTGACATTCTAGCGCCAATCGAATGGAATAAAAGCTAAAAGTTGTTTTAGCCGCCTTCCTGTCGGCTGGATTAGAATAATTACGTTGCACTGCATGCGAAAATGGAGACTCGACTTGTTGGCGCCAACCTTGGCCACATGGAGCCGAGGGCTCAAGACAAGGGGCTAAGTTGCTAACATCGAGAGAGTTTGGTAGTTATTTAGTAGAACAACGTCAAGTTCGGCTCAATGTAAAACTCAAAGCTCGCTTTAGTTTGTGAAACACTTGTGGATTTCAAGTGGCTTGGGGCGGCAGTTGCTCCTGCCACCAAATCACTGGCCAGTCCGCTCGACTGCTGGCTAGTTGGTAACTCAATTCATGTCTGCTGCGGAACCTGACATGGAGCATAACCCAGTCTGCACTTGCGATTGCTCGTCATGACTCATGAGTCCCCATACTGATTGAATATCGAGTCCTCGATCACTCAAAAAATAGACTCCCGTGACTCTTGAGTCTCGCGCAGACTTCAATGGTTATTGCTGATCTTATAGCATATACAAGATGGGTAAAGAGGCGAGCGTGAAGTCAACAATCATGGGTGATGCTGGGAGGAGAGAAGATGCAGAGGAGCCCTCAACCTGGTAATCTATCTCCGAATCGATTAAAATTGCACACTTAGAGCAGGATTGTCCTCGAAAGTATCCTTGTTTACCCATAACGCTCAAGGCACGTAGACCTTTTGTATAATCAACTTGTTTTCTGCGGCCATACGAAGATGGCGACTCGGCATCATGGGGGGAGTATTGAGTCAATTGTTGTGAACCAAGCTGGCCGAAGCTTGAACTAGTTCCATCTTGTTCCTGCCCTCCTCCCAACAGCGAGACAGGCAATAAAATCTGAGCCACAGTATTGAGCTGTCGGCTGGCCTTTGTTGAGCACAGGAGTCAATTGTTTGCATAGCTTTATTGTTGCCGATACTAGTCAAAATGAAGGTCTTCCACCAATCGCGGGATGGTCCTATCTAGCGGTCTTGGTTCTGTCAACATGATTTGAGATGTGATGAACAGTCATTAGTTGATTTTAAAAAGAATGGACAGGTCTCAACTTTGGAAGAGAGATGTAGGTTCACCTTCGGCACCCAACAAATCTTGGAATGTCAGATTGCTGAGTTTTTGACATGGTAACCGATCGCTTTAATTTTGCAGTCCTCGTAGTGTTAAATAGTCTGGTAAATTTGCTTTTTAACAGAATAAGACTGCTAGCCACCGTATATCTATACTAAATACTCACCTCTTGCACTTAGAAATGACTTGATGGTCTTGAGGTAGGAGATTGTGACAGAGCAATGCTATTGTAATATCTAAGTCGTTTTATCCACATTCGGATGTCGTAAACGTGATTTTGAGTGCCTAGTCTGGCGCCACAAGCTCTATGGCACTTGAAATTGGATTCACTCTACATTTACTGTGGTTGATTACTCGCGTTCCATTCCTAAATACAGCCTCATGACATTTGTTTGTCGGTAACATAAACAATACAGACAGACTCTTGACATCCTTCGGACCTCTGAAGCGAAACACATCTCTAACACCACTTGAGATTATGATATTCTTGTTAACCTTCTCGACTAAATTCTGGCCATTACAGATGATGTTCCGCCGCAAGGAGGATCCCAATTGTGATGGACCCCAATTGATCTCTACACAGATTCCTCGATCCTCCAGAGCTTTATAATTCATTTTGAAGAGGCTGTAATCAAGTTTTTGCGATACATCGAGGGTCAGTATGTCGAATTTATCACATTTTGTGATGAGGTACTGGAGCATTGTGGCATTTTGCGGATCTAGCGCCAGTATATCATACTTAGAAGTCTCTTCGCACGTTTCTAGCTTATACAGCTGCTGTGAATCACTAATTTTAACTGTCAATCTTGTGTAGACTTTGAGTTGATTCACAATTGGTACTTCTGGAGGTAAGGGAACTTGGGGAGAGGTATTTTGCAACTCTATTACAACGGAGAGAGCAACTGTATGGAAGCCTAATGCTTTGCAACGGTCAAGTTTGTGCCTTATCATTTGGTTGTTATCCCTCGATCCACAATCTTCTATCACGACATTGAGATCCATTATTTTACAGTTTGGTGCACACAGAGAGTATCTTGTTCAGTTGGCCAGATTTAAACTGTTCTTCCTTCGGTAAGTGTTGAGCCGAGCTTGTTAGCAATGCCTAACGCACCTGTAGGTATCCTCAACATGTGGGCACCGCTGGCATTCAACTGAGCAACAATAAACGAACCGACAATCGCACTGCTTCTCCACATTGAGACGCTCGCGCTTGATCTTCCAGCCGCACTTCGTGCATAGCCTATCACAAGAGTCCCTCTCGTTGCGGCTGACCTCTAAGCCGTCGGACGCTCCTCTTTGCTTGCATCCGCGTTCAACAAGTTGGCGCGCAATAAGCTAGTTCGATAATGCTCAACAAGGTGAGAATAATAAGACTGTCGAATTGCATATTGTGGGCTAAAAACAGATTGATCAAAGCGATTATAACTGGATCCGCAGTTGCTTGGATGATTCAGACGTTAGGATCTACTGCATGCAATTAGAAATTCTCAAGCTTAGCTAGTATCATGGGTCAAAACTCGAATCGCTTCTGAGATCTACACAATCCACCGAATGAGATCAAAAGAGTGCGTCGAGGCGGCAATTGATTCGTGCTATTCATAGATCATGAGGTAATGTATCGCTCTTAAGGCACCTAGAAATGATATAGAGTGAGGCTCAGTTGTGGACGTTTATAGATAAGTGATCACTAATCCGCTTTTGGGTTATGATCTAATTTGTTTCTGTAACATTTAACAATGTAAACGAAATAGGTTATGGCTTCTTTTTCAATGATTGGAAGAGTTCTAAAATGACTCTTGAGTGATTCAGCAAGCTGCATCTTATTCAAACCAGGCCTGGTCTGCACTCTGAAGTGTCTCTTGTACCGTCTCAGCGTATTAACTTGCAACTGTTGGAGGTCGACATCAACACCACCACTACATGATGGGATGTTGTCGCCACCGAAATTGTCAAAGCTACCTCTCATCATAACATCCATCGAATCGGCTTGATTAATATGGGCATTTTGATAGCGACTATAAGCTAATTGAGGTCCTTGTCTGACAGATATATTGTTGAACGGTCCTGTGTGATTATTGTTTAAACGGCTTTGGTTGGACAGTAATTCCTGATTGACACCCATTTGTGAGTTTTGCTGTTGCACTGTAGAAAATTCATTACTTATGGGCTGTGAAGTAAGAGTGTTTGGATTGTTGTTGGCTGTGTAATTTCTAGCGTTCGATTTTGGTGCATCACGTGCAAGCGTAGTTGACTTCTTGGCAACAGTGATAATAGCTTTATGGTGCTCGCAAATATAGGCATGCCTAACTGTAGGGTCTAATGCGAAATTCATCTTCTTTGTACCAACAATTTTTTGAATCCTAGCACTAAATGATGCGTTACCTGCCGCTCGGTCACATCTGACCCCGTTATCCAGCAAACAACATATGTATTTGTTTGGTTCAGACTTGACAGTTACAGGTATGGTAGTAATTGGCAAAACGTGTAAACTAGATGGTGGTCGATTACCTCCCAATGTTGGTTGAACTGATGGTGTCAATTGTTGGTGAGCGGTCATGGGAACGGTAGTGATACTGGGCACTTGCGTCATAGTTGATGCCTGTAATTGGATCGGTGTGGGCTGAGTTGTCGCGAGTGCAACGTGAGGTGCCGAGATGCCCACTGTAGTTGCAACAGGGGCTGTTATGGTGGACACAGTAGAAACTTTAGCTGAAGTTGTATGTTGCGGTATAATAACCAGAGCCGTGGGACCTGCCGTAGTAGGCGCGGCTGATAAGGTGATGGGCTGTACAGGTTGTGGCACCAAACTAACCGGAGCCTGAATAGATGCAGATTGGACTTTAGCCTGGATCTGTGTCGTTTGTGGATAGGGCTGCGAGGCACCGAGAGCAGTGCTTGGAGATTGTAGAATTTGAGTTGATCCTTGAACTTGAGGTTTGATCTGTGTTGTTAGTGCCAACGGCGATTGTTGTGATGGAGAACTCACGGTGGTGGTGATAGATTGAGAGGTACCGGCGTTGTCTAAGGTCGTTGAGTTCAAGACATCACCAGAGGCCGGTTGAGTTTGCGCTGGTATTTGGGGCTGATCGCTGGGTGGTGGCGTGATATCTGGTGGCTTCATTGTGCCGCAGCGTGAGTTGATTATGTCGTTTTATATTATGAAAACTAGCTGAAGCTACCTGCGGCTTCGCATTCCTGAGTTTCAGATTGAAACATGGGTAAAAACATGCCAGGAATAGTGAGCTAACTCTAATGAATTTGTAAGCTTACCTACTATGCTTTTATTTGTATTCAGTCCAAGTTAGATTTCGCGGTTGTGTTTAATTCGCATGGCGAGTTGAAAGCGTTCATTTCTATTTTCTAGCCAAGAGCAGATACATGGACCGGCAGCTGCACTCGGTCAGCGCCACCCGCACGTCTACCGGTGGGCGTAGTAGACCGAAATCTTGCAACTCACCAAGTACGCGCGCTCACAAATATTTCGCAAAGATATAACAAGCTATTCTCGTGTCGGGGGAGAAATAAAATAAAGCTAAAAAGCTAAGTAATCCGAGTTTATTGGCCATTATCGAAGTGTCCGTCGGAGACTCTTAGCAAACACGCTCGAAGCTTCGGAAAGAGTTTCGAACACAAAGATCAGCTGCGAGGAAAGCCTGCCCGCCGGCAGGCGTGTCAGATCCACGGTTTGCAAGAATTAGTGCGCTGGGAGCGAAATCTTTGTGTTGAAAATGGCCAAGAACGGGCGCATCACAGGATCAAAAGCGTGAGAGCCTTTTTTACAAGCAGACAGCTGTATTAGATCGACCGAGCCCCATCATTTCGTCGATCTTGCAAAGATTTGTCCAGCTCTAGACCAGGTGGCCGATTTTATTGGGAACCATACAAGATACAATTCACCCAAACCCGCGTAGACTACCCTAATGGAGTTTATACCTCGACCAGAAGACACAAAGAGAATCGGTATCAAATGGATAAAGTGGCACCTTGCGACGAATCCAACAGTCTTATTGGTCACTGTGCCCTTTCCCATGGTTCTGATGTACTTTGCTTACCGATATATGTGGCACACTCGTGAGATGAACGCTGGCCGTTATATACCAGGCGTCATGTTTGGTTCATATACGATCTGCAGGTCCGACGATTACTTAGCGAAAACGCGCTCTAAAAGATACTGGAACTAGTCATGGAGAAAAGTTAAATTGTTAACGTAGCAAATAAAGTTCTATAACCAGAATCAATCTAAACGCTGTTCTATAGAGCATTGTCGCTGGTTGGTATTAAAACAATCTTTCGCCAAAGGCGAAGTCTTGACGCGGAGGACGAAGGTCGTGGCACGCTTTGAGAGGCTGAGCGACCACTGTTATTGCATGAGACCTCCTATTCATCGCACAGATTTTTGGTTGTAATATACGTATTGGGCCAACGACATTCCCCCATCAAATCAGTAGAAATGCTATCCCTATTGGACATATTCCTCTTAGTATTCAAGTATTCCTGGTTTATCACATTCGTCACATTATCTTATACCGCCACCGGCTGGCAAATCGGCTTCAGCCATCTCTACTTAAAACTTATTGAGGCCATCTTCCACTTTGGCCAGAAGCACATTGAGAAGGCAGAAAGCGAGCACAAGATAACCAGCGCCTCAAACTATGATGATGATGCCGAGGACGATAATGCAGACAGTAACAGTGAGGAGGAGAAGAAGACGAGATCTGAGAGTAGCTCACGAAGCTCGCAACTGGCCTCCAGGCCCGAGAAAGTAAAGAGATTATCGCCAGATGCTCCGCCTGTATTTCTGTTGGGCGATAATTGCGAAAGTCAGCACGAATTCCAGCTAGATGATGCCTGTACCCTAGTAAACAAGGGCATAACTGCAATTATTGATGATCAAGTAACCAAACGTTTCAATACAGAAGAATTAAGATCATGGAACTTGTTGACACGCACCAACATAAGGAACTACCAGTTCATGTCAGTCTTCCTAGGCTTCTCCTGGCTCCTTGGCTTTATAGTGCGTTATCTTATATTACTGCCCCTCCGCATAATGTTCACTTTCACTGGTATTATTTGGCTAATTTGCAGTATGGCTCTCGTTGGTTGCCTGCCAGAGCCCTTGAGGAGCCAGGTGTTTTGGCATGTTAGTCTCATGTCTTTCAGGATGCTCTCGTGCGGTCTGACGGCCACCTTGGAGTTTCATAATCAGCAGTATAGGGCAAAGAAGGGCGACATTTGTGTGGCAAACCATACGTCGCCCATCGACGTGGTTGTGTTAGCATGTGACAATTGTTACGCCTTGGTTGGCCAACGGCATGGAGGCTTCTTGGGCATGTTGGAGAAGGCTCTCTCTCGAGCAACTAATCACGTTTGGTTCGATCGATCGGAGATGCGCGACAGACAGTTTGTGGTTAAGCGCCTGAAGGAGCACGTGAGCAGTAAGGCGAACTTCCCAATACTCATCTTTCCCGAGGGAACCTGCATCAACAACTCGGCGGTTATGATGTTCAAGAAGGGAAGCTTCGAGGCAACCGACCGCGTTTGTCCGGTTGCCATCAAATACGACCCCAGATTTGGAGATCCGTTTTGGAACAGCTCAAAACAGGGTTACATGCAATACCTGCTGCTCATGATGTCCTCCTGGGCCATAAAGTGCGATGTCTGGTACTTGCCGCCAATGGAGCGGTTGGCCGATGAGACGTCGGCCGAGTTTGCGAATCGCGTCAAGTCCGAGATTGCCCGCCAGGGTGGCCTCGTTGACCTCGCCTGGGACGGGCAGCTGAAGAGGACCTTGGCAAAGACCGAGTGGAGGGAGAAGCAGCAGGAGGATTTCGCGAGGAGGCTGAAATTAGAATGAAAGATCTCTGAGACTACGGCATGTTTTCGCGACTGTGAGACAGTTAGCAGCACTATAAATAAACGCAAATCCCTAAACTAAACTAAACTAACTCGATACGATACGATACGATAGGCGCTCGCCTTCCCCTGTGACCGTGTGGCTGCCACCGTTGCTGCTGTCGACACCGCTGCCGCCAGCGCAGCCGCCACAGCCGATTGACGCGGTCAAACGAGTTTACGATCTCCCGTCTGGGAGCCGGCAATTGAATTCGCTCTCGCAACTCGCGGCGTGATTGGTGGCGGCACCAAAGCGAACGTTTTTGAAGACAGACAGAGAGAGAGAGAGAGAGAGTGAGAGTCGGCAAACGAGGTGATCGGGTGCATTGGAGAGGAGAGGGCGCGATGATGAGGACGGCGAGCGGGTTGGTGTTAGTGGTCGCCTTTTGCCTCTTCATTCGCTCCTCCCTGCGAGTTGCTCGGACGAAGCACAGTTGTCGCTGCGCGGCCCAACAAGTCGCCAAGAGGAGGGGACCAACCAAGAGAGCGCAAGTCTAGGATGAGAAGTGCAAGAACAATAAAAGGCGTTAGCGGTGGCGCCAACGCACCCTGGGCCGCTAGTTAGCGATGCCAATTGGCCGAGCGAGTTGTCGCCGATGCGCCGATTGAGTCGAATTTTGGCGAACTTGTTCCGCACAACTTGTGCGAGCGTGTGGCCTGTGCGTGCGTTTCGGCCGGGCCGAGCGGCCGCCCGGTCGCACGCGCAACACGATCAGCGCCGGCCAACCACCACAATCGCGCCCTCGTTCGCTCGCCCAAATTCGCCCACTCAATCGCCACCTTGCGCCTACAGCCTCCGTTTCCGGTTCAACCTAAACCCAAAATTGGATGAGCAAGCACAAGTTGGCCGAGTGTTAGCGAGGTCATGTCCTTCCAGCTTATAATTGGAGATTTGATTCAGTTCAGCGACGCCGAGGAGGAGGAGGAGGGGCTGCTTCAGGATGCGAGCGACTCCAAGTCCTCGTCGGCCTTCGACTTTGGCCTAGATTGGACGCCCGGCCTCTTCGGCCCCATTGGCTTCAAGGCAACACGGAACAGGTCGACCAACTCGAGCAGTCTCAACGACGAGGACTTGGAAAACAACTATCAATTTGCATCGGAATCAATCAAGAGCTCAAGTTCCGAGAAGATCAACTCAAGGAGGCAACTCAACACGGGCAGACTCCATGTAAGCAACATTCCCTTCAGATACAGGCGCGAGCATCTAGCAAACATGTTCTCGCAATTTGGACTCGTCTTGGACGCCGAGATAATCTTCAACGAGCGTGGATCAAAGGGATTTGGCTTCGTAAGCTTTGCAAGCCCGCACGACGCCTACCGTGCAAGGAACGCGCTCGATGGCGTTTTCATAGATGGACGCCAAGTTGAGGTCAATTATGCAACGCCAAGGCCTAGACGCTGGCCAAAACGTCAAACCAACTCGAAACTCCTCACGAAACTAACTACATAACCTCCTCCTTCCAACATTGAATCCTTGTAATCAATTTCACCCACTGACCGACACCGATGATGCCTGAGAGAATGTATTAACTTTTCTTTTAATCTTTCTTTCTTTTAGATGTATTTATCAATTTATTATCCACATTAAATATTTTTGACTGTCTTAAGCGATTCCATATATACTCTCATATTGATTGCATGCGCCCTAAAGCGGTCGCAAATCTTATCTGGTCGAAGAGGAAGATGATGATTGGCTGACTAGATTCTCTAATAATTGGATAGTCTTCTGCTCGACGATGAGCAAGTTTTCAAGTGATTCTCTCGGATGGACTAGAAGCTCGTGCCTGTTGTAGAGGCCACGCCAAAATTTTATCCTCTGAGGCGATGTGTCGATGGGAAGAAAGTTTTCAGGAGAGGCGCTGTCAATACCTGGATTCAATTCTAGATCAGAAATTGGATGATAAAACGGATTGATGTATTCGTCCCTATGATTATCCAGGTAAGCCCACAAGGAGTAAGTTCGCTCGGCGAGTTTCAACTCGTTGCGTTCCCTCTCACAATTTCCAATAAAAGTGCCATACTGACAAGAGTAAATGTGATCATGAATAACAATGAGAAAATCCTCATTGAATTCAAATTCAGTTGGATATTGACAGTATATTTGCCAAACAGCATCCAAAAATTGTGTAAACACTGGTGCGGTCTCGCGAAGGTCACTTAATATATGGCCACATCTGTCGCTAAACTTGTGCCCAAACGAGAGCCATTCCTTGAAGATCAATGCCTGGAATCCTTTGATTGTGCGATAATAAGAATCAAGTTGGATGCTCGAAAGAGAACATGCTTGTGCAGTTCGATCCCAACCATCACTACAGTGTACCAAAACTGAGTGTCCACCTCGAACTGAATTTGCAATGAATTCACTAGTTTCCAAGAGTGATCTCACATGTTTCAACCAATGCGAGGACTCTATATTAGAAAGGTAGTAGCTGATCGAGAGCTTCACATCACATGCGTCCAACAACTTGTTTAAGCTAGCTCGCATAACGTGGATGTTCTCAATCGCAAAGAAATGAAACTTTGCACTTAGATAATATTGCTCATTCTCATAACCCTTACCTGCCGCTCTGTTGGCCATGGCATTAATCTTTGGCCGAGTGTCCACGATAAAAAGCTCCTCCTTGCCATTTGGATTTGCTCTAGCGATCTGCTCTAAGAGTTGCTCGTCCTCCAGGGACCTATTGCTGAAGCCAGACAGTGGCTGACTACACCTGCATATGGCCGCTTGATTCGAATATAGGTATGATAGAGCAGGTAAACGGCCCTTGGACCGGAACTTTGCACTTTCGATAAGGCAATCTCGTGTTGCGAAAGCAGGCACGTATAGCTTGGACGGATATGTATTGCATATGGCATAGTTGGCATTGATGTTCGATGGAACCCAATTCTTGCTAGAGCCTATGAACCGATCATATTCCGACTCCAAACTGAAATTAGACCACCCCTCGATCTTATCAAAGGTTTCATCTTGAGTGTTGTAGAAGAAGCAGTAAAGATCACTTATCTTTGTTGGCTGAGACAATTGGTTCAAGCTTAAATAAACGTCCAAAGCGTCTCTCTCTCTCGGTATGATGAATGTGATATGTAGGAAGTTTTTGCACTTGATAAACAAAGGGCACCCGTTCGTGCTGGTGGGTAACTTTTCTACGCTACAAACGTGCATCAACAGAATCCAATACTCCTTTTTTATGTTTGGATCAACAAATATCACATGGGTTGGAGTCAGATACAGCGTTCCAATATCTGGATTTGCATAATTCAGTCTGTCAACCAATTTGACATTCTCAACCTTGGGCACACGAATCAGTTCCATCTACCAATAATTATTATTAACAATCCTCCAAATGATCAGCTCAATCTCAGATCTCTCTTAATTTGACGACGCTGAGCTCATATTCGATAACAAGACAAACTCTGACCATCCAGAGCTTGAACTACGAAAGGTGTGGCCTAAATGTGTTACTAATTGTCAGCAAAAACGAGTGACCTCTCAGAAGCCATCAGGTAATATATTTGTAAGGCCATTCTAAAGAGGATTCATCAGCTGGGCAACGCGTTTCACAGATCACTTTTCCCGCTAAAAGTACATTTTTAGAAGCACCACAGCATCACCTCCCGCTTGCGACATGGCGGATCGCGTTGCGCGCCCTAACATCACATGCTATTTCCATCGAAAATGATGAAACTTACAGTATCGTATAATTAATTTGATGGTTTTTGAACCAAGAATTTGGTCGTTTTTTGGCCAAAAGAGCCCCCCTATAATTATTGTCAACCTGCTGACACAAGGTTAGCCAGCACTATATCGGAAAGATCTGGATTTAGCGAATCCCATCAAGTTAAATACAACTTATATTTGATCGCTTGCATCTATATTGTGCTGCCATTACAAGCTGTCGTCAAGAAAAAATCCACCCTGATCCTCAAAATCAAACGTTCCCGATATTGATTAATCTGAGCAAGTGCTCAGTGCTGTTGGATCGACAAGGACAGAGCTCGAAATGGAGTCCAATCCAACGGATATGCAACCATCAGCACAGCAGCTTTCGCAATCTCATAATCAACCACAGACTCAAACTCAGTCGCCTTCACAACCACAACAAGACCCACAATCTCAGCCACCACAACAACCTCAACAGCAACCTAAGATACAATCCCAGCTGCAACCACAGCAGGCGCAGTCACAGCCGCAGATCCAACCACAGCCGCAAATCCAACCACAGCCTCAGATTCAACCGCAGCCTCAACCACAACCGCAAATTCAACCGCAGGCTCAACAACAACCGCAGATTCAACCGCAGCCTCAGATTCAACAGCAGCCTCAATCACAGCCGCAGATCCAACCACATCCTCAATCGCAGCCGCAGCAGCCACAGCCACAACCAACACAGACACAACCCCAGATTCAACAACAATCTCAATTCGTACCAAACTCATTGCCACCGACAATAAGTCAGGTCCAAGCCTCGACTCAACCTCCTTGTTCAATTGCCACCACCCCCACTGTTGTATCGCAACTTTCACAAGGGCCACGTGCTGCTCCCCCTGGCCAGATACGACAACATGCTGAATATTTGGTGTTGCTTGCCCCAAACCCGCGTCAACCTGGCGTTCAGGGCATTAGATACCCTATTCAAGCCATGAATCTGAACCAACCAAATATTCTTCAAGCTAACCCTGCTCTATTGAGGAGTATAAATGCCTCACAATTGATAAGAGCTCAAACGAGCAGCTCCGGTATCATGCAGACTCAGACTAGTCAAGTCCAAACTACAACGATGGCAAACATTCAAGGTAGTCACTTGCAGATACCTTTCAGCGCCGCCGGTCCACGTGGTCAGATAACTCTAGCGAATGGTCAAACTATTATGCCAACATTGCCAATCCAAAGGCATCAAATGATGACGTCGAGAGCAACTATTCTGCAGCAACCAACCCTGATAAGGGGAGTTGCTCCACAAGGTATGGGTGTCCATCCAGTTATACCGACCAGCCAAACCATGGGCCTAGGTGTGCCTGCATCAATAGGACAGTCGACTATGATACACCAAACAAATCTCATGAACTCCACAGCAACAGCGCCATCACAGATGACTCCTGATGACGCATTAACTAAAGGCACTAGTTTTTTTAATTCCTTACTGACTAGAGTGAATATTAAATCAAAGAAAGCGACCCTACAAAACCTGATACAAACATTGATTGACGGAAGGAAGACTTCCGAAGAATTCGCCTCAACCCTCCAAAAGGAACTCAATTCGGGACCCCAGACTCAACTGGTTCCTTTCCTTGAGTTATTACTGCCCCATCTGAGGCAGGCGTTGAACTCTGGTCAAACAAAACTGCCTGGCATCAGGCCTCCCTCCATGCAAAACGCTACCCCACAGGTTGACGAACCTAATGCCTCAACTTCCTCTCCCATTAAAGTGCAATCTAAGACTACAACTGCAAAAGTAAAGAAACCTCCCCAGCCTCCAGGTTATAAAACACCTTATGCAATTAAAAAGGAAGCTAGAGAGGCTAGGAAGAGGGAGCGTGAAAGTCTAGCAGCCGCTCAGGCAGGGATCAAGCTTGAGAAGACCGATGATAAGAAAGAGACAGATAAAATTGATAAACCAGCGAAACCAAAGGCCGACAAACCGCGACGCCAGGACAAACAAAAGAAACAGGAGAAGCAACTAGAATCTCTGTCTTCCTCGCTCAGAGATGACGACGATGTCAATGATGTTGCTGCGATGGGGGGTGTCAATCTCGCCGAAGAAAGTCAGAGGATTATGGCTTCCGGTGCCGAGCTTGTGGGAACTCAAATCCGATCTTGCAAAGATGAACCGTTCCTAGACACTCAAGCGCTAGCTACTAGGATAACTAGAATAGCTAAGGAGTTTAATTTGCCAGAACCCTCCGAGGAAGTTGTCACAATTATATCTCACGCCACTCAAGAGAGACTGAAAACCATGGTAGAGCGCCTTGGCGTACTTGCTGAGCATAGAAGTGAAAATCTCAAGCTCAATCCCAAATACGAAATCTCAACGGATATCAAGGGTCAGATCAAGTTCCTCGCCGAGCTCGATCGCATCGAGAAGCGTAGATACGAGGAACAAGAAAGAGAGCTTCTACTCCGAGTAGCGAAGAGTAGATCTAAAGCTGAGGATCCTGAGCAACAAAAACTCAGACAGAAGGCCAAAGACATGCAAAGAGCAGAGCAAGAAGAAGTTCGCCAAAGGGAAGCAAACGAGACTGCTCTCCTGGCTATCGGCCCGCGAAGGAAGGCTCTTAAGACTAGCATTGCATCCTCTGCGAGTTCGTTCAGCCAATCAAGCAGCCTCAAGGATAACAAGGCAAGTGTTGATATGAGAACCGACTCAACGAGGAGAATCAAACGCGTCAATATGCGAGATTTACAAGTGCTACTTGAGTTCGATAGGACCCACATAGATCGTCTGATCAAAATCACTGCCCAATAATAGAAGTTTCTCTGGATCATTCATGTCGACTTTCACAGATATCGCCTTGCTCGCTCTTGGTTATTCCCTTCCAGTAGATCATGGCACTTGATGACTTAAGTTTTCGAAATAATTACCAAGTAGTTGTGAACTATAACCTAGTGTTCAAGTTGTTGATGAGTTTTGTCAACACAGTTTAGTTACTAAATAGGGACCTCAAATTTGTTCGAGAGAATAGTCAGCTTGTTGTCGACGATAGGCTCTCATCGACATATACTCAGGTCGTGTGAAGCCGAGGCTTTGAGTTTACGCCTGCGCACAGAGGAATGACTCGGAGCGTTTGCTCCAGATGTACAATCACCTTTTTCCTGTCAACTAGTAGGCTCCTCTATCCAGTGCTCTTCTGTGCTCTATGTAGAGCTTTTTGCCACTGAATCCATGGGCCACAATGTACGGTGTTCGCGCCCAGAGAACGCGCTTAAGCACAGAGCCATTGAGGGTGCATAGTGGTTTTTCAGTTAGCAAAGCGAGGGGGAACCGCGCACATGCGTTTGCCTCAGAGAAACACTACGAGAGGCTACGCAGCCTCAAAGGCGATATTAACCTCATCGCTCGCTAGCTTGCCATATAGCGTGTCAGGTAGTAGCCGTTAACTGTCAGAACCAGCGAACGCGCTTGCAAAATATGTCGGGAATTTTGTACACGCTTACGCTGTGTAAAGCTAGTTTCTATATGCGAGAATCGTTGGAAACATCATCTTAAACACCTATTCAAGCTTCAAACAACAAGACAGCAAATTAGTTGGGATCACAAAGTAAGGGCCAGAACCTTAAACTGAATTCCGCTGCTGTCAGATCCTCGTATAGATCCGCTGCGAGCATTTGATTTAGACTGATTATTATTTTCCGTTTAGCTGTATCAAACCATGTCCATTGGACCTTGGAAAACGCCACGGACTATTGCCTATGCCCAGAAATATTACTGAGCGCTGAATAGTATTGATAGAGTTGTTTGAATACTGAAACCATCTACCTGACTGAAAGCAGATGATCTGATTGAGTCAGTTCTCAAAGAAAGTTCAACTGAGCGCGCTGAAAGTAGAAATCCGCTCACTGATTATTGGCCCCGGCAGGTTCACCTCTATGTCAATTTTCAACTAGTTCCGGCTGGTCGAAACTAACCCTTCGTCACCAACCTCCAAGATCTTTCACACAGTTCAATTATTGTCCAGGCTAGTGGATCTTGATTGAGTTGTTGAGCACACCTCAAATAACGATCCCCCTGGGAACATTTCCATCTTAGTTTGAGAATATTTTTCCATTATTACGAGATGAATAATACAAGCGACCAGCATTTCGATTATATGTTTAAAATTCTCATTATTGGCAACAGTAGTGTAGGTAAAACATCATTCTTATTTCGTTATGCCGAAGACTCGTTTACATCCGCATTCGTTAGCACTGTCGGTATTGATTTCAAAGTCAAAACAGTAATCAGAAAGGAAAAAAGAATGAAGTTACAGATTTGGGATACAGCTGGTCAAGAGCGATATAGAACTATTACCACCGCTTACTATCGAGGCGCAATGGGTTTTATACTGATGTATGATGTAACCAACGAAGAATCTTTTAACAGTGTCCAAGATTGGGTTACACAAATTAAGACTTACTCTTGGGATAACGCACAAGTAATTTTGGTAGGCAATAAATCCGATATGGAAGCCGAGAGAGTAGTCACCTACGATCGGGGAAAACAGCTAGCCGATCAGTTAGGCTTAGAATTCTTCGAGACTTCTGTAAAGGAAAATATTAACGTCAAAAGCGTTTTTGAGCGCTTAGTGGACATCATTTGTGACAAGATGTCGGACAACCTCGATGAAGATCAGTCTATGGCGAATGTGAACAAAGGAACTCGGCTCACTGATAATCCTCTGCCAAACAACCAAACCAATTGCCAGTGCTGATATTGAGTTGAGAATAATTTCCGTTATTGATACGACTCGAGGAGGTATTGGACCTCATCCCCCCACGAAGAGAGTGGCCAGGCAGTATTTAACCCCAAGATAAGGGCTCTCCCTTCAGCATCAAGGGGTCGCTCGTTTATCAAAATTTTCCCATCATCCATTAGCAAACCATATGGTATTCTGAGAATACATCAATCACTCTACATACAGTCCTCGTCACAAATCTCATTTTACCTCACTATCAAGACTGGATCCACTCCATAGATCACCTGAAAAATCGAACACATAACTAGTATAATGATCTCTCTAATTGTCGAAGTTAATTTATAAAATTCTAAACCACATAGACTCGAAAGAGGCGAGGACTATCGACTGTGGGCTTTTCCCGGCATAGGCTTGAGAAGCTAGCTTCAGTTTCTAGCTGTTGTTTTCACTTTTATCTTCTTCTTGAGATCAACGAGAGAAGACGATATTTTCACACGCGAGTCTTGTTTTTTAGACATATTTCCGGAACTTAGGGGATAGCTGCTCGTGGGGCTAGGTTCGATGGCTCTTCTCTTCAGAATCTTTAAAGCCTCTGATCTTATTTCGTCCTCATGGTTACCATCAATCTTATCGATTTTCTCTTCCGATTCGAGACGTCTATCTTTCATTATTGCATCAAGATCAACTGTGTGATAGCGATATTTCAGAGATCTCAAACTCTGTATCTGTTCGCTTGCCTCCATCTGCTGCTTGCTAGCCTTCGTACGATTTTCCAAGTGTTTCATAGGGTTGATCTTCTCTTCCTCTTGTTCGGCCTCAGCTTCGTCTCTGGCTTGTCTCTCCGCCATCTTCAGAGCCATAAAATTCTCTGTCGCGCCATATTCTACCTCATAGCCTTGTTCTTTTGGATTCGTTCGGAATATGATGGTAGCCATACATCGCGGGCATTTGATGTAGAATCTGAAGATCATTAGACTATTGTAAGTCTCGTTTTCGACAGTTTCCTTTTTAGCATTGAACTTTGTCGCATTAGCTATATAGTTGCCACAAGTATTACACTTCAGATTGAAGGGAGCCATAATCCGAACATCATTTTGTTTAGTCTTTCTTTTGACGCGTGGTATTTTGCTCGGATCATAGTCCGGAGGGTAGTACTTATTCAATACTTTACGTTCTGCCATGATCGAATCTTTTCGGTCTCAGGACCTGATAGAGCTCAGAGAAGCTTATTTCCGGGTCGACTGTGAGGGGCTTGTTTATCGCGGTCAATTTTGGTGCTTTGTCGAGCAAAAACCAGAAATAATTTTACCCTGATTATATCTTTTCTTAGCTTCTCGAACTGAGGAATATCGATTTCGAGAATACAATTTGCCGTGAAGATGTTTAAGGTGATTATAGATTAAAAAGTTTTATCCATTCTGATCGTAAGTTCAAATTATTTTTGTGGGCTGGTTAGATTTCCATCGTCCAAGTAAAAGCAAATTCTATGATCGGTCTATGATCCATCCGTTAATGATCGATAGACTCGAGTTCAAAGCTGTGACAATCATCTGTACGACGCACAAGCGACTACCACTCGGCTGGTCGAAAGACTTTTTCTTCGCGATTCAGCTCTCTCGATCATATGAGAATAAATAAATGAAAGCAAATACTAAGATTGGACCTCATAATCGCAAACCATAACCTATTATTCTCATAATCTATCGATAGGTTCGACCGATCGCGATCCGTGATGAAATCAGCTCAAGACTCAGTAGACCTATGTTTTGATTCGAACAAGGATCGACAAATAACTCTGTTATGAATTGGTTCGAGGTTCTAGATAGAAATATTTTTATCTTGCTAACCATAATACATTCCTTCCAAATATCAAACACTGACGGTGGTGCACCATCAACTCCAAAGAACCTAGTCAATCTCTACACTCACTCCCCGAATGACAGCTCGAATATAACCAATACCAATGCACATCAGAATGAGTACCAATACCACCAGAGTGCATCCAAATCAGCAACTTCTGATCGTAATAAATCAACGACACCATCAGAAACGCTCTCGGATCATTCATCATCAAGTGATATGAGCACTACCGGAGCCCTTGATTACACTTATCAAGACGTAAGAGTTACAACGAATGTGCCAGACTGTAGGGGACGCCTCAAGTTGAATCACACGAGAGGCTATATTACGGATGGCCCAGGACACTATCCACCAAATCTCCAATGCGTTTGGTTAATCGATGGAGGCCACAGTAACGCTACGGTTAGGATCCAGTTCCGTCAATTTAACTTAGAATGCAATTACGATTATCTCTACATATTCGACGGAGACTCAATATATTCGCCTCTCGTCGCCGCTCTATCTGGTGATCTGAGAGACTTCAGTGCAGCTCTCATGGAAACGTATAGAAACGAACGCTTGATCTCAGCATATGCAAACCAAACTATCAGTAACAGCAGTGCCTCATCACTTTCATTCTCACCCTCAGGCAGCACTGTTCTATTAGCTACTTCTGATATGTTTGAGGTAAAGACTAACTCAGGCAAAGCTTTTATCTATTTTCATAGTGATACGGCCCATAGTATGCCAGGTTTTTACCTGACCTACAGTATTGACTCATGTGCCCTAGACTGCTCAAATCGAGGCGATTGCGATTACTCAACCTTGAAATGCAAATGCCATCCCGGTTATTATGGCGAGGGGTGTCAACATACCTTGTGTCCAAACAATTGTACATCACCCCTACACGGCTCATGTGATAAATCACTGTCATGTTTGTGTAATGATGGTTTTTATGGTCAAGATTGTTCAAACAGTGATGATCAACAGGTATGGGTACAAAAGATCCGAGCTGGTGAACTCAGAGCACCACCAAGAGCATTCCATCAAGCTGTTGTTGTCGATAATTTTATGTGGATAATCGGTGGCCGAACACAAGTTTCGAGTAATACCAATTTGGGTATATTCAGACAAAATAAGACCCGAATGGTATACAAGTATGATTTAGATGAGCGAGTTTGGGATGAAAATTTCATGGAGGGAACGACTGGTATTGACCACCTGGCGGAACTAGCTGGCCATTCCGTCGCAACTGATGGACATAAACTGTTCATATATGGGGGGATGGCGATGAACAACTCGATTCTCAGAGCTCTATCTGTAATCGATACAAGAACAAACTCTCTGGTAACATTATCGCCTGAAAACGTGCCTAAAGCTGATGATGAATTCGTCGCCCCTATAGCAACTGCGGGACACACCGCAAATATCGTTGGGAGTCATATGTATATTTTTCTTGGTTACAATCCTCGTTATGGTTACATCGACTTTGTTCAAAAGTTCAACCTTGCTGACAACAGTTGGACATTTGTTGCAAAGAAAGGAAGTTCTATCAGCGGTCGTATCGGGCATACAAGCACATACGATCCAGTGGACAAACTCGTCTATATCTATGGAGGATACAATGCCAAGCATCAGACCAATTTATATTCATTCGACCCGTACTCAGAAATATGGAAACTCATCTTACCAGGATCTTCCCCAAGATATTACCACAGCGCCCTTATAGTCTCAAGACAGCTCATTATACTGGGAGGTAACAATTATCAATACAGTGACCAATGTTTTGAGCAAACTTACCTGGTCTACGATCTTCCCTGTTCTAAAGCTCTTTCTGAATCATACTCCTCAAACCACAGTGAGAGCACATGTCGACACCATTGTTGGTCCACAATAGAGAAGCCAGGTAGCGAGGTTCTCAAACGTCACGGTCATAGCGTCGTGAGCCACAATAATACTCTGATCCTCTTCGGTGGGTTCAACGGGATCTTGATGAACGATCTCCGTTTTCTTACAATAGGACATTGTCATAAAGATCTCCATGCGTCAGATTGCTCTGAAAAAAAGCTTGCCCTAGATTGCTACTGGGATGTTACGGACTCAGAATGTAAGAATTGGAACATTGGTCGAGATACATCGTCTATTTCACACCACAATACTGGACACAACTGTACTAAGACTGAAATCAGATTGCTTCAGAACGTATGTGAGGCAAGGGACACTTGCAAAGATTGTCTCAATGTCAATGTTGGCTGCGTTTGGTGTGGTTTATCAAGATGCCAATATGGTCATTGCAAATCTCCTGAGGAAAAGATCACGACAGAAAAGAGCTCATGCCAAACTACCTGGGGCCAACACCCCGATAGGATTCCTATCAATTGGGATCTAGAGGATGGAGTCGATTGTAAGCGCCATGTTAATTGCCACCAGTGTCACCTGTGGATGAAGTGTACCTGGCAGAATGATAGCTGCTCCTACAGCCCCTCCAGCGTGCTGCCTTGGCCAGCCCAAGATGAGTCTATCGGAACCTCGAGCATCAAGACCATCACCGACGAACACTCTTCAGAAAATTCTACAGGAATCATCCAGCATGTCGATCCTATAACCAGATCATTACCCTCAGTATTTCAGGATACTTTTTTTGCCCCGTCATACCATCCCTGCGACAACCCTTGTTATATGCGACGCTCTTGTAACGAATGCACCACCAGCAAATGCATTTGGTGCAGTACTACTGAACAATGTATCGACTCATCCGCTTATTTCGTGTATCATACTATGGGTCAATGCATGCATTACGTTGCTCATATGTTTAAATGTCCAGTGGCAGCTTGTGCAGATATTGATACGTGTGATAAGTGCCTAACAAATCCCAGGTGTGGTTGGCTTAACGATATTACGAACACAGGTAAAGGTGAATGCATCGAGGGCACAAGTGCAGGACCATCCCTGACTGGAATCGCCAAAACAAACACCTCACTCTCAAACCCTTCCACTCCACCGAGTTGGTACTATACCAACTGTCCTCCGTGCCAGTGTAATGGACATAGCCACTGCGAGCCTAATGGAAAAGTTTGCCTCAAGCCTTGTCAAGATCATACGGAGGGCATTCATTGTGATCGATGTCGCCCTGGATTTTATGGCGACCCAGTCAATGGTGGTAAATGCCGTCGCTGTGAGTGTAACGGTAACGCTCTGAAATGCAACAAGGAGACTGGGAAATGTTACTGTGACACGAAGGGTATCATCGGGCACAATTGTGATAGATGCGATGATCTTAATCACTACACAGGTGATGCACCGAACGGAACTTGTTTTTACAATTTAACCACCGATTTCCAATTCACTTTCAACATGTCGAAGCCGGAGGACCACTTTTATAGCAATATCAACTTCATAAATGTGCCTTTGAGGAAGGACTCTGACGTAGATTTCACGATAGCATGTTCACGACTCGCAATAGTTAGTATATCATCTGGCACTAGCTACTGGAAAAGGAAACCAATTCACACAGATCTAGAATGCGGATCATTCAGGTTACGGTTCGGCCATGACAGATATTCACTGTCAGAGACCAACTACTCATTTTTCGTACGCGTCTATAATTTTCAAACGCCATTCATTCTCCAGATCGCATTCTCGCAACATAGAACTTTGTACTTGCCCCAGTTCTTCTTCACTTTCTCAGGGTAAGTTTCCTCCAATTACATCCCATCACTTCAAATCCAGAACCGGCATCAACTAATCAAGTCCTCTCATCTGAAGCTGTTTCCTATTTTTTTTCTCCCTCTTTGGTATTGTGTGGAAGGTCAAACATGAATATGACATCTATGTTCGGCGTCAGGTAAGTCTAAATCTGCCCTTTCCAACCCATCTTATGCACACTCACAACGAGCGCTGACCGTTTGAAATCAACAGAGGCAATTCATCGAAATGGAACAAATGGCTAGTCGTCCTTTCTCAACAATTCTATTGGACATGTTTGGGTCCTCGGAGAAACATTCCCTCTATCCTTCAAAATCTCAATTCGAACCAACACCGATCTCATTTGAACCCTGTTTCGGAACCAACGTTGGTGTTTTGAGTTTATTCGTTAAACTTCCGGGAAAACCTAGTTTGGCAATCGGATCAGCCCTTGTCTCTCTGAATGACGAAACAAATCACATTTGTGATGAGACCATAGACTCAGGCAAGTTTGGACACAAAGGGCAAATATCCGTCTAATTCGATGGCGCAAATCCGAAACAATCCAGCTCTCCAGTACGAACTGGAAAAGCCAAAATTTGAATTGAATCACATTCGACTATGATTTACTTGCACCAGTTAGACTAGAAATAAATAATTAAGACCTTGATTGATCTGTCTGAACCGTTATGAGACCGATCAAATACGCTCTTAGATACTCGATGGCCGGTCATCCATTTGAGATCAAATTCAATCTCTACACGAGGGTGGTTCGAGTTCTTGTCAATGGACTTAAAGTTCTCCTATAAAATCCTCTGATTGAATTCAGTTCCTCGGATTGTGACCATCTAACGCCCCATTACACCATCATTTTGGCATTGCGAGATGCGTAAAACTCTGACCTCAGCTCAAATATCCGGCGAGTTTGTATGAAATCAGTAACCAAGATCTACTAATTACTACCCACTGCAAGGTTGTCTAGACACTGTGATAGCATTGCTTTTGCTAGTATCACACTAATACTTTTACTGTCCAATAATTGAATCAGTGCTACAAATCGAGAGCCTTGGCGCTCTCACTAACAGGAGAAAAGAGGGAGTAGTAGTAATGAAGCAAGCAACTTTAATGATAGTTGGCACAAAATCTGTACAGTTCACTATATGGAGGAAAGCATCATTGTTTCGTAGACACATCCCACAGATAAGTTATGATTATCACGAGTCAAGAAAGTTCAAGTTGTATCACTGTACAGAGATGAGGCAAAGGATGTATAGTCTAAAGCCCCTTCCATTCTGCTCGGTCCGGTAAATGGCTTCATCCTGTTGATACAGTATTCAGCTTGCTCCCTCGGCAACTCTTGTATCAGTTCCTCAGCAGTAATGAATGGCCTATCACTGGCAAGAATTCTGAAAGAGTCTAGTATCTGCTCTGCAGTGTCTCGATCAGTGCTCTCTCTGGTCATAAAGTCGAGGAACGAATCAAAAGAGACATATTTTGTTCCATTCGGGTCCACTAAGCTCATGATTCTTCTAAAATCAGAATCTCCTTGTCTATCGTTACGTATGCTATAACCCAAGCTGACCAGGCAGGATCTGAACTCCTCGGGTGATAATTTCCCTGAGCGCTGCTTATCAAAATGGTTGAATGAAGCTCTGAAATCGTTAAGCTGATCTTGCGTTATACCCTTCGAATCTCTGGTGAGTATTTGATTTTCGACTTCATTGATGTTTCTATGTATAGCAGTAAGAAGCTGCTCCCAGCCAACACGCAGAGTTTCCATTGTGTATTGAGTGTACTGGTTTTCAAAGATCATCTGTTCTTGGACCTCTTGATGAATCTTCTCGAGATCATCGATGTGTGGTCTGTATTGGTGAGACGTTGACTCATGTTGTTTCAACTTGACTAATTGATCCTCTAGAGATCCAATTTCATCCATTCCGATAGCTGCGACTTCATCCATTTGACTCTCGATCCAGGGCCCAACAATGTTCGCTCTCTCGGCGAATTGACGGCGCAAACCTTCGTTTCTTTCTTGGCGGCTAAGTTCACGGCTAAGTTCTTGGTCTCGCTTAGGTATGAGCTCCCTTAAGTCGCGCCACTTGTTAGAGATCTCATTGGCGGTTAATGGTGTGTAGGGATTCTCGAGACCTCCAGGGATTTCGTTCTTCCCGACAATTGATTGCACTTGATTGGCCAAATCTGTGATGGATAGATATTCATGATCAGCCTCATCGAGAGTTGACTTGAATTTTTCGTGCGCTGATATGAGACCCTGGATCTCCTCAACAGTATGCACGATGAACATATCCACTAAATCTTCGCGAGAGGAATCTAGCCAGTTATTGAATGGTGCTGCTCGCTTAGCAAACTCCAAATGGAGCTGATCGATTGCTTCCAAAAGTTGTTCGGCCGACTCTAGATCTTGTTTCCTCGTTTGGGTTAAGGATTTCAGCAAGTCCCATTGAGAGCAGATGCGTTGACAGCGCGCATTTGTTGTGCTTGAATCGTAATAACCAAGATGATTCAGCTCGGCGGCTATGGCAGCAACTTGCTCAACTCTATCTTGATGGGCGACAAGGTCACTCTCGAACGCCTCATGCTTCTTCTTGATAGCTTTAACATCATTCAATCGACTGTTCCTGTAATCTTGGCTTTGGAGCATAATTTCCTTACCCTGGGTCCAATTTTCGTGTATGTCACACTTATGATTGAACTTCTTTGCCAGGTGCTCGAGTCTCTCTAAACGCATCATTTCTGATAATAACCATTCTTCAAAGCCTCTCTCAGCCGCTTGCAAACCCTTCCATGAGTTCGCAATGTCGAGTATCTCCTTGCCTTTAGTTGGCATGTACGCCGGTCGGTTATTCAACCGGAGTTTAGTTTGTAGAGTATTGAAATTTGTCTCAAGTAAAGCTTTCTGTTCAACGCGTGGAGGTTTTTCTCTCTGGCGATAACGTCTAAATTCCTCTAACTTCCGTTGTGCCCCGCTGAGAGTGTTGTCGGTGGTCCTATTCTCCAACCACGGAGTAGTCCGCCTTATCCAGTCAAGAAGATCACTGGCAGAGCGCTCGTACTCCTCCATGAGTCTCTCGTTGTCCTGATTCACGCGCAAAACCTTACATATTCGGTTTGCAGCAGTTTCAGCCTAATCATTCGAATCGGTTTGTCGGGTGGATTGGTTAATTATGATAGTCGATCGACGAAACGCATAAAGTATCTAGGCTCTCTGAACTTACCTGTTGGGCATTTGCAAAAGTGTGATAGTAAGAAGAGACATAAGTCATGATTGCCTTCTCGTCTGGCTTTAAGCTAGACTTTATGTCTGTTGATCAATACCAAGCAATTTGTTAATGCACCAGCAAGCCATGCCGCATTAGTATATGAAGTCAAGCAATGATTAGCAGGTTGTTAGTTAGCAACAAATGGGGAAAGCTTAGCGTTGGTAACAAGAGGCAAGAAACTTTGGGTTGAATTGAGGAATTACTTCGCATGGAAGAGATGGATGGATAAATAGGTAATATCGAGATCAATAGAGACTGCTCGAATCAAAATTCGCCTAAGTGACTAGAACGTTCACAGGACCAGAGCTCGAGTAATCAGCAGATTCAAACTTCCTAGGTGAGCGAGGAAGGCCAAGCTGGTCACTGCTTGGCTCCAACACACCTGAAGCTCGTTGCCAAATGAACCTCCTCTCTGAGCCGAGAATTTTGCGGGTAGATGATGACCGATATGGAGACGGCGAGAGAATATGAGAGGCTAAAGTTATGTGAGTGCGATGCTTGCACCGATGGCTTGAGGTTGATGGAGCATGAGTCTACAGGATTTTCAACTGAGATGAGATTCATTCTCAACGATGGATCATTTGGTTTTTGCTTGGGACTAGCAAGTGCATCCTGTTAAGGTGCATTTGCAGCAGCAAGTGGTTCGACTGATGGTCGATGCCAACTAGAACGCACCGAGAAAAACTTCCTTGGGCAAGTTGATAATAAATCTTAGCTAAATGAAATTTGACCGGGTCGCAACAAGTGTGGATTAGAGTGAGAAAAGGAAAGAATTGTCGAAAACAATAATGGAAGTTTGCTTGGCCTCGACAGGATTTGCATCGAGAAATGTTTGTAGGGCTATCTGGTTGCTATCATCTATAGTGATTGTATCAGATATATACGGACATCAAGGGTGTTTCGCGTACAATGATCGAGTCAATCGACTTTCCCGAAAGTTTTCCCCAATCATCAGTGAGCGAGGAGGGCTCCAACGAGGCCATCACTATGAAGTGATTCAACAGAATCAAATGAACAGTCAAGAATATGAGAAATTGAGCGTGAACGAGGTAAAAACTATTAATGATAGCAGTCTTGCCGAAGCAGCAACAACAACAACAACACCATCAACGCTGGTTATTCCGAGTAGAGAAACAAACGGAAACAGTCAAGTTGTTTTTGTAAACTTTACTAGGGTTGTCAGCGATGGAAACAAAACTGAGTCGACCAGACTAATCGATAATAATGAACAATTTATCAAGCAAGATGGTCAAATATCGTGTGGCGAAACAAATCGCAACGGCCAGCCAAGTATGACAGATCCGCTACCAGAGCCATTGCAGAATAGAATTGTCGGCGGTACAAAAGCGGAACCAGGCGAATTTCCGTTTCAAGTCAGGCTAAACATTAGATCTCGAAGGGGCTCGAGTCTCTGTGGAGGTGTCATCATTGATCAACGTCACATTCTGACCGCTGCTCATTGTATGACGACATGGTAAGTGCGAATTCATCAGGTTTGCTTTACACTCTCTAGAATTGGCCCCCCGAAAGACTTGTCTGAATTGTGAACCGACGATGCGCGACCAGAAAACTAAACTCATTTAAATACCCTCTAATGCTCAGCAGTAGCTACTTAGTCTCGACGAGCTCCATCGAGCCAACCTCGATACAAGCAACTATCGGAGACTTAAGAATTACTGTGGCTGATGGAGAGCAACAGATAGCAATCGAGAAAGTGACTCCGCATCAACAGTATAGTGCCTGCTCATATTCACACAACAATTACGATATTGCGATGCTCAAGACAACGAAACCAATGGCCTGGATTTTCACTAAGGATGGCTACGGTTCTGTGAATAGAATTTGTTTGCCTCATCCGGGTGACGAGTACACAGAGGGCGAGAACGTCACTGTAAGCGGTTGGGGTGTCATGTCGGAGGGCGAGGGTACAATTTCAAACGTGTTGAATGCGGTCGATGTGCCCATTGTAAATCCTGACGAGTGCAAAGTGGCCTACGGACAACGTATCAACCAAGACCACGTTTGTGCCGGCTTGAAACAGGGCGGCAAAGACTCGTGTCAGGGCGATTCAGGTGGACCACTAGTGAGGAAACGAGGCGGCCAATCAGAACTGGTAGGCATCGTCTCCTTTGGTTATGGTTGCGCTCAAGCAGGCTCGCCAGGTGTCTACACAAAGGTGTCACATTACATAGACTGGATTGAGCAGAACCTTTAAAACACATCTTTTGTTGAATACGAGTTTTTACAAAATTCAATTATGCGTCAAGACAAAAATAAAAGGAAACACAAGTTGAAGTTCCAACACTCGTTGAAACGGTTGACTAAAATGTGCGACCAGGTTTTTGAATGCGGCTGATGGAAGTTACTCTTCCACTTAGTTCTCTTCCTCTTAAGATCACCATTTCTATTTATCCTAGTTTCAGTTGGATAGAAGATTTGTCTGCCTAGTCTAATCGACGGTGTTTACAATTATAAGAGCACGAAGATCAATCAATCTACTCCAAAATGATGCTATCTTCAATCTGTGCAATAATCGTCTTGATAGCGCAAGTAGAATCTAGGTGTGTAAGACGGGGCGATGGTTTCTTTTGCTACGCTAGACACCAAGATAGCTCAGAAAACTTGAATGTTTCTCTTAGCAGTATCGAGACGGAAGCCGAGGTGCGAGTGGCAGTGTTTAAGGGTGTGGGTAGATGTTCAAACACTACGCTCGCTCAAGAGGAAGTAAACGATCGCTCGAACCCTAAAGAGTATAAAGAAAACGAACGTAATTCTGATCGACGAGCTTTAGATCGTGATCTAACATATCATAGCGATGTTCTCGTGCCTAAACGAGGGCACATCACCGTCCATCTTGATAAAGTTCGTTCCCGGGAACAGTGTAGCAAAATGATGATCAACAGCTGCAGAGTAAACCTTCGACGAACGGATTGTTCAGAGGTCATCAGAGTTAGGTAATTAGGAGGCTAGCTAAAGCACTGAGTCAACCACCAACAAGTCGAGACGATTAGAGCTAGGATAGGCGACGCACTCACAACTTCAGAAACCTCAAGCAGTATGGTTAGCCGAATTTGAAAGCTTTAGGGGGGTCGGATCGAATAAATAGAGCGCTTGATAGCGGTCATGCGGTTGTTTTACCTGATGTAGTCCTTGAAATGCGTGGTAGAAACACGACAAATATGTCATAACAGCCCTCTCGTCAGGCCTAACCATTAGGGCCATATCTAAGGGTGACAATTGGATTTTTTCGAAGAGAATCTCATGGGAATGAATATGTGTGGTAGAAACGAGGAGTCGAATGGAAACGATGGTAGAACATCTTGGAGTGTCAACTTGAGAAACACAAAGAGTGATAACTTACCTTCTGCGTCAAGCATCTTGGGGATATTCAGGTGTTGTTCTGCTATGTCGAAGGCTAAGTTTAGATTCCTAACTGGGTCTTCGCGAGAGAGACTGTTGTAATCGATCAAATCTGGCCTATGCCTATGAATTAGGGCACAGAAGGCTAGCCCATCCTTCCAGCTGTTATGGAAGTTTTGGACATTGACGTTCTTGTAAGGCGCCGTTTTGCGCTGACACCACAATAAGAGGCCCTCCTTGGCTGTAGATGCCTCAACTTCAATGTCTTGAATGGCAAATCTTAGGATGATTGTCCAAATAAGACCGAGAGTCATTTTCACATTTCCGTCAACAATTTCCTCGGCGCCAATGCTGACTAATTTGACATCCTTGCTAGCGATGAAATCTAGCGCCTTGTTTACGTTAGCAATACGATGAAAGCGCATCTTGCCCCTGTCTGGCTTGGGCAGAGTTTCGCTGGATATAACCTCGAGCAAAAGCATGAGTTTAAGTCCATTCCTGAAATCTTCCTCGATGTTTTCAATCTGAGTATCGGCCTTCCTGAGGTGCGAGTTGCACCAAGCTGTGAAAGTTTTCCTCTGTTGCTTCTCCCAAGCTGGATCGAGCAAACAGGCCCTCTCCCATTCCTCCTCCTGTTCCATGTAATTTCCATCAATCACGTTGGACCCATTGTTGTTGTTAATGTTGTTGTTTCCGTTGAGTTTGCCATATTCGGCCGAGGGAATTCCGTTATTTTCGTTACTCTTGTCGTAGGTTGTCATTTTGGGTTAAATAGTGACAGTGTGGCGGGATTTGCTCCAATTAAACTTGAGGGATTCTGGATGATTATTTGTTTCAAAAATGGGCAAATAAAACGACGCCGAACTGTGTTATTTGTCTGGCGCCGATCGATCCCCTTCTTGCGAGGTGGTTGTTTGTTCGCACAAATGTTGATCGTTTGACCGCCCTCTCGCTGTTCGCCACTCAACTGCTTCGTGCGGCCGCTCGCAAGTTCCTTTTATCGATTGGTGGCCACCGTTCGGGCTTGGCGTCAGTTGAGTCTGGTAGGCCTTATACAACTGTCTTCAATAGGAACTGACTGTCGGCCAGTTTGTAAATCAATGCTGATATCCCACAAGAGCGCCACCAGTCTGGGAGTCTTTTCAAGAAAGGAATGAGACGCAATCCTTTGCTCTTGCAATGTCTCTCCTCTCTTTCTCTCTTTCCCTTTTCCCCTTCTTCGATCGGGATTCCAATTCTCTATGACGCCGCTACGGCCTTTGCGCGCAGACTCACGCACTCCGAACCCCCGTGTCTGTGTGCTATGAAAGGCAACTCACACAATCGACCCTCACAGGGTTGCCCCCCTAACTGAGTCAGAAGAGGAGAAAGAGGAGTGCCAACAGCGCCGGCGATCTTGCCCTCTCTCCCCGCAACGCTATACCCAGCCTATCTGTCCGACTGTCTTTCTATCCATCTATCCATCTATCTCTCTTTCTTTCCCTCTTCCTATCTCTACCTCCCTCGCCTAAATCAACCGGCTCGGATTGTCCGAGTTGGCTTGTGATGCGCGAGCGTATCCAAATAATAAAACACTCCGATTGCAATACCATGGCTGCCATACGCCGTCACTAGTTTCAAACCGCCACTCTCGTCCAGCTCTATCGGCAAGCCGAGAATCCGGGATAACCAAGCGACCAACTTGTATCTAGTCAGGCGGAGTGTGGCGCTACCCAGGAGTCATTTGTCGGTAACGAGAACATTACCGACTTACATTTTCCCGAACTGTTATGTCATCATTTCCAAAAAACCACTTTCATACCAGTCGCCTATCAGGCCTTGCGAAAGCAAAAGAAATACACATGTATGAGAAAATTTTCTTTCAAACTAACTAACCAGCCTGTTGGTGAGCAAGCCGGCCATCCTGGCTGGCTCGTTGGTTGAATACCTTGAGGATGGTCCAACAGTCATGAGTTTAGTTGATGCGACAGGTGATAGGTGTTAGTTCATAAACGTTGCATACGAAATTCATTCAACCAGCAATTGTCAATATCAGAACCGCTGGTAGAGATGAAAGCCACCTTTCCCCACTCGAGTCACACTAAAAGGCTCGCCTGATCTTGAAAGGTACCTGTTGCGCACCATCAATGGCTCGTACAACATCTCACCTGCTATACCAGGCCAACGAGAAGCGAACTAATCAACGATTTTTTAAAATGGCGGCTGATCAAACTCGGGTCATCCTGTTCGAGACTCACGAATGTGCCTCGACTCGAAAAAAAAGCGCAACTCTCTCCTCCACCGACACCTGATAGCAAAACAAAACCAACTTCACATGAAACACTTCCGAAGTCTGCCATTCGTTTGCTGTCGCCACTTCACTGGGGTCCATCTATCGCTGTTTCAAATAGACTCATATTTCAGCTAGAAGCTAGTTCAAGCTGGAGATTTAGCTTGACTCATCGCGATTCCATATAAGCTGCGTTCTCGGCGGCCCGGTGGCCTCGTAGCTTAGATCAGATGATCCGAAAATCCCTTTGTTATCTTCAATTAGTTATATAAATACATGAATCACTTCGGTCTGCTATTCGCTTGTCTTATGGGTAGACACTCGCATAAAGTGCGTTTCTCTCTAGCTTGAACTGTGAAACCCAAACTAGAGCACAAAACGAAAACGAGAATAGCTCAAAGTGACGCGAAGTTTAATGAGATTAATCCGGCCTGAGCATTTGGAACTGTCAGCTATTTTGTCTGGAATGTCAGCCGAAATGATCGTCACTCTCACTAAAACTGCATCCCCCACCCGTGTCTATTGTCATTCATTTCCGTGAGGAATGTCGGCAGGCAAGATTGAAATGTAGCCTAAATAACGCAATGCACTACACCGACGACATCCGATGGCCAGGCTCAATAAAGCCTGTTGAACATACGAGTTACATTTAAAGTGGGGCAATCTAACTCCAAAAGTAAATACAAACTCAGCTGCGTATTCTCTACAGATCTGTTAACGAGATGCTGTATGAATACAGCTCTCCCACGTACGACCATCTGTCTAGCCATTGGTGGGTAACCTCTTTACCCAGCAACTCACTGCAATATTGGTCCCAAATTTCTCAAATCAGGAATGTCTCCTAATGTGGGCATTACCGCTTGTAAATCAGAACAATTGTGAATTAGAAGGCTTTCTGATACGGATTTTCGATAGATATAGCGACATCTAGGTCCGATGGGCAAATTGAACGCACCTAGAGGTGACTATGGACCATAGTAGATTTTGGATCTTTGAGCGATTTGTACGCCCTTGGTCGGAGACTTTACCGAAGCTATTGCAATTCTCGCGACTAAAATAAATAGGAAATTGAATTTTCGACGAGACACTAGATCGATCCTGATTTGACAGTCTAGTCTAGAGTTCTATTCAAAAATGCCGCGTTGAGGTGCAGCATAGCCGATTTTGACTGCAGGATTCCCAAGAGCTGCACATGCATCAGGAACCAATTGAACGAGATCGAGAATCAAAACCAAAATAATTAAAAATGAATCAAATGGTGGGCTCAACAATCAATTTGAACCGTAACTGCATCATTATCTACTCTATTTCATCTTGGACCATACCAGACATCAATATGACTCACCTCAACTAGAGTTTAATCTGTTACCGTGAGGCTTAGGCGGAGTCGGAGGCTATAGTTTGGAGACGAAATTTTCGAGCACCCCAATAGCTCATCAGCCGAGGAAACTTTACTCCCTAATTTCATCGATTCTATGGTCATTTCGAATCAAATACTTGTTTTCGAACATGTACCAACAGACGGCCATATCATGTACATTGAACAATGTACCCATGACAGCCAGTGCCCTCCAGAAATCAAGATTACCTTTCGCAATTCACATATACCCTTTCGCTCAAGATGAGACTATACCTATTATCTCAGGCTCCATAATAGTTAGGTGCCGAGTCTGCCGGGCTTACATCAACCCTTACATACGATTTACTGATCAGATGACTTGGCAATGCAATCTCTGTAACAGGTTCAACCAATTACAGCCTCAATTTATGTTCGATGAAAGTACTCGGCAATACTACGATCTAGGGAGTAAAAAAGAATTAACCAGCGAAACTGTAGAATACGTTGCAGGTGAGGAATATATGATAAGACCGCCACAGCCTGCTTGCTATATGTTTGTATTCGACTGTTCTAAGGCTGCCATCGAATTGGGATATATCCCTGTTATGGCCTCAGCCATAGCCGACTTGTTAGATCAGATGCCAGGTGATGCCCGTGCGTCTATTGGGTTCATTGCTTTTGACTCAAATATACACTACTTCTCATTCTCTGGGACTCAAGTAGTTCACCATGTCTGCGCCGATGTCTCAGCTGAAGTTACACCATGCTCCATAGACGGAATACTTGCAAATATGACCTCTAAGCGAGAAATGATACTCGATTTTGTAACGCAAAACTTGCCGAACTTCCCTCTAGGACGCAATCCTAACTATAGCGCTGACCCAAAATCTGCTTTGGGCCCCGCAGTCATGGCCGCAATGAGAGTCTTATCAAGGATCGGCGGAAGAATAACTGTCATCCAGGCTCAACTGCCCAATCATGGCGCCCTCAATGATGGTTCCGTTTTAGCAAGACGTGAAGATCCGAGTTTCAAAAAAACTACTTCCATTGATAAAAATGGAAACTACCTGACTTCTCTACTTAGCCCGGCCACAGACTTTTACAGAAATCTTGGTCTGGAATGTTGCGAGCATCAAATTTCTACCGATCTATTCAACCTATCTACATCTTACGCCGACTTGGCATCCGTCAGCCCATTAGCAAAATACAGCTCTGGGACAGTTTTTCACTATTCCAACTCTCCAGCTGAGCACACTACGACGCTGATAAGATTCGATCAAGACTTCAGAAATAACCTAGTGAGACCTATTGGTCTAGAGTCAGTCCTTCGAATGCGTTTCACCAAGGGTTTAAAGATACATTCTTTCCACGGGAATTTCTTTGTTAGGTCACCTAACCTTCTAGTCTTACCTAATGCAAATCCTGATGCAAGTTTCGCACTTCAAATGGCAATTGAAGACGATCTTAAGCCGGACGTACGTAACGTATATTTCCAGGCATCAATCCTATATACAACTCCGGAGGGTGAGCGTAGGATAAGGGTTCATACCGCAAGATATCCCACCGTTCCTACGCTCCCCGAGATTATTTATGGCGCAAACCAAACAGCAATAGTTGCGATCTTAGCGAAGATGGCTGTTGATCGGAGTCTTCAAGCGTCGATTGGGGATGCGAAAGAGGCTTTGATTGGGGCCGGTGTTGACCTGTTAGAGATATATTCGATTGCAGATGAAATGAGGGCTAGATCCTACTCGATGGGTTTGCCAGAAAATTTAAGATTAGTTCCTTTATACATATTAGCTTTGTTAAAACATTGTGCACTAAAAATTAACAACCCAATACCATTGGACGATAGATCAGCAGCCATGGAGAGATTCAAGACATTGCCAATAGATGATTTGATCACGTACATATATCCTGATTTGTTTCCACTGCATAATATTGCAATCGGGCCAAAGGACGACTGGAAGAATCCAATGCAACTCACTGCAGCGCATATAGAGAGAAATGGTGCCTACCTTCTCGATGCATATGATGTTATGATGATATATATTTGTGAATACATAGATCCTAGTTGGTGTCATGCAGTTTTCGATGTCACCGAATATTCAATGATCCCTGAACAATGCGATTTTAATATTCAGCAGCCAATTCAGAGGAGCACCTCGCGTCCCCGCGATCCATCCAATTTCACAAACTCAGCCAACTCTACAAACATTACAAGTCATTACCAGCCAGCTAGTAGTCAGATGACCACCATGTCCATTAGTGCAGATACGCCTCTGGTAAAACTACCAGAACTGGAGAACGCAATCTCAATTCAACTACGGGAGTTCATTAACTGTTTGCTCGACTCACGACCACAAAAACCGAAATTTTACATCCTTAAAGAGAACAGTAAATCCAGGGGGATCTTCACTCAATATTTACTCGACGACCGCAGTGAGAATTATCATAGCTATGCTGAGTTCTGGAAGTTCCTACAAGATCAGGCCCGTAAGTGAACTGGACCTTATCTGTTACAGTTATCTATTCGGTTATTAAATTATTCCAACTATTAGAGCTATAAAATCAGAGGTGAAAGACCACTAGGCCCACGAGGTTGATTCTTATTATTTCCAGAGTTTTTTGATGGACATGTTTTTCTCTGCATCTTTTTGCATAACCTTGGCAACTGCCATCTCGAAATCTTCTTGGGTCACATGGACTCGACGTTCTCTCAGAGCGTACATGCCAGCCTCGGTACATACACCTTTAACTTCAGCTCCGCTTGCTCCTGGCATCATCTCGGCTATCTTCTTCAAATCAATGCCCCTAGTTAAGTTCATCTTCCTCGAGTGGATTCTCAAAATTTCAGCCCGAGCCTCCTCATTGGGCGGTGGGAATTCGATCTTGCGATCAATACGACCTGGTCGGAGCAACGCAGGGTCCAAAATATCAATCCTATTGGTTGCCATGATTACTTTTATGTTCTTTGTTGCCTCAAAGCCGTCAAGTTGATTTAGAAGCTCCAACATGGTCCTCTGGACCTCAGAGTCACCTCCTGAGTTGGATTCTATCCTCGATGATCCTATCGAATCTATTTCATCCATGAAAATAATTGACGGGGCATGTTCCCTTGCCATGACAAAGAGTTCGCGAACCATACGAGAGCCTTCACCAATAAATTTTTGCACAAGTTCTGACCCACTTACTCGGATGAATGTGCAGTCAGTATGATGAGCAACAGCCCTGGCTAGTAGAGTCTTACCCGTACCTGGTGGCCCGTAGAGCAACACGCCCTTTGGTTGAGCTATTCCAAGTGCCTCAAAAATCTCTGGATGCTTGACGGGGAGCTCGATAACTTCTTTGATTTCTTTAATCTGCTTATCAAGGCCACCGACCATTTCGTAGGTCGAGTCAGGTACCTTCTCGACCATCATGAGACTGACCAATGGATCGACCTTGTTTGGAAGTATTTTGTGAAGGGTATATGAATCATTTCGAAGAGCTACCCTACAGTTTGGCGTTATGTCCTTGATATCGATATTTTTGTCTAAATCCACCACAAATTTACCCTCTGGATGCACCTTAACGAGCACCTTCTTCTTGTCCATGGCTTTCACGACCTCTCCAACATAAGATCCTTGCTCCTGTAATTGCTGAAGCTCTTCACGGAGCATCCTTACTGTTAGTTGGTGAGAAAAATTGGTTAGGATGTCATGATAGAGAACAGTTAGGGAAGCTATTAGAAATGGGATCTTACCTTTTGCGTTCAATTCATTTCTTTGGGCTTGAAGTCGTCGAAGGTTTTGGGTTTTCTCTGTGACTACTAGCTGCAGTTCCTCGATTTTTGTCACATAATAAGATTTCAAACCATCTTTCGCGTCGAAAGATGGTGGTATAGCTAAATCTATCATTTTTAAGACCTATCAAAAATTGCCCACTGTCGATATTGGTTGATCTGACTTTAGGGATGTATCATTTATTTTAGAGAACGGCATGAAATTTCGATTAGGAAGGAATGCTCGCACACCATTCCGGAGAGACGGGTGCAGAAGTCGGTATGCAGATTTCAATTGGCTTCTTGGTTCGATTCCTCGACCCTCGCATTTTTATTTTCATCCCTTGTCCAGACGATTGCTTGTTTTGGCTCATCTGCCGATGACTTATCAAACACTGGATCATAGACCGTGACCTATTCATTTAACCCACTGGCAAGAACGGAACCTATGATTTTCGACCCTCAACAGTCATCGAACTTGACTTTCCATAGACACTGTCCTATGAACCAGCTCGAGAGGTCGGAGATAAACATGATGAGAATCGAGTGAGCTTAGTTTTATTTCCAGCCATAAGAATTAGACAAAATCCTAGCACGAATATGGTGTCCTCCCCGTTGACAAGAGAGGGGAAGATAGGGCGCTATCCACCGTCCAGTAGCATAATTACACATTAAAGGCTGAGATGACTCAGAGTTATTTAATCAGTGCTGAGTTTTACTTGGTATCTAGCCGATAGTCAGCAGGCACGGGTTCGCCCTCTACTGTACAAGTGAGTGTACACATACTCGAGGGCAACCATGCGCTGGTGGCGGATATTATTCTTAAATGATATGATTGCTTCCGCAGCCCGCTTGAAGTCTGGGCACTTGACTCGAAGGATGTGGTCGTAGAGGTTGTTAGGGAGCCCATATCGGTCATCTGTATTCTCGGAGATCATCGCACAGCAATTTGTCCTCCAAGAGTATAGGTGGTGGACCCTCGAAATCATCAAAAGTAGCATTAATTGAATTGACGTCCACCCAGCTGAGTTCTCCACCAATCGTGATTGGTATGACGCCTCCTGAACCTTCTGCTGAGGTACATTAATGAGCTCTGCTGACTCAATGGAATTGTCATTACCTGGTTCACTGAAAAGTGAGGCCTGTAGCTGGAGTATGTCGTCAATCAATGAAGCTTCATCTGTTCTGCCAACAACTGAGTCCAAGTAATCGACAGCCTCTGGTGCTGGGGAGGCTGAGAAAGCCCCACTGGAAGACGAACTAGGCGAGAACGGACAGTTTGCGGACTGCTTAGGAACAGTCAGTGCATCCATTTCGTTGGCGTCAACCATTGATGTGGTCGCTGAGGTTTTGGGCATCAACTCTGCTTCGCTCACTCCACTATCTGTCGTTGGAGTTGCTATTACGAGATCGGAGCCCGATCGCCCCTCAAGTTTGGATCTGAGACGTTCATTTTCCTCGCGCAACTTCTTGTTTTCCTCTTCCAGATAGTCTATCTTAGCTCTCTTTCTATCTCGCGCGGTCTGAGCAGCAATACGATTTTTCATCTTGCGTCGCTGCAACTTCTCACTGGGAGTTAGGTGATCCAAGCGGGCCCTAACTCGTTTCTTCTTCGGTGGTTCGCAATCGGTCGAGAAGTCGGAATTTTCGGTGTAAGAATCCTGGTGATCCAGCCCGATTGGGCACGATCGTGTAAGCGACTTTGGCGTCACGATGTTGTCCATCTCCAACCGTCGGGTTCTGTCCGTGTAAAATTGATTTCAGTTTGAATGAATGGTCAACCCATAACTATAACAATAAGATGTGAATTAGCTCTCCATCGACAGGTTAGCCAACCAAAAGATGGTGCGGAAGTGATGGGGATGGAAAATTAGTCATCGTAATTCATCTCGGAAATTGATGACCGAGATCGAGAATTTTCCTTCTGTGATGACGCGTTTTACTGGCCTAGCGGAGTCAGTGTTGCATACAGGTGCTGCCATCTGTAATCTTGTGCTAGGAATTCCTCAGATGAGTCATCCAAGAACACTATGCCGTCACCGGCGCACGAAGATGGGGAAAAGAAGCTTTCAAGCTGATTCGTTTGTACCGGCTGGTTTACGGGAAGGGGGAAGAAACCAGTTTCCCCAAGGACAAAGAAAACACTGTGTTGGACACTTTCTTCGGCTTCGGCGCATGGAATGATTTGAACAAAGAGCCAATCGTTGACCCACACAACCTACTGCAGGCGCTCCCCTCCCCTCCAACGCCCCATAATTATTCTTTATCGAGAGGGAGACTCAGCAAACTTATAGCGCACTATGACAAACGTCCAGGAATTTATTCTTATACTTAATAACTAGTGCACCCGATATCCAAATCAAATAATCATGGACACCTTCCAGCCGCCGCCACCACTCTTACCGGATCTTGTATCCTCACCTACAATCATCCCACCTCATTTAGAACAAACAACCATGACAGGTTGCTACCAGAAGCAAAAAGTCGACCAGCCACTCGAAAGCAGCACTCATGAAGAGTCTAGCGCCCACCAGTTGCAAACTATGACTTCGAGCTTGTCATCTGGCGACGAAAGCGTCGTGCAGATGATGATGGATTGCAAAATGGGCACCACCGAGTGCTCCGCCGGAATCCAACCAAATCCTATTCCAAGCTGGCCAACACCATCGTCGTCATCGTCTTCGTCGACTCCCTTCAACGACTACCCACCTCAACAGTGTCTTCTCCCTCCACCGCCCTCGCCACCACAACCACCGGTTCACGCTGTACAAATACCTCAACCTCCCCAGCTACCAAACATTGTACCCGGTAAGCTTGTGGAGGAGTTCGAGGAAATGATGAGGAACGACGATGACCCTGTTGTGCTCACCAACTCCGTCTGTCTTCTCTTCGTGTACTCTATCGATAGTGTCAGAGGTGCTGAAGTTTGCCAAAGGATGTCGGCTACGCCGGATATGATGAGCCGTCTATACTATGTCTGCGAACGCTACAAAGATCACGATGTCATCTTGTGCTACGCCACCGGTATTTTAACAAGCATATCGAAATATGACGAGGGTCGAGCAGCGATACTCGGCTGTAATGGATCTCAAATGAGCAGTCAGTATTCATATGGGCTGTCAATGGGTGTCGAATCACTTATTCGTTCTCTACAATCAAGTGACAGTAACGTTGTTATCTTCGCCATCACTGCCATACACAATTTACTGCTTGATAGAAGAGTTAGCCTACAAGAAATCGCCAAGGAGCAAATCAAACACGGATTGAAACATATCGTCCAACTTTTAGACGATCAGTGCTTCTCCCGTAATTATGAATTCAAGGTTATAGTTTTGGACTGTCTTCAGATACTCGCTTACGGCAACAGAGAAAACAGGCTCACTATAAAAAAGAGCGGAGGTCCTTACCTCTTACTACGGACAATCAAGGAGAATTTCGACAACCAACCTACCGAAGAATTGATTGAAACAGCCTCGCGTGTTTTAAAGTCACTTTCGGCCTGTCCATCCAACAAGGTCGACATAATTGAACATGGAGGAATCAACGTCTTAACCCATTGTATCAGAACTACTAATCATGAGATATTGAAAACTTGCCTTTGGACGCTCAGAAACTTATCCGACGTGATCAATAACATCGATCATGGACCTTGCATAAATCAACTTGTTGAGAGATTGCTACATATCTTGGACGAGTACACTGATCAGTCTTGCATTATAACTTGTGCACTTGGAATCCTTGCCAATCTTACTTGCAACAATGAATCAATCAAGCAGTATATCTGTGAATATAATGGCGTTGAGCTCCTACTTGGCACGATCGCCGTCGCCCTCAGGGATGGCCGCGACTTCAGAATCATTGATAAAGAAATCCTTGAACCAGCTATCTGCGCTCTTTGCCACCTGATGAACCAAACTCATAACCCGAATCTAGCGGAGGACGCAAAGCTGGTTATAATGAGAAATTTCGATATGTTCCGAGAACTCATGAGCCCGACTAGAATGATCAGCGATGACTTATCGAAAGCGGTCGAAAAACTTGTAAATCTGACCTTCAAGTCTAACTAATCCTAACACTTGTTGAAATTACATTCTCGAGACTTGAACGGAAAAATTATACAAGAACAGATACTTGGGGACGATGGTAGAGGTTATCCTAACTAATCGATACTGCTTAATATCAACAACTTTTTGCGGTTGCGATGCGTTCTCCAATCAGTTTACCATTCAACGTCTTGTTGATTAAGAGTTTAAGAATTGGACACTCTCGTGGGGCCATAAACAAAGGCAGTAATCGAATCATTGAAAGTCCACCTCGTTCTGTCTTCACTGGCACACGTAAGCGAATTAATCCGGCTGACGAACCGACTTAATTCTCTGTCAATCAGTGATATTCATTATTTGGTTGCTGGTCAAAACAATGCTTTATCAAGTTCTGTGTCAGGCCTGGTCAATAAGTTTTCAGAGGGTGATTCAAGCGGGATTTTCCTTGAGGGTGCTTGCGTCTATATAAGAACTATTTGGTACATCGCCTCTCGCAATTCGTCTAACATAGTGTGTGAGTAAAGTCGATTCGGTAGCATGCCAAACAATCCAGCTTATGCTCATGAAGGCAACCAAAGCTATATTAACCCTTCCGAAAAACGGTATGTCTCCTTCATAGAACAGTCCGACAACATCGTTTGGCTTCGACAACTTCGACAGAGATATAAGTACGAGTATAATCTCACAGCCAAACACAACCGCAGATGTCACTGTAACTGTAATGTGGTTCTTTGAACTTAGTCCTGTTAAAATCGCACCAATTATCACAAGTAGAATGATCGCGAGGATCGGCCAACCATACTTTCCGCTCTTCAAGCTCGAGACGAGGCCCAAATCTAGTGCGTTTACGATCTCATATGAGGAGTCTCTGAATAAAAGGTTGTCATAGCGCAGATAATCTACTATAGTAGCAAACATGATAAAAACTAACCAGAAGTTCAGAGCACACAGTCTTCCATTAACTCCAGATCTTTTCAGCAGTAGATCCACTTGATTCGCGGAATACTTGACCGCATACTTGTCATGAATGTATACATTGGTCTGGGGAATATGCGGTGGAGGTTGATCCTGTCGCTCTTGTTGAATCAGATCCAAGATTTGAGACTTGTTTCTCGTCGGCTGTTTATTGGCTTGACGCTTAGATTTGCTATGGTCGTTAGTTGGTTTAGGCATGTGAACGGAAGGGCGATCGAGATTACCGTTGAACTTAGACTGGTTATTGCTAATTACGTCAGTTAGCGGTTGGTTTCCTTCTCTCGGGTTGTCTAGTCCATACTTGCTCAAAGTCCCTGGAGACAAGTGCTCATGAAGTTGGATGATGTCTTGTTTCTGCAAATTCACGGGGTCTGTTTCCTGTCTTGGCACGGAACTTTTGGTGCGCGCAACAGTCTGGCGCTTACTTTTCGAGTTCTTGGTCGACTTGTGCCTCTTATGTCGCTTACTGTTGTTAAAGGTGTGGGTGGAAACTGCTGAAGCTCGAGATGAGATCGGGGCATTAGAAATTGTGCTTATTGGCATGAATCCCGTTGAAACTTGACCTAGATCAAGCCGTCAGCTAAACTTGTGGCAATCGGAGGCTATCACAATGATGGCTTCAAAGATACACTTAACTCGGCGGATCATGTCAAGCTAGGTGAGCCGTCGACGTTAGAAATATTCAAAACAGAGCCTAAGCTCAAGGGAGTCGCAGAGTTTTTGAGGTACAAACGATAGATTTTGTCTCGTGAGATAATTTGGTTATGGGCACTCTTCGTTCTCGACTAAGCCATTGATTTGCAGTGTGATATGTCAAATCTAGTGGAATGACAAACAAGGATGGCAATGTGCACGAGAATGCACCGAATAAGAATGATGAGCACCAAAATCTGGCCTCCAAATCTCTTAAATCACCTGCTGTCTCTAGTGGAAACAGAAAACGGAAGCCCAAACGATCTCGAAAAGTCAAATTCGCCGAGCCTTTGACCGAACAAAGATTGTATGATCGCACTTTATCACCTAACACTGAAACGGTTGGTAAAGTTGAAAAAACCAAAGCAAAGCATCAAAACCCTTTGAACGAACTGGAACCACCCCTTTCATTAGTCGCCCATCTAGATATAGCCGCCCAAAAACTCAATGCAAGGCCAACAACAACAAAATCACAAGCTTCTTCACCTCAGAATATGAGCCCCGATGAAAAAGATTTGTCAGTTAAAACAACAAAGAGTTTGGGAGTCAAGGAATACAAGAGTTCCTTGAGAAAAGATAAGTCCTGATTTGAGGCCAGTTTGAATTTCGCCTCTTGATTTGGAATGAAGGTGATACCCATCTTTATTCAATGCTGCGAATCGGTGCATTCTTCGAGAACCCGCCAACTGAGCTGGTACCCCCCTTGAATGTGGCCGGAATCTCACATCAGCACATTTTGCTTTGAAGACTTTGCTGCGCTCTTATGAAATTTAGATATTGCAACCAAATATAGTTCTAATCTGGAGTTTGAATTAGCGGCTGCTCACCAAAGAGGCGAGTCCGGCTGAGCCTAGAACTGATAAGGCATAATTGGTGTTTGGGTTTGGAGTCAAAGGTCCGAGGATAAAAGAGGACAGCACAACAACGCTAGTCAGGAATATAACGTTTGTGTAGAATATTGAGAATGTCATTGACTCATAGTCCGATACCTCATTCTTTTCCATGAGTATTCTGTCATCCTTATCGCGCTTTCCTAAACTTTTATCGGATGCAACCTGACGTGTTACCTCTTTAGCGATGATATCGCCCTTTTTCTGTGCGATCTTATGTTTCAAGACAAACTTAGTATCTTTGTAGGCTGAAGAGATGACCCAAGTTGAAGTTCCGGATACTATGGCTATGAAAATAAGAGTAGTTATTGACAGTCCGACATCCATCAAGTGAATTCTAGTGAATAAATCTGTAGAGTTTGGTAGATCATTGGGATGTGGTTAGTCTTTAGAGTGAATGTCGTGTGCTTCTAGTAAAGGGGATCGTTCCTTACATAGCGGAATTATGGATACAAGTGCAGCGTTGCCATAGAAAAGAATTGAAGATTTCTTTGAGACATCGCGACTGAAATCCTGCAACAGGAGCTCCTCCTCCTTGGTCAAACTTTTTCCTTTTGCCATGATGCTAGGTATTGATAACGAGGTATTCCTACAATAAGATGTGCTCGGAAGAGGTTCTTTGAGAATTTGTATGAGGTCTGGATGCAATTTTCTCCATTGGATGTTCGATGCTACAGATGATTCCATCACAGGTGATGTGGCAAAATAAACTAGAGTGGTCGCACGAAATCCCAACGTGCGCTTTCCGAGTTTCGGGCCGTCTGCGTGCCGCACAGGATTTGGCACGAATGACAGAATTCGGCACGAATGGCCCGAACGGCCCGAATGGCCCGAATGG
>Ga0209372_1000030_pt1 | contig 104965 bp, 78 predicted proteins | sample AgamicAtPe_FD_187170 | JGI IMG/M metagenome (GOLD analysis project Ga0209372, IMG submission 187170) | Agave microbial communities from Guanajuato, Mexico - At.P.e (SPAdes) (version 2) | ecosystem: Host-associated > Plants > Phyllosphere > Phylloplane/Leaf | place: Guanajuato, Mexico... | reverse complement strand
AAGCCTGCTCATCAACTTTAGCAGGTCGTCCAAATTCAATCTAATCAAGAGCATTCTTTCCCTCTGGATGCACTTGATGAGCGACCCCACCAATGGGCTGTAGTCGAGCATAACAAATCCAAAATCCTGATACCTAGGTAGATCACAGCATAGCCTCGATTCAAGCAAGTGGAGCAGCCGTATTTGTTGGCAGCTAGATTTAAGCTGGCCAAGTTGGTAGTGATCGTTTGTTTGCTCGCCTGGCTTTTCGCTAAAATTCAGCTCCTCCATCCCGAATCCCATGTAAGTTTGCAGCCTGACAATGAGCGATGAATCCAAAATTTGTCCGTCCCGCCTAAGACGGTTGATCAATTCTAACGAAAGCGAGTATTCTGGCAGGATCCAATTGCTCGAATTGGTCTGCTGACGATCGGCTCCAATTTCATTGGTTGACATCTCGCGCTTAGCTGCATGTTGCTCAAAACCAACAGGCCGATAAAGATCCAGATTGCGCGTCACCAGATCAAGCGGAATTGACCGCTCGACCAATTGACTAATGCGACGTTTTGAATCCACTACGAGCTCATCGTCCTCATGTAGCACCGGTATGAACCCCTTACACTGTGCCGCCTCCTCTTTGTTAGATCCTAGAGCTTGCGATTCTAGTAGAGTCTCTAAACGTGGTAAATTTCTGCAAATTGAAGCTAGCTCGTCCACAACAAAGTACATCGTCTGTTTAAACTCCTCAGCGGGATTGTTGCTGATTAGATGAGTGGTGGTCGATTTGTAAGCGGGCAATTCTGGATCATCGTCGGCACCGTCAACCGTCTGCTCAAGCATCTCAACTCGAGCGACCATCGTTGCGCTTGACGCAATCGATAGGCCAAAATCCGAGCCACTCTGTTGCCCAGTGAACTGATTATTCTCCAAAAGGAGACACCAGCGCTGGAGAGCAGGTAGGAGGAAGTGTTGCCTGAGCAGGTGAGCCATCAGATAGGCGAGTAAATCGAAACACTTCGGTCCGTTAGATTGGTTGACCAGCGAGCTTGAGTCGACGATAGGCGGAAGAGAATTCTCGCCCCGTTGCCAGTTTTGCTCCCTCTTTGTCCACCTGCCGAGCAACTGCGACCTCTTGCCCGATTCAGCGCTATCCTCGTCCGAGCTCGCCAACACTTCAGATAGATAGTTCGTGAAATCGCCGAATGCCAACATTAGACAACTAGTTATCCACTTGAACCGGATTGAGGAGCGCAATTTCTGGCACTCAACGCAGACATGGAGCTTCAGGTTCTGGGGGCTGAGCATGTTGCCACTGTTGCTGCTGCTGCTGCTGCCGCCACTGCCACATCCTAAGCCAGCTGCTGTAGACGCCTCATTGTTATTGATTGAAGACGGTGTTGGCTCAAACAATTGACTTTCGCTCAAAAGCTTCTTGAACAATCGGATCGAGCTCTCCGCAATTGCAACAACCCGAGCGTTGGAGCGAAATCGCATGAGCTCCTCGAGAGGCTTTAGTCTGCCTCTAGTGGGCAGGTAGTCTGTGACATTTACCTCATTCTCCAAACCAACACCAGAGTCGCCGCTCCCGCTCGAGTCTTGGCCAAGTTTTGCTTGTTTTGTTGCACGATTTCCATCGCGGCGCCAGTCTGCAGCAACGGCCGCTTTGTTTCGCTCATGTTCGTACCTGATCGGTGCTCTTATCATCGAGTGCACAAGTTTGGAGGCTTTTTGTTCTTCTTTCGAGTCCATGCGAGCCAGCTGCTCTCTCGAACATTGCGAGATCTGCCCTAACCTCTTGGCCGACTCTCTTGCCAATTGAACCAGTTTGTCGGCCAGATTTGCATTTGAGTCGCTCACCAACTCCTCCAACTTGTACAGTTTCAACGAGATAACATCAATCCCATCTCCTTCGTGCACCTCATTGCGCCTGAATTGTCTCAGCTTGCGCGCATAGTCATTCCTTGAGGGTGGACCAAACGCGAGCAGTTGATCAGTGCGGCCAGGTAACTCAATCAGCTTCCTGACTGCATCCTCCCCCTTCTCCAGCTGGTCACTCGGCTCTGTTTGTTTTTCCTCGCCGCTTGTAGTTGAATTTAGCGATTTAAGGAAGCGATCTCTCTGCTCTTCGATACTTAGACGCGGGCACTTGCACTCGAACGAAACCTGTCCGCTTTCTCGGTGTCCGACTAGGCTTGGCAAGCGATAGTCGCTGCTTATGGATGAGCTCAAACTGGAGAGCTCTTCTATTTTATGAGCCTCACGAGCTTCCTCGACTCTAACCAGCTCTCGATATACTTGGCTTGGATTCGTGATTTCATCAATGTCAAGCGCCGCCAGCAATTGAGCTGAGAGGCGCCCCTGATGTCTGCCAATCATTGCTCGATTGGAGCCAGTGTCCATGGTTGCTTGGTGGGCGGGCAGAAGACTGGTGTTCGATCGGCTGGGTGGACTTTGGCTAGAAGCGTGTGAAATTATCCCCCTTACAGAAGTGAAAAAACAGGCCCACAAGCGGGCATTTCGTTTTAGCCTAGCTCAAGTGTGGACTTCCGTCGGAAGTTTGCTTGCTCTGTTGCACGCACATCCATGCAAAATGTGACCTCGATTCAGCGTCAAAAAATGAATGCCCCATTGAGGGTGTTTGTTTAAAGTGGCTCCATAGATGGCGGCAGCCTGGAGCCGGGTGGACAAGTTGAAACTTGTTTGGTTTTAGTGGTGGAGTCCCGAATAGGAGTCAATGGAGCCCGCACAATCTAGCTAGTCTGCCTGCAGCCAGTTGGCGCAGATGAGTAGATTGGCGGCCAGTTGAATAATCATGAATGGAAGAAGTTTTCCTCCTTATCATCCTCAAGATTCATTCGACCATTTCTGTCCTCTGCACTCTGTGTCCACTAGAATCCAGTGCGGCTGGTGTTGCAGACGAGGCAGGTGGAGCAGGTGAAGCAGGACACAAAGTAAGCCCCCGATTTTGTGCGTCTCCCTTGGAGAGCTGGCCGATCTGTTTGCATCTGTCACAGTGTTTGAGCTTCTTTGGTGTCGCCCTGTTCCGGGCTTGCGAGTGCCGCAGACAAGTGCGCTTACCTGGCAAGTCGGTCGTTTCAGTCTGGGCGATAATTCGAATTTGAAACATGATAACAAGCCAGACGAGGAGAGCGCGAGCGAGTTCACCGGCCGGCTCAAAGCTCGCTAGCCGGATAATTCTTGGAAGGGGGCCAGCAGAGACGTTGCCCTCCCTCCATCTCTTAGGATTTTGTGGAAAGCGGTGAGCTGCTGTCCATTGAGGATTCGCCTTTTAGTTAGCCGAGTGGATTGATGTCAGGCGAGAGGCTGGCCGTTTTGGATGGAATATTGGCCGCTCGAAGGAATTGTTTGGTGGGAGCAAGCAAGAGTACGATTTCAACGTTAGAAAGCTCAGGTTTGGATGGGCAGCCGATTTGATTGAGCTAAGCGCAAAGTTGAGCATAGAATTGGCCAAGCTCTCAGGCTGGCGCATTGTTAACAGTTACGAACAAGCCACTCTGTGAAATCCAACATCCGTCGGCTGACCGACTAAGCTAGCTGGCGGGCTGGCATGGTTTTGCTGTATGGAGCAGCCCATGCGATTGTATTGCTCGCTCGAATGGGGCATGCAAAGATTAGAAGACGACACTAGTTGGTGGCTGAAGCTTGCGGGCATGAAAAGAGTCAGCCCGCTGCAGACTCCTCTCGAGTGCTCAGATGGAAGACCCTCAAATGGGTTTGGTGAGAGCGAATTGGAAGAGCGATAGAAACAGAGAATAGACTGATTCTTCTCTCTTTTGGTCACAGTTGGCGTCGAGTTTGAGCCGAAATTAGAGTTTGTTGGCTAGCGGGAGTGGAATTGAACCAGTGAGAGCGGTTTTTGGAGGCAAACATGCCCACAGATTGCGGTTTCGCTTTGCGCAGATCGAGAGGTGTTTTTCACATCTTTTTGCGAGACATCTCTCTACCTGAAAAGCAACCACTATGAGACCATTATATTGCATGAGGTTTAAACTTGTACAGTATCCAATTGGAGTAGCTAGGCTGGCTATGTTAGAATAAACTGAAAGCGCGCAACTCCAAACTCCACACGGTGGGCGCACTGACCCACTAGGCACTGCGAGGCGCTGAACTATTCATCTTAGTCTAAGATACGAAAGGATATCGACTGGCGGCCCGAACTCTTCCCGTTGCAACTACAAATTTTTCTATTTCCTAACCTGAGCGGTGAAAGGACTGCCCACAACATGAATATCGTCCACCCTAATATTGACCGTGTATGCGCCAACAAAGGTTGGCTTGTAAAACATGGTGTATGTTCCATCCAAATTGTCTTGCAACTTGACCATGGCCGAGCATCTGGGCGGACTCTTCACCGAGCAGCGCAGCTTGTGGTCCTTGAGGTAGACTCGTCGACAGTCGACTAAAATTTCATTGTACTCCTGCGACTTTGGGTAATCCAATCCTTTTCCGCTGACAACAATCTTTTGGACGAGCTCCTCAACAGTTGGCGTCGGTCCATCGCCCTCGACGGTGAACTTTGTGCAGAGGCAAGGGGAAAGAAATGTTTTAGTTGTTGATGGCTCTCTTCATGATCCATCTTTGCTTAGGGTGGGCACTTACAGTGTACGGACTCCCCTCAATATGCTTTCCATACCACATCAGCGATAGCTTGTAGTCGCCCTGGCCGAGTGGGTCAGTCAGATTGTTAGCGCATTCTCCCTCTCAATATGTCACCCACTAACTAGCACACCTCCTCTCGCGCAACAGGCCGAGTTTGAATGGATACTCACAGGTAGTATTGGTATGTACGCGACATCTAAGCTCAAATCTTGTCCCGAGCAAGTTTCAAAGACTGGCTTCGAGGGGCCCTCAATGTGAAAACTGAGCGCAAGTCCACCGTCTGTGCCCTCGATACGGAATTTACACGTCTCGCCCACTCGGCCCCCAGCTAAACCCGGCCCATGGGCTCTGATTGTAGATGGGTCAATTAGACTATTGCGGCGCGACATTGCTTGTTAGAGTTTGACTAGAACTGGGCTGTAGTTCTAAACAGGAGCTATGTCCCGTTTGAAATGAGCAACTAAAATGAGAGCTCCAAGTCCGAGTTTCCTCTATCCCCACTCTTGCACTTGCTCTCGCTAGTTTGCGACGCTTCGAGAGAGATTGAAGGGAAGGTAAAGGTGAATAAATTATTATTCCATCGCTTCTGCGACACTGAATGTTGATTGAAATATTCAGAAAACTTTGGCCGAGCAGAGGAGAGATCTGGACTGTTTACTTTGAATTTGTAATGAGCTGGCTGGCTAAAAGCGCACAAACATTGGATAGAGGGAGAGAGGGAAAGCTCCACTTTGCTTCCAGCTCTCTCACCAAAAGGAAGCGCAAGTTTCGCTATGACAAGCATGCCAGTCACGGTGCGGCAATTTGCGAGAGCAAAGGGCCCTCACGCTGACGGCGGCAGCGGCTCCCTCGTAATTAGGCCCAGGACATTGTTTATCGAGCGTTTCCAATAGATAGATACACGTTCAACTGTGAACATGTTCAAGCGGCCGGCGAGGTGAGATGCTTGATGTGAGAGCCGGGCGTCTTTGTCGGGCATCTAGCGTCTTTGCGCACACGGACAGGGCCAGTGTTCGTTTGGGGCGAGAGAGTATTGTTTTTAACTAAAGTTAGTCGATAAACTCGACATGTCCTCTCTTTCTCTCGTCTGAATCCTCCCAAGACGACAAGTCGGCTACAAGATCAGAGGAGGAAAGATGAGAGAGGAGCGAGCGAGGATACTTTTATAATTGAAAGAGTGAGGAATTGGCTGGATGGATCGCAGGCTGCGACTGGTTCCAGTTGACATGCAACATCAGCTGCTCATGAATAGTTTCAATGAAACTTTGGCGCCCATTTTCTCGTAGCGCGAATTGAGATTATGGTTGAGTTTGAGGTTGGAAATTGAATAGAATAGACGCCTGAACCTGGCCTGTGAAACCTCAACGAGCGGCCCCTTCCTCTCTCCTTCCATCCTCCTCAATGGCGCAAACTTAATACCTTGCCTTCAAAGCGCGGCCAATGGAATATTAGATCTCGTTCGAGCGCACTCGAGTTGGGCCATAATTTTGTTGGCAGAAAGGAAAAGGCGCCAGCCAAACTCGAGCCTCAATGTGAGCGTGAGCCACCGAAGGCTCAAGGTCCTCTGGTGTAAGAGCGAGCGGGAGGGGCCCTTGAAGATGCTGCCTTCGTGCGGCTCCACGAGGGGTCGACGGCGGCGCGCAGGTAGTTTGCTCGGCTGGCCGGACGCAACGCCAACCGCGTGAACAGACTGTCATGGCACTTTGGTTTGGTTTCGCGATGAGGCCGCCGATTGTTGTGGGCCCAGAGCATAGAGCTGCCCTAAATAGAGAGTGAAATCTGCTTTCCCAACTCGAATGCTCAACAAGTGTTGCGCTCCCTCCTCTAGCCGAGAAAATATTGCGAGAATTCCAGAAAGATGTTCTATTTGCGCCAAGCTCACCTGCTCAGACGGCGAGCTTTCCGTCTCGCGCAAGCGCAGCTTGCTGACTGGCCCACGGATGCCTCCCAACTCCAGCCGAGCAAGTCTCATGTGGCCTCCAAAGCCATGGTGCTGTTGAGTCAGGCTTCCGCCAGACTCGAGCTCTCGTTGGTGGAGCGTCTTCATGTGGGCCGCAGCCGATCGACAGATGGCGTCCTGTGCCAAAGATGGCGACGCCCTCGGTCAATATTTCTGCCGGCCGCCAGCATTGCGCGCAGAAGGGGCTGACTTGGAAGCCATGCGAATGAGTCTCGCAATTGGCGGTTGCTTGCGAGAGGAACAGGAGACGCTTCTGGTGGCTTAATTAGCGGGATGTTCGCGCACTGAGAGCTCGGCTTTTGGCTCGAAAGCTCGAACCAAACGAGCGAGAGCGGGTAGCTCGAGCCCAAGGGGCATAATGACACAAGGGCGCCGCGCGGCCCATTGGCCGTCCGCCTGCGATTGGTCGCGCGTCCGCCGCCAGCTTGGCCTCGTTTCTCTGGCTCGAGCTTTGGTTCAATTGATTGAGTTTCGTGTGTTATTGTGCTCATGGTTTCTTGGGTGCAACGAAAGTCGGTGGCCACTGGAGAGCGCAACTTGTTTCCTAAGGCCGCGACGAAAGCGCAGTCTCGGCGGCAAAGGCGAGAGCGAGAGCGAGGACGAGAACGGGAACGGGAACGGGAACGAGAGAGGGAGCTCAGGTTTGAGTGAGCAACTGATTCGTTTGCAAGACGAATCATGTTAGAATTGGACCAACTCTCGGCCGGGCGGATTGTTAACAATGCTGAGCGAGCAGTTGCCGCCCGCTTCTTTGGCAAGCGAGCGAGCATCAATATCCGTCGGCCGGCCGAGCTAGCTTGGCGGCCGAGTTTTGGCTGCTTGGGCCAGCGTGATTGGTCGATCGGCGCCACTGCAAGCGCCACTGGCGCCGCCAGCCGAGCGACAACATTTGCGAGCAAGTGCGGGCGAGAGAGAGAAATGCTCGCCAATCCAACTCAAATGGGCCGCTTGCTTTTTGTCTGGATGCTCGGCGACGATGTGAATGCTGGCCCGTCAACTGTGGCGGCCGAGCAGCCAGGCCGAGCCGCCCAAAGTCACCGTTACCGTCGCCGCCGTCGCCGCCGTCGCCGCCGCCGCCGCCAGTGTTGGCCAGTCAGCTCGCATTTGAGCCGAGGCTTCAGCGCTCAGCTGCCACCGTCTTGCTGCCTCCGCAAACTCAATGGGATCTCCCCCTCGCCCATAGAGTCTGCCTTCCAAGGAGGCCATAGGTCTGCGTTGGCTTGCAAAGGTTTACGAGACTGTTTGTGTAGCCGTCCCATGTCTGGCTCCATGATTTCGTGCTGGACGCGTAAGCGGCTTGTTCCAGCTGCCTCTGGCGAGCAAAGCGGCAAACCTGCTCCTGCTCCTGTTGCTGCTGCCGCTGCTGTTGCTGTTGCTCGCAAACCAAGGCTAGCTGTGGGACTTAACGGACTCGGAGCCTGCAGAAAACAATGGCAACTGGCCGCCGATTTTGGAATCTCGAGCGAGCAAGCTGGCTGCTTGTGTCCTGCTTGGTGCGACCCAGCGAGGGCGCGTATTGTGCGCTGGCCCGTTGCGTCAGCGCGCCGCCCTCCCAGCGTCCAGGCCAGCGCTCACCTGTCCGCCGGCTAGCCGGCCACCAGTAGCGATAATGAGCCAACCACTTAACCTGGCCGAGCGAGGGGGGAGCTCTCCTCCTATTTGCGCGGAGTGAACGCTGGCCAGTGGCGCGCGTATGTCGCGCTTTTATTTGCCAAGCTAGGCCGGCGGACAAACAGGGCGAGCTCGCCCCCATTAGCGCGCTCGCAAGACTCGCCCGCCACTCAGTCAGCAAGCCGGCCGGCCGGGCAGTCAGTCTGGCGGGCAAGTCTCTCGTGTCGCCTTGCTAATAGGCTTTGCTCCCGTTGGCTTTCTCTCTCTCTCTCTCGTTCGCGCTAACTCGAATGGAACTGGGCGCTCGGGTTTGCGGACTGCGAGCACTGCACAAAGGTTAACCTACTCAGGCCGAATCAATCAGCGGCTGTCGAGGTTGATCCGGCCAGCGGCCAATCTGGCACACACAATGCAAATTTGGCCCGTGAGCCAGAGTTAGTGCTGGCCGAGCGACAACTTCGAACCCTCGGCGAGCTGGCCGCGAGCGCGGAGGGCCAAAACCAATGGCGAGCGTAAAATTTGCAAATCCCCCCTCCCTATCAGAGGTAAGCCAATGCTAAGCTGGCCGCGCTCGGTCAGCCGGCGGGGGCTAATTTGGCCATGGCCACGGCGGCGGCCACGCTAGCCTCAACGTCAGCAGCAGCAGCAGCAGCGCCGGTGACGACACTTGCCCGCAACCAGGTTGGCTAGTCTCTCTCTCTCTCTCGGATCGACAACTCGTGAGAATGTTGCCGTTTCTCGCGCTCGGCCGGCGCTGAGAATTGGACGGAACGAGCTAATAACAATTGACATACTCTCTTGTCTAGCTGGCTCACACGGCTCCAGCTCAGGCAGCTCGCAAGCCACACGATACCACAATGGAGCTGCCGCAGCTGGAGGCAGCAGTGCCGAGCGAAAGCAACTGCCTGCCGCCTGGAGCCCAAAAGCCGGCCAGGAGGGGTCTTGCCGACTTGCTCGCCTCCTCGAGCTCGAGCAATTGGCGGCGGTTCCTGGCCGCCGCCACTTGATGCGGCCGGGCAGCCAACAAAGGGAGCGATCACACCCACTTCCAAGGCAGAAACATTTACACTCTCTTGGCTGGCGCCGCTATCAATCCGCGGGCCGGCCCGACTAGACGGCGGCCCTTGCGCCAGCCAGCGGCGCCGCCGTCCTGAAAGGCTTGAGCGCCAAGCTCCTCTTGGCTAGACATAGTTGCCAATTAAGGTTAGTCAGCCAGTGAGTCACCCACTCACAGGGGAGGGAGGACTGGCCAAGGCGAGGGGGCGGAAGGGAAAGCTGGCGGTTGTGGGCGCGGGACGACAGACGGCGCTTGCCGTTGGAGGCAGCCAACCAGTTGCGGCCGAGGCCAGAGCTGAGCGGGCAGAGCTCGCAGGCAGGCAGGCAGGCAGGCAGGCAGGCAGGCAGACAGGCAAGCCTTCAAGCGGCTCAGCTTAGCGAGGTGCATGGCCAACAGGAATTACATATCTCGCTGCTGGCTCACCTGGCGTCGATTTTCCACCGGCCGAGCGCTCATTGTTCTTCCCGACTCTTGCCTCTCGTTTAGAGGATCCACTAGCTGGCTTGCTAGCTCGCCAGTGTCTGGCCGCTCCACTCTCGAGCGGCCTAGCATTGGGCCAGCGAAGAAGGGGGGAGGGGGACAAAACAAAAGCAGCTAACTGGCGGTGATGGCGAAAAAAGACTTTCCATTTGAGCCACAGGCTTGACGGTGCTCTCGTTGAACCAGCTCATCGGGTAAAAAGATATCCTTTTTACTTGGGCGCCATCTCTCCCTATCCGAGCGGCGGCCGATGGAGGGACGTCGGCGACAAGATTAGAATCTCATGTTGTTGGCCACGCGAACGCTCTTGCGGGCCAATCGGCTGGACCAGCGAGTGTGTCTAGTCTACTTGTTTCAGCGGTTTGAAGATGGCAACCATTGCAGGTGAACAGGCGACTTGGATGGTACAAGAGTCTTTCGTGCGATTGTTTCCAGGGCCCATGGAGCCGTCTGCCACCAGATGGCGCGCGCGCATGCTTAGCGAAACAAGGTCTAGCCGAAGCGCCGGCCAACTCGCCCCCTCCACTCGAGTGCCCATTGACATGCGAAACTGGCGCGATTCTACCTGTAAACGGATGCGCTTCACATTGCAGACCCGATGAAGATGAATGTGAGCCGCTCGCATCCTGTTTTGGCCCGCAAGCTGGCTTCAGATGAAACTCTAACTGCGGCGACAATGACGCAAACCGGCCGCCGGCTCGCTGAGCCAGCTTGCTGGCTTACCGAAGCCAAGCAGAGCGGATCGAATTTTGCGCTGCCCAATTCCGTTAGGGCCGCTTTCGTCGGCTTGCGAGCTTCGAGCTGGAGGCTAGTTGCTGCGGCCAAGTGGCTGGCCAGCCGAGCGTTGCCATGCCGTCCAGTCGGCTCGGCTTGGCTCAGCCCAACTCAACTCGACTCACCTGAGCTCAGCTCGGCGGCGAGCGAGCATCTCTCGCTCGCATTGGGCCAACCAGAGCCGTGCAAAACAAAGGGTCGCCAGCTCAAATTGGTGCCAATCAATCAGCTGCCGGCCAAGTTGAGGCTAATTTGCACCGGCCGGCCGGGACGAGCGGCGTCCACCTTGTGCCCGGCGGCCTTTCGCCTCCAACCACGAGAGGTCGCGCTGAGTGTCGCACTGAAGCCGGAGTTTGGGTTTGAGTTGGCTTTGTTGGCGATGGTTTGCGGCGCCCCCATTGCAGTCGCTTGGCCCGTCCAAAGAGGAGGAGCTGGCCAATGCGTTTGTGCGATGGCCGCCGCTTAGCTCGCCGTGATCCTCCCTCTCCTTCAGGCGGCGGCGGCGGCGGCGGCGGCACGAGATTTTGGCATCCGAATCATTGCGACGGCTTGCGCTGTCATCGGGGGCGCCACTGTCGCCGGCGCCGCCGCCAGTTATGTTTACGATGCTCGGGCTCTCAAATTGCCACCAACTTTTGCTCGGCGGCCGCAATCACCTCGCCTGTGCCGCCCTCGAGCGCCCTTGAGCGAGGAGGCTCGAACAACAAAGGGCCGGCTGGGCTCGCGAGCTGCGCAAAGTGGCCGCGGACAGGGATTTGTGTGCGAGCGGCTGGTTTGTGTGGCGAAAGTTTAAATTGAATCGGCGAGCGAGCTAACGCAACAGGTGATCCCGCGAGCGAGCGGGCGGGCGGGTGGACTCGCTCGGGGGTGGGCGGGGCCGCCGCCGGTTGTGCGGGCAAATCGACGCCGGCCGGCGAGATAATTTATCAGCCGGCCGGCCAATTTCTAATTGGATTCGTCTGGCGAGAGAGGCTGAGTTTGGTGGCGCAGTTTGCCTGCGCGCTGGCCAACGAGCGGCCAAAGCGCGAACGGGATTCTTGTCAGCTTGAAGCGGACGCGCGCAGCCCCAATCTCGCGCTTCTTGCTTCAAACCTAAAACTTCGGACTCCCAACAAATTCGGTGCCCAGCGAAGTTTAAATTGGCAAAACTTTAAAAAGCCCCACTTCTGGCCAGGTAAAGCGGGGCGGCGAGCGTATTGCTCGGCGGGCGATTCTGCCGGCCCGCGACCATTCATCATTATCATGAGCGACTGGTGCCTTTGCGCGCCACTCAAATTGGATTGGATTGGACTGGACTGGAATGGGCTCTCTGCTTTGCTTGCCGGCTGGTTCGGTTTGGTTTGCTTTGCTTTAGTTGGCTTGGCGCGCCAGCAGAGCAACCCGAGTCTTCTGTTCGAGCCGGAGTTTGTTGTTTTGATCCGCGCGCTCGGGCGCCGAGCGGGCCGAGCGGGCAACAACAAGTTCATGCGCACCATTGTTGAATAACGAAGCCGGCTAATGATTTACTTTCGCGCCCCATCTTTGGCCGGCGGCTTCCGGATTTGTGAGGCAGAGCGCAGTTTGTGCACTTGCGCCCGCTGCTAAGCCGACGGCTCGAAGGCCCAAAACTGGCCGCCGACGGGCTCGAGTGTCGCCCGAGCGGGAGGCTGGAGGCGGGCAAACAAAGCGGCGGGCGCAACAAGCCGCCCGACTGCGGATGGCAGGAATAATCATTAAATGAATCGGAATGGAGTTTGCCGCCGCCGCCGCCAATGGGCCGAGTTCCAGACCAAACTTGGCTTCGGCGGCAGGGCGCGAGAGTTGGTGGCGCGGCAGCGAGCGAGCGGGCGGCCGGCCGGCCAGTGTGCGCGCGAGCTGCCAGCTAGTTGTGCCCGCCGCGACCCGAGTGACCGCTCGGCCCAAGGCGGCCACTTTATGGCCCGGCCGCCGCCGCTGCCGGCCCGCAAACCCGAAAATCTTGGCCGCGCTGCAGTTTGGGCCGGACTCGAGTGGCGCGTCCCTGTGCTTTGAGCCCGCTGATCGGGCCCACGATCGATGGCCTTGCGCTGGAGGGGGCAGCCGCTTTGGGTTTGGGCTTGGAGTCGGGGGATTTGAGTTGGGAGTTTTAGTTTGAGCTTGAGCCGTCGGCTAGCTGGCCTGCTTTGTTCGGCATGATATGATTTGATTTGGCCCGCTCATGTGTTCAGCCGGCGGAGCGCCGAGTTTGCCGGTGGCGCCGACGAGCCGCTGGTGCCGCTGCCGCTGCCGCTGCCGCCGCCACTCAACCTGCGAGACGCGGCCGGCTCGCGCGCACTTTGGCCCTAAATTATAGCGCTCTGGTTTATCTCTGGCTCCGCTGGCACGCGATGCCGGCCGAGCCCGCGGACGCTTATAGGGGGCCGGCGGGAGGTGTCCTATAAGTGGGCGGCGCCATATAGAGCGCACTCGGGCCCGGCGGCCCCCATTTGGGCCGGGGCGAGCGCGCGGGAGCGTCGCAGGGCGCCGGCGCCTCCCGAGGCGGCCGCTTCGGGCCCGCGGGCCGCCCGAGCAGCGCCGGCCAACCCGAAGCGGCGGCGGGCGGCACCCGGGGCGCTCCACTCGGCTGGCCGGCGTGTGCGCGCTGGCCCGCCGGCCGGCCCATTCGCCGCCCGTCTCCTTTCCTCTCCGATCGCCACTCGCCGCTCGCCGCCCTCCACTCGCCGCTCTGCCCTCCGCTCGCCGGGGGCCGCAAGTCCTAGTTTGGCTTCACCAGCGCTTCCCCTCCCCCCGCCGCAGCAACAGATGCGAGTGTGTTCTTGTGTGCGGCTCAGCTGCAAGCACAACCAGCGCGCCCGTCCGTCCGTCCGTGCGTCAACGCTCAACAATGCAACCTACTTTTGCGCCCGCTCGCTCGCTCGCTCGCACTCGCAAGGCTTGCTCTTCGATGTTCGCATTTTCAGCCGACCAAACAATCCCACTGCCGACTCCACTGGCCGCAAAACGCATACAAAGACACACACACGCACACACACACACACTAACTTGCAAGCAGCTAGAGCGACACAGTCGGAGCCAAGCTTGAGCCAGAGATAGAGAGAGAGAGAGAGAGAGGGATCGCCCGCCAAAGGTGCAAGACACTCCACAGCCAGACACCCAAACTCATGCCAGGGGTTCCCCAAGTTGCACTTCACTCAGCTTGAGCCGAACCCGAAAGGGAGCCAAGGAATCCTGGCGAACGCGAAGAGTTTGCGAGCGAGAGTTGAACTGAGAAACAAGCTGAATTTAAATGTCCAACTCGTTGAAACTAGCCAATTTGGCTAAGCAAGTGAGCCGTCCATGAGACAAGACGAAGAGGAGAGGGAGAGAAAGAGAGACGACAAGGTTCAGGCCTGTATGTTCTGTATCCGTGTGGCTCAAAATACAAGGAAAACTACTTGCAAACTCCTGCCCTCATCAGGTGAGCAAGCGGCAGCCAAACTTCACAGTTTGCCCGAAAGATATGAGCATTGAATGAGCGGGACGTCTGACACTATCGGGAGAGAAAGAGAGAGGGAGAATAGCCCGCTGACGCTTTCTAAACTTCAATCGCTCTCTTGCTGAGCTATATTCAACATATTCGACATTGCCAACCAGCGAGATCCGCATCAAACTCCAGCCCCCTTTCCTCCCTCGGAACCCAACCCTCAGGTAGAAGAATCAGCTGCAATCCGCGCTTTTTGATCGTGGATGGCGTTCTTAGCCTAGCTCGCACGTGATAAGATAGATTAGTCTCGACGGCCGAGAGCTGCTGACACAAGCTAAACAGATTGTTTGTGCCAGAGGAAAACATTTTAATCGACTTGGTGCCCGTCAGCATCATCTTGGACAAAACCACCCACTCAACACTAGATGGGCCTCTCACCCTTCGCCAACCAGCTTTCCATTGCCAGTCACAAGCTTTTCATTGCCACGAACTAGATAATATTACATTCAGTTGAGCGCGATATACTTCCACACGTCCAGACAGATATACACCTGGCTATTTGCTCATCATTGTGCTCACCAACTTAACTCCGACTCAATCATAGCTCTAAGAGATAGGCCCTCCTATCCCCAAAGTAGGGAACATCTCCAAGTCTAAACAGCTCACCACCACAGGCACTGCCAGCAAACTGTATTGATTGACCAAGTAGCCTCTATACCAATCCTAACCAATATCAACTACCATTCGTGGACAGTCATTCGAAATAAGTTTACAGCCGATGATGAAATTACCGACGACCCACTTCTTGCTCTATATTGATAAGCACTAGTATTCTGCTGGCTGATCAAGTCCATGTCCATCCATCCATCCAGAATTATCCAGATACCATAGACAAAGCAAGCAACGTACTCACTAGAATCTAATCAAAAACTACCTATAGGACTCTTACGAATACCAAATCTATTATACTGACAATCAAAATCCACCAGAGTGTAAATACATAATAATTGATACCAATAGTTGTGTATTAAGCTACAGAGAGATAAATAGGAAGAGAGCACCATGTGTTCTGTCGAGTGGTCGTCGTCCTCTTCGTCGTCCATGAACGGTATCAACCTCGATCAACAATCTGACAGACCTATCGGCTATGGAGCCTTTGGAATTGTTTGGTCAGTTACTGATCCAAGAGACGGAAAGAAGGTGGCATTGAAAAAGATGCCAAATGTATTCCAAAATTTAATATCAAGTAAGCGAGTTTTCCGCGAGATCAAAATGCTATGCTTTTTGAAACACGAGAACGTAATGTCAGCATTGGATATATTGCAACCACCTCATATTGATTATTTTCAGGAACTATATGTGATAACTGAGCTTATGCAATCTGATCTACATCGTATTATTGTCTCTACCCAACCATTGACTTCAGATCATGTTAAAATATTCCTCTATCAAACCTTGAGGGGCTTGAAGTATCTACATTCTGCTCGAATCTTACATCGTGATATCAAACCTGGTAATTTACTTGTGAATAGCAATTGTTTATTGAAAATATGTGATTTTGGTTTAGCACGAGTAGAAGAAGCGAATAGATCACGTAACATGACCTTGGAAGTGGTTACACAATATTATCGAGCACCTGAACTACTCATGGGAGCAAAACATTACACAGCAGCCATCGATATTTGGTCTGTGGGTTGCATTTTTGCAGAGCTCTTAGGCAGGAGGATTCTATTTCAAGCGCGGAATCCAGTCCAACAACTAGATTTGATAATTGATCTACTTGGAACACCGAGCAACGATGATATGAGACACGCTTGCCAAGGTGCCAAGCAACATATTAGAAAGAGTCCCTACAAGCCACCGGCTCTAGCAGCGCTCTACATCCTCTCCTCTCAAGCCACACACGAGGCTGTCCACTTGTTATGCCAGATGCTAGTTTTCAATCCGGATAAAAGGATTGATAGCACTACGGCCTTAAAGCACCCCTACCTGGAGGAGGGTAGAATGCGATATCACTCTTGTATGTGCCGTTGTTGTCACTCTGTAGCCGGCCAGAGAAAGTTCAGTCCAAACTTGGAACCTGTTGCACTGATACCGTTCGATGATTCATTCGAGCGTGATTTGGTTGCTGTGCATCAAGTGAAGGAACGGTTGCATAGGACAATTTTGGACAGATGCACTAGCTCGGGTAGGGTTCCTCTATGTATAAATCCACAGTCAGCTGCTTTCAAGTCCTTCACCTCTTCAACGGTAGCCTCAGCATCAGAATGTCCAAGTCCAACCAAGTGGTCCGAATAGTATAGCTGAGCACATTAGTCAATGATAAAATCACGGAACATCATAATGAAACTCCAAGGCGCGGACTAAGCGAGCACCCTTGTTCAAACCCCGTAGATCTATTCTAGGTAGGCAACTATATATTGTTTTCATTCAAGTCAATTTTCACGAATCTTCATGCAAGCTTACTTCGGACAAATTTCAACTATCAATGTCAATATTCCCTACTTTTCTTGTTTGATAAGAAACTGCCAGAGGCGAGTGAAAACTAGATGTTTCTTCTCCCTTGAAACTTCAAGACATTAAGTAGTTTGTTTAACGGACGTAACCGCACCATAGGCGAAACACAATCATTTATCAATCATACTATCTCACTATAACTAATTTAGTACACACCAACTAGTTGGACATAATTAAATCCATGAAAATCCGATATGACGTCGACAAGTTTGATGGACTCATCGTTTTTCCGAACAGATATAGATCATACGTTTGTTACGCCATTCGAATTCTAGAGAGAATTCTTTTTTTAGGGGGATAATTTTATTGGCTGTAGTTGAGAGCTTCCGTCTAGCTGAAGTTCCATGCGCACATTTTCATCCTTTATCAATGAACTGGCCTACCTCAAGGTATTGGTAGAACTGCGTATGAAGCGACTCCGCACAAGTTTCCACGATTTCTCGCTATTTTGATGTAGCCACCATCACCCCATTTGGAGCCCCAGGAGTTTTTCTGCGAATGGTAAACAGTTCGGTCAGTGTTTAAGGTCGGATTGTTTTCCGGTCTAAGGTTGCGAGTACTTACCACTAGCCAATATTCTCCACCAACTTTGTCTGTTCCATATCCGACTAGCAAGACCGCATGATTCAAAGCATTTTCAGTGTGCCTACAAGCTCCATCATCGTAAACACCTGATTTATAAGAATGGAAAGAACGGACGCTAGCGTCAATGGCAATAGGAATGGGCCCAGTCATTGCCAACGCTATACGCAAAAGGATCTCATTCCCGCGAGGCAATAAAGCTGAGCCTCTCACCTGAGTCACGGATTTCTCTCTGACAAACTTGCATGTTTCATCTTTTCCGGTATATTGATAGTCTTGGCTCGACATGATACCATGGTCGTGAACATAGCGTAGGGCCGCATCCATAAGTCCACCATTGCAGCCGTTGTTACCATAGTGCCCGCTACAATCAATGAGATTTTGCTCGCTTAGGAGGACACTCTTCCCCCTCGAGGCTAGAACGCTTTCAAGAGCACCGGTGGTTGCAAACGACCAACAACTTCCGCACGAACCCTGATCTTTTACCTTTGACACTCGTCCATTCTTGCGCCAATCCAATTTAGACGGAGTTAATATGTCCTCAAACCAAGCTCTATCTTTCGAAACACTACTGTTACTCATCTGGCGACTGCTGTTGAGGGCTAGCAGAAGGTTCTCAAGTAAACCATCAGCTAGAGTTCCTTCCGTAAATTTGTACCTGAACCCATTCCGCGAACTGTTAATCTCTTCAGTGGTTAGATCCGAGAGCGGATTTATTCCTTGTATAAAGTTAGCCTTCGACTTGGTATTATGGCTCTCGATGTAATTTTTATTATCGATGAAAACCTTCATCCTATGCTCCTCTTCCGTCTCTGATGCATACTTCTTGCCATATTTTGATTTAAACTCGACCCAAGCTTCTCGATCTTCAAGTATGGCGGAGGTAAAGCAAAAATTAACAAAAACGAGAGCCACAACTATCAAGCCGGTTCGTTTAGATGGGTTCATCTTGAACACTAAGATTGAGGATCAAGTTCTCTCGGTGAAATTGTGTCGACTGAGGGAGTCTGAGGATCGAGCTCGAGCAACAAGTGATACCAACCTATAGAACATCTTCTAAGTCTTTCCCACGCCAACGCTAAGACGAGATCTTCCGGTGAGATTAAGAATCCCATTGTGACGAAAATAGACAATGCTATTTTTGAGAAAAAGCAAATAACAAAGTGGCTTGGAGACCTATGGCTATTTAATCCAATCAATCTTCAATACTCTCCACACGCTCAGGAACATCCGTTAGTTCTATGTCTCTACTAGGGGTTTTCAAAAGTATCCTTCTTATCTCAGGACTAATTTGGTGATGCGTGTGTCTCTTTATCAGCTCTAGGAGAGCTTCCCTCTGGTCGCTTGAAATATCTCTTGTGTATAGTTGACAAAATTTTAACAAAGCTTGATGCCACTGCACGGGTAAGTCCGCTTGGTCGTTATGTGTGTATCTTATAAAATGATCGACGAGTCCATCTAAAACTCGATACGGGAGAGCATAATTTTTAGATATCAGATCCACCATAAATACGCAGCGTGCAGCAGTATAGGGCATCTCGGAGATTTTCAACAGGGCGGCGGCCGAGTGTAACAAAGGTACATGGACCTTCTTTACTATTGAGCTAATTATAACTGCCTCTCGCAATGTGGTCTCGGCTGAGTCTTCGCATAGTGGCAAAATGATACCCTTGTAAAATGCTGCCGGCTTATAAAGTGCTCGCTTTAAAGCATTGTACATGTGAAAATTTAGTTTCTTGTATTCTTGAATATCATCACGCAATCTCGGAAGTAAGATGATATTGTAGAATCTCTGGGCCATGTCATCTCTCAAATTTGAGGCAAACAACTTACAAGCTTCGTACATGCTTGCTGCCGTCCAGTTATCAGGCGCGGTCAAATGTAAGATTTGTTCCCAATTTGAGAGAGTTGGTATTATCTTGAAAGCCTTCGGCAACATTCCTGATCGATATCTGGCCATAACTTTCGCTACACCTCTATAGAGTTCGCAAACTTGAGGGTCCAAGTTCTCGACATATCTCTGCTCCGCCAAGCAACCATCTGAGTCCAATTGCCTGCTAGCTGAGAATTCCGACTCTAGCTCTTGCCTTTTGAGGGATATTGCTTTGAGAATTGATGCAACATCATGATCCTCATCCATGGTGAATCAATCTAGTCTACAATAGCAAGTAAATAGATTATTATTATGAGGCTGTGTCTATTCTTGGAGAAAACTAACACCAAGATTCAATCAGGTCTGTTCTTGCTTTCTCGGAGTGGGTTCTCAGAAGACCACGTTTGTTTGGTCATGCTGTAGCTGTTCGCTCGTCGCTTTGCAGTTTGCTAGGCATCACACAGAATAACTAACGAGTTCCGTCTCGACTATATGTTTTTCCTTTGGTATTGCCCACCAAAACTACGTATTCCAACTTAATCAAAGATGTCTGAAGCCTGGGATGACTTCAGAGAGCCTTCAAGAGACACTGGACCCAAGGACCGTAGTGAGTCTGCCAGAAAAGACGACACAGGAAAAGATAGCCAGGATGTTTGTGATTGGGGCTTCAGTAGAAAAGAGACACAAGTTGAGGATGGTGAAGTAGCAGATCCGAGTTCTGACTCTTACAAGTTTGTACCAGTTTATGAAAAGTATCTTGAAGATAAGCAGTCATTCAGTTGTGAAACTAAAAATTACAACATGTACAGAAGCAACCCCGAAAGGGCAATGCGCGAGTGGTTTGATAACGAGGGCCATGAGTTTGAGCTAAAGATTGACCATCCTCGTGAGAACCAATTTTACTGTACAATTAGCCTACCGATCGATGAGCACGATTTCGTTTTAACCTCAGAAGCTCATGATAGGAAACAAGGTGCAATCGATGAAACTTGTATGACAGCATGTAAACTACTCGACAGCTGTCAACTCTTATACTCGTGGCAGTCTGCCGCAATCTCTTCTAAGGAATCAGCTGAAAAGAAACAACGTTTGGCTGAAGCAAACAGAGAGGATGATATCGAATTAGATAGAACCAACTCGAAGCGCCATTGTGATAGTTCATCAGGGGGTAACCAGAAAGCTACCCTGAATAAAATTAATACGTATGAAACATTGATGACCAAATGGAATGACCTTAACATGTCTATTTTGCAGTTGAAGGCTAAATTAGTTAAATTGGACCTCAGAGTAACAAAGGGAAATCAAGAGTCCCTTGAGGCCGAGAAGGGAATCGACTCGTGTGACGGGAGCTCTGACAAGGAAGTCGACCCGTTAGACGAGTTTATGTCAACATTAGAGAACAAAACTATGCTGACTATGGACGAGAAGATAGAAAAGTCACGTATAAAAACACAGATAGCCTCTCACGAGCGAGAACAAAGCGAGATATCGCGGCTCATTGAGTTAGCCAAGCCCAAGTTTGACCTGGACAAGGCTTGTCCGCCCACTCGCGGCGGCTCTATGAAGCTCACGCCGTCTAAACAATAAAATTTCCAATCTCAAAAGTTGAAATTACAGCCAATTCTAGGCGACGAGTTCAGATTGATAGTTTTTGCTCGTTCTACATGATAGTATCAATCACGAGGTCGAGAGCCTTGTTTCAAGCAGACAAAAAGTCGGCGCATATGGACTCGTCAATCAATTGGGCAACTGCCCCACTTGCATGGATTCCACTGATTATGGAGTAATCAAATCAGAGTTTTTCCATTATTTTTCGTCAGTTGCGCAGCCAAACTTCAACGATAAGCGCGAGGCTAACTCAGGTTGTTTTCTGTTAGACAGTCGGACGGAAAAATTGGTGAGGGTCAGTAGACATGGCTTCCTGTTAGCCTACAACGAGCTCTCACAAGTCAGTGTGTTAAGCAGGTAGGACAAAGGCTGGTAGGATAGTGGGCTTGGAAGAGCAAGCGCGGGATTTTGCCAGCCAATAAGTCATGGAATGAATTGACCATCTGGTAGGCACGTCCGTGGTGCAAATCGCGCCAAGTGGCGTTCCAAGTGAATTGGAGTACGTGCCCAAGTTTTGTGAGATGGTTCTAGTCGAGGAGAGGGGGGCGAAGGTCTTGCCGGTGGTCTGAGGTTTCACTAAATCCGGTGATTGAGTATTAGCGAATTCTAGGGCCCACCTTGTGGCCCCAACTCATTCGGCTCGCGCTGGGCGGCTAGAGTACACATGCAGGCAATGATGAGAGGCTCCTAGCGGCTCAGATGGACCCTTATTTGATTCTGACCAATTTGGGTAGCGCCAGAATTATAACCCTCCCCATGGCCCTGATTAGTGGCTCGTAAGCCGAGAAGGGGACAAACCCGAAATCTTATTGGCAACCAACCCGAGTCAAGCCCTTCTATTTGCCTCCCTCAATTGACCGTAATCTTAGTCTCTCGTATCGAAACCTGGCCTCCAAGCTCACCCATCTCCTAACGTATTCTCGAACCATTACTAGCTCTATAGTTCAACCCCCTCGTTGAATCCTTCAACCGAAAACACCGCCGCTCTGCATCACGATCGGACGGTTTCGGGCCCAAATGGTTGGGCTATCACCTCACAAGAAGCAACCTATGCAGGTTCGCTGGACTGCAGCCCAATTAAGCGCATGCAGAAAGACAGCCTACCTGCTGTGAGAGCGGGCTACTTGGCTTGCGTCTTCTCGCGCACTCGAATTTCATTTGAGCAGCTTCAATCGGAAAACCTTAGGCTGCTTCCTTCACATGAGCTTCGAACATTCGCATAATGCTGGTACGAGAAGCGATGATACGGACATTTATCATCGTGATCATCACGAGCCCTGACAAAACTCCAGCTGGAGCGGCCATAGATGGCTGCATTAATGAGCTTTTCACTGGCCCACTTACCTTTCTCGGATTGTTCTTGCTTGCAGCCCTAGAATAGACGCATGCGACTGGACCCTCGAATCACGTGCCAGCCATAAATCACAATATCAACTCGCTTAGGGCCAACGTTGCTGCTTAAACCGTTTCAATTGTGGCCACTTTCTGAACTTACCACCTCAACATTCACTTAACGCCAGCCAGAGCGCTTGATTGGCCATAAATTCTCCCAACGGTCGCAAGTAGGTTCTATGCCTGTTCGTTGGCCTCACAAAGTCCAGGCGCTCGCATGATAACAGGCGCCCAGTCCTCGATGGTCGCGCGAAAACCATCTTGCCCGAGAATGGCTCATCCTTAGCGAGAAGAGAGCAAATGTGCTGGTATATTGGAAGAGCAAATCGATGTTTACTGTTTCTGATCTCGTTCGTCAACCGTCACTTTTACGAGCGATTCAATCTTGGAGGTAACCTCTTTGGAGCGGCTCTCTCACTTCCAAATTCGTGATGTTGGATGCAATTTCCCGAGAGACGCCTCGCTGATACCTGGCCTAATTCAGACGAACGCACGAAGATCATGTAAGGAAGATGGGCGCCCCTCTTCAGCGAGAGGTCGCTGTGAATGCAAAGAACGCCTTGCATCACGACGCAACCTTCAAGGTAGTAAAACAATCCGCCCGGCCATAGTTGGCCATTCAGCTCGCCTGAACCAACTGGAGAGAGTTAAACTTTGGTTTGTTCGGTCGAAGTCGACAGCCCCAAGAGTGGCGCTTTCAGGCCATCTGGCTCGAGCTGGTGGTTGCGAGCGCAGCCTAGCTCAGCATCCGGCAAGCTTGCGGCATCTACGACGTCTGCGCACTGAGCCTCCAGAGTCCAGCTCCCGGCTGCCCCTTTTCGCGGCTGGTGCCCATTTTTACGGCCGCGACACAACAGGGGTGATGGCGGCAAGTGCAAGTGGAGAAAATCAGCGAGCTGAGGGGCACAGCTTGAGTTCGGGAGCCAAAAAATTCTGGCTACCTCGAGACAGGGTGATGGGATTTTGGATTGAGCTGTTGTAGGGGAGTTCTCGTCAGTCATTGTTTATGTTCCCTCGTGTGTTTAAACCAGAGAGGCTAGCCAATAGCCATCCTCTTGGTTGCTTGTCTCGAGGAGCTTGAGTTAGAACAAGCTAGTTAGTGGAGCGGTGGACAAGGCACTCAAGGGAAGTACTGACCTTACCTGCGCGTGTGGCCTTCAAACGAGAGAGCTCGAGGTCTCTTGCAGGAAAATTGCGGCTAGAAATTGGCTGCTATACAAGTAAGGGGAAAGAGTTGAATCAGCTCGTTTGTTTGGACAACTTAAGCTGCAAATATGGCGCAGTACAGCTCAAGCGGCGCCCGTTTTAACCAAAACTCAACCGGCGCAACTGGCGGCCAATTCGATGACGAGGACGAAGAAGATTCGTTCTCGCAGCAAAACTACTTGCCTCACTATCACAGAAAGCAGGTAAATTATGGGCAAGCAGATTCAGGCCTCTCGAATGGGCCGCAAGCGGGCGAGTTTGAGTACCAAAGACCGGAAACCATCCAGGTTAAATTGAGTGAAGGTTATTTTGCAAACGAGAGAAAGGCTTTAGTTAATATGGTTGCAAATTGTCGCCAGAAATTCAATTCCATGCAAATGTTTAATCCGGCCAAGAATCAATCAACTAAAGAGCGACAAGAGAATTGGAATGAGAACGTAAGTTTCCCTTCGTTTGTCTGTGAGATCGACGATATCAGTTTCTCACTATAGGAGACTTCTCACCTTGTGCTCCCCGGGGTCGTAAACATGTCCAATGGGGTTTGTTTACATAGAGAAACTGGCATCTACAGAACCTCCGTAGAGTCAAACTGATACCATGTTATGGGACTTCTATGTGAGGTTTTCTTAGCGTACGAAAGTTAACTTTTCAGTTCCGTGTTGCATAAATTGCATGAACTTTCGAATCGACTGGATGCAAATTTGCCATCTCCCCTCTCTAAAAGAGACCTCTCGATCTATTCGCTTGGTTGCAAATGTGTATAGATGTTAGGCAAGCGCAGGATTAAACGCTATTCAATTTCCAAAGCGCATACTTTGAAGCTGCACCAAAAACTATTCATCCAAGACTGCAGGCAAAGGCCAGCTGGCTCACTTGAAAAGCTAGCCCTTGACAGGGGATCATTTTGGTTGCCCCGCTAACATTTGTTCCCTGCCTTATATGCAGCAGCGTTTCCATCAACGTGACCCTCAAATGTCAGGCAAAAATTGGTCTCGATTTTTGGGTCCAACATCCTCGGCTGGAAGTGCAAACACGGGAGGAGGGAGGAGGTTTAATTAAAAAAGGGACCCTCCTACCTGGTGCAAACGCTCAGCTCCGCCTCCCTTGTGAGAGTCTCAGGCTTGTGGGATGACTAAAAGTCAACCTGTCAAAGTTTGTCCCATTTAGGCAGAAACAATCGTCCAATAGAGCGCCAACGGATGAAAGGAAATGGCAAACCGAGCTTAGTTTAGCCATTTGTCGCCTCGAGCGACCGACTCTTGCAATGGGTCCAAGGCCTCCTCCCTTAAAGAGGAGGCCAGCTCTTGCTAGGAGGCCCATGTGCAAACTGGCCAGTTCGTGTGCCCTGAATTGCAATCAAAAGGCGGAAGCTCGAACAGGAACCGGCACAGGCGCGCCGATCGTGACCAGGCGAAAAGTTTCATCTGTTTCATTCTAAACCAACTGACCACAATAATAGCAAATGTAGAGGCGCTGCTTGGGCACGATAAGTTTGCGCTCCATTTCGTTCTGTTCATTGGCAGGGCGATCCGATTTGTCGGCCTGATTTAATGAGTCAGCGGTCTAACTATCCAGCGCAGTTGATGCCAGGCGCTCGTTTAGCATCAACCAGCCAGTTATTGGGGCATCCGCCGATGGCTCTGGCTCTCGGGTTTGTCTGCCTGCCTGCCGGCTGGCCAGCTTGCTGATGGAGAATCCAGCCAAACGTGGAGAAATCGGTGCGTTCAATGGGCCAGCAAGACGAGAGATTCCAATGCCGCAGGAGGAGGCCAAACGCAGGGTAGAGGCATAGAGAGAAGTCTTGAGGGTACGCGATTGGTTGGATGAGAACAATTGAATGGGTCCAAGCTCAACTGGAACAATCTTTCGATATGAGCTCGTGCGCTATCAATGGAGGATCTAGCCAAGAGAATGACCCCGTGAGAGTTGGTAATGGATTGTTGGAAGGCGGCAAGGGGAAGAGCTTAAAGCGGAGACAGCCTCTACTCCTTTTGAGCTTTTGACTGGCCAGGACTGTCTTTTGGGAGAATAATTGACGAAATTGAATTAGATTCCGCTAAGAGCGTTTAGGCAGAAGAAAGAGTTGGGGCGAGGTTTTTGAGGGGCTATAGCGCCGTTCGCGAGTTCAATGCGCCAGTTCAAAACTCTCGCTCATTTTGGTTCGCGATCGCGGGAATTCTTTTTGGCTCAGCGCGAATTTCGCCTCCATATTGTCCATTCTGAATTTTCGAACATTCTCGTTGCTTATTCTGTTTCCAACATTATTGCCAACATTATCTTGGAAGCAGTCGATTCGTATATAAAAGCCCGCGAACGACGAGATGGATTGTGGCCGTCCGGCGAGCGCGTAGTTGTTTTCACTGCATCGAGTCCTCAAATTTTTGCCACCATTCGGCCACTTGCCGTTTCAATTGCTAGCCAGCCAGCCTATCCGCCTGGCTACTGCTCGGCACAACGTGTCCAGTTTCCATAGTTTAGTGCGTTTAATATAAGCTCACTTGGCGCCGCTGACAACTGGCCGAGTTCAGGCCGAGCATAGCCTTGCGGACTATTTATAATGGAGCGAAGCCGGTGGACTTGGCGGCTTCGGAGAGAAATTAGGTCGAGGCAAGTCGGTGACAGACTTATGAATACAACGAAATTTTGGCCCCCTCTCTACGAGCAGGATAAGCTGCTGGCGGGCAAAGATTTAGAGGCGTAGAAAAGGAGATAAGAGGCTTTTAGAAGCCCAACGATGTCAGCACAAAGAAGCCCCAGGCTGAAATTGGGGAATAAAAATTAGTCGGCGCCATGTCCAGCGACGATTCTCTTTCGCTAACAAGCCTCATCGAGCCAGCACCAAACCGGTGCATTGTGGCATGATGGATGAGCGCCGGCCTAACTGGGCCAACGAGCCTGTACGCTCCGATGATGTCCGACTACTAGCCTAACGAGCCCAATCTTGCACAACCCCACCTGCACGGATCGCGCCGATTGCTAATGTCCGTTGGAATCGGAAACCGCTAATCTCGCGCAAACTCAATCAGGAGAAGTATACGCTGGATAGTTTGAACGAAATACGGGGATCCCTCGATGAGAAATTCCAGTGGACGAGGCCCGAGGATGGACGCAAGGTTTGGAGCTCCAAGTTTCAGTACTTTTTGGCCATAACGAGGTTAGTTGTTTGGCAAAACAACTCTGGCTCAAGACGAACTAACAGCAGCATTTGAATGCCTGCACGAACCACTCAAGACCCGTTGACCACCCACTAACCTGAGCATACCCCAAACTGTTTGAACTCGATCTCTCTTATCCATATATATATATATACATATGGACCAAACACAACTCAGCTACTCCATCGGCTTAGGCAACGTGATCAGATTCCCCATCTTGGTGCAGAAAAACGGAGGTTTAGCTTTTATAATACCTTTTCTCATAATGCTTGTGCTCGAAGGTTAGTCTAGTAGCAGTTTGGTAGCAAATAAAACTGCACACTCGCATTGAATCTCTCGAGAAAGGGCGAGCTTTGGGGCATATAAGGCTGTTTTGTATCAAACTCAATTAGCTCAGCATGAACTTGGTGGCCTATCGCCGGTTTTTCGATTGGAATATTCATGCAAATTGTCGATCGCAGCCGCAAGGATCTAACATTCAGCACTAAAACCTTTCGCACTGAGATTAGCCCCAACTAGTGAAGCTTTCATGGGCCAAATAATCGTTTTTGATAGGTTAAATTGAATTGTTATTGGTTTTGTTCGGACAAAATCCAAGTCTTTGGTTGTCTCTGAGCAGAGAGTGACGATCCAAACCCCGAGCTTCAAACGATCGGCGCCGAAGTGGGTGCATGGAAGAGGCTAACACCCATGAACCATGCAACCCAATTCTGTCCCTACCAATTGTCTTCCTTCAAGCTCCAACTTCACGCCACTAACACGCAATTGTAACTACCTAACTCGTCTCAAACTCCCTCAAAAAACGTCGTTAACCTCGCCGAAGGCATTCCATTATTCTACTTGGAGTTAGCCGTCGGCCAACGGATGCGCAAAGCGGCAATCTCGTGCTGGAATTTGGTGTCGCCGTTTGCGGCTGGCATTGGCATCGCCTCAGCAGCTGTGTCCTTCATCATAGGCCTCTATTACAACACCATGGTAGCTTGGACTCTGCTCTACTTATGGGACTCAGCGAGTCAGAGGCCGCTGCCTTTCGCAGCCTGTCCAGCGGCTCAAACCAGCCCTACGCACTCAAAAGCTAGCCCAAAAGCTTCGGACTTGGTAAACAACTCGAGTGAAAGCGAGTGCCAGGTAAGAGATTTCACTATTAACCTTTGGTTAGCTTTGCGAATGCGACATTGTTGGCGGCCAATGCGAGCAAACTTGCTGGAGAAGCAGACCCACAATTGTGCAGGGCAAATTCATTTCCACGCGCACACGCGCAAACACACAATGGGCCAGATATCAGACTTCACTTGGCGGGCTCAATTTTCAGTCTCTCGGTCGGCTGGCGCGAAGGCGATGGGATAACTCGAACGGTTTGCCTCACCAAACAAGCTCCTACCCTCCTGCTCATCATCGTGGCCCAATTTTGGCTCGCGCGCCAACAGAGAGATTCTGACCATGAGCAAACACGAGATTGCTCAGGGTTGGCCAGCTTCGCGAGCTTGGCCAAGCGATTGATTGCGCTCCACAAATTTTCTCGTGGGTAAACTTGTGCCGCCTGATTGGAGGGCTGTTTTGGCCTGAAAGGGCAACCAAATGAACACTAGCTAATTGCATTGTCTCGCACGAAACGCTGTCAACTTTGTTTAACCGCCAGCTAGGTTATTCACTTTGCTTGAGGGAATCTACCGCACCAATTAGTCGCCAACAAACTGTCACCCACTTCGTCTGAGAAGCGCCCATTTTTGCTCCCTTAGCCAACTCTTGTTTGGCCCAAGGCTTGAGTTAGCCGACATTTGCTTTGCATCTTGACCCCTCGTCTAATTTGCTCGCCACTACCGCTAAGTAAGGCAATCAATTCGCAGCCTAGTTGGCCTTGGGTGACTTGGATTGAGGGTGCAAACTTGCTAGAAACGCCCACGCTAGAATGTAGGCCAAGCGAGAGTAGTAGTCGCAGGTGCTCTGGCAACATTGGCCCCAGAACCATCTGCGCCGACGATTATGGTGGTGAATGGGCCGCAAGAGGCTTATGTTTGGCCCATCAGCGGCGCGAGATTGTAATTTTGCGCTCCAACCCAAAGTGCCAACTCCACTTTATCCAGATGAGCGACAATGTTGCCTCATACTCTTGCTTGCAAAGCCAGAAAGCGCTCTCACATCTAGTGGACACCAAATCTCCTCGAGTCAGATATTCCAGGCGCCCTCTTGGCTTGTCCTCGCAAAGGGACTTCGCTTGACTCTTTAGCCTAGCAATCCAGACTAGCAGAGCTTTAGCTATCCAAACATCCGACGTGCAGCCGGTGATGGCTTCTCAAGGCAAGCCAAGTTGATGCATCTACATCCGGTGCGCCCGAGATTAACGATCAATCGATCGTGGGCCAAGCCATTGACAGCATTGAGCGACCCTGAGATGGAACAACCATTGAGCTGGCATGCAAATTTCGCAATAATTTTTCCCGGCCTTCGCCATCTCCCTCTTGTGCTCTTCACTCCCACTTGGAAGCTGGGCGTCGTTTTATGGATGAAGCGGCTACTGTTTGCAATCTCGCGTGCAACCGAGCTCGTTATTGGCATCTCGCCTAGAGTAGCTGCCACCGAGGGGCCAGCGATGCACGTTGCATACGAACGGACGCCACTGTCCGATGGGAGGGACCGTTTCGTTTGCCTAGCTTGACTGGTGCCCACTGCTTTAATTCTAGCACCAACTGGCCCATGAGATATGGGCCAACGTGCAAGTGGCCCAGCTCATCGGCCACAACCAGCCTAATATAAGGCCTAAGTGTCTCTAACTGTCCATGTACGAGGCCACTCCAATTCAGCACCATCATTGCGCAACACTCTGGTTCGCTTACAATTTGAGTCAACAAAACAGGCCGCCACCTTAGTTCGAAAGCTCATTGATATAACTAGAAAGTACCTCTAACGAACGATCAATTAGTCCGCTGGACCGTTCCAGTATTATTGGTATAGGCAAACTTTGGACGCGTCTGCGAGCGTTGATAGCTGGACAAACTTCAACCGACCAATATTTTTCGGCTTACTGTTGGCCTGGATAATAAGCTACCTATGCCTCGCTAGGGGCCTATCCTCCTCTAAGAGGGTCGTTTATGTTGCCTCCATTTTCCCTTATGTGATACTCACCATATTCTTCTACAAAGCTACAACCCTGACCGGAATGCGCGATGGAGTTTACTACCTATTCGCGCCTGAGGTGAGTGCTAAACCTATTTAAAGCCCAGCGAGCTAGATTACAATCAACTCGAATCCAACGCTTCCAACTTAATCTAAACGAAACATGCCCCTCCGTTTGTAATAGTGGTCGAAGATAACAGACCCCTTCGTGTGGCTCCAAGCAGCGGCTCAAGTTTTCTTCTCGCTCGGTTTAGGCTTTGGGGGTCTGATTGCTCTTTCCTCATACAATCCAGTCAACAACAATTGCTATAAGGACGCCGTCAGAGTCTCCTTTGTGAACTTTTTTACATCCATTTATGCTGGCATCGTTATATTTGCTATCCTGGGATATAAAGCGCATATCGGCTATGATAAGTGTGTTGTGCTACGCGAGCAAACAATTGATTACTACCTGGCCGATTATAACTTGAAGGTCATTGATTACGGTTCAGTGTTTAAACAGGCGCCAACGCGCGACGAGGGCTCTGAGGGGGCCGATCCCGGTTCAGCCAAAAATCGGCAAAACTTATCGCTCAGCGATCTCGAGGGTTCAGCAAACGATTACTACGATTCTAGCGATGCTATTGCGTCAATCAAGAGCCTCGACCGACAGCTCGATTCAGTGTCAGATTCAGGTAGTTTTGACTATGGCGACAGCGATACAGAGTTTATTATTGACGCAAGCAGTTTAATTAACAAAAACGAGCTGGACAAGATCATTGATGAGATACCAGATTTGCCGAAGTGCAGTATCAAGGACGAGCTTGATGGAGCAACTCAAGGCACTGGACTGGTGTTTGTCGTCATGACAGAGGCTTTGAGCAACTTTAAGGATGCTCCCATTTGGACGACCATCTTTTTCCTCATGCTTTTGACTCTTGGCTTGGACTCTCAATTCGGAAATTTGGAGGGCCTAATATCTTCAATAGCTGACATCAACTTTGTAAACGTGATCTCGCGCCAATGGATCACAGGTAAGCTCTTAGTGCTTGCATCTACTAAGGGATTGATTTGAAACTAACGCCTAAACTCAGCCATTATTTGCTTCCTTTCATTCGGGATCTCGGTTGTCATGTTCGCCCATGGAGCAGGCAGTTACATGTTCGCAATCTTCGACGAATATGCCGGAAGTTTCTCATTAGTTTTAATCGCCTTATTTGAGCTCATTGCTGTATCTTACATTTACGGACTTGGGAAATTTTGCGACGACTGTGAATTAATGACGGGACGAAGACCTCCGTTCATAATTATGCTCTCTTGGCGCTATATATCACCAATTCTATTGCTTGTGGTTATATTGACCACCATTAGACAATACAGTCTATCCTTCAGCTATGAGGTCTGGTCTGAAGGCCATCTGGAGACCAAGATTTGGCCCTTATGGTGCATTATGTTCGGTGCTGTCCTTATTCTAGCTTGTGTGATATGGATTCCGGTGGCAGCCATCTCAAGTGTCTTGAAAATTAACATCATACCGGAAGAGAACCTAAATCAATGCTGGTTCCCGTCGGAGGAGTTACGAGAGTTTCATGATATTCAAGAAGAGCATCGAGCTACTAAATTGGAGCGACTACTCTTTGGATTCAGGTCCGATGACGATTGAGGAACACTCGCCATTTCATAGATTGAACCATAACTAACAATCTACCTCCGGAGAATTAAACCAGCACGAGAAGCCAGGAACAAATGTTCATATCTGCTTTTGGGAACCAATATTGTCCTTTGATTTTAAATTATTGATTAAAACTCTGTTCATGTTTTCTCTCTCTCTCCTTGTATCGTGAATCGATAGCTTGATTCACTTACTAGCCGAAAAGTTTTCCTAGAACCTACCCTCGCATCAACCTGAAGTGTCTATCGTCTATTGTTTATTTATTAGTGGCCATCACAACACTATCTGGAATACCGAAAGTGCTGGTGTATAAATATGCTTGAAATTGACCTATTTTATGCTTATCTTTATCGTAATTGAAAGAATGAAAGCAACTTTCACAGAAAAAGTAGGGATCGATCGGGAGTCGATTGTTATTTCGCGTGTACCAATGGGGTGGGCGATTTTTGCACATGTAACATTTAAGGTTGTCGGCTTTCCTTCCTATAGAAGTGGCTGTTACAAAAGGGAACTGCGTTTTACGAAGCCTAGGGTCATCGGCTACATATTTAATATCACTTATTGTGAACAAGTGCTCACAGTCGCCTTGATGGAGGTACAGATAAGGGCAGCCGAGGCGGAACTCAAGATCTTCGAACTTTTGTTCCTCCATCAACTGTTTTTGGAATGGACCTATCCCTCGACCAACTTTTTGGTTATCACCATGTTCTCCCCTTATAATGACTTCCTTTGATGCCCAGTCTATGATGTTTGCACTCAGATCTGTGTTATTATGGTCGCGCATATCGTTGTAGAAGGTATTTCCAATGAGAAAAAGACCAGACTTGAACAATTCCCCACGAAATATACGCTCAGCTTGCTCTGGATTGTCGCTTAGATCCATAGGCACACCATAGTCTCTTGGACACTTGAATTGATCTCTCAGTTCAGTAAGACATTGGTCTGCACGAAACAGAATCTCCTTCTCTAGCTTAATTCTAGCATTCTTGCCCGGTTGAGGCCAAATTTGTACGGTCAGGATAGGAATAATGGACTGTGAACTCGTGGGGATCAATTCGGGCACACTTTCAGCCACTGGTCGGTTACTTGAAGCCAAATATCGCATTAATAGTTCCCTCCGAGTCGTGCGTAGCCGCATCAGGTAACTAACTTTGTAAGCCCGATCTGTGATCATTTTCCTCGAGTGAATTAACTGCAACTGATACATCTTCATCTTGCAATTCGGATCGTCAACTAGAGCTTTCTCGTCTGCTGAATTGAATAAGAAATGAGGTTTGACCTCGTTTTCGTTTGACCTAACGAATCGCTCGAGTTCCTCCAGTAGCTCTTTCTCATTAGCATTGACCTCCGAGTTTCGATCAACATGATTAAAAGCTCCATTGGCGTTGAAAAATGAGATTCTTTCGGGGAGCAACTGTTTCAGGTGTATCTTTCTCGGGCATATCCATGGCTTTTTATCTAAGTTATGAACGTTCTCCATGAGGCGCGGAAGGGATGTTTGGGTTAGAATTACTCGAGACGCCGAACTGAGCAAGCCTGAGAGAGAGAATCACCATCTCAATCAGGAAGCTTTCTCATGGTTCATGGGGCTGTAACTGGTGTAGGAGTTGAATGAATATTGGCTCAACAATCGCGTTTGGTCTTGCGGATCTGGAACCATGATTGAACTCGCGGCCAAATCTGCGACCTTTCCCAGCATTGTGTGGGACCCACAAGCTCTCAAACCATCGGATGCGGGCCAAAGACCCGCCCACCCGCAGCCGATATGGCCTCGTGCGCTAAAACCTCTACTCGTTCTTTCGACCTCACAGGCTCTGCGACGCATTACAAGTTGCTCGGCTCCAAATTTCGCGCGCTCAATTGTTTACAGTTCGAGGAAACGTCTTGAACACTTGAACAAACATTAAAATCCCTCTCTGCAACGTCAAGCGGAGGTCTGGCTTGCAACTTGCAAGGCTATAACTGTTTTTAGCCAGCCTGAAGAATCAATCAATACTCTAACCCGGTAGTGCTTTGACGATAGTGATCTGGTACAAATTTAGAGCAACTCGAACCGACGACAAAACCAACATCAACAACAAGCGCATATTATAAGAACCAAAATGTCTATATGTCGTGCACTGAGTGTGGTACCCAGAAGGGTCATGTCGTCACAAGTTCCACAGACTCAAGCTGATACTGCTGTCACAACACCAAAGCAACCAGGGAAAGGAGAAATTTTAGTAGCCAAGGTTGATGATCTGTTCAACTGGGGTAGGAAGAACAGCTTGTGGCCGTTGACGTTTGGTCTAGCTTGCTGTGCAGTGGAAATGATGCATATTGCAGCGCCAAGATACGATATGGATAGGTTCGGAGTCGTCTTCAGAGCCGCACCAAAACAAGCTGACTGTATTATAGTCGCTGGGACTCTTACAAATAAGATGGCACCAGCCCTTAGAAGGATTTTCGATCAGATGTTGCACCCAAAATGGGTAATATCCATGGGCAGTTGTGCCAATGGCGGGGGATATTACCATTATAGCTACTCGGTTGTTAGAGGTTGCGATCGAATAATACCAGTAGATATTTATGTTCCGGGATGCCCGCCCACCGCCGAGGCGCTCATGTATGGTATTCTGCAGCTACAAAAGAAAATCAGTCGTTACGACATGGCATCAACTTGGTATAGAAAGTGATAGGCGACATCTTGTTACCATTAAGAATAAAACCCACTCTATAATCTAGTCTCGCATCTAGCTACAATCTAACAAGGCCTGGCCCAACTTTTTTACTTCTAACGGCAACATTGCGAACACAAGTTTTCTGTACGATTCTCGCTGACCTCCGATATTGTTTTCTAGGTGCGAGAGAGAGAGAGTAAGTCATAACATCTACATAGTAACCTCAAAATCACCGAGCTCCTCTTCGGTGGGTAAAACCATCCTCTCGGGATCAATGACGTTTCTATCGATAAGGGGTAGTCCTAAGGCCTCACGTTTCGCTGTCCTCAGAAAGGCTTCCCTTCTACCCCACTCTGCGTAATTATAATCTGGTGCCCAATTAAACAGGATCAGTACGGGTCCCAATCCGATGAAAAACGCGATCATGAATTCGTGCATCATCCATTTGTCTCTCAGGGGATCAGTATGATCGAATCCGTACGATCGCCAGTGTCCTAATCGTTGCGGGAACCTAAAGTCCTCCGGCGAGGACGGGCTCTTGGGGAGCGGTGTGAGCAGGGGATTCAAATATTTGTCTTTAGACTCGGGCGCCTCGTAGCCGACGCTCTTGTTTTCGGGCCACTTCAGTTTCTTCGTAACGACCGCTAGAACTCTTGTTAGGCGTGATTCTGACATGATACAAATCTAAGTGGTTACAGTGGCGCCCAGTACATGTATGTACGTCTGCCTAGGCCCAGAGGAGATGTAGGTCTGCCAGTTGGCCGACAGCGAGATTGAAATCGTCTTCCTGATTCTAGAGAAATTATATTGCGACAAGTTCGAAACAGTGGTGGCTCTTTTTCTTATACTTTTGGCCTCGACGAGTATTTAATTTAAGCACACTTGCACCATCATTTTTGGTGCCGGACCATAAACAAAGCGCACAGCGAAAAACCGAGTCCCGCTGTCGCGCAGACCGAGAGCGGGGTAGTCCGAGGGCGAGGGTCTGCCAAGATTGATCCGCGCTAACCATAAGGATTCTGTAAAACATGCATATTACATCGGACGGATAGATAGAAATCATAGATGATCTCGTATACTGGCAACCGTCAACTCTAGAAAGAGTTGAGGATGCTTACAAATAGTGATATGAGCGACTTTGCCCGCGGCTTGATTTGCCTCTTTTTTGTCTTGATTGTTATATCAGTGAAAGTTGAAACTAGATTCGCCATCTTCGGCTTTGCCTTGCAATCCTCGAACGTTTTGTATGCACCACAGACAAGGTCGATCAGTTCCCCAGTTGTAGTACTGATTATTTCGTGTAAATAGTTGGCTGTTTGGTTAACATTCGGATAATTTATGCAAGACTTCTCGACTGTTTCCTGTATATCGCGGCGGAAGATTTGGTACGAACAGCAGATGGCTGAAATGCGATTGTCCGCCTCAACTCTGTTGGCAACGTACTCGAACCTTGCTATCGATCCATCCATGCACTGGTGAAGTTGTTCTAAATTTTCGGGCGCCAAACAGGTGAGCTTGTCCATGAACTCTTGCTTCGTTCTATCGTTTGCGCAAAGTTGATTGTGCTGCTTCCGTCCATTTCTAGTGACCGTTAGGAGGACTTGACGAGGAAAAGAATTGAGGCATTCGCGGGCATAGTTCTGAATACATTTAAGCGATTTTGTCAATGTTCCACAGAAACCATTCATTTGGCTAACATTCTTAGGCATGCTGAAAGTTCTATCACCCAAAAAGCCCAAACTCGAGGCGCATCTGTCCATTTCAATGTGCCTTTCCTCATTGCACTGCTTTGCTTGCTGATTTTCTGAATCAGTCGAATTGCTCGAGAATTGTTGAGCACGATAAATATCACAATTCAATGTTATGAGTAAAACTGCGAGAATCAAATAAGCTGCTGACATGCACAAACGTCCAGGCCTTTCACCTCCACCTATAACCTCACTGGCCACCAAATTAAACCTTCTTGCCTCCATCTCTCTGTGACACATTGAAACTTATCCCAACCGAATCACTCACACCACCGACATTCACTAATAAGACCTCTTTAATCGACTAAATGCGTTCTAGAAGTCATCTTTGTTTGATATTTTTCACCTCGGGTATCATCTTTATTTAACTTCATGTAGTGTGAGCGCGACAATTTTACCCAAGAGATCAACAGGTGCGAGAAACAGTTTCATATACGCGCTTAGATATAGACTTAAATTTAAGTTTGAACATTGACATGGACTTAGGAGTGAGTGGGAGACCTTGACTACCTGGCAGATGACAGGATAAGAAGTCGCTTGTTTTAGGAGCTGAGCGTAGGACGAGTTTTCGGCGGCTCGATTCTTGAAATCAGTTGTCCATACTTGATTCTTTGATTTGCCTTCACATTGAAGGTTGAGTCTTTTGGTGCTTCAAATATCAAGACAATAGTTGAACCTAGATTAAATTCACCAAAATCTTGGCCAGCTCTCAACCCGACACTTTCCTTGAATTTGTGCTCAAAACAGGCATACTGTTCAGGTCGCCATAAATGCCTTCGGTTTGTTCTAAGGTCCTATTTTTCATCATGTTTTATCAAAGGGATTGAGAAGTTGTATTACGTGTTTCTAGCGAATTGATACAAGTTTCTCTTTGAACACTTACCTCGTCGAAATTGACCTTGATCGAGCCGACGTTGGTAGCACCAACAGCTGTCATGGAGAAAAATCCGTGAGCCCAGCTGCCAATGTAACAGACCCTCTCATTGATACTCAAGATCTCTGGCATTCGTTTCATTAGGGATGGTCGAACACTGAGCAGCCTGCCCGGAAAATGTTTCCTATATTTGACTAGCCATTTAGCTGGCGAATGAAATCTATGGTAGTCACCGGGCGCTAAATATATAACACAGTTATATAACGCGTTTCTTTCTTCATCAACAATTAATTCTTTCTCATAATCGTTACTTTGCAACCCTAGGAATGTCTGTACAGAATAGTTCAACCCTTTTACATCTTCAACTCTTTCGTCCTTGATTGGTCCAAAGTGTAACACCAAACCATCTGCAGGGGACACAACACCAGGCTCCTGACTAATTGGCCGCGAATCCGGCTTCAGGCGTCTGTTGAAAAATTCGCTTAAATTCCTATAATTTCTATAATCACTATCTAAAGCTTCACTCATGTCACAATTATAAGTCCTACAAAACAAGCCATACAACCCGGATCTCATCCAGATGGGTAACTCGTACGAGTTAATCTTACCCCAGAGACTAGAGGTTGCACGGAGTGGTAGCATGTTGTACACCCTCATCTCCAATGATGTACCTAAATTACATGGTGGCGAAACTATCCTCTCGGGGTCAACAATGTTCCGATCAATGAGGGTCAGTCCAAGAGTCTCACGTTTCGCTGTCCACAAAAAGGCTTCCCTTCTGATCCACTCTAAGTATTTGTAATCTGTTGCCCATAACCATAGGATCATTACGGGTCCCAATCCGATGAAAAACGCGATCATGAATTCGTGCATCATCCATTTGTCTCTCAGGGGATCAGTATGATCGAATCCGTACGATCGCCAGTGTCCTAATCGTTGCGGGAACCTAAAGTCCTCCGGCGAGGACGGGCTCTTGGGGAGCGGTGTGAGCAGGGGATTCAAATATTTGTCTTTAGACTCGGGCGCCTCGTAGCCGACGCTCTTGTTTTCGGGCCACTTCAGTTTCTTCGTAACGACCGCTAGAACTCTTGTTAGGCGTGATTCTGACATGATACAAATCTAAGTGGTTACAGTGGCGCCCAGTACATGTATGTACGTCTGCCTAGGCCCAGAGGAGATGTAGGTCTGCCAGTTGGCCGACAGCGAGATTGAAATCGTCTTCCTGATTCTAGAGAAATTATATTGCGACAAGTTCGAAACAGTGGTGGCTCTTTTTCTTATACTTTTGGCCTCGACGAGTATTTAATTTAAGCACACTTGCACCATCATTTTTGGTGCCGGACCATAAACAAAGCGCACAGCGAAAAACCGAGTCCCGCTGTCGCGCAGACCGAGAGCGGGGTAGTCCGAGGGCGAGGGTCTGCCAAGATTGATCCGCGCTAACCATAAGGATTCTGTAAAACATGCATATTACATCGGACGGATAGATAGAAATCATAGATGATCTCGTATACTGGCAACCGTCAACTCTAGAAAGAGTCGAGCAAGCTTACAAATGGTAAGATGAGTGATTTCGTAGGAGTTTTTTAATCAGGCCATTGGTGGTAAACCTAACGCCTTGAAAATTGATGCTGAATTACAGATCTCACCAGGTTTAGCTTTTTGCTTGATCAACTTGGTCATTTTGGATAAAACTTCGTCCGCAAGTCGCGATTCTTCCTCGTCAGGCTCAATGGGGGCAGCAGATGCAGACAATCGCCGCTCTTGTACGTTCTTGAGTTCACCCAGTAGGCTGTCGATAACATCAAGCTCAGTTTGGACCTCGTCCTTTCCCGTCTCTTGCGCTGTTTCCTCCTCCTTGGTCTCCTCAATCTGGCCGTTGGGTTGTTCGTCAGCGACAGCATCAATTTCCATATCAGTGTCCTTGTTCTGCTGATTTGTGTCCTGATCAGCCGACACCTTCTGTTGCTGGTCACCCTTGTCTTCTCTCTGATTTAGGAGGCGCTCCCTAATTGGTACTGCCTCTTTTCGATGCTTCCCATCTGTTAAGAGATCTAACAATGAATCAACCATAGTCATTAGATAGTTGGTTCCTTTCGCATAGTCTTGTAGGCTCTTCGCATACTCATAACAGGTTGCGTTACCGCCATATATCTCTAGTAATGTCTCCGTATCGTCTTTGGTGAGATTGGCAAAAGTAGAATCATGAATTGGTAGATATGATCCAAAAGTGTTTGGTTCAACATAGTCAACAGGCTTCACATGAAGCAATTCTCGGCATTCTTCCTCATCAATGTCTGTCGGTATGACGTCTGTGCCCTCATCCAGCTGACCACAGAGTTGTTCCAGATTTAGTACACGTTCTTTGGCGTCCTCTGATTGGCTTTGAGTAGGCCCAATTATAGCCAATGTTACACTTCCATCCTCGGCCATGCGTAGATAGGAGATTCTGGAATTAGACTCCTGTCTCCGTTTGGAAGCTTGAGATAAACACGAAACCTGATGTTCAGGAGAAGTATCAGAACGCTCGAGCAATTGCTTCTCGGGCACATTTTGATGTTCTGGAAGTTCAACTTCTTTATCCTGAACCTGTGCAGATATGTTTGCCTCAATTAGCTCAGGTGGAGCGGTATCTTGTTGCGACCCGACGCTTGACGATCCATCTTGTTCAGCTAGTTTGGGTGGTTCTTTGAAATCTACATCGTGGCCATAGGTAGGTCTGAGTTTGTGCTTGAACTCGTCTTGATGTACTTGGTCAGTGGGAGATTTGACCAGAGGATATATAGATGCTGGCTCGTCAAACTCTGGCAACTCAACGGGTTCCAGCAAGGGAGGATTTAGGATCTTGTCCTGGTGTTTGTGTTTATGGTGCTTTTTGTGCTTCTTATGTTTCTTATGTTTCTTATGCTTGTCGTGCTTATCATGCTTCTCATGCTTGTCATGTTTTTCAGGTCTCTCGTGTTTATCGTGTTTATCATGTCTCTCGTGTTTCTCGTGTCTATCATGTTTGTCGTGTTTATCATGTTTCTCTATATTCTTTAAATTAATGATCAATGGTGGGACCTTCATTCTAGCAAGCTAATCGGAGTTGAGGCGACTATATAATATCATACATGTGCCTGTCGATACTTTTGATCGCTTTCTCGAATCTTTCGAGCGAAAACTTCGCATAACGAACCGCGCTCGCACTCGAGAGGGCTCAGAAAATCTCCTTTCCCCTCTCTTAAGGCTCGTGGCGCGGAACTGCTTCAAGCGAGATTGCATATGGAGTGTTCAGGGTGAAATAGCTCAGGGTTTTTGTATTCTTGGTAGCTTGAAACAAGCCGCCTAATGTTAAGTCCTCGCTTATTGGGCTGCAAGGAAATTTCCCCCCTCGAGCATTGTATATTACTCCAAAAACCTCTCAAATTAAGACTACCACTATATTTACCTAGGGACTAACAATGTAATGCATCGATAGTGGACATTCTCGCATTCAGCATCTTAGGGGGACAAATTCGAAGAGCAGATATTGTCTCGACTCGTAAGTCAATTCTGTTCTCGGCTCCAATTTCATCGTTGAGCCATCAGATAAGGGCACTAACGATCGTTCAAAAGCAGCGTAAAATTTCAGCCATCGTCTAGCGTAATCAATCCCGGCAGTTACGATACAAAGCTCTCAATAAATAGTCTCGTTCTGGCCGATTTGCTATAGCAACGTAACTATTGCTTTTAGGCACTAATTCAAGGGGCTAGATTGGTGATTATCGATAAGTAAGGCTGCAACAGAAGCCAATAAGACCGTACTCGATATTATGGGGAAGAGCAGCAAAAATCGACAACCGAATGCACCAGAACTGCAGCAAATACTTCTAGAGTCACCTTCGATTCAACAACCTCCTCACAATCCATATTATCCGAGTTTGAGCCCAAGCTCTCACGTTCCGGCACCTCCACCATATTCGGACCTATCGAATGCTAGAGCAATGAGCCACTCGAACAACCCAGCTAGCGCTAACTACGCGCGCTTATCCAACAATCTGCCAAGACATGTTCCAGCCACAGTGATTGTGCAACAACCGATTACCTACAATCGTAGGGAGGAAAAGTACCAGAGAAAGGTGCGAAAGTTTAACAACGAAATGTTGTTGGTGGCACTACTTGCAGTAGTACTATCTGTTTACGCAAATAGCTTGTACTCGAAACGAAATTGCATCAATTTCCTTGTCCACCAACCAGCAAAGGATGTGAATGTTAGAATTCAGGATGTTCGAGATGCACACATAGTGGTAGCTTATGGAAGCATTGTTGTGCTCTTCGTGTGTCTCATTAACTGCCTACCCGGTGAGAGAAGGAACTATTCCTGTTACTTATTACTGATAGGGCTGTCAACCTTCGTCGGCACTATTTACACTGGCTACCTGGCATATCTTGCTTATTACAGCCCCTGTTCTCTAAAAGTGAATGAGCTTTTAGCAAATTCTCTAAAAACAGTGATTGGTGCATTCGAAAACCTTCCATCACCGGACAAGGGACTGTTCAACGAATCGAACGTGTTTCAATTAGCCAGTGAAGATAGGGAGGGCGTGATCATATTCTTCATCGATCTCTTCAACTTTTTCCTGTATCTGTCTGCATTTGTTTCTGCAATTCTCCTCTGCTAAACATACCCAGAGCTATACGCTCTAACTAGAAGTGCAAGTTGAACCTCTATGATTGTTTATTAGCATCCTGTCTGGCCATTCTCTCGGCATTGATGATAATAAAACGAGCTCCGCTTAATCTTAACACTCATTGTCATTGGTTGCAGCGATAATTCTAAAATACAAAGACGCTTGCGTGAGAATGCTAATCTAGGGATGATACTCTTGATAGACTTAGAGATACATGAACAGAGAAGAATCATTTTGGCTGAACACAAGCAGACAACAAGTGAGTGAATCTGCCCACGCACTATACCAGAATCAACACTCTCTTGGCGAAGGCAGGAAAGGGAAGCACCTTGCGCGCCCAAAGTTAAAATTGGCCACCTTCTCTCTGTCGCTCGTTACTTCCCAATCGAGCATGCTACCCTGTTGATTTAGAGGGTGGGGATGCAGAGAGTTTATCCATGACGACACCTTAGTATAGCGCGTGCTTCCCTACCTGGCATTCCCATATTTGGACTTCTTTGTCTCCAATAAGCGAGGCCACCACCACCAATGCCGAAAACAACAGGTACTTTCGCATAAGTCACTGCCAATTCTGCCAGCATTTCAACCGGTTGGGTGCCGCCCGCTCCGAACTTGAACTCTCGTAATTCGGCTCAAAACGGTCTGTCCTCACTAAAGCCACTCGAAAACCTGATTTGAACAAGCTCCTCTAGTTAGACACAAGTTAGAAACAAACATATGCGTACAAAACCCTTGCGATACTCACAACCCAGGTGAGCAAATTTAGCAATGGTTCATTCAGACGTGCGAGGGCGCGAAAGGCTAGCCTATGACCGTCAAGCGAAAAACAAACTTGAGTCTGCGAGTTAGGGTTGAAATGCGTGGGCATCTCGTATATGGTCGCATAGCTGCATTTCAGTTCAGCGGCCAAGTGTCTATGGCCAGATAAGCTAGTTAGAGGCTAGATTCCAACGCTTTCAAAGCTACTCGGAAGGCCAACAATCAACGAGTGGCTTCTCTGCCAGTCTCAAACTCGATCAGGGCAACAGCTTGCCGCTCGCGTAACATGCGGCAGGTGCAACGTTCAACAAGCAACACTAAATTTAGCCATTGTATTTGTACGGGCGGAGAATTTCATTCATCGCTATCAATTAGATGGCTGGAGAAAATTGGGCGGAAATAAAGCATCTGGTTGATTTAGTTTGTTTGGGAAGCAAAGTTAGTCTCGAACAAAGAGGCAACCGCTGCTCGCTTAACAATACCTTTGGTCACTTGCTTTGAAATCGATGCAAGACGTTTGATATTAGTGAGGGAAGTGCATTCAATTACGACTATCGAACGGAACAAGCCAGAAATTCCATTCAACAAGTCGTGAAGTTGGGCAAGAGAGCACGAACTTATCCAAGATACAACACAAGATACTAGTTAAGATTCATGATGGTTTACGGTTATGACCGAGCGCAGGGTAAGTTTGAATTGAAACAATTTAATTCCACCTGCTCGATTGTCCTGCCATTTTAGCAGTTCCTAGATCGAGCAAGGGAAAATTATATGATCAGTCGAAAACTAACTATGACGGAAACTCCAAACGAAACTCCAACCCAATCTGAACCCCAAGACGACGATGCGGCAAGTGATGTGTCGACAGAGAGCTTCAGTAGAGGCGAAAAGGTGCTATTAGATGGCAAAACCAAGGCTAAAGTGGCTTACTCTGGACAAGTGCACTTTTCCCATGATGACGATTGGGTTGGTATCGTGTTTGAGGAGCCAATTGGAAAGCACAATGGAACAGTTGCTGGAACAGAGTACTTCAAGTGTGAATCGATGCATGGTTTATTCGTGAGATCGCATCGCTTACAACGAACAGACAACATGGGTCACGGAACTGCTCGTGTAAAGTCACCATATAGGCTCAGACCAAAATCGTCAGCTTCAATGAGATCGCAAGACTTGGAAATGGAGGATATCTTTGCTCGGGCTGACCAAGTAGAGCCTTTGGGCTTCTATGAAGCTAGAGCTGGTACAATAAAATCACCAGATCAACCTAACGAACTCAATTCGAAGCTAGGTCGGATGGTTGATGAAATCAGCGAGGCCGATGTGAATTTTTCCTCACCATGGATTCACTCTTCACGCACACCTACACCAACGCATCATAAATTTGGCGGAAGCTACACCTCATCAATTTCACCAAGAAAGATGCCGGTCACCATTGCTAAGAAGACCACCAGCATAAACAAATCAAAGCCTTATGGGATAACTCTCGGTTATGGTGAGCTGGATAGCGCCAATTATTGATTGCAACGAGGATGCCGTTTGCTGCTCATATATGGTCGATCTGCCGGATATTCGTGAAAAAATAATCACCGAGAAGAGTATGAGCTCGAACACAAAGCAATAGCACTCTCTGCCTCCAAACTAACCAAAGCCTGTAAAACTGTCTGACTGATATCATTCGCCATTTAAATAACACGAAGCTAGCTTGACACACGAAGCTTTATTCATCTCATCCGATAATTTTGTTGTTGCTCCAACTCTGTTGATCGCTCTCGACGTTGGTATTCGGCCTGAGTCGTAATTGCCAGCGGTTCTGCCTTGAGTGTTTGCGAATTAGCTGAGGTGATTAAACACTCCACATAGTCACCGGGGCCGATGGGTCTTTCAATCTTTTCTTCAGTGTTATAGACATTGGTTTTTGGTATGATTGCCTTAACGTTAGAGTCTATTCTTCCTTGCCAATCTGAACCGGCTCTTCTACTTTCTGACTCAATAAGTACAAGTTGATGGGTGCCAATCAGTTTGTTATTCAGTTCCGTCGCTTGCTGACGAAACAAATCATTGATCTCTCGAAGCCGCCTAAGCTTAACCTCGTGCTCTACATCATCTTTCAAGTTATGAAATGCATGAGTCTTATCACGCTCTGAATATGCAAACATGTAAATAAAGTTATATTTGACTTTCTGTATCAAATCTATTGTTGCTAGGTGATCCTCCTCTGACTCTCCGCTGAAACCAGTGATGAAATCACTTGTGAGGGCAAGGTCTGGCATCGAGCATCTGAGTCGTCCGACCAGATCCAAGTACGCCTTCTTTGTGTAGCCTCGTCGCATTCGCTCTAACACAGCATCGCTGCCGGACTGAGCAGGGAGATGTATACACCGGGATATATTTGGATATCGTCTCATAACCTCAATAACTTCGTCGGTGAAATCTTTCGGATGGGGACTCGTAAATCTGATCCGCAGTTCAGGACTTATCTTTGCTACCTCCTCGAGGAGTACATCAAATGTAAGACCTTTAGTTCTGGGTTTGTACACAGTTTTGAATCCGGTCGCAAAGTTTTCTTTTGCCTTAACAACGTCGGTGAGATCGAGCCTGTTGATTTGCTCAGGCGCTGTCTGAATGTCTCGATAGCTGTTAACGTTTTGGCCCAACAATGTGACTTCCTTGATGCCTCTGCTCATGAGATCTCTGACCTCATCTAATATTGTAGTTAAAGGCCTGCTTCGTTCTCTACCCCTTGTGAATGGAACTACACAGTAGGAGCACAAATTATCACAACCTCTTGTTATAGAGATGTAAGAAGTTACATCATTTTGGTTGGTCACAGGGCGGATATCGCTATAAGTTTCATCGAAGGATAGCAAACAATTGATTGCCTTCTCACCAGTTAGCTTGTTTACAGCAAATAATCTTGGTAAATCTCGATAGGTATCGGGACCTGCGACAATGTCTACAGCCTCTGATGAGCTGAGTACCTTCTCTTTCAGCCTCTCAGCCATGCAACCCAATAGACCTATCTGCTCCAGAGGGTGGGACCTGTTCTTTTTGAGTGATTTCAGATGATTCAATCTGCCCCAGATCTTGCTTTCTGCCGAATCTCTTATGGCGCAAGTCATGAGTAGGTATATGCGGGCATCATCTTCGCTGGATACAATTCTGTATCCGTAATCTGTCAAAATCGAAGCCACAATAGAGGAGTCGTTCTCATTCATTTGGCATCCATAAGTCTTGATGAACACAGGTATCTGATCTACTCTATATTGACATTTTGCAGATTTTGAGCATTTATGTAGCGTTGTCGGGTCGTCACAGTTGCACAGAGGTTCAACGGTTTTGGTGGTTCCGGATTGAGTTCTCCTTGGTCTCGAACTGACTCCAATCGAGTTGATTTGATACCCTCTTTTGATAACCAAAAATCTACTAGCCTGTAACGAGCTAGAGGTTGCTCCTGAAGAAGTAATTAGCCTAGAAATTGTTGAAAGCATCCTGATTAATAAAAGATCCAGATTGTGTCATCAGGATTGGCGTGTACGCTTTGAAAATGCGACTTGCACATGTATCTATTCTTGGTTCTTCGGATTGGGTAACGCAATCGCCGGGACTTGGCATTTAATTATGAATTGAATCCGCGTTCCCGCCTGTACAGATCCCCCCGATCACACCATGTGTTCCTTATTCGTTTCGGTAGTGTTTATTTCTGTAACGGGTCTGCGTTTACTTTTGTACAGTATGTACCTCATGACTAGAATAAAACTCGCAGAGATAAAAACGCTTATCTCAGTTCACAAATTTATTCTTTACGCCAAACTCCCTCTTATTCCTAAAACTTGGTTCCTCATATAGCTGCATTCTGACATACTGTTCTCACCCACTAGAATACGGACCGATCACAACATAGGTCGATTGGCCCGCATGTCCAAGAGTCATCAAAAACAGCTTCCCAGATTGTGTCTTCGAAGACAACCTCTCGCAAAACGGATCATGAAGATCTCAATAGACCTGACGAAGGGATTATACAAAATAAGAAGATTGACACAACGGTTGAGCACGAGAAAAGTATGAGGAAGCAGACAGAGACTCGCATGGTGTTCACCGGGAGGCTCGAGGATATTGCACCACTAATCAACGGGTATTTTACGCCTGGGTCCAGTCCTTACGATAGGAGTCTACTCTTTCGGTTCAGTCTTTATTATGGCTAGGACTGGCTTATAAGTGGAGTCCAATCTCGGGATAGGTCCAGTATTTGGATTGTCTGACAAGCTGGTCGATGATTCTAGTTCGTCTACCTCCTCCATCTCGACTTCTTCACCATAATCGGAAGGCTGATCATCTCCATCAGTTTCTTTGGTCGCCGCTTCATCAACTTCTGGAGCTTTGAGAGCGTCAAGGAGTAATGATCTAGTTTCGGGCGGCAAATCTTTTGACTCGTATTCTATGACTGATTTCACGAGAACTATGGCTAGTTCGTCTGCGATTTCTGCTGTCATCTCATTGCTGATTTTGAAATACCGCCTATCTATCAAATCCTTCAAATCCCCAATGTTTCTCACCTTGAGTGTTTGTAGAACTTGGGTCAAGTTCTTTGGAGTGTGCTTTTCGACAATCTTGTCTTGCCTATTATGTAACGATAGGAACGCATCCAAATTTTTTCGATGGGTTGGGCTCACAAGATGCCTAGATACGTCTAGATCACTCTTGAATGTGACATCACAAAAATCGCATTTGCTTGTTTGATTTATACTCGTATCAACACGTCCGCGCTCTGAGCTACTACTCCTCCTCATCCTTTGCCAAAGTGCCGAAGATTTTTCCTCACCGGATACTTCTGTTGGAATACGCTTGATTCGGTTCAGATCTTCTATTTCGTCTTACCCTCCTGCGGGATCTCCTGGCGTGAAAGGCTACGAACGGGGTCTCGTAATAACTGGAGCCATCTAGACTTCAGATCTCCTACATAACTTTGAAATTAGATTAAGTTTAACATGGATTGAGCTTCATTTGTTCATGTCGTGAGAGCATATTATCCTTGAGAAGCTTGGAATGTAGACTTCTCCAATGCTTATAGTTTTCTACAAAATTTCACATTCGAACACTATAGTCTTATTTATTTTAGTCGAGAAGCCAAGAACAGATACAATGCATACTCTAGACGACCAAATATCTGGAGCGGTATTCCTGGTCCATAAGCTACCCACGCAAGCTATTTTTTGTTGCGCGGTAAACAACGGAGCGTGAGTATTGCCGCGATGGAAATAAGCGTTTCTGAGAGACCGAACCAATTTGGCGCGGACTTTTCATCAAATGAGACAACCAAAATAGTATATGCTTCTGACCATAAAATGAGAAAGATTCCACAGGATGATGAATCTATGTACATCTCTAGCAATTCATCGAACAAATACGTTGACTAGCTCATATCTATAAAGGACCCAGCATTCACAACATGTGGTAGTTCGAGAACATGGGTGATATTACGAATTAGGCACAACGAATTTGACAATCGAGTCTCAACTGTCCTCCTCTGATTGTATTTATATTTATGATAGGGAACAGTTTAATTTAAATTATAGAGATCAAAATGGCCGGCGATCGCACAAGTGGCAAACCAAAGGATACGCTCAGCAATTTAAAGGGCGATTATGGAAATATTGCTTTCCTCTTACTGCTCTACGTCCTCCAAGGTATACCCATAGGATTAAGTGCGGCAGTGCCATTGTTGCTGCAAAACAGGAAGGTCAGCTACTCGGATCAAGCGCTATTCAGTTTCGTCACCTGGCCTTTCAGTTTGAAACTTCTATGGGCACCGATTGTTGATTCGCTATTCTGGCGAAAGATGGGCCGGAGAAAGTCATGGCTTGTGCCTATTCAATTGGGCATCGGTATTTTCATGCTCATTCTATCCAAGTCTGTCACATCTCTTTTGTCCGATGATCCTAGCATCGGGGTAAAGCCCAACATCCAGCTTCTGACATTCATTTTTCTCATGCTCAATTTTCTAGCAGCAACACAAGATATTGCGGTCGATGGTTGGGCTCTAACTATGCTATCTCGTCGAAACGTTGGTTATGCATCGACCTGCAACACTGCGGGACAAACTGCTGGCTTTTTTATTGGAAACGTCATCTTTCTTGCTCTAGAATCAGCCGATTTCAGCAACAAGTACATCAGATCCGAGGGTAACCAAGCAACAACAGGCCTGGTGACTATTGAAGAGTTCCTGTATTATTGTGGACTAGTATTCCTCGTCGTGACCATATTAGTGGCAATATTAAAAGGTGAAAAATCGAATCAGACAGGAAATTATTCTCAAAATGAATACGACGTCGAGCTTTCAACAAGACTAACTCGCAGGAAGAATAGTGATGCCGACACTGCTCATAATAAATCAATTAGGCCCAACAATGATGAGATCGATCCAGAGAAGGAGCTCAGTGTGAAAGAAACTTACTCACTCTTATACAAGATCATGAAACTGCCGAGCTTCAAACTTTTTGCAGTGGTTCTACTCACTTGCAAGATCGGCTTTTCTGCACCAGACGCAGTGTCAGGTTTGAAACTAGTTGAGGCAGGTGTGCACAAGGAGAATCTAGCTCTCCTAGCGGTCCCAATGGTTCCGCTCCAGATATTTCTGCCTTGGGCAATAAGTCGTATAACATGCGGACCTCGTCCACTCGACCTCTTAATCAAAGCCTATCCATACAGATTGATATTCGGCTTCATATTCCCACTGATAGTTTACTGGACACCGAGTGTTAAGCTAGAGGATGGAACATTCCCGTTTTACTACTACGCCACTCTTGTCTTTGTTTACGCATTGCACCAGATAACGGTCTATTCAATTTTTGTTGCTCTGATGGCATTCCATGCAGCAGTGAGCGATCCCTCAATTGGCGGCACTTATATGACTCTATTAAATACAATAACCAATCTTGGCGGGAACTGGCCATCGACGACCTCGCTCTGGTTGGTTGACAAGCTAACATTTGAGAGTTGTACCCAAGTTTGCACTAAGCAAGACACTTTGGTCAATAGAACTATCAACAATTCAACTGAATCGACATTACCAAACATAATCTGTGTTAATGATTGTCAAACGGCTTTGGACGGTTATTATATCGAATGTGCATTCTGCGTTGTGATTGGCTTTATTTGGCTACAATGGGGTGGTGGCAAACTAAGACGATTGCAATCACTGCCACCAGTCGCTTGGAGTGTGGCAGGAAGTAAGACTCGCTAGCAATTTGAGGACAGCAGTTCCGTTATACTGTTAGCGTGATTCAACTGTCCAAGTTGAAACCGGACTGTGTAATAGAAATAAAGCTCTCTCACCTAGAGAGAAACGCGTCCTGCTAGTCTGAAACTCATTCTAGATTCAATAATGATATGGAATCGTCTTCCCGACTGCAAGGTTCCTCATTCGCGACCGCGGCCCGTAGTGGTGATGATAAGCTCGACTATCTTGTAATTGTTGCTCATACTCGTCTTGGAAGGGTTGGATTCTTCTCAGAAACCAACTATGGGTTATGAGCCATCATCGCAATACGCGTATGCAACACTGTTTGTGTGTACAAGAACTCTCCAACTGGATAATAAAAGTTGCTAGTAAAGCCAGGTGACTTGGCTCTAGGCCATTGATGTCATTTGCATTGCTTTTTCCTGCACATACAGGAGCCATTGTGTTTGTCGGCTTGTGGTAGTGAAGGTCGATATGACAATCCAAGATTTATATTATAATTGTGGTGACCGTCAATATATCCCGCCAGTTTCCTCCCTCACTTCAAAGAGAGGGTTGTCTCTGAAGAGACAAAGATTAGAGAGTGGGAGAGAGAGTGTCTGAGTGAAAGGTGAGCATGAATCTCGGATATCGGAGTCGTGGCTCAAGATAAATGCCTGCCAAGTTGAGCATAACAGGAACCAGTTATTCCAGCTCGAGAGTGGTTACCTCACAATCTCAGTTGTATAGAAACAACTAATCAATGGCTCAATAAGAGGGAGGAGAATTCCGGTGGCTCAGTTGGGGTGTCACTCGTTGCTGAGTGATCTGTAGATAGACAATTTGGTAAGATTGAAGCCGAGAGGCAGAAATCTGAATGGCTGCAGCCTGCAGGTCGCTGAAAGCCAACAGTGCTAATTGTTTCCTTAGATTGCCGATAGCTCACAGGCTAAACGCAGAGTGTAGCTCTTATCCTGAAGGGGACCACCCTTTACAATCAGGTCTGCGTCCGCTTGAGCTGCTGCCTGGAAGAAATTGTTTCATCGTCCTTCCTGTGAGCTAGTTAGTTGGCTCATTTAAAAGCTCACTTTCCTTGCTCGTACCTGCCCTCAATAGCTTGCTAGTGGTAGATATTTTGAGTAGCAGCGAGTCGTCAAAGCCGGGGGCCGAGAGTCTAGTTGGAGTTGCAGAGTCCACAAGCTCTAGCCAATAGTGTCGCTGACTCTCGGCAACTGTTTGGACCCAGTCGAGAGGTTTTCTTGTAACTGTGCTCAAGTTTAAGCCAAAATTTGAGCACATGTGAGGCGAAGTCGGAAGGCAGCCTCCAAGCTCTATGCCTAGCTTGCTTTGTTGCTTGGATTGGGTTGGCAGCGCAACAGTTCACTGGCCTGCTTTTAGAACTGAGCTAAATCTACTCGCTTTAGTTTATTGTTGGAGAGGACCTTTCAGTCAAGCGAGCCAGTCAGAGTGGTGCTGTCTACTAGAGAATAGTTATATAACTCAAGTCCATGATTGTGACAATACATTGACGATATGAGTAAACACTTAATCAGTCAGTGCTAACAGAACTCATGTCAAGTTGTTTAGTTAGCCAACTTTGAACTCTTAGCCGGATGATAAATTGCTTTCTCATGCACAATTCTAGACTAGTTTTGAGGCGCCAACCAGATGCAAGTCCACTGAGAGCAGAGCAATAAGGGAATATAGAGAGTTTTAGTCGGTTAGTTTGAACCTTAATGTCTCCAATGCACTAGGCTGCGAGTCACTGCGCCCGATCAAGAGACAAGATCGCCCTAGGATCATCCGGCAGAATCGCAACCAACAAAGTGTTGTAAGTTAACACTGATCCTCCTGATAGATACTCTCCAGCTTGTCTAGAATCGCAGTCAGTATTTAAACAAGGCTGCCAATCATAGCAAGAGGGTGACAAATTTTAGCCATAGCCCCATCTACGCTCGCAGCAACCGCTCGTTCAACTGGTCGCTAGATCTCATCGAGTTGGAATTTTCGTTCAATTGGTCAAGCTGACAAGTTTAATTTTAATTCAACGGGTAATTGATGGGAATTTAGTAGACTAAAATGGGAGCTAACGATACACAAAGCCCGGAGGAGAGATGGAAACACTTGAGGGAGGGGGGGAAAAAGACCCTAGTTAACCTAGAGTCGAACGATTTGATCAACGAAAAGCCCCCGTGGTTCGATGAGGAAAGGTTTGCGAGAGCTAAAGAGATAATACAAAAATACTTCATAGGGTAAGTTCGGATCAGTTGTATAGATGAAAATGGTTGACCAGCAGACCATTAACTCCAATTCTGGTCTCTCTTTTGACGCGCAAAAGTGTCTCATATTCGTCCTTCACCGGCCTCTTGCTCATAGTTCAGCTACCCGAGGGCCTAGAGCCACTCCTCTCGACTGGCAACTCTAAGGATATACCCTCACTCTACAGACGTTATTTGAATACCATCTTACACGTGAACAGCTGGTATGATGACGATGTGTTCAATCCAGAAACAAAGGGGTACAAATCAATCAGACAGGTGCGCGCAATGCATAAACGGCTACAGACGTCGATGAACGAAAAGTTCAAGGTGAACGATTGCGATGGAAACCCGAGATTGTGGTTCACTCAATACGATGTTGCGATGACCCAATTTGCATTTATTGGCCTTGCAATGTTGTATCCAAAGAAAACGGCCATGATTGCGGCAACGACAGAGGAACTAGAGCTGATAAATTATTATTGGCGAGTTTTAGGCTACCTGACAGGGGTCGATGATGAATATAACGCTTGCCATTTCGAAAAGTATGAGGACATTCGCAAATTCAACGAGCTGATTTTTGAGCACGAGTTTAGAGAGAGTCTTGATAATGTGCCTTGCAAGAAAGGACTCGACATGTCACAATCGATTTGCACAGCATTGCATTACTTTATGCCCCTGCTGACTTTCAATAATCTAGCCCACTGGTGGAAGGATCATTTCAAGTTCAATGGCTATGAACCACAACCAATGTCAGCGAGAGAAAAGGTGCTCGATTGTTGGACTAGATTATCTTTCAACCACCTGATGAAACATGAGGGATTTTTGCGTTTCTCGGTCAAGCTTCACAGGAGACGCTTTGCAAAAAGGTGCACCAACAAGGATAAAGTTTACGAGAAATTGAAGGCTCAGTATGAGAACGATGCCCAGCATATGTTCTATAGCGATCGGTTTGATTATTTTGTCGAGCACAAACCTGATACCGTTACTGCGAACACCTTTGCCCAAGATGCGGGCGAAAATGTTGAAGGCATCATCTCATGTCGGGAAAATGACGACAACAATAACAACAACCAAGAACAGGTGCACATCAAGCGGCCTGTTCTTGACGGCTGCCCCTTTGGCTATGGCTCACTAAGCGGCCAAATTGCAGCACCTAGCGCAGATAGAGAGACAGGTGTCGCAGCTTAGACTGAGTTCATCCTTTCATTTTTAGTATAAACTAGGCTCACAGAAGAGAGGAGTGATGCAACTTGCAGCCTTTGGACCAAATGATGTATCTACATTCGAGGAGGTGACCCTGTTGACCCCAAACACCCATTAATCCACCAGCTTGTGCGAGGCCTTCCTGATAATAACGCTGCTTGGTCTCCCATTACTCAGATACTTCAATGGCAAATAAATTAATCTCGAGTTACCCTTCTTCTTTTGGCCTCCTTGTTGCTTTCTGCGCTTGATTTGATGCTGGTTTGAAGTTTTGGTATCAGCTTGGAGTTTTTTGATGGTGGCAAAGTGTTGCCTGATTGTGTTGAATACAACATGACTTGGTTGCCCATTAGAGACAAACTTGACTGGCAAATTGTAAATCTTTGAAGGCTTAGGTTTGCGAGTGACTTTTTTGCCAGCACTAGTTTTAGTCTTATCACCCTCGCCATTGATTGTTGAAATTCTATCCTTAATCTGGCTTGTGTTACTCGAATTGCCTTTCACAGGGCTCTCCCCTCCAATGATAGAATTCTCACCTGTTACTTGTCCATCCAGGGTCTGTAGAACCATCTGCGAGGCTAGAGATGAGAGGGATGGAGCTGACGTCAGATTGCCCACAAGGTTGGCTGCACTATTTAGCAAAGAGCTGGCGAGTTGCTTCGACACTGAAGCCGCCAGTGAGGGTTGTTGCGTTGAGACGCTAGGCACCTGTTTTTTGGCCTCTACAGAAGTAGGCGCTGCAGTCGCCCTTTGAATAAAGACAAACTTGAAATTAGGGGCCTTCTGATGGCTCATTGAGGTTCCATTTTGAGATTTCAATAGAGTTTGGCTCAGCAGCTTCTTCAAAGTTGCATTGGTGATCTTCTGTTTCTCTTTAGTTTGATCATGGGCACTTTCATTCGGAGTCGCCCTTCGACCGAGGTGCTTTTTAACTTGGTGATTATGACTCGCAGTGACCTTGAAAAATTGTCTAGGCTCTACTTCCGCTATTTGACGGTCAGAAGAATCAAAATCGAGGGCTGAATCACGGGCTGACGACTGGACACTGGAGGACTTGCAGTGTATTAGTTGTGCCGCTAGCATAAGAGCCAACGAGATGGCTACCAAGAGGGCTAATGTGAGCGGTAGACTATTTTGGTTTGGCAAATACGCGTTAGGGTTAGTCTTCACTTTATTGCACCGTGCTCAGCACTTAGCCCATCAATTAAACTTACCCAGTATAGTTGGCTCGAGTAAGTTTGAGGCTTCTTCCGGTTTTGTTGATCTCGTCAACAGGTGGTGGCCTGTACACCTGAGCACTTGATCTCTTTACGTACATTCTGAACATTATTCTTCAATTTGATTCGGCCCAAAAAAGAATAGAACGCGCTTGAACTCAGGCAACTTCCTGTAGGCAACAAGCGAAGTTATATTGCTAATGTTGTTTTGGCAGTGAGAGCGGCGGCAGCAAGAGCAGCAGATGCGAAACCAGATTTCCAGAGCCGAAGAAAAAGTGACTAAGTGTGGAAGATCAATTATGTTTGCAAAGGCGGCAAGACTTTTCAACCGCGAGCCAAGGATTCTTTTAGTGCGAGAACCTTTCCCTTAGTTGCCTTTTAAAGGACTTCCAATATAGTTCCAAGTAATGGGGTTAACATCTGTGATGTGAGTATCCAAATTAGTCTCCTTGAAGTTATTGTTGCTCTCGGTGGCGGCGGAAGTAGAGAGCGGGGGGTCCGGATGGAGTCTAGGGCGATGTTATTACAATGTGCAGCTCGAACAGAGAGGATAGGAGCTCCTATTGGAACGTGCAAGCTGCTGAGCGTGAACTATGGCTCTAGTCTTGGATTGAGCTTTCTCTCTATTGTCTGTGCTCAGGTAAACTGATTGAGAAACTGGTTGAGTGAAGTTTTGGGCTTGGCGGTTGATTAAGTAAGCGTCTCTTTTCTTTCCAAAGGGGACGCGTTTGATCTCTCTTGAATCGATGCCTTGATTACATATACTGAATTTCCGCTGAATTGCCACAAAAAGGAGCCAAGCTGAACTCGTATTCTTGTTTGGGCAGGAACAATGCACTCGCTACAACTTGTTTGCTTTCCTCCAAACTTTCGTTCTCTCGCTCGTGGGATAAGTTGAGTACCTTTTCTTCTTCATTCAATTCGCGCTAATTGAATCAATCATACCGAATTCAAACTGAGAGCCTCTCCTGTTCAAGCTCATACTCTTATATGACTAAAACTCGGACCAACTCGAACAAATGTGATTGCTCGCAAGCGTACACACTCAAACATTTGTATATATGTTTGTGTATAGATGAACATACACTCTGGGCGACTATAAAACTCACTACTCTCGAACGTCTAGTCAGCTCGCCTCAAATGATCCGCCGTGATGCTGGATGGAAGCCCCAACCCTCAACGCCCCCAAATGGAAACGGAGCCAGCAAGCGAGCGACCACCTGACCAGGTTAACCGAATCCGCCCGCTCGCCAAGCCCCTCGCCCTAACCCTCACCCACAACTAGCGCCGGCGGTGTGGTACTAATAGCCTGTAAGTTCCGTTAATTTTGATACAAGTTTCCAAGACACTTAGAAGCCAGCTCATGCCCAACTAATTGGCCAGCTAAATAAAACCTCCTCCCTCTCCCTATCCCTCTCTCTCTCCCTCCTACTTTTCTCCGTCTGTCTCTTGGGGCAAATCTGCAACAAGTCACGATGGAAACTCGTGAAGCGCTCAACTGTTGCAACCGGCTTCACTCTCCTCGGCCACTCTCTAGTGCTCTCGGTGCCGATAACTATGCGGCCGGTGGCGCTCGCGGCGCTCTCTTTTGTCGCCTCCCATTTTGTTTCCAGCCCACAGCTAGCCGCAGCCACCTCCACTCTAAAGCCCTGCAGTCTGGCTCTCAATTTTACCTGATTAAATAATACCTGCGCCGTTATCTTGCTCACAAGCCAACATTCGTCTTTGAATCCTTTCTGCCTCCAAGAGCGCTCCAATGGGCTCGCCCGTATCAGTTTTGTGCTCGCATTTGTTCCAATTTTCATCACTTTGGATTATTGACTGCCGGACGAGTGTTTCCCTTGCCGGCGGAAAAAGAAAACTATACGAACGGCGACTGAGACGCCGGCAACACACCTTTAAGCCGCCATTAGTGGAACTGGCGCAAAATGGGAAGCCCAGCGATAGAGAGAGAGAGAGACGGGCGCATTCAACGATTGGAGCTCAATTCGGACTGACACGCTGCTCAGAATTGAACCAAACCAACCCATGCCTTTGCGATCCTCTCGCCCGCTCGCCCATCTCGAATCTATGGCAAGCTTTGCAGGGGCACCTGCATGGCGCACCGTTGGCGCCAGATAAAAGATGTCAAAAGGAACCTTGAAAGAGGCGGCTCGTACACTCGCTTGCCTGTCACTCTCGAGCAAGAATCGCTCAAGATTAGATTGGATTGGATTGGTTTGGTCAGTTGGTGGGTCAGGTGGAGGCTAGCGCGCAAGTTAACAGGAGGCGGATTGTTCCAGTATTTGAGGAAATGGTCCAGTTAAATTGGTTAGTTGCATACAATGCGCAGAGGATAGAGGACTCAAACTCGTTGCAAGTCTTCCTCAACAATCTGAGCGCTTCTGTTCGTTCCAGTTTGTGTCTCTCATGTTCGCGTCCCTTTACTCGGCCGCTCCTTCACCTTTGCTTGTTTATTTCGTTTCATTTTGAATCCTCCTTGTTTCGCTCGCTGCTTCTTGCTACCCGGAAAGGAATTTCCGTTTTACAATGAGTTCAGCTTCGAGGTTGCCTTTTTGGAACTAGTTGAAGCTAGACACAAGCAAATGAGCAGTCTGCTGTCTAATTGAATTTTGGCTCGGCTCCTCTCTTTTCAAGAGCAGCAATAACTCATCAGTGAGGCTCCCACACAAAATAGATCATGTTAAGCTCATTTCCGTAGGTGTCAATAATAAATAATCAAATCGCAAGAGAGAATTGTAGCAGCTTGAGCATCTCTGTTCACTAACAAAACCAATTAAATCAGATCTCATAACTCTGCCGCCTAGACGCTCGCCAAAGTTGGGCGACAAGCGAAAATATTACCTTTGGCTCATGTTGTCAGAATGGGACCAAGTTTTGCGGCCCACTTATATGCAACAGCTCTCTCTCTCTGGTGCCAGATTTAGCTGTGTCGGTGGATTGCGTAACGAGCTGCAAATTTTACTCTGAGCGAGACCACATTTTGTGAGCGCCAAAGAATCATGAGGAAATTGGTTAACAGTTGGCTTCAACTGTTGCTTGGCTGCCATAATCAAAGCAGCGTCCATTTGTTCCGGCTAGCACACAAGCCTAGGCAAGCTAAATTAACTATCCAAAACTTTGCCAGCCGGCCAGGTAAATCTCCCAAATTCCGGCTGCATGGGTCATCAATGTGGACACTCGAAAACACTTACAATCGTGCACAAGCCTCCAAGTGAAACCATTACGATCTAACTGCCAACCAACATCCACAAAAGGCTGGCACTTTTGTAGACACAGTTCGGCTATGAACTATGTGTTTTATGTCCATGTTTGCCCGACTGGGCGCAAACAAGTCGAGCTTTTCCGCCTCTCAAATTGTCTCACTCTCGAACAAAACTAGCCCTATCGTTCCAAGTTTTCGCCTGGCTGATGGTGATGTGTTTCTCGAATGGAATTTTATTATTATCATTCATCCGCCAGCACGACTCTAGCAATGTTTACTTTCCTTGTGTCGTGTTTCTATCTTAAAAATAAACATATTCTCGCCCATTATACGCCTACACTGCGTCTTATACATAGAGCTCTCCTAGTTTATCCTGCCATATTTAACATTAATGACTGGATTCGATGAATTCAAAGCTAAGCGAGACCGAGAAGACACCTGGGTTTGCCTTTCCTGGATCAAGCCAGCGAGCTAGTGATTTCTTAACCTAAAGCCAAGCTTGACCAAGAGACCTGCTGATCTACTTATGGAGCTTTGTGAGCTTATATCTATCGATGCGAGCACATTGAGAACGGACCCAATGTGAACACACAAGTATTAGTAACTAATTTCATCAATCAAGCAACCGCTTTTATCGCAGCCAATTGGGCTAACTACAAACAAGACCATGAGTTTTCAGCGCCCAACCATCGATCATCGTTAATTTGATTTGAAATTTTTTCTCATAATCAACGTATGATCAGCCTCCTTAGGAAGCCATAAGCCTATTCATTGGTCGCGTCCAAGTTCAGGCTTGAGCATGAGTTCCAGATTATCGTTTTGTCTTTACCTGTGCCGACAAGGCCTCCCTAGTACTGATGCTCTCTGCCTACACAGCCTCTGATTCGAGAGACCAAGTAAACTTGTAGCCGAAACATTCCCATCACAGTAGTTAGATGGATGAGTCTAGGAAGAATCTCTCATCGAATCTAAAAACTCCTTTGGATGTTCCAAATTCGAGACTCTAAACTAAATCGGAAGACTCCAAATCGCTACTTGGAGCATTCGTGTTCTAACTTTTCTCCCCTTCGAATTTTCGCGCCACTCGCTGCCATCTGCGCAGGGCCAAAAAACTCATGCTCCCTAGTTTCCGCTGCACATTTTAGTCTGGGCAGCATGATAGCTTATGGGGATAAGAGCACATTGTGTGAGTGTTGGCCCTGATCCACGAGAGATCTTGTTATGAATAACCAACCTGAGCCCAATCATACCAACAATATTTAATATCATTACGTTTAGCTTCACTTGGCTTAACCCCAATTGATTTGGATTTTCTGGGTTGGCTCGCCCAATCGTACTGGCTTGAGCGGCTATTTAACTACAAAAATTTCCACTCCTCAAGATGGGAAAAATTATGAAACCAGGCAAGGTGGTCATCATATTGGCCGGCCGATATGCTGGAAGAAAAGCTGTTATCCTGAAGAACCACGATGATGGTAACTCGGACAAGAGCTATGGACATGCAGTTGTCGCCGGCATCGACAGGTATCCAAAACCAATCTATCGAAAACACAAAAAGGAGGACAGGAAGAAGCGGAGCCGCGTGAAGCCCTTCATCAAGTGTTACAACTACACACACCTTATGCCAACCCGTTACCTTGTTGACATTCAGTTCGACAAGAATGTTACAGCTCGTGACGTCATCAAAGACAAAGCAAAGAGAAGAAAGGCCAGGGTTGAGGTTAAGAGCAAATTTCAAGAGCGCTACAAGACGGGCAAGAACAAATGGTTCTTCAGCAAGTTGAGATTCTAGGATCACGATGGAACTTAAAAAATAAAACCAATAATTCTACGATTACCAATCTTTTCCTTGGAGTTTGATGGGGAAACACGTTAATGTTGTCTCATAGACCCTCGTCTTGTGTTGTGTTTTGGGGAGAAGAGGGTAGATGCGCCATTTTCGGTGGACCGTTGTGATGTGCTAGTCGGCCCACCTACGCCCATCTTACAAGTCGTTTTGCCCAAAGTTCGGGTCCCAAACTAAACAGGCGTTGGTGACCAATGCGCCCGTGAATTGAGCTCCGTTCAGGTGACAGGCTCAGATTGGCGCGTATTTGTCTCGCTGCGCTCGTAGACAGGGCCAATATTCGCGCCTTCAGCCTCCGCCACCGCCTTTCTCCGCCCGCTCACGACCACTCATAAGCGATAGCTCCTGGAGACCTATGAATTCGCACCATTGTTTTGCTATTTTCATGCCATCAAACTAGTTGTTATCTTATTATTCTCAGCCACTCATTAATTGACAAACAGCTGGAGAATAAATTTCTCCACTTGAAAACTTCCTAAACTTTTGTTTCAGATATTGTTACCAATCACCAACAATCTGTTGATTGCGCGAGAGACTTGGACCAGAAGTACGCCTATAGGCACAGCAATCAGAGAATCGACCGATCCTCCATTCGCATTCAATACCAAATTGACAATTGGCTCGAGTCAAACTACCGAGATGACCTCCGCGCTACTTCCGGAAAAGAAATTCTTCCTAGACAAGAAGTTCTACCTTTACGTGCGCCGATCAAGTGCAGCTAACATTGAGAAATCAGCTGAGCTTATCAGACTATTTGGAGGCCAGATCGAACAATTTCTCGACCATGAGGTCACCTATGTCTTAACAGATGTATCTAAGAACGAATGGCCACCTAATGGTCGTGATAGTACGCTCGAGAAGGCCTTCAACCATGGGGTCAAGATCATGAGTCTACATGATCTACTTTTGTGGTGCTCCCAATATCTGTGCTCACAATTCAGTAGTGATGATGATGAGGAGACGAGGGCTAATACAAATCAGCTCAGGCAACCATTTATCAAATTTGAGGATATGAACTGCCACTACTCACCCTCGATAAAAGAATTCATTAGATGGCCATCTGTTAACTTAACCACCAACCTCCCTGTCGGGAAATCCTTCTTCAACGATTCAAGTGTCGTCAGTACTCCAAACCAAAGTGCAAACAACACCAATCACCCCAACAATTCAGCTCAATTAACACAACAAGCGACAAGTGTTCGAGTGCTCACCTCACATCTTGTCACCAACTCAACTAGTGTTGCAAATCAACCATCAAACAGTAACAACAATAACTTTAATGGCCGCATGATCCAACAGAACAATCTTATCCAAACCAATGCCGCGAAGAACAGTGTCCAGCTTGCAAATCAACATGCTCATCGTGGAGTGAGGCGAAGACACTCTGCCTACTGTGAGATTTGTAACCAAAAGATTGCAGATAGAATTGAAGAACACATTCAAACACCAGCTCACAAGGCTAATACAGAAAAATTGAACTGGTCTGAAGTCAGCTCTGTCATTGATTCTCTTCCGAGTCTGAGCACCTTGAATATGCTTAGGCTCACAAATCTTGCCCCTCCAGATGGTATCGAACATCAAGAGTTCCTCTGCTTACATAAAGTCGACTCCGTTAGTCAGCTATTCTGCAACTCGAACAAAGATTTTCATTCTCTAGGCTCCCTCGCCGACAGGAAGTTGGTTCACCTCGTATAATCTAACAGCGGCTTGATTAGTCTGAAGCTCAGATAAAAACTCCCCCCAAGACTTTCGACTGACTTATTTATTGAGCACTTTCTCACAAGTGCATATGTCAAATGTAACACGTTCAATAAAATTCAACGCTAACCAGAAGCTCTAGCCACTTGCTTCTCATTCTGTCTTGCATACTGAGCTATCCTTTCTTCAATCACAGGTCTGAAATGCCTGATCAACCCTTGAATGGGCCAGGCAGCGCCATCTCCGAGAGCGCAGATGGTGTGACCCTCGATTTGCTTTGATATTTCGTACAGCATGTCGATTTCTTCGTTCCTCGCATTGCCTTCAACAAATCTCCAAATTATCTTGTTCATCCAGCTAACACCTTCACGACATGGAGTGCATTGGCCGCAACTCTCGTGCTTGTAGAACTCTGTTAGACGAGCTATAGCTTTGATGATATCAGTTTGTTTGTTCATCACAATGATTGCGGCTGTACCGAGGCCAGTCTGTGCCTGAACCAAGGAGTCGAAATCCATGAGCACCTCCTCGCAGGCCTTCTTTGGGAGAACTGGGGTAGAAGAGCCACCAGGTATGATTCCGAGAAGGTTGTCCCATCCTCCTATTACACCTCCAGCGTGCCGCTCTATCAGCTCCTGGAGAGGTATTGACATCTCCTCTTCAACTGTGCACGGATTATTGACGTGACCAGATATGTTGAAAAGCTTAGTGCCTGTATTTCTTGGGCGTCCTAGTTGGGAAAACCATGAGCCACCGCGTCTACAAATGGTTGGTGCAACAGCAACGGTCTCAACATTCGAAACGGTTGTCGGGCATCCAAAGACTCCAACGTCAGCAGGGAATGGTGGTTTCAATCTCGGTTTGCCTTGCTTGCCTTCTAACGACTCGATAAGGGCTGTCTCCTCGCCACAAATGTAAGCGCCAGCTCCACGATGTACATAAACATCAAAGTCATAGCCAGTGCCACACGCGTTCTTTCCGATCAAGCCAGCCTTGTAAGCCTCCTCGATAGCTACATTGAGGTTGCAAGCTTCGTAGTAAAATTCTCCTCTGATATAAATATAAGCAGCACGAGCTCCCATCGCCTTGCCCGCAACTAGACAGCCTTCAATCAGCTTGTGGGGGTCATGACGCATAATCTCCCGATCTTTGCAAGTGCCAGGCTCACCTTCATCAGCGTTAACTACCAAATACTTGGGTCTACCGTCGCTGGGCTTATTCATGAAACCCCACTTGATTCCAGTCGGAAAGCCTGCACCGCCTCTCCCGCGCAATCCTGATTCCTTGATTTCACCTAGAATCCAGTCGGTGCCCTTGTTGAGTATTTCCTTCGTTTTGTACCAGTCGCCTCTAGACAGAGCTCCTTTCAATCTCCAGTCGTGCCGACCGTAGAGATTTGTGAAGATTCTATCCTCGTCCTTCAACGGGCCACCCCTAGTCTTGGCTTCAGGTTTCTTAGTTTGGGCCGCAGCACTGGCACTAGCGGCCCTCTTAACCACCACTAATAAGCCGTTGTACTTCGTGGGTAAGAATAGGGAGTTCATCTTGGATCATATATGGCTCAAAAGTAAAATTAAAATACTTAGGCAAAATAATGAAACTCAGGTAATCACTGCGCGATGAGAGGGGCTATGAGCTCTGTGCAGGCGCCTCTGTTTGTATGACTCACCCTCTAGCAGCTGGGCGGGTGAGAGGTGAGTAAGTTCGCATATTAGGGACGATCTTGCCTCTATTTAGTACAGGAATTCTGGCGATACCTATCACCTGAGCAGTGTTGCAACAATCACAAATTAGCGATCTGAATCTTAGAATTCAGACGCGCCAAGGCAGTAGGACCCGCACAACCTCTTTAATCTTTGAGCATGTCTGGCCGTGAGGGAGGGAAGAAAAAGCCGTTGAAGGCTCCGAAGAAGAAGAGCGGAGAGTTGGATGAATCTGATATAGAATTCAAAAAGAAGCAACAAGAAGAAGCCAAAAAGCTTAAGGAGATGGCCGAGAAGGCCAAGAAAGGACCTCTAGGCAATGCTACGAGGAAAAAGTGATCAAAGAATACGATCTCAATAAATGAAATCTCTAACTATCCCTAAAATAACGCGGTTGTATCTTTCTGTGGTTACAGCTGAACCAGTTTAAATATACTAAGCGATTCACACGTGCCGTACGATCACACCATCTGAGCTGGTTGCTTTGTCGACCAGCCTGACAGCAGTTTCTTGAGCTCTCCGATCGCTCGTCCTGGATTGAGACCCTTAGGACAAGTGCGTGTGCAGTTCATGATTGTGTGACATCTGTAGACTGAGAAAGGATCGCGCAATCGGTTCAATCTCTCTTCGGTGGCTTGATCTCGTGAATCTATGATCCAACGGTAAGCTTGCATCAAAGTCGCTGGGCCCAGGTACTTGTCGCCGTTCCACCAATAACTTGGGCAAGATGTAGAGCAACAAGCGCATAGGATGCACTCGTATAAGCCGTCCAGTTTCTTTCGATCCTCTACACTTTGGAGATTCTGCTTTCTGTTGACTTCATCCTGGTTGCTTTGGAGCCAAGGCTCTACTGATTGGTACTGTTTGTAGAAGTTATTCATGTCAGGAACCAAGTCTTTGATGACATACATGTGTGGTAGGGGGTGAATTTGGATTGGTTTGTCACTATCTTTGTCGATCTTAGATATGCAAGCCAAATTATTGGTTCCGTCGATGTTCATCGCACAAGAGCCACATATTCCCTCGCGACATGATCTTCTGAATGTTAACGTAGGATCAATGTCGTTTTTAATTTTAATCAATGCGTCCAAGACCATCGGGCCACAACTGTTGAGGTCGACCTCGTAAGTTTGCAGATATGGTTTGACATTGGCCTGCTCCGGGTTCCATCTGTAAATCTTGAATCTTTTGATTTTCCTTGCTGGCTCTTGGGTTTCTTCGAGCTTCGGTTGGGCCGCAGCACTAGCTGCTCGGGTTGCAACCAGGAATAGGTTCCTAGACTTCGAGAATAAAACAAGAGAATTCATTTTCGTCGATTAAATATGCAATCTGTCTTGAAAATTAAAATCCAACTTTGAAATCAACAATTCTGTGCAGAAGCTTCTCGAAGTGACGCACATCAGTGTGCAGTATGTTAAGCTATATCAATGCTTTTTATGAATACTACGCTTAGGAAGACTGAAAATAAGTGGAATAAATATAAATAGAGTTACGGTTTTTATCCAATGATGAAAGAAACCTACTCTAGGTACACTAGGCGACGATCGTTGGCTAACAAGGAGAAACTCGATAAAATATCAGAGAAGCTCATCAAGGTGATCAAATTTGAGGTTGAAGTACAGAAAAGTCTCGCAATCAGCACTAGCGAGCTGCACAAAAAGCGACTCAGAGAATTGCAGAGATGCCTCGGCTAGACAGTTGGGATGATTTTGTCGTCAAGGCCAAGGACGTGTACGAGGACGATCCTATTAGGTGTCGGGTCACTCTAAAATATCGGCACAATGATGGCAAGCTGAATGTCAAAGTGACTGACAACAAAAAAGTTTATCAGTATTCGGCCGAGCAGCCAAAGGAGGTGAAGAACATTGATAAGTTTATGTCCACTATTATGAGAACCATTGTTTCGCAGTAATATTTGACTTATATTTAGACGCAACATTGTCAAGTCTGGGATGGAGATTAGCAGAAATTACGTCTACCTTGGAATTTTGTATCTTGTACTCAACATAGTGCTAATGTATTTTGTGAGACGGCGGAGGGTGCAACTTGCAACCGCTCGAACAAAGCGAAAGTGATCGAATAAAAACGGTCGTCGAATGAACTATGCCAAATCTGCTATCTTCGAATATTGGCCTCCTAAAATTTGCCCTCTTGAGTTTTCGGGTCCACTTTCATCTTGTCCACTAGAAACTTAGCCTACAAGGTTCCGGCAGGTCTTAGAGCACAGCCCGACCGAGAGATGGCTCGGCAGCTCTCTCTCTCTTCCTTTGGGCCCGCAAGCGAGCTTGGTGCGAATGAGCGATGAGATGTCTCCTCTATAAGAACGCATAGAGGAGATCGCGAGCGAGTTCGCTAGGTGCGCATTCAGGGCCACCGCATGACGAGCCCATTTGCAAGCACTGGACCCATTAGAAACAAGTGCTTCGAACTATATCGTGTTCAAGCGCTCGAAATTGGAGTCATTCTTTTGGTTCTAGAGGAGCGGATATGCTCGGGTAAGAGCGAGCACTTGGTTGCGCGAATCTGAGCTCACTTTCTTTCTTTATGAAACGACATTCGTTTAGGCGGACGGCCACCGAGAAAACCACTCCAACTGCGGCCACCAAGCCGCTTGGCCAGGCTCGTTGGATTGGAGCCGCCCTCTCGCTTGCCGGCTGGTCTAGTTCAGCTGCCGCAACTGTCAGACAGCTGAATCGTGGGTTGGCGGTGCCCGAATGGGCGCGAACGGAACCTAAGGGGCGGGCCCTCGTCCTTTAGCCAATCTGAGGCCGTGATACAGGCGCCCAGTTTTTGTTTCGAGCTCGGGCAACTAAATTGAATGCTGTAAATGTTGATTGATGGAGCCCTCAAGGTTCCAGTTGAATCGAGGGCCAGATGTGCTCCACGCAGCACGAGCTGGTAAATGGCGGTCAAAAGTGCGAATAGGTTTTAGGAAGGGGAGGGGCAGTTTAAGTGTGGGCTCGTTTTAAGGGAGCTGGGGCCAGACTTATACGTCCGCTTTGTTGCAAGTCGCAATGTGCTCGCTGATCCTTTTGGGATCATGGCAGCTAGTTGAGTGTGCTCCCAGGTTGGCTTTGCTCGTTGCGCTTGCCTCCAGTCGATGCAACAAACTCGCACCGGCTGCTCAATGGGAGATTTGGGTTGGATTTACCAATTTAGCAACAGCGAACAAATGTCCACAACAGTTGGCGGCCGGACGGATGCTTCTCCATTGGCTGGTCCACGATTTCCGCGAATTAGGAGTCATTTCTGGCTCAAGGCCATCTATCATGCTCGCTATCTGGGCCCCCAAGCGTCCATCTCGTTAGCTTGAATATTCACATTGTCATCGGTGGCGGCCACTGAGGCGAAGGGGCCGCGCCAACAATGGCGCCCGCAGATTGTTTGTTCGAGGCGCGCGCGCGCGCTTACGCAAACACGAGGCTCCTATTTGCGGACGAGGCGGTTGGCCAGGTTTGCTGGGAGTCGTAAGTGGGCTTTCGAGTTGGCGAGCCGACGGCTGCGCGCGCAACCTGCGCCCACCTCGCGCCGCCCTCGCAGCAGGCGCTCCGCTGGTTGCGCTACCGAGTTCCGGGTGCGCGCCCGAAACATCGCACTGGGTGGCGTCGGGTCCCGAGCGCTGGCGCTGCGGCCGCCCGAGCGCGAGCGAGCGCACGAGTTAGCGGGGGGCGGGGCGGTTGGCCCGCGGGGGAGCCGCCAAGGTTACTGCGCGAGCGAGAGAGGCAAACGGCGCCGAGGATAACTATAGCGGCTGGTGCTGCTGCGGCCGCTGGGCTGGCGTTTGCTGGCGAGCAAGCGTTTGGTCGACTGATATAGCGCAACAAACGAACGAATGCGAGGCGGACACCAACGCTAACGCGCTGGCCGCACCATCGCACCGCTAAGCGGCGCTGGGCTAATGGGTCGCCATTGGAAGTGTGTTAGCAGTGCGCGACGGCGGCTGGGGGCCGGCCAGGGAGTCTGGTTGCGCGATTGAAGCTCGTGGCCGGGGCGAGTATGTGTGCGCGCTCATGCTACGCGAAGGCTCCAAACGTTCGCAGTGCCAACAGCCAAGGCGGCGCCATTGGTGGCGGCGGCCTCGAGTGCTTTCGTTGCCTATGGCGAGTTTGCTGCCGAGTTTCGTAGTGGCGGCCATATTCTATATGCGCGCGGCCATTGCAGACAGACTAGGCCTGCTCACGACGGCGACGATGGCGACGATCTGCCCGAATCTGAGCGAAAACTAACTCGGCCCGTGCTCGCAGCGGCGCTCGGCTTGCGTTTAAACACGGAAGGAGGCGGCGGCGGCGGCGTCGGTAGCGTTTTCAGGCGCTCCGACAACAATACAAGCAAGGCGACTGGCATCGCACGACCGGGACGATTTATGCACTCGGGCCTTCAAGCCGGCACAGTAAGAGGAGCTGGAGGCGACGAGAGAGAGAGAGAGCGGCCATAGAGAGAGAGACTTTTGGGGCGCTTGAAGTGGAGGCGAATTGAGCGTTAACTTGGCGGAGGGTTGGATATTTTGAATGTCAATTTGGTTTTTAGAACTTGAAGCTAGCGAGAGCGAGTAAGCGAACAAACGAGAGATTCACTAGGAGGAAAGTGGTGACGCCGGCAGAACAACATTTGTTTTGTTGCTGCAAAACCGACGAGATAAGTCTGGCCTGGATTTGAGCTGGAATGAGCGAGCAATTGTGTTTAATTTTATGCAAACTGGTCACTTGGTGCGAGGCCCAAAATAATAATTACTCCTAGCTGGCTGCTTCCTTTGGGCGGTCAAGCTCAGAGCTAAATTTATGTGGCCACCGAAAACTTCCCTCTGGCCAAAGTCGAGCAACTAGAGTTGGTAAAGCGGCGACGTCGAAGGAGGGAGACGAATGGTGTTGGCTGCCTCTTAATTGGCTAACAGAAGCCAGCTAATCTGGTTTGAGTGAGAATTGAGCATCCCCCTCGTTGGGCTTGCTCACATAGGCGCACTATTTGGCCCCTTTAAAGACGCACAAATTTTGGCAAAACTTCGCCTTAGTCGCGCTTGTCGAGCGAAACGTTTGCGCTCAAACCGACGCTCGGCCCCAAATTGAGCTTCAAGCCAGAGAAACTAGATAGAACTTTCACACACACAAACACGTATAAGCAGAGAAAACAACCAACTCGAAGGGCAACCACAGCAGGACAAAAACCGCCCAACTGGGAAAGCTCGCCTAAAATAAGAGAGAGAGAGAGGCGAGAATTGAAATCATTTGCTCGTTGCAATCATTCCAACAACCAGTTTTACCAAACATGCCGAACAAACTTAAACACGGCTTCACCTGTCAGGCGGCCATCTTGACCCTTTCAACCTGTACACTTCTCCTCCTCCTCGCGCTTCAAATCAATTCAGGTAAGCTGAGCTCCAGTTTGATCAGCGCAATTTCCGCCCAAACAATTAACTCTGGCCCCTCTCTCCATCCACCCAATCGTAATCTCTCAAGCAAACGCGCACTCGCTCCTGGACAATTCGGTTCATGGTGGCGAATCTCACAATGGCCACAGCAACAACAACAACAGGCAGCAGAGCAGCAAATTGACCCAAGGCAATCTAAACGGCAATCAAAATCGTTGCCAATCTGGATGGATGTGGTTCAACAACAAGTGTTGGGTCACCACTCAATCAAGGCGAGATTTCGCTCACGCAATGGAGCTGTGTAAAAAGATGTATAATTCTACATTGCCAACTATACATTCAGAGGATGAGAACGAATTTTTGAGACAAAATATTGATTTGCACAACAGTCCAATTTGGTTATATGCAAGACATAATCATCAGTACAACAAGACTCGCTGGTTGGATAAATCGCCAGTTAATTATACTCGCTGGGATGTTGGCCAACCAAGCGACAAGTCGAGCTTGATCTGTATAAAAACAGAGGATAGCTGGCACATGATGAAAGCGGAACCAGTCGATGGCCAGACAGAGTGCGTTTCCTTTTGGGGCGACGCAAAATGGGGCACCCAAGTTGGATGCCTAGTTCTACTGCCAGTCGTTTGTGAGAGGAAGCTAACACCAATAAGCAGATTTTCGGATGGACCAAATGGAACAATATCATCGACATCAGACTTTCAATTAATGTATCCGGTCACTAGCGCCAGTTCAAACAACTATCTCGCCCTGATGGTGCAACTAATAACAGTTATTACATCAATCCTAATGCTTAGTCAGATTACAGTGACCCAAGTAAGCAAAACAATTACCTTTTCAAGGTGACAAAGATCGTCTCTTGATTGAACATATGATAGTTAATTTGGTGAGAGCGAATCAAAGTGATTCTTGACAGGTATACGCGATAGAATCAGAAAGCGAGAAATTGATGGAAAACTGGATTGTGAAAGTTGTTATTACTGCTGTTATAAATGAACTTCCAAATCGAACAACTCAGATTTGATTGTAAAGATTCAGAATTGACGCCCGATACTCAGGATCTTATACAGGAATACTATCTACTGAAAACGTCGACAAGAACAGATGAAGAGTCTTATTTACAACAACCGATTGGAATATGATCATACGACTTCAGCATGAGGATTCAATTTTATAAAAATTCGTGAAGAGAAATGCTTCTCATAGCCAAAGGCTTGATCATCAACCATCTAAGCAAAACTCTCCAGCATCAAGGTAACTGGACTTTCATACGATGTCGAGAGATTGTGCAAGATACGAAAAATTGTCACAATGATAGGACATAGGCCTCTATCGGGCTGGTATATACCCTAAAACAATCTTATGAGTCTGTATCAAGCGGAATATATTCTGACACACAATCATGCTTCTATTTACACCTGAACAAATGGGTATTTGCACAAAGATCGTTTTATCATATTTAGCACGACTTAGAAACTATCGTAGTCTTCTTGAGTCAAGCTAGAGCATCAAATTCATCAACTCCAGAGGGAAAATTGTGTAATCTTAGCACGACTATATGTCCCGCTAGTCATTTTGGGCAACCCTGTAAAATATATCCTAGCTATGGCCCAAATCACCACTCAAAGAGGAGATCTTTCGAAATATGAATGCATGGCATGTATATGAATTCTACAAATTTCATCGCTGTCTCCTGAAATAACGGACGAAGGTTAATGTGCAAAAAATCGCTCAATCAAAGCCTGAGAACAGATGCAGAGCCATGAATTTCATCACTATACGCGCAATTTATCACTTTTTGGCGATATAGATTGCGAGAGACGTTGACCAATTTATAACAAACAAATATTATTGCACCTTTGCCAAACGTTTAGTTCAATCTGGAGTCGCTTCCGGTGACGCACGATGGATGACACTCAGAAAAATGCGTCAACGAATTTGAGAAAATTTATATGAAGGACACCTGCATTTGCGCATAGCTAGGTAAAGAAGGCCGTGCGGAAGGAGAATATGAAGGGTCGGGAGAGCCTCATTAGATACCATCAATGCATGTTCATACAAAAATTGGCCGTTCCAACTCCTTGATCTTGCAAAAATTAGCAATAAACTGATGACCCGAATCATCTCGCGGCCAGCGATTTAAACGAATTCAGTATGAGTATACACTTTCATACTTTTCCCTCGAGTGTGGGTTAGATTTGCGAGTTCATTATGATTCCTAGCAAATCCTATCCACGCTTCTCTGCTATTTCTGACGGAACTTACTATCAATAGTGGAAAACTTTCATCTGATTCAGCCCTTTTTTTACCGGCGGCATCGACCCTTTCCAAGCCAGTCATTGGCTTTTTCTATCAACAGGCTTCGAAATCGGACAATTTCCATCCAGGACTTTTTATGGGGACAGTCAAACTGAATGCCAGTAATAAGCGTCGATATCTGTTGTGCTTAAGGATGATTGCTGCGGCTGCGGGATGTTTGGACAGTGTGGAGGAGCTTGACGGGTCATTGATGAATCACGGGCAGTACCCCGTTAAAGTGGAAGCCAGACGATGAGAATTCTGGCATGAGTAGACGTTTGTTAGCCTATCAAATAACCTGGATCTCAGCATTCGAGCGGACTTGTTGGAAATTAGGAAAATTTAGAAATAAGAGCTGAGATTGGGTAAGCGGATTGGAATCCCAATTCATAACAAGCAAGTCAGGAACATGTCACTGGCGCCGAGCTCGTATGATTACCATATTCAAACAGAGATAAGGCGATCCGATTGTAAGTTCGGCCAAGCTACTGCAATGCTTGGTCGTCGAGTTTCATTAAAACAGGAGGACTAGCAATCCAATGACCAGCCATCACAGGCCAAAGCAAGCACGCGTTTCAATATAAATCGGATCAAAGGATAGGGCGGCCAAACTTATTGATAGTAGAGGCTGAAACAATAATCAATATCAGAAATGGTCTGTCAACGGCCGGCAGCCTATCAGAGGGAGCGCTGCTTTACCGCTTTATTTGATCTGTAAATTTATGCTCAAGCTATCACCAGTGAGCCTAGTCTTTTATGGGCCTCGAGCGATTATGTCTAGCCGATTTAGGCAACCGAAAGTAACGCGAGTTTAGTGATGTTAGACCATACGAATGAGGTTCATTTAAATTTTTTGAAAAATTCTCCTCATGGCTCGAGCGTCGAGTGCCCGCGATCCGATCTGATCAAAAGTTTCTGGCCCCACTATATCCTATGCTTCCGGCGGATAATTTTGCGTCATAGATTGGTGGGTCATGTGGGACGAAAACTCAACTACTCTGGCCACGATCTCTGGCTCACTTGCGTCAAGCTGAGTAACCACATCAACAACAGCAGACGCGGACTCCGTAATAATAACTCAGCTCTGAGCAGCAGGCATGACAATGTTGCTGGCTCAGCACTAGAGGAGACGCCATCTAAGGCTCTTTCGATACCTAACCCTGATTAAAATCAAAATCCTGATTACTCGCGCGCATTAACCACCGCCGCGGGCAAATTCTGAACCACCAACTAATCAACCCGTTTGCAGCGGAAAGTTGGGGCCAAATGGAAATGGATGGGCCAGGTTGGGTTATTCAAGCAATTATAATCTTCTTGATCGCTGGTTTAGGCGTTCGCCGCGTACATAATCAATCGTGGTGTCAGTTGACCCGCAATTTGCGCGCGAAGATTGTGGGGCCAGGTTGCTAGGCGACAAGTTTGGGTCTAGGGAGTAGAATTTCGTATTGGAGAGCTGGTTTAAAAGGCGCTAGCTCGCGCTTGTCAGTAAGTTTTGGTTGCGAGCCAACCCAGAAACGGGAGCGCTCTCATTCGTATCCCTTCAAATGGCAATGTGTTCATTGATTGATGCTGGATCCACCATTGGAATTTATATGGAAATGAAAACCATTGCCAGCTCTCACAATGCCCGAGGTGACTGTCCAAAGTCCTAAGTGGCTGCCACCGACACTCAACGCAAATTTGGGCTGCTTGAAGGGATGAGCAAATGTTTGCGCATATAGTGATACATCAGTTTAATCTGAATAATGGATAACATCAGCGGACTATTCGTTTTGGCCCTAATTCGTTTTGATGTGGCCAAATTAGAACGCTCCTATGTCGTTTTGCAAATTCACGGTCAAGGGGAATGCAAATTTATATGAAAATTCAACCACAAAACTCTTGCCAACGCTGATGCGAAGGTCTACTGGCTGAAAACCTAAACCATTTGTCCTCTCAACTTTCCAAACTCTTTCCATGCCATGTTCTTTTTGGCCTATCTAATGCACGGCTACTTCTTGTCCAGCCGCTTAGGAATCATTAAGCGGCGAAAACTTGCAAGTGTACAGGTGATGGATGTAGTCCAAAGTCGTTATATCTGCAGCAGTTTTGGCGCGCAAGACTTGCGAACGAATGGACTCTGTTGGTCAGTTGCATAACCTGTCAAACCAGCGAACGAGGAACACTTTTAGCTCTGCTACCTGGCAAGGGACGATAATGGAAGTTGGCGCCCGGATAAAGTTTCAAGTTCAATTCAAGTCACTCGCTCGCTCAGTCGCATGTCCACTAACTCGCGCAATTGTGCCTAGGGTCGCCTCCCGGGTTGAGCCGATGCGCGTTTAGTCGATCAGAGTCACACTCCACTTGGAGTCTCTCCAATTCCAAGCAAACCGCTTGGTTGGATGAACAGCGCCGATTGGGTTCCTCCGAAGGTGGAGACCGATTAATTCGATTCAGGCTCGCATCTAGTTTGAGGCGCAGGATAGCCGACTAGCGTTAGTTCTCGTGATCCACTGACCTGGATCAAATGAGGCCTTAATTTGCAGCTCACTGGCTTCGTCTTATGTATGAATTACACTAGCCCGGCTGATCCTTAGCGCTCCTCTTAGTTGCAAGAGCTTTGTCGTCGACAGGAAGTCGGACGCTCGATTTCACCGGTGAATATTATGAATGCATGATTTTGGAGATTACAATTTGTTTTAACAGCAGCCATCCTCAGAGGGGAGGATGCCAGTTGAATTAAAATGATGCATCACCTGGATGAGATCTCTGCATTCGGAAACTGCAAAGCGGACGAAATTAAAGCGAGCAAGTTGAGCCTTCTGCTAGCGGCGCTGAAAGTCAACACTCTTGCCTATTCATCGGGACAGCTCGATGAGGTTAGCTACGAAAATTTGACCCACCAAGCGGCTCAATCGGTCAGTCAGTCTAATTTGAATGCTTGAATCATTCAGTTTTCTCGCTGGGAAACAAGAAGTAGTCGGCAGCCCAAGGTTGTTTGCTCAAACGTTTGAATCATTTGCCAGGGCGGCCGAAAAATGCAAGCCAAGCTGGCGTTCGAGTCTTCGGACGGAACGATTAAGGGGCTGAGTTAGAATCGATGAAATTGAGTTAGAGTAGCCTCTAATCCTTAGCCGGACTGGCGCTCTTCGGCCGGCGGCCAAGGTGAGAGGAAAGTTGGAGTTGTTTATGCTCTCGAGTGCGGACTTGCTTTGGACAGAGAGAGAGAGGGAGGAGAGAGTTTGCTTGGTTTTCTTAATCTCATAACAATGAGCAGCTAGCAAGGGTTAGCAGGTGGACGCTTTTGGCAACGTGCTGTTTGCTTTGAACACCGCTTGTTTGGATAGACAGACTTTCACTCGATGAGGAGGAGGAGGAGGAGGAGGAGGGGAAGAGCAGCGGGAGCTCGCCGAGAGGGCTCGCAATTGGACTAGGCGGCCAAGTTCATCGTTGAACAATAGGAAGAGCCTGTTATTGTCTACGGACCTAAGGTCGTCTTTGTTGCCTTGAGTTGGCCGGATTCAAGTTTTTGCCATCCAAGCTGGCTGAGTCTCGGACAAGAAGTCCCGGATCTAACGCCTCCATGTCACGAACAACGGGGCCCCTCGAGCGGCGCCTGCGCGAGTTGAGTAAACATGCGCACAGGAAGCGGCCGCCGGCAGAGGTAGGAGGGGGATGGGGCCGAGAGGTGGATGGAATTGATGTGGGAAGTGGCCAAGTTTGCTGGCTGACTGTTTAGTTTGCGATTGGATTGCCCGTTACACTTGCAAAGTGGGCGAAGCAGCTTCTTTGGGCGAGTGTGCCAATTTTAGGCTAACTGGACCATCGGAGGGAGAGCCAATCAGGTAGAGAGAAAGTGAGAGAGTGAAATGGGGAGCTGGAAATAGGTTACAAATAAATGTTTGAGCCGAAGTGAGTGAGATTGGTCCTAGTGAGACTTAGAGCGCTTGCTCAAGTTTGATTTGAGCGCTGAAGTAGGATTGAGTTGGGTGAGTTTATATTAGGTTGAGTTTAGTTTGTTTGGAGACTGTTGCCAGTAATGAGGTTGCCAGCGCGAGACAGTTCAAAGAAGTGGCCGGGCAAGCTGACGAGCGTTTATCTTGGTGCCGCCCAAACGGATCTTGGCGAGCAGTTTGAGAGTGGCAAAGCGTGTCCAATGGGATAGTTTTAGGCGGACTAAATATGCTAATGGCTAGCAAAGAGAATGGCTAACCATCCAACCAACAACCTGCTCAGCCCAAACGCGGCGCCCGAGCAAACTTCCGGCCCAAAGCAGCGCCGGAAGAGCACCCTCAGCGGAAACGGCTTCTTCATTGATTATAGTCACACTAGGCGCAAAAGTTCGGCTGCCTTCCAGGAGCAACAACAAGTTTTTGCCAGAAATCAGCTCCTTCGCGCCCATGTCAGTCCTGTCCGTTGGCCCAGAACTGGCTCAGTTTGTTCGGGCCAACAGAGAGCTGGCCAGATCCATTCGAGCCAACCAAGTTCGCCCTCTCGCGCCCAGAGCCAGCCGTTGCGGGCTAGTCTCGTGCCGTCGGCTAGCAACAAATGTCAAAATTTGCTCCTATCGACCATTCACGCACCATCAGCGCTTGCTGGCTCGCGCAAAACCTCCATATTTGATCCAACCGGCCACTCAATTGCGCCCCATGTTCTCACTAGCAGGAGGTCAGTCATGCACCAGCCGGCCGCTTTGGTGCCGAAAGTTACCGACACAACGACAATACTCTCGGCGGCCAGACGAGCCACAACAAAGGGAGGTCAGCCGAGGCGGAAGGACGAGCTAGTGCGCGATGTTCCAGTTATCGGTTGCTCGCCAACCTCAATCCGAGCCTCGCTAGCCGCGCTTGACGAAACAAGACGCTACCAGAAATTTTTAAGACGACTCCAGCGCCACCAAAAGCGCAAAGAGAAACGAAAGTTCTTGGAAAACCAAAGGAGATTGGAGAGGCTTGGTTTGTTTGGGACAGATGTTGGCGGGCACGTAGATTTTGGCAGAAAGATGGGCTCTTCGAATTTCAATTCAACTACAAGTTTGCGAAGGAAGTCGGTTCGTGCAATTCGAGAGGCTGCGATGTTACTAAGCAAAGCCTCGGGCAGTCAGCTAGGCAAGAGGCGCGATACCATCGACGGCCTGTCTATCTCGTCCATGAGTTTCGCCTCAAGTCATTCCAGTTTACCATCAATGGCTCAGCTCGAGTTTGATGCTAACAATGAGGGCGGTCCACTTGAGCTGCAGCGAGACGGTGGGCCGGCTCGTTTTGAGGCAGCAAGAAATCAAGGCGAGGATATTGGAAAGGCGTCACAATGGGACCGAGGCAGGAGATGGGCGGCCAAGCAAACAAGTGGCCATCATTTGATTGGCAAGAAGTCGTTGGTTAAGAGTGCAATGAGAAAATTGGCCTCAACAATCGTAAGTCGGCAGCAAGCTGTGAGGAGCCCACAGGCAAAATCAGCCTGTTTGTCCCAAGAGGAGAGCTCCATGTCCAATGCAGGTGGTTTGAGCTATTGGTATTACTACTGTTATTTGCGCGAAAACAGTCGCGATGTGATAGACGATCTTCCGATCAATGCGAGCGGCGTGGGCGGCTCCGGCCAAATTTCGGAAACGGAAAAACGAACTAGATTGAACATCAACTACTCGTTAGCCAGGATTGAGATACTAAACTCTCGCTCTGATCCAGTTGCTCGGCTCGTAAGCAAGATTTCTGAGGCTAGCGAAAAGTTGCAAAGCGATGAGTCGTCGCCACTTGAGAACATCTTCGATTACAACCAGTCGACTGATTTGTCCCTCTCGCTTTCAACCTCAAGCGCAACCCCAAGTGCCCCGAGCGACGAGCAAGCAAGCTCGGCATCTCCCTCACCTGTTTCTCTCTCGGACAGCTCGCGCAAATCTAGCCAAGAGTCTAGCCAGGTGCAAGCGAGCTACGCGGCTGGATTTGCTCGGGGCCCAAAGCAGTCGATCTCATCGCAGTCAGTTAGGTCCTGCGGCGAACGGGAGAGCGTCTCTGCAGATGACGAGAACACGAGCGCCGATATGGATCCGAGCAGATTTTCCGCGCCTCAGCTTGTTAGACGGCATAGGCGCGTTAGACTGAATCAGCGCCAACCGTCCGGCTCGGGCGAGGTCGTTCGTGGGGCCGAGTTTGAGGCAAGACAATTGGCCAACCACGAGAGCGGAGCTCGAAAGGAGGCTTGTAGGTTGTTTGTGGATGGTGAAAGCGTGATAAACAAGAGCAGTCCAATCAGACACTCGCACAACAATTTGGCCACCAGGAATCCGCAGTCTGATCTGCTGACCATTGGAAATGGGCAAAGATCAGCAAGTTTTGCTATTGCAAGCTCGGCCGACAATAATGAAGAAGAATTGGACGACTTTGAGAGATTCAACCGAAGCCACAGAGGCTACAAACCACCGCCTGCGGCCGTTGCCCAATGCTCGGCACAAACGCTTACGGTGGCGACAGCTCAAGCAACAACAACCAGCCACTTCCAAGACAAGTCCGCCGACGAATCGCCCGCGAGAGCCATTAGCGGCGGAAGCCGTCGGGTTTCGAGCTTCCGTCTGAGCTTCAAATCTTTCCGCAGCTCAAGGAGGGACCGACGAGCCAGACAAAGGTCTCGCACTTCCATGTCTTGGGACACCCTTGCCTCAGAGACGGCCGACTCGTCATCTGGCAAAGCGGCAATAAGATCGCTAGGCGAACAGGATGGGCGACTCACGTTGGCCCACAAGCTGGTCTCGGCCTCATCCGAGCTCACAACCACCAAGCGACAGTCTAAGGCCGCCAACCACAGGACTCTGTCTAGCGCTGAGCGCTTGGATGGCTCGAATTATCAAGCCGCCGCCAGAGAGGAGGACCAGGCCACCATTTCGGCTGCCAATCCTGCCCCTGATAATAATAACAACAACAGCAGCGGCCGCAGTGGTAGCTGCAGCAGTAATAATAATAATAATAATCATGATAATCACAGAGCCAGCGCTGTGATGAAGGATCACCACTCGAGGGCCCCGAGCCCAGATGTGGGCCCAATTTATGGTAAGCAAGAGTGGCGCTTACAGCAGCAGCTGCAGCAAAGAGATGGCCAAAATCGATTGCCTGATCAAGGCAATTCTCTTCGGCCACATCATTATTATCAGTATTGCGATTGCCATACGAGAGAGGAGCAAGCCGGCGGCCAGGGCCCCTGGATTGAAGGCGGCAGTGGCAGTTGCTGCCGGCTTGGAGTAGTTGAGCGCGAGTGGCGTGCAAATTCGAGCCGCTCAAACCTGAGACCAGGGAGTAGGGAACGTGCACGAAGCCACACGAGCATCGTCAATCTGGAGCGCGAGCAAAACTTGAAGCCTGAGAGGATTGGCCAGCTCAATGGGCGCCAACCTTCTGGGGGTCAAGCGGAGGACGCGGGGCAACTAAGGTCAGGCACGGCTGCCTCGTTAAGGGTTCCTAGATGGGGCCGAAATGCGGCGAGTAGCAACGACATTAGCGCAAGCAGGGAGCTTTCGGCCTATCAAGCTTTCGATGGTTTGGGCGAGCGCCAGCTGAGAGCCGGTGACGAATCTAACTTGATGCAACGGAGAGATCGGAGACAAACGCTTGAGTTTCGTGGCCCAGAGCTTAGAGTTGGCGTTCAAAGCGAGGGTAAGTTGGCCGGAGAGGATCCTTCGAATTTTAATCCAAGCCCAAGGTCATAGGACCCTGACCTCAAGTCTCTCAGGGCAACAAACATTTTTCTTCCCCTACATTCAACCATCCTTTGCGCGCTAGTCGGAGGGGACTTCTCCTTTCGCCCCAGCAAAGGGCGACAAAGTTGTCAAATTGGTCCTAAAGAGCTTGGCGCCACTTACTGGCCTTAAGGTCCCAAACCTTGCCAATAGCAAGGTTTGGGTGCTCGCGGCAGATATTGGCAAGTGGCGGGAGCGAAATGGTGGACCAAGAGAAACTTGCTGCCGCTGCTGTCCAAAGCGTACAAGCTTATTAGCGCTGCTCGAAGCAGAGCTACCCCCTGAGTTGGCACTAGTTGGACCTTTGAATGGCTGGTCCGCTATTCTCTCACCTATCGGGGGTCAAACTGCAGAACTTTGAGGCCCATGCGAGCCTCTTGCACTATGAAAGTGGTCAGCGCGAGCTCTTACAACATCCATTGTTTGTGCCGGCTTCTCACCGGTTTAATTTAGTGCTCGCCTCTTTGGAAACGCTTGCAGCTTCCCTATAGAGTTTACGAGGGCAAGAGGAGATAATTGAATATAAACTTGTCGTCAGAGCAACAGAATTGCTGGCACAGTTCCACGCTAATTTGTTCTGTCGCAGGACACTTCTGATTGCGTTGTGGCATTTTGTGCAAACCGTTGGCCGAAAACGAGTGGCGAAAGGTGTTTGCGTCCAACTGGGGAACCGAAGATGGCGAATCTCTCCGCTTGTTGGTTGGCCAGACCCAATCTCGCAGCGCCAACGAAAGGCGCTGCTCTCGTTGCCCTTCAGACAGCTCCATCTACAATGATTCGCGGCGCAGTCTTGGCAAACAAACGCCAGCAATTGAACTAGCGCAGGCTGGTTTTGGTTTTGAGTTGCTCTCGCGAATCTTGTCCGATTGGATCCAGTGAAACGACAGGACGTTAGGAGGGAGATTTACCAACACATAGCATGAAACAAGATACCAGCTCAATCGATCGTTTCGAGTCGCCTGATTTAATCTATTACGAACAGGTTACGGGGCCTCCTGAAGGGCTCCACTTTGGCTGTTGCAGATTAATCAAACGCCCAATTCGAACAAACTCCACCCACTTGATAATGGAAACACTGTCCATAGGATGGGGCTTCTAATGAAACTCGAGCATCACTCTGCTGCCTGCAACCGAGCTCTTGCCCTGATTTGATTTGTCTCTAGGCTTAAACTTGGTCGCATCGGCCAAGTCTGCTCCAGTACCCATCGTGTTTGTGACAAACCTCTCGGCCCAAACTTGTATCATGCTGCAACCTCACCTAATCCAAGTGTTGGTAAGCAAGACATGCGCCCCAGCCATCTTGGTTGCTCCACCGCTCACGCCCCCATCTTGTGGGCCGCCCAAGCTTGGATTTGATAATGCGGGTCTCTCTCTCTGCTCTGCCATTGGAGCCTCCATCCGATGACATTTTTGATCGATTTGAGGTGCCTCCTCTTCGTTTTGAAGCCCTGTCAGCACCAGCTCATCTCTGAGGAGCCGCGAACTAGACTTGGGCCAGGGCGACGCTCATTCGACGGGATCTGCTTGGTTGAATCTCTTCAAGACCAACCTGATTAGCTGATGAATTCCATCGTCAAGAGGCTCCAAATTGGCTGCTCGAGTGATCGAGCTCGAGCCTGCGGACATCTTCGTTCGACGGGCACGAATAGTATGCATTAGCTTGCTTGTCCTGATCCAAACTCTAATTAGCGAGTCAGCTGGTGCTCAGATGGCTGCTCATCCAGATTGAGCGGCCAGACTCAGTGGCTCAATCGTTACCGCGCTTGCCTCCGTCCACCTAAGACCTCCCATCCTGGCTCTAGTTCAAACGCTTACTTTACTGCACTACCAACACGTCGTCCCTGGGACCAGAGTTGAGAGTCGCTTAATCTGGGCGAATGTTCGTGTCGGGCCTACCTGACGAGGATGTTGACGTTTCAATCCTGGCCAGGGCTCTTCCGTTGCGCCTCCATGCGCGCGAGCAAGGCGCAATTCTTATCAGGAGAGCGCGCGGGTCATCCGCTCCGGCCCAAACGAGACTAAGCCAACCCGTGCGTGATCTTATTAGATGAACATCTCCAGTTAGACAGCAGACCAGTCAGTCAGTCCAAAGAAACGACCAACCTCGCAGCTGGCTCCCACTCGGAGGCGCCCCAATAGGCCAACAGAGGGAGCTGGCGCTAACAAAGGCTTGTTGGTACAAAAATCACGGAACCAGATTGCACTGATTGCATGTCCATGTTGCAGTTTTGCTCCAGTCGTTTCGTTTTGCGGATTTATCATACTTTGTGTCATTTTTCTCCCCCAAATTCCCCTTCTCTGATGGCCCTCATGGGCAGACTGTAGAGCGCAGAATGGTAGAGTTGTAATGTCCATTGTTTGACCTACCTCATCACAGACAACTAATCGCACGAGTTACGCTCAACGGCTAACCATCTTTATTGCCCCCTCTCCTAGTTTCACCGCGACTCACCTGGCATGGAGAGACTCAGGCTTCAAATGCTGGCTCCCGCGTTGAACCTCGCACTCGGGCCCATTCGACAGGTAGTGGAGGCGGATCAAGCCGAGCGGCTCGGGTTGCCGCTGGCTTTGCAAACTCGTGCACCAGGGCGGATTCAGTTGCTAGAGCAAGTAGAAAATCAATAAATGTGACGACAACAGCAACACAGGAAACGAGCATGAAAGTGGACTCAGAGTTCCAAGTGGATTCGACTGGACAGAGGCGAGCAGGCAAGTCCCATTTTGATGAGAGATTGAGCCGACAGTTGGGGCGACCCAAACTTGCGGAAATGAGACTGATGGAAGATGCAAATCACCGACGGAATATAGAGTCTCTGGCCAAGAGCTCGTTTACTTGCATGCTCATTGGCGCCAGGCAAACAGGTAAACGAACAATCGTCAAGTGTTTCGTGAAGCTGCTAAACGAGTTCAAAATTGCAGTTGACGAATACAAGAAGGAGAGTATTTTGCTCAAATTGTTGGATTGCAGTGCAAAGTTGCAAGGACTTGCAAGCCAACAGCCGGAACTAGACACACTCGACAGGTATATGCTCGAAAGAGGCCAGCAACCAAGGGCTCCACGCTCGCGTATAAACTCATGGCTTGGCACCGGGAAGACTGGCGTTAGTAAGCTATTAAACTTGCCAAAACCTAACAAGAGGCGACTAAACTCTGCGATCTCAGCTACGAGAGAGTCTTCATTCGACTCGATTGACAAGCACATACAACATCGCCGACATACAACCATCGACCAAGGTGCAACTGGGAGTGAAAATGCGCCAGATGATTCTGGTTCAGACGACGCTAACCACTTAACAGTTCCAGAGGCGAGAACTCTCGATGGCAATAAATCGGATCTAGATCCTCGCAACGAATCAACCTTTATTGAGCAGTTGCAGGTTCCAGTTGTCTCAGTTGAATATCGAAAGCAATCGACGGCTGGATTGGTCGATCGCCGTTCATCTGAATGCCCGAGCAGATTCAAGTTGTCACCAAATTCTGACTTACATACGCAATCAAAACTGAAGGATACAACAGAGTGGCCTTATTCAGAGGGTGCAAGATTGAGTTTAAGAGACTTAAATCGACGTCGTTGCAAGATACAGTTCAAAACAAGACGCCAACTTAGTGAGAGACATGTTGCAGTGTTGTCGCGGGGGAGCATTGCGGATTTGAGCGCCAACTTGAGCTTCAATCATGCGTTCCGTTCAACATTGCCAGATTCGTTCATTGTTGTCTATTCCATCAATGATAGGTGAGTAACGAAGCTGACTAGCCTCCCTAGCTTCTACATGATCTAGCCACAAATTTGACTCATCAAACTTTTCCCTCGAGCTCAGAGACTCATTTGACTATGCCGAACAGATCATTGGCCGGCTTAGGTCAGTCAAGAGAGAGATACCGCTGCCTGTGATTTTGGTGGCCAATAAGATCGATCTCGAACGAGTTAAGGTTGTTAAAAGCGAAGGTTGGTATAGGAGGGGTGTGATTTGTGTTCTGATGAGGCAATTTGAGCACGAACTCTAACTTTTTATCGGCCTGTCCTATCAGAGGGTCGAAGTTTGGCACGTAAAAATGGGTGCAAGTTCATGGAAATAAGCTGCACAGTTGGGTTCAATCTGGATAACTTACTCGTTGGGCTCAGAGCCCAGCTCATTTTGAAACACCACGAGACTCTAAATTCAATCATCCACTCTAGTAAGTTTGTGATGCCTGAGCCTCAAATCTGTCCCGCGCAAACTAACGTCGCCCCTATCAACTCCCCACTACCTAACCAACACCGAAAACAGCTCCAACCAGCAACCGAGGCGATACAAGTATCCAAGACAAAGATAATGGCGGGAGAGATCAGATTGCAGATAAGGGGAACATTCTAAAACGATTCTACAGACGTTACATGACCGATCACCAAGAATTAACTTATGATTGTGAAAACTTTTCAAAACTGTGAGATATATTTTGTTGGATAAGATTGTTATACCGAGTAAAGACTTTGATGGAATCAGATCGCGCCTAGTCTTGACGAGAATTGCTATTTCCTATCAGGTCTCCCGTCTATAGATGCTGAAGTAAATGCTAGACATGGCTCACTTTCGAGCGTTGGGTTGGCAAAACATGCGCAGGAGAACGCTGCATCTTGAAGTTATTGATATTGTTTTGATCTTATGATTTCATTCGCCCACCTCACCATCAGGTGGAGGAGGTAATTTCCATAGATCATTTGCCAGCCCTTAGCAGCTCATGATTCGCTCCAATCAGCATTTTGTTACAACAACGAGATAGTGTGGCTCAGATAGATAAATTGGAAAATCGTTTCCAATATGGGCATAAAGCAACACTGTTGTTGATAATCAACCTACCTAACACGAGTCTAGAACGAACAGAGCCATCAGCAAGTTGTGACACGATAATCCTGAAGAGAATTCTGGTTTATGTATTATTTAACCCTATTTAAATGCTCTCTCATTAATGAATACAATCGAAACTTGATCCTCGCCGGCAAGCCATGGCCACCCTCCAATCACCATCAGTCTTCGAATTAGTGGCCTGTGATCAATTGAAAGGCGGCCTACGTGAGGCGATAAGATACCTTCTGGAAAGAATATATCAAATTGAGGTGTTTCAGAGGTTGTCAATCCCACGTACCGATGAGGCAGTGCTCATTCTGGATCTGATAATTGAATACTTCCATCTAAAGTCCTATGACGCATCATATGCAGAAAATCTCTACAACCTTGTCCGAGTATCTAGTGACGGGAGCAAGAAGATTAAGATTATACCTTCATTGGTGGTTATAACACTGATCCCTTATGTAAAGCACAAGCTTGACAAGCACTTTGAAGAGTTAAATTACAAAGATATTAGGACTGCTGACGACATCAACAAAATACGCTTATATAGAATACTTTCCGGATCATGTTCCCTTCTGAACCTCGTCTGCTTGGTCCGATTTGCTGCTGGAAGAGCAACTTATCACAATTTTATTGATGGAGTTCTCAAATTAAGCCTCGAATGTAGGTTGGACATAGATGGACCCCACACTACTGACCTGTCATTGGCGGACAGAATATCTAAGCGAGTTGCCGATTTCATGAGCTTCGGTCTGACATTTGGCTCCTATGTGATACAATTCTTGGACTATTGGAACACCCACAGCAACTCGGCGCCACTGTTCAAAGCCTCGCTGCCAATACCTGACCCACCAAGTAAGGATTCTTTGGCGCACGCTGACGAGGGGTCATCAAAAATATGTTTAATTTGTTTACATGTGAGACAAAATGAGTGCGCCCTTTCTAATACGGGCTATGTGTTTTGTTACAGTTGTTTACAGAGGTACGTCACAAAGAAACGAAGATGCCCGGTGACTGGTCACCCAACAACGGTTGACAACATTGTCAAGTTGTTTACATCAAGTCCTTTTTAGATTCATGGACTAAGGGCCAAACATGATGCACTGCTTTGTTGATGGCTTCAATATTCCTTGCCAATACTGTTATCTTTCCAGTTTGAAATATTGTCATTGTAGCTCCATATTCTTCAAGTTCCATTTTAATACCAGAATGCAATTCCGGCTCGTACCTAGCTTGTCTATTTTTCTTACAGAAATCTTCAACACGAACCCCGAACGGTAAATGTACAACGCCTAATACATTTTTGACCTTAAAACTGGTAAATTTAACTCTAAAGCCTAATTTTTGTAGTATCCTAGCCACTCGTCTGGCTGCCGTCTTAGCGTCTTCTTCACTTTTAGATCCAGTTGTCTGAATAAAACCAGAATTTCTAATGCTTGCAGTCACATATGGCCTCCTAATTTTCATCACAAGCATACCTTTGTCCCTTTTATACTCTACATTTGAACCATTTAATGCTAATCGTCTCAGATTGATATGACATCTCACATGAAATTCACAAACAACATTTGCAATCTGGATAGTCAACTCAGTATTTGAGTCCATAATAATAGAAAATGTTTAAGTATGAGTGTGAACTGAATGGAGGAGGCAAATCTTTTATTAGATCCCTCTGTCTCTATATTGATGATTGTCTTGACTCGATTTTGAAGCATCCAGACAACAAACATCGCTCACCATGCAGAGAGTATTGCATTGGAAATCCAGCAATGTGCCTCTTGCCAGTAAGCTGTCAGTCCTTGCCCGCTCGCTCCAGTAATCGAACACTTCTCGCTGCGGAACTCAAAACCAAAAATAATAAATACTGCACAAAGCGCGAGACTCGCAAGCTGCGACCCGGTTACACCTGACGCAGATTCACATGGAGATTTCTGGCGTTGCGCTCGTTTTAACTCGTTCAAAACTTAACAAAATTCTAAACCAGACATAATTATACTGTAAAATACATTACTAAACCTCAGTTGTCCAAAGATTCATTCTTCAACCGATCTTAGTTTCAGATGGCACCTTTATTATTATCACAATTCGAAAAACAAATTGCCTCATTCCCGAATTGCCAACGAAGCTTCTAAAATTATTGCAACCCTCATTGCGCAAGCCCATTAATGTTCTTAGATGAAGCTCTGATGAGGAGAATTACTAAATCAACTCTATCTCTTTTTTTAACTTAATAGCTAGCTGCTTTTGACTCGACTTGATTCAATCGATGTGTTGACTGAGCACCGAATTGCGTAGAATTTTCCTCAAATTCAAGCCTTTTCCACTTTCTGTAATGACAAGCGCATAGTCTTCTCTAAGTCCTCGAAGATGGACTCTTGCTTTGATTTGCCAGAGTTCGATCGAGTTGACAAGTTGTTATTATCTAGCCTACCCATTAAGCCGCTGGTACCGGTTTGTTTAAACTTGTTCGCCGCCTGCTCACGCTGTATTTGGATCAGTTGCTGCTGAGTGTGTGGGTCTATTGAGGGATCAATATGAATTTGTAGCGGAGGCTCTGGAGTTAACAAGGCGCCTCCCGAGTAACCCGGTGGTTTTGTTTCGAACAAATCGTTGGAGCCGGATCCAAAAACCGAATCATCTTTCAAATCACGAGCTAATGTTGAAGACAACTCTGCATCAAAATTGCTCTTAAATGGTGGACTCGCCACTACTGGCGGAATTATTGGTGCTGGTGGTGCCAGTGGAAGTGATTCCGACACAAGGTTGAGTTCAAGCCTATCGATTGAACTCGGTTTTGTGTCGGTGATTTCCTTTTCAGGTTCAGTAACTTCCTCCGCAAACGATAGCTGTGAGTCGAACTCGGTTGCCATGGTTGCCATTGTAGGGGGATTAAAATCGAAGCTTGTGTTTCCCGAGAAAGATGGGAAAGCTGCCAACTTCGTATCAATAACTAGCTTATCACGCTTCTTGTTACTCTCTAGACTTATCAAGTGTTGCTCGAGAGCATCCAATAATGAGCTTGGTGCCCGCTTGAAGTCCGGTATCTCACCACGTTCCAGTTTAATAGCTTCAGCAACTTTGAGGAACTCGGCAACTCTATCGGTGCACGACAAAAACTTCTTGTATGCCTCAAAGGCCTCTCGACACATCTTCTTGTTTAAATCGAAATATTTCTCGAACAAATTGATTATACCGTCGTTGTAGTTAGCAAATAGTCTGATTGCATCGTGGAACATCAAAGTGAAACTAGCGGTTATTATACTATTATTCAGGTCACTAGGGGTACAGTCGAAGTCCAGTAAGGTATCCAACTGCCTTTGTATGACTGGTAATGTCTCCAGTAGCCTTTCAATAGGCATAGAACGGAGGATGCTATTTCCGGCTCGCTGGGCTCGGCACAAATCGACAGCAAGAGTTCTATACGATAAGGCTTTCTGGTTAATGTAGCAGGAGTAGCGTCTTATGAACGTGGACATTGCATACCCTTTGGCGACAATTCTATCGAGGAATCCGCTCAATTGGAAAGAATAATTACTTGATGCTAGATATTGAGTGAACCTTTCGCTCCCATAGCTCATCAGATGATGTACTGTTATTAGAGCTTTGTAAACGACCGCCCAGTTAGAGTGGTTTGTTCTCTCGATGAGCATGTTAGCCAATTGCTGCATTGAGACATTGCTCTCATAGGTGCAAGCAGCCAAATAATCCAAGTGCTTCTTCTTTGGCTTCATCAGCTCCTCGGTGGTTGCCTTGCAAATACACCTGGCCAACGCTTGGCCTGCAAGCGTATATTTGGCAGCATTAAAACGGTCATTGATTGTCTGGCCTTTGGTAGACATTTGATATAAACAAACTTTTTTGCTCAATCCAACAACAGTTGATAACAGTTAATAAGAGACTAATGCAACAATGTAAAGGCCACCTCGATCTGCCGGAATGCTTACTGGATCGGTGGCACCTGCCAAGGCTGTGGTTTACGCCAGTTGTTTTCTGGGGCTAGATGTTTTATTTAGATTTGTTCCCATGAATGTAAGCGACCAATAGAGTGAGAGAGAACCATAGAGAGGGGGATGAATATTTATTTCAGAGCCAATATGAGCTCAATAATGCCCAGCTTTTGCACGAAAAAACTAGATCGTTCATGCAACAAAATCTGACCGAACGCCCGCTTCGTCTCGCTCATGCGTTCTTCGCAAAACTCACAGCCAACGTACAGTTGTCTGCTAGAAACTGAAAGACTGAGCATCACTTCGACTAGAAAAGACAAGTTGCAAGATTCAATTTAGCTTGGTGATGTCTTGTTTGTTGTTGCTTGACCAGTCTAGTCTAGCGGTACACACAATCATAGAGGACTCCCAACCTTCTGTAGTACGGTTCTGCAGTGTGAGTTCATGAGAATGCTGTCACTAAGCCCATATGATTATTCTTAGAGCACAGAAGCTGGCTGAGTTGAGGGTGATGGGCGGGTATAGGGTCGGGCCATTACTGTCCCAGTTTGACGAGTTGATCAGGACTAGTCTCGGTGGAGATTCATGCGGGCCTTGTAGTCCAGATCTGATCTACAGTCTGTATGATCGTAATGGCGTACTGGGCTTTGAAATTGAAACCGTTTCGCCCTAAAGGCGAGAGAGGAGACCGTAGGATTGCGTAGATCCAAGGTGAGAGTGTTCACTAATCTGGACGGCTATAACTGTACATCTCTCATCAAGGGGATGTGGCTCAGATGGTAGAGCGCGCGCTTAGCATGCGCGAGGTCCGGGGATCGATGCCCCGCATCTCCAATAATTTTTCAAGTTTTTTAGATCCGTTTCTTAACGATTTACGATGAACACTAGCCAAAGGTAAAATTGTCTTGACGAGCTAACCCTTGCGCAGGTCAACGATCTTTAGCCACTGCGCGCTGAGTGTCTAGCGGGACGGCGCCAAATTTGTGCCTGAACGAACGGATGAAACGTCAAACTCTACGAAATTCAAAGCCGAGATAAACACAAGCTAGTAGCGCTCACGGCCAAAATAATCGAAGTCTCGCTTTTAAGGCACTTAGGCAATCCTCTGGCTTGACAACCGGGGCGATCAACTCCTCTCTCGCCGAGCCTTGAATGAAAGTCTTGTTCGAATAATGGAAAACGTAGGGGGAAAATGAGCTTGAAATATATCTGTTCGCGGTTTGTGCGCTTACGAGTAAAAGTCTCTTGGACTGCAGGTCGAATTGAGACAACGAACTGCAGGATGGAATTCATTGTCCATAGTTGGAGAAAAAATTTCTAAATTTTACAAATACAGTTTTCTCATTGTGGCAGCAACTCTTTTTACCTTCAAATCCAAATCCAAATCCATCTACGACACAAGCTAACAGGTTATCAGCTAGAGGCTAGCAGGTTTTGTACATTGTTGAAAGTCGGCCCACAATCAGAGTAGTCGTTTGTGTAGAATGAAGTTGAAACTTTGGACTAGATCAACAACAGAGAGAACTAGCGAGGGGCGGAGACTCATTGAGCTGATCGCAACGGGAAACTACACATAATCTGAAAGCAAGCAGGCAATCTATGCACTCGGCCTGCCAAACTAGCTCCCTGACAATGATGATAAAAGACTCTAGGAACAGAATCAAGCATATACACCACCATCGAGAGTCCGGATAAATTAATTGCACCATCAAAACCGACCATTGTTCACGTCAGCGACTTTACTTACTCCAGAGTAGCTCCCATTTCTACTCAAGCCTCTACTGCCTGGTTAATACCGCTACCAAATCGAGCCCTCGCATCATTATTACCGTTCACTGCCGAACAACCCTCAGTTCCTAAAACTACGCAAGCAAACTCCCAAAACAAAAGCCATTCTTTCATGGACCAAAGCTGAACTTGCCCATCAGCCGAATTACTTTCGGAAGTTCGATGGCTTTTGGAAATGAAATTATATCACCAATTATCGTCTAAACGCTTAAAGCTGAAGTGCTCCCTCATCTCCAAATCTATTAATGTTCACTCTTAGATATTCAATATACTCATCACCAGTTAGCGTATGTTGAACGCAGTCCAACTCCATCCATCGAGTTCAGAGCAACTGATTGTGCTGTCTCAAACACTCGCTGTATTGCCATCAAACGCAAACAGCTGAGCCGCCAGTGACAGATACAAAATGCGCAAATACAGCACAACGATCTGAACATATCACTCTTGGGGTCTTATTGCCATTAGATCATCAGTCCTTTAATCATACTTGTCTACACGCAGCTCGACAAGTGCAAAACCCGCCAGCAGAACCGATCCAATATTGAGATTAACCATGTTATGTCTCCGAGACTGGATAAGAAGTTTTACTACCCGAGCAAATTCATAAACGCGTCGTGGTTACCAAATCGCACCTAAACACCCATATCTTCAGGCTTTTCAACCCAACCAGAACCGCGACTTTTCAGTACGCCAACTCTCTTTCACGTTAGGGGTTTAGTTCCTCTGCTTGGCTTGCACTGTAGAGGTGAGTCAGGTTACGTAGGGCAGATTCGGTGACCCACTAATCCTCTATTCTATCATCTATCGAGACCATTCTCTTGGAGAGGGCTGAGTTAAGCCTTTAAGCAAGCTAAAGCACTGCGACAGTTGTGATACCTTTGGTCAATTCTTGCTTTTATATAAGACAAAACTACAATTGATATTGTTGCGAACAAGATGGGCGAGAACAGTGGAGTTGGAACTCAACAACAGCAACCTGTTGCGACTAGAACTAGAAGGTTTAGTAATAATTCGAACAGTAAAGTTAACCAGGGTGATACTTCAAGACCAGAGCTAAAACTTACTGACGAAATCGATACTACAAAACAGGAGGGTTTGTCTCATGCACGAGTTTGCACTGTTGATGAGATTGTGACCGTTCTGAAAAAAGAGGCTGTGGAAAGAAGCAAAGAAGAGCTAAAAATATTACAAGAATGGAGCTTTTTAGTACCAGAGGCCGAGGCTCGCCTCAAGGCCAGGTTAGCTAAGAGCGTTATCAAGCAAAGATCTATCGAGCGCGAGGAATCTATGGAGATCATCGAGCGCAAGGCGGACACATTAGCGCAGTTGATCGAAGATGCTAACTACATCGTGATCTATACGGGCGCCGGTATATCAACCTCCGCATCAATCCCTGACTATAGAGGACCGAACGGTCTCTGGACTCAGATCAAGAAGACAGGAACGTTCTCACTAACTAAGTCATACGATCTTACAAGGGCCGAGCCGACATTTACTCACATGGCCATCAAAGAACTCTGTAAACGTCGCATTGTTAGCCATGTTGTATCGCAAAATTGTGATGGGCTTCACCTGAGATCTGGTATCCCGCAGTCTTATTTATCCGAGATACATGGCAACATGTACATCGAAGTATGTCCAACTTGCGAGAAGCAATATTACCGTCAAGCCGATGTTACCGAAAAGACGTCACGTTTCCGCCACAAGACAGGCAGAAAGTGTCACACTTGCCCAGAGCCCAATAACAATTTGGTCGATACAATAGTTCTATACGGAGAAAGATCGAGAACTACGTGGCCCATGAACTGGGAAAGAGCTGGCAAAGCAGCTAAACGAGCTGATCTGATCATTTGCATGGGCTCAAGCCTTAAAACCTTACGCCGTTATTTCTGTCTCTGGCCGGAGCGCAATTCAGTTGACAAGAATTCTGAGACAAAATTAGCAATCATTAATCTCCAATACACGTCCAAGGACAAAAACGCCGTTTTAAAAATTAACGGAAAATGTGATCTTGTTATGCAATTAGTTATGCAAAAGCTCAACATCGATATTCCTGACTATGAATGGTCCGAGGATCCACTCAACCAGCTGGCCATTCCGTTTACCCCCGAAGAACGCGCAAATTTGAAAAGAAATCTCATTTTCGAATTCAAGACTGAGAGATCCTCCGAATCACCCGCTCCGGGCTCACTCAAGAGATCCCGCCAAGAGCTTAGTAGGTCTCCAAACTTATTTGTGTCGGAAATAACTGATGACCCCGAAAAGAAAAGGTTAAGGATGCGTATACGAGCACTAAACTCAGGCCAGAGCATCAGTCCGAGTGAGCTTTCAACTATTCAAGATGAATATGAGATCAAACCTGAGGAAATGATCGAACATGAGAGTGATGAACCTAGTAAAGTGGTGAATTATGCCCTCCCTGGTTGGCTCGGAAAGAGTCTTGGCGCCACTCGCACAAGTTCTTACAGAAGAAAACGTCATGGCAACAAGGGTAGGAAACACTCAAGTGTTTTGAAACCGCAACAGTCATTAGAGTCAGGAGCGACTGATGGGGACAATTCTGTCAAGAAAACGTCCGATGTTCCAAATGTCTACATGGACTCTTCGTCAAGGGAGATCGATGAGACCATACCAATTAAAGGGGAAAACGATTCACCCCATGGTAGTCTAGATTTCCCAGTTCCTTGGACAACCACGAGCCAATTAAAGGCGGCCAAGAACTGAAAACTTACGTGCCTGGGCATATAAATGCCAAACATCACTAGGCTCTCACACATCTCAAGGGCTGAAAGATTTAGACAAACAATAAAAATCTCGCTGATGTTCCGTTTCGAGCTCTCATCATCACTTGATTAATAGAGTTTATTGTAACATACGGATCAGATAAATTAACTTCAGTGCTAAATTAGGGATCCAAACCAGTTCAATCGAAATAATGCGAACAATGTATTTCTATAGCTCCAGCCTCTCAATAAGGGCGACAACAGTTTCGGCGAGTGATATTGCAACTCCATATCCACGCTCTTTGAAAAAATTGATGTAGCGCGGCGCGATTTCCGGTACGGGAACTCCATCTATCTTCACATTCTTCCAGTCCAGATACAACCCTACTGGACTCGCCCTAATCAGCTCTTGTATAGTGTCTAGAAATTCTTCCATGTCTTTCATGAATACCTGTGCTTCCAGCTTCTTTTCTTCGGAAGATTTCTTGGCTAAATTGAGATCCTTTGTAGCTGCCATATCGGCTCTGCTATTTTTGAATGCCAATTTCATCATTGCAATGGAGCCTTTTGTGAATCCTCCCCTAAAATCTGGACCATAACCTTGCGCAACGAGCTTCTTAATTTCGGCTTTTTTATTTTTTATGAATGAGACAAATGTCCTGGAATAGGGTAGCAACCGGATGTAACTTTTGCCAGAGACTATTGTGTCTCTGGTGAGGTTCATTATAATCTTATTCAATTCTCCCACGGCTTGCACATCGAAGTCAATTCGCTGTTGAGGCATTTCAGTTATAGATTTATCAAACAACGGAGCTTCGATATGATGTCCGTCCAGTTCTATGATCAAAGGTTGCTGCTCCTCAGATTCATCTGCCACTAGGAGACCAACGAGAGAAGCACTAAGGCTCAGTAGAAGGAGAATCTTGATATCCATCTCTTTGTCTGGGGCAACTATGTCAATTCAACGTAAGTGTATCGAAGTACCTCAGGTGTCTTACTGAGCCAAGAAGTATTTCGGAGCTATCTTACATAGTCGAGTAGAGGAAGCCCAGTTATGGTTATTTTTACACACAGTCCCAGGTTCCTATTTTAGAACAAGATGGAGACCAAGTAGGAGGCTCAACGGTGTCGTTTATGAGAGTGTCTACTTCTGTGTTTACAATCGATTGATTCTTTGTCTATATCAGGCTTTTGCTCATCCCGGTGTTCAAGCCTGCGAGTTCTAGGGTCATTCGTTGTGTACGCGTCATCATCTTTGGCCCAACTCTCGTCATCGTTCGCCTCAAACTTATGACTTAACCACTCATCACTGTCGAGCTTCTCCAGCAGTGCTAGATCGTCCGCCTCGTAATTGGTGGGCAAAGTTGGCTGTCCATGAGATGACTTCGTAGGGTTGGATGCAGCTTGTTTCAATCTTTTTTTGAATCTCGCTACCATCTCTATAGTCTCTCTTTCGCGATCCTTGCTTCGCTTGGGTGCAATTTTTGAGTAGTTATCGGAAGCTCCACCGTCAATTGACTCCTCTTTGAGGCTAATTTCCTCAGATGATGCTTTAATCGAAGCTTTGCGTCTCTCTGCGAGAGTTTTAGTTTCTGATTCGGTTTCGATCTTCTGTTTAATGCTCAAAATTTGCGCTCGTATCTCCATAAGCCTTCTCTCTTTATCACTTATCTTTTCGTCCACTTGATCTGCGACTTCATTTTTCAGATCATCTGGACAGTTGAAAACCTCTTGCTTTTCGCTAGCTTTTGGTGAAGTCCCTTGAGATGAATTGGTGTCACGTGGATTTGAACCAAGTGTAGGGTGTGCATCGACGTGAGGAGGATCCTCGTCATCTTCATCGTCTTGATCCTCCGGGAAGAAAGAGAGTCTCTTTGAATTAACAATATCCAGGTTGGGTTTCAGGACAGTTTCCTCATCGGATGAGGACTCGTGGAGCTTGGGGTCCTTTTCCAAAGTGAGAGGTCGTTTTTGTTTGAGATCTGGATATGGGTTGTCAACAACAGTTACGCGATTGATCCTTTGCTCAGTAAATGGCCGATTTTCATCGTCTACCTGGCATTCATTCAAGTCAACTAGGCTATAAACAGATTGCCCTATCACCCTGCCAAATATGCTATGTTTGTTCTGCAGTTCAGGTGCCGGTCCGAGAGTGAAGAAAAACTCTGGTCCGTTGTCATTTTTCTTCTTGTTCGCGGTTGCAACTAAACCTCGGCGAACAAACCTAAGTCTGGAGTGAAATTCATCGTTGAATGTTTCTCTAATTGCATCCTTCCCGTCGATATTACCGACGACAGCGATGAAGTCCTTCTCGATTCTATCGATTGTGGCGTTTTCATAGCAGCCACTCAGGCAAAGCTGGACGAAATTGCGGCATGCTTTGGGACACTGTTTAGTGAACAGTTCAATGTCTATCTGTCCGAAGGTTGTTTCGAACTTGATGATCCCATAAGCTCTGGGTTCGAGGTTCAAATTGTTGGACATGATAATGTAGAGGCTACATTTCTACATTATTGGAGCCTGTCTTTAATTTTTTTATTTGTTTTTAGTCGTAAGTACATACTATTCTTGAAAAGCATGGAATGCGGACTCCTCTAATGCTTCTAGTCATGATTCCCAAAGTGTGGTGATTGCAGAACAACACGACCGGCACACGTTAAGCAGATTCTGTTTACAATCTTGCACGTTTTCTAACTTTCTCAGCGGCCACCAACGTGCGTTTTCGGAGCGGCTTTGGTCTTTGCAGGTAAACCGGGAAGGGTAGCCCCACTTCGTTGGTTTATGATCCTAAAACAAAAAACTCAATGGCCTTTCCGATGGGCAATTGTATGCGAGAGCCGATACGTTCAAGGCACAGTATTTCAAGATGTAAGTAGGTTTTACTGGTACTTACCTGCCCTTTAGAGGTGTTCCGCTCCTGCTGACCATTGCATGTATCTGTAACAGCCCTGAAACCAATGAGCGTATGTTTAATTTCAATCTGATTTTTGTCATCGGCTTGATGCAAGCTTAATGAAACCCTTTTTGCCAGAGATTAACCCCATGCCAACCAAACTCTTTAAATACCGAATTGTGATTACAGAGAATCCTTCTCCAGGATCGTCTTGTCACTAATATCTTCAGGGTTATTTAAAGATCTTAATACGAACACAGGATTCGGCATCTAAAGAGGCTGGCGGATACGGTGTACTTTGGATCTGAATCTGTCTGTCAGCGTCTGCCAGCTGTGGCTGGCCCCATCCAGAAGTGGTCGAACCATTTCGCTTGTTCATTCGGTCGACTGGTTGTTTTAGGCGAAAGCAATAGAATTTGCCACTCGAGATGAGATGGTCAAATTGAGAGAACTGAGGACAAATTGGTCACAAGTTATCGTAACGTCTTTATATCCTCCAATCGCGATCATGAGTCGAGTGAACCATCAATTGATTAAGGCGCGCATTTGCACCCTCATCATCGCCTATGAAGTCGGCTCACATTTCACAATTAAAACTGTCCACCAACGAGACCTCTGTTGGGTTGGCGCTGTTCGGAATGTAATCAGCAACTTTAGGTGGCAGTTAAATTGATTAGACAGGCGCAGAAGGTTGCGAGAATGTGAGAGCAGGCGTCATGTGCAAGCTTCTGGCAGGACAAGGCAACTGGTTTGGATTCCAACCTCAAGCAATTATCAAATGCTATCGGCAATCGGAAGGCGCTTTGATTAGAGATATGCATTTGGTCAAGTGTTATGACCGTATAACCAAGTTTCAAATATCAGCCGAATCGAAGACATTCCCAGCGCCAATGCCAAATGGTTCTTGGGACGAGAATCTCGGATGTCACCACATCTGGCAATCTTATGACACAAACCACGCGACGGGCTGAATTAAGCGCCAAGTTTCGGGTAAACAAAGACCTCGGAATGAGAGAGAAGTGTTTGGTCTTGCGACTGGCGAGAGTTTGCGCTTGGCGCCCTTTCGAAGCATTATTCTAATTTAGCTGAATGCGTCCTCTCCAGGTGTGGATGACTGCAGTCAGAGCGAGCTCGGTGCAGACTACAAAATCTAACTGAGGCTTCCGCAGACAGACTCGAGGCTTGGAGGGGTCAAACACGAGCTGGGCCCGCGCTGAAATGCAATGTAAGCGTTGATCCATGCTCATTTCGCACTTCCGAGGCAGCTCGAGCGCCATCTTTCCACGGGCTGCGACCCAACTTTTGCGTCACGAAGCTGAGGAAGACGCCAGCAAGCCTATGCGCCTCAGCGACGACGTGCAAGATGTCTCAATCTATCCAGGCAATCCCTTTCGAAGGTTCAGCAACCAACGGTCCGGAATGAGTCAATATCGCAGCCTCTAGTGTGAGCGCGCTTAACCGCGAGCCCTCGATGGAGGACACACGGAAGAAGTGTGTAAGCTGTCCACAAAGGTAAACTAGAAGTAACACTCGAGATACCTGCCCATTATTCCGCTTCAGGTTGGCAATTGATGGCCAATGAAGATTAAACTGAGCAATCGATAAATCGCGATAAGGCTTGAACAAAGGCCATGCAAGCGCCAAGGCCATCTGCTCTGTATCGAAGGTGATGTGTTAAAGTATTACCACAAATACTTGCGGGTCAAGTGGGGTGCGATTTGCTGTAAAGACCGCGTATTGATAGACTGAACTCGTATTTACTAGACTAAATCAGTAGGGTAAAACACCATACTATTAGACCAATATACATGGCATATTTTAGTGCCAAACAATAGGATACAGGTTATTTTTATTTGTTGACACTTGCATGACTCAGATTTAGCCCAATGAGAGAGCTATAATCACAATTTACTGCTCATTATTCCAAGCCAACATACCATCCCAAGCAAATGATCGATATTCTTTTCCCATCTATCTCAAATTGAACCTCAACTGATAGGTCATTTAGACTACCAGGGACGTCTAAGCTCAAATCAAGGGAAATTATTGTCGCTTAACAAAACTTAGTTCCCATGAATCTGATATGCAAGCACGGTATAGATTTTGCACCATAATTCACCCGGATAGATCAACCACCAAGTCCGCCCAAAAGTAAGGAGAGAAAATGCACCGCGAAAGGGAGATTACACCCATGTTGGTGTTTGCCATATTCTCGGCAGTGCTCGGTATGTTCCAATTCGGATTTAATACCGGAGTAATAAATGCTCCGCAAAAAGTTCTCGAAGAATTTATAGCCGATGTATATAAGAGTAGGACAGGTAATTGGATATCTGAGGAACTAAGAGATGTGATTTGGTCCGTAACTGTGAGCATATTTGCAGTTGGCGGTATGATCGGTGGCATAGTGGCTCCCATGGTTGCAAATTGGTGCGGTAGGAAAACTGGTCTCGTGTTGAATAACACTGTGGCGGTTCTCGGTGTCACCTTGATGAGTTCCAGTCAATTAAGCCAGAGCGTCGAGTGCTTAATTATTGGTCGATTCTTCATTGGCCTAAATTGTGGCCTAAATACAGCACTAGTTCCCATGTATTTGACCGAAATAGCCACTGTGAATTTAAGAGGAGCGCTAGGTACCGTTAGCCAACTGGGCGTTACTGTGGGTCTTCTATTATCTCAGGTTCTGGGTTTGAAGGAGATATTAGGCACTAAAGACTATTGGCCATTTCTATTTGGCGTTGCATTTATACCGGCCATCATGCAGCTTATAATGTTACCTTTTTGTCCCGAAAGTCCGCGTTACCTGCTGCTTAGTTGTGGCCGGGTGAGTGAAGCTCGTTTAGCCTTGAGAAGACTGAGGGACAGCTCAGATGTAGAGGATGACATGGAGGAGATGAGGGCTGAGGATCGTGCCCATCAAGAGGAGGTGCGAAAATATGGGAAGCTCTCGTCTATTCGTGAGCTATTGAATCATCCATGGTTGCGAACGCCACTCATCATTGGTGTTATGATGCAAATGTCACAACAATTGTCTGGCATCAATGCCATCTTCTATTACTCAACAGATATATTCTTGTCGGCCGAAGTGCCAGAAACCTATGCAGTTTACGCAACAATGGGAGTTGGAGCAATAATGGTTATAATGACCCTTGTATCCATACCTCTGATGGATAGGTTAGGCCGAAGAACGCTCCATCTCTACGGTCTCGCCGGAATGTTTTTAGCCAGCATTTTCCTAACCATCTCTCTACTAGTCAAGGTGAGTTGAACCCTCAGCCTTCGAACAAATCTCTTTTTCTCTCTCCAAAATCGGATTCAAACTAAGAAAAATCCGGCCCTGCAGTTCTTATATGATTGGATGAAGTATATAAGCGTAGCCAGCATCTTATCGTACACGTTATTTTTCGGTATTGGACCTGGTTCAATTCCGCTCATGATAACGGCAGAGTTGTTCACTCAGGGGAGTAGGCCAGTGGCCATGTCGGTCTCTGTGCTCGTAAATTGGTTTACGAACTTCGTTGTCGGTTTAACGTTCCCTCTGATGAAGGTTAGTGTGGGACATAAATATACTTATCCATCTAAGCAGCTGAGTGACCCGTTGTTAACCTCAAATTTCAACCTCAGCGCGTACTGCAAAGTTACCTCTTCCTTCCCTTTACAGTATTTTTGGCAGTATTCTGGATATTCACCTATAAGAAGGTCAGTTCTCATTTCTGTGCGCGATTCTAAGAGCAACAATTGTCTAGTCCTAGTTTTAAATCCTATTTCAACCTTTTGTTGTCCCCATTTTTAGCTTCCCGAGACGAAGAATCGCACCTTCGAGGAAATAGCGGCCCTATTCAGACCAATCCAAGTAGGCGCTGTGGGACACGTATTTCCAGACTATGGCTGTAACCTTGCTAGCCTCGGGGTCACAGATGCTCAATCAATCACGCCTGGCTCGTTACTCACGCCCGGACCAGAGGGCTCAATCGAGCCGCAGGGTTCAGGCAATCAAATCAATCAAGAATCCTATGGGGTGGATAGGTTCAGGTTTGACACTATAGCTACGAGCAATTTTGTAGCTAACCAAACGGGGCCCGCTTGCGTCAATGGGGGCGTCTGCGTTGATCGTAAAGCAAACAACGGATCTCAAGGTAATCTCCATCAACTACCTCACGCTTCCTGCACATCCATCGCTCAAAATCTATCAACAAACGATCAGCAGCCACTAATAATCGATGCACAGCCTGATCGTTTCCACCACTGTCATCATCATCAACAGCAACAACAAACCAACCATTATCAGCGTTCCCTGAGTAACCTGAATCGGTGTCGCTCAGAGACAACCTCTTTTATGGCGAACACTGCACTTAGATGCACCTGTTGTGAGTTTGAGACCAGATGCGGCCATTCAGTAGGCTTTCCCTTGGATGGTAAGAGCCGTGATGATCTAGAAGGAGTGAGTTACAATGGAGAGAGAAAATCGAAGACACTCACGAGGGTTTACAGGCCGCTGAATGATGTCATCTTTTCAAACTCCTCCACGGATAAGCTCCAGATGCCAATGAACAAAGCAATTAAATCCTACGACCGTTTATGATACTATTCCATAAGCGGCCCTTCATTCAAACCGTTATTTAGGCTTGGCGAGTTAACCCAAGTGCTTCCTTCCTGTAACTTGCTTCAAAGATGCTTGCGCGATGGATATAAGGCCAAAATGGCCTATCTTCGAAGCGAGGCCTTGGGTGACGTTCATAATGCAAGATCATGCGGCTTTGTATGTGTTCTTGGTTTCTCGTGTTCGTTCGAGCCCAGCATTCGTAGCTAGAGGATTTCGCTTGTCCGGCAGCAGCATGAGGCTGGAACAGACAAATTAAAATTGACCGTTTGAATGGGAGAGCTCGGCAAGGTAGGTGGAGTGTCAGTATGAGGAAACTATAGTAGTCAGAAGGCTGAGGCAGCTGATCGGCCACGTTGCACTCTGGTGGTCCCATTAGAACGACCAGATGGCCGTCCGAAAAGTTCACCTAGCCTAAACGGATTGTTCCGGGTTGAAGCTTTCTGCCAGTAGATATGACTGGGGATTTTATCGAACAGATCGTGGAAGGTGCGCTATTTCTGTGCTGATCAGGTGCAAGTGTTGACCGGCGCACGTTGCTTGCTGACCGCGCTAATGTCAGCGCTAACCTGGAACCAGAGACAAAATAAACACTGGCTGCTGAAACAAGGAAAGCAAAGCCGGGTACGATCCCATAAGCAGAGGTAGCCGCGCTGGTGCCATGAAAGCAGGCAGGCCTCACTACTTGCCTGCCTACCCGCTAGTCTGCTAGCCTGCTACTCGCAACCAGCTAGTACAACGCAGACGCACCCGCCTGGACCTGGTCAACTGTGCTCGGTAGTACCAAGTTGGTACCAAGTTGCTGGCAAAATCTATTGGATTTGGCAAAGCAATGCGTGGTCACACGCAGACAGCGGGTCGCGCGAACAAAGAGCACACGTTCTTTGTTCGCCGTCTGTTTTGCCAACTGGTGCAATGCGCGCAAACTGGTACCCTGGCCACCGCACACTCTCTTCAGGGGCCAACAAGTGACGCCTTTGCCCCCAAAGCCAGTTGACAACTGGTGGCGCTAGTGAGCAGGTACATCGCCTCGATTGAGCTCGGTTTTGCTCTCCTATCACCTCTGGCCTCCAAATAAGCTTATTCGAGGGTAAAAACCAGCCATCGCAGTTATGTTCAGCCAGTAGCGCCGGCAGCAACAGGTTTTCGTGGGCAACCAAAGATCTAGGAAGTTCGTGATGAGTGCTCGTAATTATTGATCAGTTTTCATGCAATCTAGAGCCACAACTCTAAATCAGAAATGAATCACCACTTTAGGTCTTACAGCGAACAGCAACAACAGCCCTTACAGCCCCACCAACAGCCATCGCATCTGATGAACTCTATGAACAACAACAATAACAACAACAATCCAGTCGACCTACCTAACAGGGACTCGTTGAGCGGCATCATTAGAATCCACTCAGACAGCCAACAGAGCCTAGACAGGCTGTTCAACCCTCCAAACACTCAATCCACCGTACCGCTAAGAAATCGCAACTTACCTGCCTCCTTTTTTAACCCATCATGGCAAACAAACAAGGACGAAGAAAGTCCACTTGGAGAACGGAGACAACAAAACAATACGACGAACTCGCTGCACAATCGGTCGACTAGCTTCGACCACAGGCGCAACAATTTAGCCGGCCAACAGCATGGAAACGTACACATGAGAACACAATCAACTCTTGCGCCCATGACTGGACTTATGGGAGGCGTAGTTCCGGAGTCGAGTGGTAACATAATAGCTGGACTAACGAATGAACACTCGTCCGATGGACCTCGGCCGACACCTGGAACTAACCAACGCCAGCCACAACAACAACCACCACCACCCCAGGTGCAGGCTCAGCCCACCATCACCACGCCTGTGGATCCAAGTCAAAATGCTCAACAAATACAACCCTTGCCGCAACAGAGAAACAATCACTATAGAAATTTCTCATCACCTGCCTTCATGAACAATGCCACCACCCAGGCTAATCTTTTTTACCCACCCACTCACAATGCCCCGCTAAACACTCAAGGCGTCGACGGCAAACCTCATGCTCAAACTCTATACTACAATATGGAGACAATCACGCCACAACAAACAGACGCGACCATGACGAATGAGCCCACTTATTCTCAACCACAAGCACCTACAAGCTACCAGCCCACTGTTCCCCATGATTACTATTCTTCCGGATCCGCCTCGGACTTGCCAGCCACAGCCGCAGCTCAGCAGCTTGGCAATTGTGCCCATCAAGCGCCAACTTATTTTGCCAGCAGTGAATCAATTCAGCAGCAATTCCATATAACACATTCCCAGCCATACATCCCGTACAACCCAACTCATAGCACTAGCTCGAGCTTATTGAATCCACCCTCTCAAACTGCCTCAAGCTCCTCCTCTAACGAGAACAACTCGTTGCTCTGCATTCCAACACCTGCCGTTCACAGTAGATCTTGTAGCTTTGATGATCGACCATCGCACCCTGTCGCGCATGTTCGATCGCAATCTACATTGGCCGGAATGGCCAACAGCACAGGCTTCTCGCAGAGTATATTCAACAATGGATATTCGAGGCCAGTGATTGTAGGCGGGACAAAGATCGAGCCATCACAAACTGTTAATGGACCACATAATCAACTTGGTCTATCGCCAATCACCGATCAGGGTGGTGTTTTCGATGAATGGAATGAAATATCGATGTGACATTCAGAAAACGGTCGAATCTGAATACAAACTTGTGCGAGATATCGAATTGAATTTAAAAAGTTAAACATACTGTTTATCTTAAATATAAGCAACTCAAAATCTCTTTATCTCTCCATCTATGTATTGCATTTGTCCGCCTCAGCATGACTTGATGGCAAAAAGCCCTCCCAATATTCAACCAACTTTTTCTGTCCCTCCAGTAAAGTTTCGAGGTATTTCATCATGTTTGCCTGGAATTCTTTCACTCGGTCGAGCTCGAACTTCTCAACGTCCTTCTTGATATTCTTGCTTATCTTCTCAAACTCCTCTTGGCCACGTTGGACGCGCGCCTCATACTCAGCTATATCCTGATTGAGTTTATCACCTTTGCCCGCTATCAAATCGTTCCTTTGCTTCTGTTCTCGTTTCCTGGCCAGGGTTTGTTGGGCTTGTTGCCAGTTCTGATATACTTTTATTCGCTGTTGGAATACTTCTCGTATAGCGGAGATAAAACTTATATAGTCGTGTAATAGTTCAGATATGAGATAGAAATCGTTGTTCACTTGGTCCTCATATAAATGTTCTATCTTCTCTTTCGTTGTAGCCAATTTGGACAAATCAAATGAGAGCGGAGTATGCTCTTCGACATTGCCCAGAATAGCGACACTTCTAGCGAAGCTACCTGTGGTGACTGTGAGTAATTTTCTATGATGAATTAGTGCTCCAACGCTAGTATGCAACTTCTTCAACTGAGTATCCAAATTATCAAGTTGCAGTGCTTTCTCGTCAAACCATTTGTCACTTTCATCCATACGATAGCCCATCTTGGTTACACTGTCGGTCATCTGACCGAGCAACCTCCTCATTCCCTCTTTGCTCAGGGCAGAGGTTCCCGTTGATCTGGGTAGATCGGCTTGAAGCTCTAAAAAGTCACGGAAATCTGGATCAGTTCGCAGAACTGGATGCTGGGCTATACGGTTCAGGAATCTTTCAAGCGCGCACTTTCTTCGCTCTAAAAATTCATTGTGGCTAGCTATGTCTTCCTCTTTGGTCATTTTTGTCTGAAATGTAGCCATAGCATTCTTCTCAGGTGTCGGCGGGACAACAATGCCATCGACCATATGTTTCTGAGATAACTTTTCACGGAGGCCCAGAAAATCGCTGAAACGTCGCTCTACAGTAGACTTCTCTAATCTAAAATAAGGCAAATTTGTTTTTGTTTCAATAGCATACTTTACGTAAGAGTTGATCGATTTTTCTCCAACTTTAACCACGTCGTAAATCTTAATGGTGATGTAGTGATCGGGCTCTTTCGTGTCGAGTGGGATAGTGTCCATATTGTCGTTACTATCAATCAGCTGATCAGAGTTTCCTACATTTGAGGTGATGACAATCTCTCTATTGTCGTTGATATCAAGTGGGGAATCCATCTCGAGAATTAAGAATTTAAGTTTCGAGTGGGCCGGGAGAAGAACGTGCTTGAAATAAGAACTTCGCTTCGGATGAGTTAGGTAAGGGCTCTATCCAATCAAAATATACAATGTTAGAGTCGTGGACCTCTTTTGGAACTGTATCTCAAATGTAAAGGGTGTTTGAGTTAAAGAAACCTCCCCCACGATAAACATCATTCTGTCAGAAATTGGATTTCTCTACAGTCAGCCATGCGCAATTCAATGAGCGCGCTAATTTGAAGCCGACACAGAGTTCATGGTAACCAAACATATTTGCCACAGATTCTCAGATGATTATCCAGAGTTTATTGATTCAAACACCTGTGCGATTATTAATTTCACAAGCGTCGATCGGATGCTTGACTCTGTATCCTTTCCTCGTGAGAACATCCTAGTCGTGCTGCCTATCGCCATAGAGTTGGCGGTCCCACGCACCTGTTGTGCGCCGAATAGCTCACTTATCAACCCTAAACATTCTAGGCATGTCGCAAAGCTTACATGGTGGTATATAGTTCCTGCCTATCACCACACCTCGTGAGTATCCGCTCGTCCACCAGTCAGCGATCTCCCTCCATTCAAGGCCCGGCCACCCGAAGCGTCCAACCGAAAAGGCCTCAGTCACTGGCCCTCCAAAGGAACTGAAGAAGGGGGGCGAAATAACTAGCGCTGCAATGAAGCCCAAAAACAACACACTGATTCTGAAAGCGAGAGTTCGCCCGGTGTACATTCTTGAAAATTTTAGCTTCACGACTACTGAGGCATGGATATGGATGTTGGTTGGGTTCGACGGCTTGCTGGCAACTCAATGACTGAATGAACTCAAATTCACCCACATACGCTGAACATGATGGTCAGATATCCGGTCATCCCTTAGACTGGGCGGTCAGTTACAGTCCAAACCTGGGATTATCTCTGTTGGAAATTGTTGAGGCTGCTTAAATCGAAAGGCGGAAATGCTGGCTTACACGTTTCAGCCTACAGTGTACCCTGGCTCCTGCGAGGAAATAAAAGATGAGCTTAAAAGGTGGGGGCTAGTTTGGTCAGCTAGCATGCCCAGAGTAAGAGGGATGAGTTGAGCAAGCAGTTCAAGGGGTTGAAAAGTTGAATGGGCGTGTTGTACAAACACTTTCATCCACAATACTCTTATAGACTGGACTAACGTCAGTCTCCACCTCCCTAACCTCTTCACCTCCCTCCGCTTCTTTTTCCGTTGAACCTTTCAACTGTATCTCAGGTGGCCCACCAGAATGTAATTGAAGGCACTAGTTGATTGAGCCAGCATCTCAATTAATTTTCAACAACAGGGGATAAACTACAACGTCTTAGAAATTGTCAGAGAGATTTAATCTTGATGATTGTGCGATGCGCTGTTTGCATCAGATGACACCTCACCAAGACCAGCTGTTCCATCTATGTTCTTATCGATTGTGTATAGGGGCCAGAAGGACTCGAAGAAACCGACATCCTCCGTGAGATTGGGCAAAATCCAGAGATGCAGTTTTCCAAATGTTAGAGTCCATAAGGCGAAGAATACTATGTGCCTGAGGACGATCAACGTAAGAATTGTCGATAGGAGGATAAGACCGGCGATACATAAATAGTAGACCCATGTTCTGATGACCGGCGGCCAGAGGGGGAATAAACAGACCGCGATCACACCAAAGATGACTCCGAAACAAATAATCCAGGCCTTCAGGGAAGTAGGTTCGTACAACCAGACATAAGGCTGATTAGAATCTTCAAAAACTTGAATGTCATGCATATCAAGTTTGAACTTTTTCTTCGGTCCATCCATTTTGACAATCTTCTTGGCTCTATGATAGAACTTTTTGATCAACAGTTCGTTGAGAAACTTGACTACCTCATGCCTATTCTTGAAAATCACACCATCCTCCCCTTTGCTCCACTTCGATTCCATCAGGAGATCTACCGCCTTGGAGCCAACGAAATAGTTGACTCTTTTTATGCCAACGAAAATCGCCTCTTTATCGGGGAGATGATTCCTCAGATGATTGGCGACAGCATAGTCTAGTTTGGTGATCTCTGGATCAGCCGGTTTAGGGACCCTCTTGGACATTTTGGATTTGAAGATCTATCACCTGAAGATGGAAAATTTGGGCTCGCTACCTTTCTGTCAATTCTAGATGCTAGGCTTATTATGGTTTCAACTACCGTGATTAATCTGAGATATGCGGCGCGATTGGTGCGACGCCACATGTGCAGCATTTTGTATCACAAACTTTGTAAACCGTGTAGTAGGGCTGATGGCCGAAAGTAATTTCGTACGCGGCCGATGGCTGTGGTGGTTTTGAAGTTTGCTTGAGACCGCGGTCACGCCAGTTTGCATCGGATATGAGTACCGTTTCATTTGCAAGCTATTGTCTGCTAGTATCTTGATAAAAATCGAGGGAATATGACGATACCAGGGTAGTATCAACATTGGATGGTCTCGTCCGGATGGCCGACCGAAGGCCGTACGAAACTGTAGGAAAGTACTTGTATACTCCAAGAGATTGAAATGCGAACTGTGTCCGATCATAGTCGGACGCGTTCATTTATAGTTGTCGCGGTGTGCGCTTGTTAGCGTACATCGCATGAGTGCCTGTATGACGCACTTGTGTGATTAAGATGCGTCACAGGCAGGGTAAGATACAGT